>Ga0256404_1006314_pt1 | contig 19780 bp, 17 predicted proteins | sample RumenRJG_01DNA_FD_185990 | JGI IMG/M metagenome (GOLD analysis project Ga0256404, IMG submission 185990) | Bovine rumen microbial communities from Lethbridge, Alberta, Canada - RJG_01 | ecosystem: Host-associated > Mammals > Digestive system > Stomach > Rumen | place: Canada: Alberta | collected...
TCAAGGTTTTTCTTGAGAAATTCATAACCCTGTGTCATAATTTGATAGTGGTTTTGCCCCAATAGCTCAATGGTAGAGCACGCGGCTGTTAACCGCGGTGTTACAGGTTCGAGCCCTGTTTGGGGCGCTCGTTTGGAAACATCCTGGAAAAGAAGATGATGGATGGGCCGGACGTAGCCGAAAGGGTGGCCGAGGTGCTGCCACAAGGTAATGGCCCCGTGGTCAAGCGGTTAAGACATCGCCCTTTCACGGCGGTAACATGGGTCCGAATCCCGTCGGGGTCATCAGCAGTTGCATAAATATTATGCAGCTGCTTTTTCATCTGCAGACTGCGGTGAATGATTCATTCATAGTTATTGTTCATTATGGACCTTTAGCTCAGTTGGTTAGAGCAGTCGGCTCATAACCGATCGGTCCAGGGTTCGAGTCCCTGAGGGTCCACGACATTAGAGATAAAGTCCTGAGAAGAGCACTGAACCGCTTTTCCCGGGACTTTTCTTTTACCCGGCATTTGCTCCTGCCGGACCTTCCGTTTTATTCGTCGTTTTATTTTTGATTCTGGCAATTGTAAGACAGTCACAAGATGAGTCTGTGAAGCTGACAGAGTTTGTGACGCAGAAAACTGCCCGCTGTTCAGATGAGAAAAAGATATAAAAAAAATACCTTCCTCTGCGCTGATGATGCTCACACCGCGCTGCAGAAAAGGAAGGTGACACATAATACGGAAGGCTGATCGTTCTATTGGACGAAGAGGTTATGCAAATATCGCACAGTTTCTCTTCAAAGTACAGAAGAATCAGAAATAGAATGCCGGCAGCCGGGGTCGAACCGGTACTCGATTTAACTCGAAAAGGATTTTAAGTCCTTCGCGTCTGCCAATTCCGCCATGCCGGCAAATGGTTCAGAAATTGGAATATCTGTTATATTCCTCAATTCCACAAGCCGTATAATACCATCTTTGCCGTTTTCCTGCCACATAAAAAATATACGTGAATTGAAGCACTTTCGAGAATATGCTATCTTTTTTAGTATTCACGCAGAGAGTCTTTTCCTGAAGAAATATCTGTCTATCCGGGTAAATCTGTTTGCAGCGGGCAAGCAGATTCACATAGGAAAGGAAAAGCAATCCTGCACTGATTGCAAGAATATGCGTAAAGCGCCGCCGGGAGCATGGCAGGAATAGGACTCCGCACAGTATAGGTCAAATGCTTATTATTTCAATCCTCACAATTGATCCTTCGCGTTTTGACTCCTTTATCGGGTCTCATATTGTACAGCGGACGCAAAAACTCGGCCTTGCAAAGGTTGAGATCGTGGACATACGGGATTTTGCCGAAGGAAGTTTTCGCGATGTGGATGATTCACCGATAGGCGGAGGAAGAGGCCTGATTCTGCGGGCAGAGCCGGTACGGAAGGCTATTGCCGCGGCAAGAGGAAAATCGGAGGACTCCGGAAGCGGAACACAGGTCATCGCGCTCACCCCTGCCGGAAAAACTTATTCGCAGGAAATGGCACACGAATTGTCCGGAAAAGAGCATCTTATTCTGGTGTGTGGACATTACGAGGGGATGGATGCGAGACTGGCCGGGAATTTTGACCGCGAGATTTCGATCGGAGATTACATTCTGACGGGCGGCGAGATTGCGGCAGAGGCAGTCGCGGATTCGGTCCTGCGTCTGCTAAAAGGTGCACTGCGGGAAGGAAGTTCGGAAGAGGAGTCATTTGAGAATGGGCTTCTGGAATATCCTCAGTATACCCAGCCGGCGGATCTTTCCGGGGAGAAGGTTCCGGAAGTGCTCCTTTCCGGGGATCACGCCAGAATTCATGAGTATCGGATCCGGGAATCCGTTCGGATTACAGGCGAGAAGAGACCGGATCTCCTGAAAAAAGAACTCTCGCGGATCGAAAAGAAAAAATCCTCCGGTGAACCGCTTACCGGGGATGAGAAGTTAATTATTGAAACAGTTCATTGAGGCAGCAAGTTTGAAAGTCCTGCTGATGCAGGACTTTCAAACCGCAGCATCGGTGCTGAAGCACCGGCTGCCGCATTCGGCAAAACCGCATCCGCGGATTTTGCCTCAGCGGGGTATAAATATGGATGTGAATCGGGCTTTTTCGTCAAAAGAGAAGAAAATCGTCATTCTTGTGATCATTGTGCTTCTGGTCATCGTCGGGCTTACCCGTCCGATGTGGTCAACTTCCTATAAAGAGAATGCGGATCAGGTCTCTTCCGAGGCTTCAGCGGAGATTTCCGCGGAGGCGGAAGGATCATCCGAGACATCCGCGGAGACATCCGCCGAAGTTTCAGCAGAGGCGGAAAGTTCGTCAGCGGCTCAGCAGTGATCAGATCCAACCTCCGTCGAGGGTGATGATCTGGCCCGTGAGGTAGTCCGGCATGCAGAGAACACGGATGACAGTCTCGGCTGCTTCCTCAGGGCTTCCAAAGCGTCCTGCCGGGATTTCGTCTGCGAGCGCTTCCTTGTCAGCCTCGGTGAAGCAGTCGTTCATGCGCGTGTCAATGCATCCGCAGGCAACGGCGTTCACCGGAATATGATTTGGAGCAAGCTCTTTTGCAAGTCCGCGCGTGAAAGCGTTTATCCCTCCTTTGGAGGCAGAATAGGCGACTTCCGTCGAGGCCCCGACCTCGCCCCACACAGAAGAAATGTTGATTATACGCCCCGTATTATGCGAGAGAAACAGCGGAATTGCCTGTTTTGACGTGTAGAAGACGGAGCTGAGATTGACTGCGATCACGCGGTTCCATTCCTCCGCTGTCATATCCTGCAGCAGTCCTACATAGGAAATCCCCGCATTATTCACAAGAATATCAAGTGTGTGAATTTTTTTGCGGAAATAGTCTTCAACCTCCTCCGGCCGGCCCACATCGAGCTGATCTGCCGAGCAGGAAATCTGATATCTATCCTCCAGCTGCAGCGCAAATTTCTGCAGCTCATCGATCGCTTTCACACAGACGAGGTGCAGGTTCACATGCTGCGCGGCAAGCGCTTCGGAAACGGCGCGGCCAATACCGTGCGCAGCGCCGGTGACCAGCGCATATTTTCCGGACAGAGGGGCATTGATCGTTTCCGCGCGGAGAAAGCCCGGATCCGATGAATCCACATTGAATGTATCCGAATTCGATGAATCCGCCTGGGACAGACTCCGATTGAATGAACCTGTATTCGGTGAATCCGGCCTTATTGGCTCCCTGGCGGATGATTCCCTGCACATGGGCTGCTTCTGAGATGAATCCGGCCGCGACAATGATTTCTTGCACATCTGTTAATGCTCCTCTGAGTTACTCTTTTTAAAGACTCTCACATTGGGCTTTTTCGAAAATTGCTTATTGACGAAGTTCTTCCTGAGTCTTTTCTGGAGGAATTTCGCACAGGCCGGTTTCCTGCCGGAATCTGTTCTGCCCGAATCAGGCTCTGATTGCCCTCTTATTGATATCGGCCTTCGAAAAATCAATTCCATAATACAGAAAACAGTGGCGAAATCAACTGAAAAGACGCAATTCCGGGAAACGGGCTTAAAGAACTTCCCTGGCGGAGGAGCGTCTGCAAATATTCGGGATAACGCTTTTTGATACACAATCCCTTGGATTCGTTGACATGCCAGGGTACAGATGCTAGAATTTTGCTGTAATATTTTCGTAACATGTTGCAACAATCGTGAAAATTTCACGAAAGAATTGTTGCAGTTTGGTTCGGAGGGTAGCCGTTACATGGGGCACAAGAAAACACAGTTCTTCGCATTCGGGCTTGCAGCAGCGCTTGCCTTTGGCGCCGGGGGGCTCAGGACCGAGGCGTCTTCAGAAACAACTCTTCCGAAAGCCGGAATCGCAGCTGTATTCGATTTCTCGGGATCATCAGCATCCGATACATCTTCCAATACTTCTTCAGATACATCCGCGGAAGGCACTTCCGCAGCCGCAAAAACGATTGAAGACCGGATCAGTGCAACTTCGAAAATATCGGGCAGCAGTCTGTATAGGACGATTTCAAAGTCGGCAGCGGCATCGATCGGAAAAAAGTTGGGCAGTGAAGAATCCATCTCAGAGACCAAGACCGCTTCTGTGGTCAGTGCGGCAGTGAATGCGCTGTCCCTGCTTCGCGGCAACGCAGCCGCCTATGTGGCGGCGGCTTCGGCTTCTTCTGCTTCTTCCGATTCGGATGCATCTTCCGGCGGATCCGCGTCAGAGGGAAAAACTGCGGCTGCGTCAGATACCGGATTGACCCTGATCGAGCAGGTGCCGGAAGAGCCGATTCCGGAAACCGCATCGATCACGGCGGATACGGAGGTATCCTCGGACGGGGCAGCGGCGGACAGCACAGAAGCGGACAGCACGGCGGAATCGACTGCTTCGGAAGATGCCGGAGATGCGAGTACGGACAGTGCGGACACAGCATCGTCGGAAAGTGCATCCGGCGGAACTTCCATCGGAGAGACTCTGACTGCAGTCGCAAACAGTGCAAAAACTTCTGCGCAGGAAACGGCAGAGGAGAGTGCTTCCTCTTCTGATTCTGCACAGTCAGAAGACGGGTTCGGCGAAGGCTCCAGTGAGTCCGCTGCAGATCTTGCAGTCGCGACGGTATCGGATTATGTCAATGTCCGTGCGGAAGCGAGTACGGATTCGGAAATTGTGGGCAAGCTTTACAAGGACGGCGTTGCGACTGTCCTCGATGATAATGGAGACGGCTGGGTCAAAATCCAGTCCGGTTCCGTCACCGGCTATATCAGCAAGGACTTCCTTGCAACCGGCAGCGAGGCAGAAAAGCTTGCGGATGAAAACAAGAGCCAGGTCGCGGAGGTCACGACAGAAACACTTCGCGTCCGTGCGGCGGCCGATATCAATTCGGATGTTATCACGCTGGTACCGCAGGGCGAGAAGCTGAATGTCATCGAAGAGACTGACGGCTGGCTGAAGGTAAGTACCGATGAAGGTGAAGGCTATATTTCCGCGGACTACGCCGACGTCGAAGCTGTATATCAGGTTGCGGAGTCCATCGAGGAAGAGCAGCAGCGCCTTGCTGAAGAAGCAGCGGAAGCCGAAGCAAAGGCTGAGGCAGACACGTACAACCGCCGTGTAGAGGCTGTAAATTACGCGATGCAGTTCCTCGGCAACCCTTATGTCTGGGGCGGAACGAGCCTTACGAACGGAATTGACTGTTCAGGCTTCACGATGCAGGTCTATGCTCACTTCGGCTACAGCCTGCCTCACTATGATGTGTCACAGCGCAGCTGCGGAACGGCGGTCGACAGTCTTGCCGATGCACTTCCCGGAGACCTTGTATTCTACAGCGGACACGTTGCAATCTACTGCGGCGGCGGTCAGGTCGTTCACGCATCGAATCCGAGAGACGGCATCAAGGTCAGCAATGCGAACTATCGTTCCATCGTCTGCATCCGCCGGATCATTCAGAACTGAACAAAAGCAGAGTACTGTATTTACAGCGCCAAAACCCATCCGGAACCGCGGGTTTTGGCGCTTTTTGTTTTCAGATTCATGGTAAAATCAAAGTATCAAAAAAGCAGCTCCCAATGGAGGAGAGCTGCGGAAAGAGGCTTACATGAAATTTATTATTACCGGAAGAAATATCGATGTAACACCCGGACTTGATGAGGCAATCCGCGACAAAATCGGTCGGCTGGACAAATATTTTACGGAAGACACAACGGCAAATGTCACACTGAGTGTGGACAAGGACCGTCATAAAATTGAGGTCACAATACCGGTGAAGAACGGTATCATCCGGGCTGAGCAGGTTTCGAGCGATATGTACGTTTCGATCGACCTGGTGGAAGAGGTTATCGAGCGTCAGCTCAAGAAGTACAAGAATCGGCTTCAGGACAAGCAGCAGGCGGAGGGAAGCAGTTTCAAGCGGGAATTCCTCGAGGCAGACTATGCAGAGGATGAGGATATCAAAATCGTGCGCCGCAAGCAGTTCGACATGAAACCGATGTATCCGGAGGATGCCTGCGTGCAGATGGAGCTTCTGGGACACAGCTTCTATGTGTTCCGCAATGCAGAGGACGAGCAGATCTGCGTCGTCTATAAGCGCAAGGGCGGCACATATGGAATGATAGAGCCGGAAGACTGAGAAAAGGTGTGAGCAGAGAACAATTCGTAAAAGACTGGGACGCGAGCTGAAAGAAATCGGGCAGAGCAGGATATGCAGCCGTCAGACTGCTGAAAAATCCGCGCCTCGGCGCCGAATGTATACATGAATTTAACGTGAATTTTGTTGAACTGAAGGATACCGTATGGTATAATCCTTTCTGCAAGTGATAAAAATTTAACAATCTTACAACTGAATCTTCAGAGTCCTGATCAGACGTCTGAAGGCTCAGACTGTCTATGGGTTATCACTGCAGCTTCAGTTTTTTCAGGAAACATAATTGCAGTCAGTACAGCAATTGCGACAAGTCGTTCATTCATATTCACCAGATGGAGGAAATCATGGCAAAGAAAATTGTAATTGCGGGTGCATGTCGTACTGCGATCGGCAAGATGGGCGGGGCATTAAGCAATACCCCTGCTGTAGATCTCGGCTCGATCGTCATCAAGGAAGCTCTTAACCGTTCGGGTGTTCCGGCAGATCAGGTGGACGAGGTCCTCATGGGCTGCGTCATTCAGGCAGGCCTCGGCCAGAACGTTGCAAGACAGGCTTCTGTGAAGGCCGGCATTCCGGTGGAAGTTCCTGCAGTCACGATCAACGTTGTCTGCGGCTCGGGTCTGAACAGCGTCAATATGGCAGCTGATATGATTCTTGCCGGTGACGCGGATATCGTTGTGGCAGGCGGTATGGAAAATATGTCCATGGCTCCGTTCTGCCTTCCGAAGGCACGTTTTGGCTACAGAATGAATAACGGCGTACTGGTCGACTGCATGATCAAAGATGCTCTCTGGGATGCATTCAATGATTATCACATGATCAAGACGGCAGACAATGTCGCTGAGAAGTTTGGCCTTACCCGCCGCGAGATCGATGAGTTCGCTGCATGGTCGCAGACCAAGTGCGCGAAAGCAATGGAGGAAGGCAAGTTCAAGGACGAGATCGTTCCTGTAACCGTAAAGCAGAAGAAGCAGGAAATCGTCTTCGACAAGGACGAGGGACCGAGAGGAGCTCAGACCGCGGATGATATCGCAAAGCTCCGCGCCATCAACGAAGGCGGTGTCACGACCGCAGGCAACGCATCCGGCATCAATGACGGTGCAGCTGCCATGGTCATTATGAGCGAAGAGAAGGCAAAAGAGCTCGGCGTAAAGCCGATGGCTACATGGGTTGCAGGCGCAATCGCAGGTGTTGATCCGTCGATCATGGGTATCGGACCGATCTACGCTACCCGCAAGGCTATGAAGAAAGCCGGCCTCACCATCGATGACTTTGACCTCTATGAGGCAAATGAGGCATTTGGAGCTCAGTCTGTTGCAGTCGGCAAGGAACTCGGCTTTGACATGAGCAAGCTCAATGTCAATGGCGGCGCCATTGCACTCGGCCATCCGGTCGGAGCATCCGGTGCCCGCATTCTCACCACTCTTCTCTATGAGATGCAGAAGAGGGATGCAAAGCGCGGCCTTGCTACCCTGTGCGTAGGCGGCGGCATGGGTGTTGCAACCATTGTTGAGAAGTACGAAGGATAATTGAACAAGAGCGGCTAATGACGGTCGGATGAAGCAGGGAGGGCCTCTTGGAGGCTGATGCCTCATCCGGCCGTTCGGCGCGCCTTGAGGCAGATCCTTTGGCACAAAAACCAGGCCGGTCCCGCGGGAGGCAGGAGCAGAGATGTCTCTATTCCGCAGGGTACGGGGAAAAGAAGGAAAGGAACATTATGGGATTCGTTGATTATGCAACCGAAGGTGCTGTAGGCATTATTACAATCAATCGTCCGCAGGCACTCAATGCTTTGAACAGCCAGGTCCTTGATGACCTCAATACTGTTCTCGACAATGTTAATCTGGAGGAGACCCGCTGCCTCATCATCACCGGTGCAGGCGAGAAGAGTTTTGTCGCCGGCGCAGATATCGGTGAGATGAGCACGCTGACAAAGGAAGAGGGCAAGGCATTCGGCAAGAAGGGAAATGACATTTTCCTCAAGATCGAAACTTTCCCGATCCCGGTCATCGCGGCGGTAAACGGCTTTGCACTCGGCGGCGGCAATGAGCTCTCGATGAGCTGTGATATCCGCATCTGCTCCGACAATGCGGTTTTCGGACAGCCCGAGACAGGACTTGGAATCACCCCTGGTTTTGGCGGCACTCAGAGACTTGCCCGTCTCGTCGGCGCAGGCATGGCGAAGCAGATGGTTTATTCTGCACTCAATATCAAGGCAGATGAGGCTTACAGAATCGGCCTTGTAAATGCAGTATATCCGCAGGCAGAGCTTATGGATCAGGCAAAGAAGCTTGCCGGCAGAATTGCAATGCAGGCTCCGATCGCAGTCCGCGCAGCCAAGGCAGCCATCAACGAAGGCATCCAGACCTCGATCAGCGACGGCGTCCGCATAGAGGAAGAGCAGTTCGGAAGCTGCTTCGAGACCGAGGATCAGAAGGAAGGTATGGCAAACTTCCTTCGTAAGAAAGACGATCCGAACAAGGTAAAGCACGTTGCGTTCAAGAATAAATAATACCGTTGACAAATAAGTTTTTACTTATTTTCAAATATCTGCCAGGCAGGCAGGGCCTGCATCGCCGGAGCTGCGTCAGTGGGGACGGCATGCAGAGCGACAAATGTCAAGGAGGAAAAAATGAAGGTAGCAGTTATCGGTGCAGGTACCATGGGCGCAGGTATTGCCCAGACATTCGCACAGTGCGATGATGTCGAGAAGGTTTATCTCTGCGATATCAAGCAGGAATTCGCCGACGGCGGTCTTGCAAAGGTTAAGAAGAATCTGGATCGTCTTGTGACCAAGGGAAAGATGGATCAGGCAAAGGAAGATTCCATTCTTGCAAAGTTCCAGACCGGCCTTAACAGCCAGGCTGTTGATCCGGATCTTGTTGTCGAGGCGGCTCTCGAGCGCATGGACATCAAGCAGAACTGCTTCAAGGATCTGCAGGAGAACATCGTAAAGAACGAGGACTGCATCTATGCATCCAATACATCTTCCCTTTCCATCACGGAAATCGGTTCGGGCCTGAAGAAGCCGATCATCGGTATGCATTTCTTCAATCCGGCACCGGTCATGAAGCTCATTGAGGTTATCCAGGGCGCAAATACACCGGATGAGACCGTCGAGAAGGTAAAGGAAATCGCTGTTAAGCTCGGCAAGACTCCGGTTCAGGTCAATGAGGCTCCCGGATTTGTTGTCAACCGTATCCTTGTCCCGATGATCAATGAGGGCATCTTTGTTTACGCAGAGGGTGTTTCCGATATCGAGGGCATTGATACTGCAATGAAGCTCGGCTGCAATCACCCGATGGGACCGCTTGAACTCGGCGACTATATCGGCCTTGATATCGTACTTGCAATCATGGATGTCCTTTACAAGGAGACCGGTGATTCCAAGTACCGCGCATGCCCGCTGCTCCGCAAGATGGTCCGCGCAAAGCATCTCGGCGTTAAAACCGGTATCGGCTTCTATAAGTACAATGCTGACCGCACCAAGACTCCGGTTGACAAGCTTTAATTCATATCTGTTAGAGGCCGTATAACGCGGCCGGAAAGGTAAGTCATGGATTTCACGTTAGACAAAAAGCATGCTATGGCAAGAAGCCTTTTTAAGGACTTCGCCGAGAAGGAAGTAAAGCCTCTCGCACAGGAGATCGATGAGACTGAGCGCTTCCCGAGAGAGACTGTCGAGAAGATGGCAAAGGCAGGATTCATGGGAATCGCTGTTCCGAAGGAATACGGCGGACAGGGATGCGACCCGCTCACCTATGTCATGTGCATTGAGGAGCTCGCGAAGCAGTGCGGCACGACAGCAGTTATTGTTTCTGCACACAGCTCTCTTTGCTGCGATCCGATTCTTACTTTCGGAACGGAAGAGCAGAAGCAGAGATATCTGCCAGATCTTGCATCCGGCCGTAAGCTCGGTGCTTTCGCACTGACCGAGCCGGGCGCAGGCACGGACGCACAGGGCGTTCAGACCAAGGCTGTAAAGGATGAGGAAGGCAACTGGGTCATCAATGGCTCCAAGTGCTTCATCACGAACGGCAAGGAAGCAGATGTCTATGTTATCTTCGCGCAGACCGGCACGAAGCTTGACAAGAAGGGACGCACACAGAAGGTCTTCACTGCATTCATTCTTGAAAAAGGCATGCCCGGATTCACCTTCGGAACAAAAGAGAACAAGATGGGTATCCGCGCATCCGCTACCTATGAGCTTGTCTTCAACGATGTGAAGGTTTCCGATGCACAGCGCCTCGGCGCAGAGGGCAAGGGCTTCCCGATCGCAATGCATACACTGGACGGCGGCCGTATCGGTATCGCTGCACAGGCACTCGGCCTTGCTGAGGGCGCTCTGGACAGAACCATCGCTTACACAAAGGAAAGAAAGCAGTTCGGCAGACCGATTTCTGCATTCCAGAACACCGCATTCAAGATTGCTGACATGGCTACCAAGTGCCAGGCGGCGCAGTATCTTGTATATGCAGCAGCAGAGGCAAAGGCTACCAAGGACCGCTATTCTGTAGAAGCCGGCATGGCAAAGCTTTATGCTGCACGCACTGCAATGGAAGTCACCACAGAGGCTGTTCAGCTGCACGGCGGCTATGGCTATATGAAAGAGTATGATGTCGAGCGTATGATGCGTGATGCGAAGATCACGGAGATCTACGAAGGCACCAGCGAAGTTCAGGAAATGGTCATCTCCGGCGCACTGCTCAAGTAATCCAGGGACTCTGGCTGTGACGATGAATTTTGATTAAGGAGATTAACAATGAAAATCGTTGTTTGTGTAAAGCAGGTACCGGATACAAAGGGCGGTGTCGTATTTAACCCCGATGGTACTCTTAACAGAGCAGCAATGCTCGCAATCATGAACCCGGATGACAAGGCAGGCCTTGAGGCTGCTCTTGAGCTGAAGGACAAGTACGGTGCAGAGATTACGGTTCTCACCATGGGTCTTCCGAAGGCAGATGAAGTTCTCCGCGAGGCTATGGCTATGGGCGCTGACAAGGGTATCCTTGTTACTGACCGCAGACTCGGCGGCGCAGATACCTGGGCTACTTCCGTAACCATCGCAGGCGCTCTCCGCAACCTCGACTATGATCTCATCATCACCGGCCGTCAGGCAATCGATGGCGATACGGCTCAGGTTGGACCGGAAATCGCCGAGCACCTTCACCTTCCGATGGTCACCTACGTTCAGAAGGTTGTGGATGTCGATGAGGCAGCAAAGACCATTACGGTTGAGAGACAGTTCGATGACCGTTATATGACCGTCAAGGTTCAGATGCCCTGCGTACTCACCGCACTCGGTGAGCTTGCAAAGCCTCGTTATATGACCCCCGGCGGAATTTTCGAAGCATATGATAAAGAAGTCACTGTATGGGGCAGAGATGATCTGAAGGATGTTCTCGACAGCGATATCGGTAAGGTTGGCTCTCCTACACAGATTGCCAAGGCTTCCGATAAGGTCCGCAAGGGCGCCGGCGAGAAGAAGACAGATCTGTCTCCTTCAGAGGCTGTTGATTATATTGTTGGCAAGCTTGAGGCAAAGCACATTATCTGAAGCTGATCAAAGAAAGTTTCGTCCCGCGAAGCGGCGATAAGTTATGGCCCGTAAGCTTCATTCATGACAGACCGGTTTCAAGAACGGGTTTTGAAAATCGGAGCCTGGAGAGCCTGGCTGGAGAGCCGGGAAGGAAAAGGGCATAAAAGCTGCATTTCATAAGCAGGAACGGGTCATTGCTCTGGATTCTGACAATCAGAAGGGTAAGGCCGCCAGCGCGGCATTGGAGGTTAAAATGGCAACAGAAAATAAGGAACAGTACAAGGGCGTATATGTGTTCGCTCAGCAGGTCGACGGAGAGCTCTCCGGAATTGCTCTGGAGCTCGTCGGCAAGGGCAAGCAGCTTGCTGCAGACCTTGGTACGGAAGTTACCGCTGTTCTGCTCGGCTCCGGCATCAAGGGCCTTGCAGATACGCTTGGCGAATATGGCGCTGATAAGGTCATTGTCGTCGATGATCCGGAACTGAAGGATTACAGAACCGAGCCTTATGCACATGCTCTTGCAAGTGTTATCAATAAGTTTAAGCCGGATGTCATGCTCGTCGGCGCAACCGCTATCGGCCGTGATCTTGGCCCGTGCGTCGCTGCAAGAGTTCACACCGGACTTACTGCAGACTGCACCGGTCTTGACATCGGTGACTTCCCGCTCAACCCGATTCCGGGACAGGAAGACAAGCAGCTTCACAAGCAGCTGCTCATGACTCGTCCTGCATTCGGCGGCAATACGATTGCTACGATTGCATGCCCTGATTTCCGTCCTCAGATGGCAACGGTCCGTCCGGGTGTCATGCAGAAGGGCGAGAGAGTTCCGGGCCGCAAGGCAGAAGTCATCGAGTACAATCCGGGCTTTACTCCGGATAACCGCTATGTCGAGATCCTCGATATCGTGAAGAACACCAAGAAGGTTGCGGATATCATGGATGCAAAGATCCTTGTCTCCGGCGGCCGCGGACTTGGCTCTGCCGAGAACTTCAAGATCCTTGACGATCTCGCAGCTGCAATCGGCGGGACTGTTTCCTGCTCCCGTGCAGTAGTTGATGCAGGCTGGAAGCCGAAGGACCTTCAGGTTGGCCAGACCGGCAAGACCGTTCGTCCGCAGGTATACTTCGCAATCGGTATCTCCGGAGCAATTCAGCACCTTGCAGGCATGGAAGATTCCGATATGATCATCGCGATCAACAAGGATGAATCCGCACCGATCTTTGATGTAGCTGATGTCGGCGTTGTCGGCGATCTCTTCAAGATTGTTCCGAAGCTGACCGAGAAGATTAATGAGGTCAATGCTGCAAAGGCAAAGACCGAATAAATCCGGGACAGAGAAAACTGTTATCAGTTTTATATTTCTGCCTCAGCCATCACGATCGGGTATTGTGATATAAAAGGCTGTTGGCGGTTCGATACGAATTGATGCCGGGGCTCACGTGAGAAAACACTCTCATGTGAGCCTTTTTTGATGCGTGCCCAGCAGCACAGACTGCACAGTGTGCCAAAGTGATCTGTCCGCCTGGGGGCTGCAAAAGCTTGCGGCCGGATCGGAGTCAAATTATTATTATATTGTCGTTTTTTTTATGAAGGCGGAAAATGAGTGAACCAATACGAAGCAGAGTCTCTTTGATTAGACCTGATCTCCTGCGGCGTGGAGGAAAAATGTGAAGGCGTTCAATATCTTATGAAAATTACTGGAATTATTGCTGAATGCAATCCTTTTCATGAAGGGCATAAGTATCTGATCAGAAAATCAAAGGAGATCACGGGTGCGGATTATACGGTTGTACTTCTCTCCGGCGATTTTGTCCAAAGAGGAGCGCCTGCGGCCGAACCGAAAGAGAAGAGAACACGGGATCTCCTTGAGGGCGGTGCGGATGCTGTCCTGGAGCTGCCGGTTCTGTATTCGACGGCAGGAGCCGAGATTTTTGCGGAGGGAGCAGTACAGATTCTTGATCGGCTCAGCTGCATTACCGATCTGTGCTTCGGATCGGAGAGCGGGGATATCGAATATCTTGAGAAGAATGCTGAGTTCCTGCTTAATGAGTCTGAGGAGTTCAAGGCTGCGCTGCGGAAGAATCTGAAGGACGGAGATTCTTTTCCCGCGGCAAGAGATGCCGCAGCATGCGAGACGGCCGGAATCAGCCTGGCACGCACGCCGAATGACCTTCTCGCGACGGAGTACCTTATCAATCTGTCACGGGCCAACGCGGAGCGTCAAAACAGGATCATTCCGCATGCAATCCTCAGGACCGCGACGGAGAGTGCCTCTTCGATCCGCGAACGGATGCTGAAGACGGACCCGTATGCGATAGGAACAGAAGATTTCTCGGAAATGCTTTTTTATCGGCTGATGCTGATTCAGAGACTTGAAAAGACGATGCCGGGGATAGACCGGTTAGAAGATTATGTTGATGTCTCAGAGGATCTTGCGCAGAGCATGCGGGACAAAGCGGCAGGATACACAGGGTTTGAAAGTTTTACAGAAGCGCTCAAGAGCCGGAACCTGACCTATACCCGGATTGCGCGGGCTCTCATACATATCCTGCTTGGCATCCGGAAGAGTGAGCTTGCTGCGTTCCGCACTCCGGGTTATGTGCGTGTTCTCGGAGTCCGCAGTGACAGTGCCGATTCGCTGCTGGCTGAACTGAGCAGAGGCAGAATACCCTTGCTCACAGCGCTTGCCAAAGATCAGGAGAAACTTACAGCGCATTATGACCGGATGCTTGCGATGGATGTTTTTGCATCCCAGCTCTACGATGGGATTCTGGCAATGAAGAAGGGCGAGGGGAATCCGGATCTTTGCGAGTTCCGGAAGAAGCTGATCAAGGTCTGATGGACTTATAAGGCATAGTCCGCAATGGCCGTATTACAATGACGAGGAGAATATATGGCAAAAAAAGAAAAAGAAGTGAAAACGAATGCGATGCGGATTCTGGAGCGGGAGAAAATTCCTTTTGAACATTTCTCATACGAGCCGGAGGGAGAATTTGTTGACGGCATAGAGACAGCAGACCACCTCGGACTGCCGCATGATGAGGTATATAAGACACTTGTGGCGGTCGGCAGTGACAGGAATCATTATGTATTCGTGCTCCCGATTGAAAAAGAGCTTGATTTAAAAAAATGCGCAAAGTCGGTCGGTGTAAAGTCAGTCGAACTCATTCACGTGAAGGAACTGTTTGCGCTGACAGGATATGTGCGCGGCGGCTGCACTTCCATCGGTATGAAGAAGCAGTTCGTGACAAGGGTCGACATCTCTGCGAAGAGTCACGGTCAGATTTATGTCAGCGCGGGGAAAATCGGCGCTCAGATACGGCTCGCTCCGGATGATCTGGTAAAGGCTGCCCGGGCCGAATATGCGGATCTTACGATGTGAGAAAAGCATCAATATTTCCGCGGCAGACAGGACGCCAAGGGTGTATACTTTGTGATGGTTGTTATATCGGCCGGTGATGAGAAAGCTCATACGGGCGGCGGTCACCGGGTCTGGATATTAAATCAGGACATTTTATTTTATTTACGGAGGTTTTCTCATGGGAAGAAGAGTCGTTCTCGCGGGTGCATGCAGAACAGCAATCGGAAAAATGGGCGGTACGCTCAGCACTACCCCGGCGCCGGTTCTCGGCACCATCGTTATCAAGGAAGCACTGAAGCGCGCAGGTGTCGCCCCGGAGCAGGTCGATGAGGTCTATATGGGCTGTGTCATTCAGGCAGGTCTTGGCCAGAATCCGGCACGTCAGTCCGCAGTGAATGCAGGAATCCCCGTCGAGGTTCCGGCGACCACGATCAATGTTCTCTGCGGCTCCGGTCTTCACAGTGTCAATCTTGCGGCGAAGCTCATCAGCATGGGTGATGCGGACATCATTGTCGCAGGCGGCATGGAGAATATGTCCATGGCACCGTATCTCCTGTACGGCGGGCGCTATGGCTATCGCATGGGCTCGGCTACGATCGATGACGCAATGATCAAGGATGCTCTGACAGACGCTTTCGGCGGCTATCATATGGGCATCACGGCAGAGAATATTGCGCATGACTGGCATCTCACCCGTGAGGAACTCGACGAATTCTCCGCATGGTCTCAGCAAAAGGCAGAGAAGGCCATCAAGAGCGGCGCATTCAAGGATGAGATTGTTCCGGTCGAGGTAAAACAGAAGAAACAGACGGTTATTTTCGATACCGATGAAGGCCCTCGTTTTGGAACTACTGTAGAAACTCTGTCAAAACTGAAGCCTGCATTTCTGCATGACGGCACGGGTGTTGTCACGGCCGGCAACTCCTCGGGAATCAATGATGCGGCGTCTGCAATCATTGTCATGAGCGAAGAGAAGGCGAAGGAACTCGGAACTGAGATCATGGGCTACTGGGTCGGCGGCGAGCTGGCCGGCGTTGAACCGCGCATCATGGGCATCGGTCCGGTTGCAGCAACAAAGAAGGTATGCAGGAAGACCGGCTATAAGGTAGAGGACTTCGATCTCATCGAGGCAAACGAGGCATTTGCAGCTCAGTCTGTAGCTGTTGCAAAGGAACTCGGCTTCGACAAGAGCAAGCTCAATATTAACGGCGGAGCCATTGCACTGGGCCATCCGGTTGGGTGCTCCGGCAACCGTATTCTTGTTACCCTGCTTCACGAAATGAAGAAGGCAGATGCGCATAAGGGGCTTGCTACCCTCTGCGTCGGCGGCGGTATGGGCTGTGCATGCATCGTGGAACGGTAATACGCGGGATCTTATCAACTGTCGGTTATCCCATCTCCTTTCGGCCGCACGGCCGGGAGGAGGGGGCAGCTGCGGCCATATGGCCGATCGCAGGGATGAAATTTCTGATTCTTTGTTTAATTCGTTGACAAGGAATGTGTGAATGAGTATAATAAATCTGTTGTCGGTTGAGACAACAGATTTATGCGCGTGTAGCTCAGCTGGATAGAGCGTCTGGCTACGGACCAGAAGGCCGCGGGTTCGAATCCTGTCACACGCAGAATGAGCCATCGTCTTATGACGATGGCTTTTTTGTATCCTGTTTTTCCTGTCGATCTATCATAAAGCCGAACAGGAATTGTACAAGAAAGCGGTGCAGACAACAAACTGCCGCAGGAAATGATTCCTGCGGCAGTCTGCTGTCTATGATATTTGCAGCGAATAATTTACGGCCGAATGGCAGATGACCGGTTTCAGAACGTTACACTTCCCGCTCTTTATCCGATCTTTTCATTCAGCCCATTACGACTTTAACATCTACATTCTTCTTTGAAGCGTCGAACGGAATGACGCAGCCGTCGATCTTCTGTCCGTCGACATACATTTCCTTCACGCCCTTTTCCACATGATTCGGATTGGTGACGGAGATGTTGTACTCAACGCCGCGGAATACGCGGTGGATATCGAAATCGCCGAAGTCATCCGGTACGCACGGGTTGACCTGAAGGCCCTTGTGCGTCGGATACACGCCGAGAATGTACTGGGAGATGTCCGTAAAGGTCCATGCAGCGGTGCCGGTGAGCCAGCTGTTCTTGCCCTCGCCGAAGTACTTTGCCTCTTTGCCGGCTACCATCTGGCAGTAGACATAGGGCTCTGTGCGGTGGATTTCGGAGATGTCCTCCGTATAGGAAGGGCAGGTCTTCTTATAAATTTCGAAGGCCCGGTTCCCATGTCCGACAACCGTCTCGGCAATCGATACCCAAGGGTTGTTGTGGCAGAAGATACCGCCGTTTTCTTTGTATCCCGGCGGATAAGAGGAGATTTCACCAAGTTCCAGGTGATATCTCTTATATGCCGGCCACAGGATGCAGATACCATACTTTGTGTCGAGAAGTTCCTCAACTGACTTCAGTGCCTGTTCGGCCTGACCTGTTCCCACGCCGCATCCTGCAAGAACGCAGAAGCCCTGCGGCTCGATGAAGATCTTGCCGTCTTCGCACTCGTTCGAACCGACCTTGTCGCCGTGCGCATCGTAAGCGCGAAGGAACCATTTTCCGTCCCAGCCGGCCGTACAGACAGCCTTGTCCATCTCTTCGACGGCTTTCCGGGCACGGGCAGCCTCGTCCGGCTCATTCTTGATCTCGGCGAGCTGTGCATACTCTTCGCCGTACTTTACGAACATACCGCCGATGAAGACAGACTCCGCAACCGGTCCCTCGGAAGGACCGAAGGTCTGGAAGGATTCGCCCGGATGTTCGGAGAAGCAGTTGAGATTCAGGCAGTCGTTCCAGTCTGCGCGCCCGATCAGAGGCAGACCGTGCGGCCCCAGATGCGTGAGCGTGAAGTCAAGCGATCTCTTCAGATGCTCCATGAGCGTTGTCGCAGCCGACCAGTCGTTGTCGTAGGGAACCTGCTCGTCGAGAATCGAATAGTCGCCGGTCTCACGCGTATAGGCGCTGACAGCCGCAATCAGCCACAGCGGGTCATCATTGAAACCGGAGCCGATGCCTGCATTGCCCTTCTTGGTCAGCGGCTGATACTGATGATATGCCGAGCCGTTCTTAAACTGTGTCGAAGCGATATCGATGATTCTCTCTCTTGCGCGCTCCGGGATCAGATGTACGAAACCAAGCAGATCCTGGCAGGAATCGCGGAAGCCCATGCCGCGTCCGATACCGGACTCGAAGTAGGATGCCGAGCGTGACATGTTGAAGGTGACCATGCACTGGTACTGGTTCCAGATGTTGACCATCCGGTTGACCCTGTCGTTGCCCGAAGTAAGATGGAAGCGGGAGAGCAGTGCCTTCCAGTAATTCGTGAGCTCGTCAAAACTTGCCTCGACCTGTTCGTCGGTCTTGTAGCGGTCAAGCATCTCAAAAGCTCTCGTCTTATTGATAATTTCATCGCGGGCTGTCGTTCCTTCCGCCCATTTCTCGTCTTCCGGATTCTCGATATATCCGAGTACGAAGTCAAAACTCTTCGTTTCACCGGGAGCGAGGGAGATATTGATCTGCTGAGCGGCAATCGGAGACCAGCCGCTGCAGACAGAGTTTTTGCATCCGCCGTCGAGGATAGCCTGAGGCCTGTCTGCACCGTTGTACATTCCAATGAATTCGGAACGGATGGTATCAAATCCGTCAATACTGCAGTTTACGCCGCGGATTGCATAGTGATTGCGGCGCTCGCGGTATTCGGTTTTATGGAAGATTGTGGAGCCGACAATCTCGACCTCGCCGGTAGAAAGATTGCGCTGGAAGTTCTCGCAGTCATCGGAAGCATTCCACAGACACCACTCCACATAGGAGTACAGCTTTATTTCTTTCGTTTCCTTCGTGCGGTTGGTGAGCTTTACCTGTTCCACTTCGCAGGTGTCATTCAGCGGGACAAAGGCAAGGACGGAGGCTTCGATTCCGTTCTTGCTGCCGCGGAACCGGCTGTAGCCAAGGCCATGGCGGCACTCATACGAATCGAGCCTGGTTCTCGTCGGCTGCCATGCCGGATTCCAGAGGGTATCGCCGTCCTGAATGTAGAAATACTTGCCGTTGCTGTCGTATGGGACATCATTGTAGCGGTAGCGTGTGATGCGGAGCAGCTTTGCATCCTTATAGAAGGAATAGCCGCCCATCGTGTTGGAGATAATACTGAAGAAGTCCTTGTTGCCGAGATAATTGATCCACGGCAGAGGAGTCGTCGGAGTAGTGATGACATATTCCTCACGGGCATCATCAAAATAGCCGAATTTCATTGTTGCCTCCCTTTTTTATTTATTGGCTGCCATAAAATCTCCGGATTCTTCCCCCGAGTCTGAAGTCCGGAGTACTTTATGAAAACGTTTAAGTAAAATGCAAAAACAAACCATAAAGATTATATTACAGGGAACAGCGCAAAAGCAATAAGCAACCGGGCCTCCCGGGAAAAGAAGAAGGGAAAAAAGAAAACCCGACGTTAACATTGTGGAAAAATGAATAAATAACGGGATAAATTTTTGTGAATTTAGACCATAATACGAAAATACGAAAAAATGAGCTGTTGCAAATGAAAGGAAGCTCTGTTAAAATAAATTTATAGTTGTCGAAAACGTTTTAGATTTTGGCATATTCTGTTCTGGTTGAGGGAGGCCCTATGGTATCTCTAAAGGATATTGCGGCTGCCTGCGGCGTGTCGATTGCTACCGTTAGTAAGGCGCTCAACAATCATAA
>Ga0256404_1006316_pt1 | contig 19778 bp, 26 predicted proteins | sample RumenRJG_01DNA_FD_185990 | JGI IMG/M metagenome (GOLD analysis project Ga0256404, IMG submission 185990) | Bovine rumen microbial communities from Lethbridge, Alberta, Canada - RJG_01 | ecosystem: Host-associated > Mammals > Digestive system > Stomach > Rumen | place: Canada: Alberta | collected...
CTTAACGTATCTTTCAGTTTCATTACCTGGACGAATACCTGGAATGTAGGAACCATTTTTACGGAAGTTAGTTGCTAAGTTTTCAGGATCGATTTGAATGGTTGCATAGAAGAAGGCGAATAAGATGATGAGGGTTATATAGATTAATAAGCCCCATGGGAACTTAAAGCCATTTCCCATATCGACCATCTCTGAATAAGAGAAGATCTTTAACCATTCAGGAGTATCGCTTGTAATAAAGGAAGCGATGATTGAAGGTGCCATCAAGATTGAAGAGGCGAAGATGACTGGAATAACACCAGCAGAGTTAACCTTGATTGGAAGGAAGCTCGCTTTGGCCATTGAAGCAGTTTGACCGCCACTTTTGCCAGAGTGTTGAACTGGGATTTTCCTCTTCGCAAGTTCAATGAAGACAACGAAGGCAAGTATCAATACGAAGGCCAGGATATAAAGAGCAAATTGGAATGAACCTTTGATAAGTTCAGTCGATTCTTTATAGTTTGTACCGATCCACATATTTGCCGCTGCACCAATTTGAATTGGTAAGGAGCGGACGATACCTGCGAAGATGACAACGGAAATACCATTGCCAAGACCTTTTTCTGTAATTTGGTCACCAAGCCACATAACAGTCATTGCTCCAGCGAGGAGGATGACGATGATATAGGCATAGGACCAGAAGTTTAGTTCCATGTTAACAGTGATATATTCACTGTTTTCCATGGTCCTTATAATACCATAAGCTTGTACCGCGCCAAGCATAAGGGTGAGATAACGAGTTGCCATCTCAGTTTTCTTCCTACCATATTGACCTTGTTTAGATAACTCAGTTAAGGCTGGAAGAACATCCTTTTGTAAAAGTTGGATGATAATTTGAGCTGTAATGTATGGAGAGACACCTAAGGCGAAGATGGAGAAGTTTTGAAGTGCTCCACCACCAAGGAGATCCATAAGTGACACCGCATTAGCGCTATTCATAGCATTAGCCAAATCACCACTAACGGTAACACCTGGCACCGTAATCGCCGCACCGATGCGGATAACGAAGAGAATAGCAATCGTAAAGAAAATACGATTAACTATTTCCTTGTTTTTGAAGATTGAGGCGATTTTTTTCATGCTTAGATAACCTCGGCTTTGCCACCTAATTTTTCAATTGCAGCAACGGCTGACTTAGAGAATTTAGCAGCTTGAACTGTTAATTTAACAGTAAGTTCACCATTACCAAGAATTTTTACTCCATCTAATTCCTTTTTCACTAAACCTGCTTCAATGAGAAGAGCTGGTGTAACCACTGTGCCTTCTTTGAATTTGTTTAATGAAGATAGATTAACAATAGCATATTCTTTATGACCATTATTTGTAAAACCAAATTTTGGTAAACGACGATATAAAGGGGTTTGACCACCTTCAAATCCAGGAGCCTTTAAACCACCAGAACGTGATTTTTGACCTTTGTTACCGGTGCCGGCGTTTTTACCGTTTCCAGAACCAAGGCCTCTACCTTTACGGTAAGCTTTGGTCTTTGCACCTTGGGCATTAGTTAAATTATGTAATTCCATGGTTGGCCTCCTTATTCTGCTATAGCACGAAGTGCTTGCACTTGTTTATAGGATTTGAGGTTTGATAAACCATTATGAGCAGCACGGATAATGTTGATAGGAGCTCTACTACCATAGACTTTGGAGGTGACGTTACGGACACCAGCGAGTTCTAAGATAGCACGAACTGGACCACCAGCAATAATTCCAGTACCTTCTGGAGCTGGTTTTAAGAAGACGCTACAAGCACCGAATTTACCGATGACTTCGTGGGAGAGAGTATCTCCTTTAACGATATGAATTTCATATGTATTCTTCTTAGCAGCTTCAAGGGCTTTCTTAATGGCATCTGGGACTTCAGCAGCTTTGCCAGTACCAAATCCATATTTACCTTTTTTGTTACCAATGACGACGAGAGCGGAGAAGCGCATTCTACGTCCACCTTTAACGGTTTTAGCAATACGATTGATTTCGACGACGACTTCTTCGTATTCTTTGACTTCTTCACTTCTTGGACGTCTTTGTGGACGATCACCACGTTTTCCGTGTGGACGATCACCATGTGGTCTATCGCCATGTGGGCGATTTTCCTTATGTTGTTCTACTGGAGCAACTTCAGGAGCTTTTTCGACTTTTTCTTCAGCAACAGCTGGAGTTTCTACTTTCTTTTCTTCTTCCATTGTTTTTCTCCTTAGAACTTAAGTCCGCCTTCTCTAGCAGCGTCTGCTAACGCAGCGACACGGCCATGATAGATATATCCACCACGATCGAAGACGACTTTTGAAATTTTCTTTGCTTTTGCAAGTTTGGCGATTTCGCTTCCGACTGCTCTAGCAGCTTCAACGTTACCACCATTTTCAAGCTTGAGTTGGACGCTAGAAGCGCTAACGAGTGTTGCGCCTTTAACATCATCGATGATTTGAGCCTCAATGTGTTTATTAGAACGGAAGACAACGAGTCTTGGGCAAGAAGAGGTTCCGCTAATTTTAGCTCTTACACGAGCGTGTTTTCTAACACGAACGGCATTTCTAGATTCAGTTTTCATCTATTAGATCCTCCTATTACTTAGCACCAGCACGTTTACCTTCTTTACGGATGATATGTTCATTCTTGTACATAACACCTTTACCATTGTATGGTTCTGGTTCACGTGTTCCGCGGATTAAGGCTGCAGTTTGTCCAACTGCTTGTTTATCAAGACCTTCAACAACAATTTCAGTTGCTGATGGGCAAGAGATTTTGACGGTTGGTTCTGGTTTGATGACAATTTCGTGAGAATAACCAACGTTCATAACGATGTTTTCTCCTCTCATTTGGCATCTATAACCAATACCGACGATCACGAGTTCCTTTTTGAAACCAGTGGTGACACCTGTAACAGCGTCTTGTAAGTTAGCACGGGTTGTACCATGTAATTGTTTGGTGTGCTTTTCATCATTTGCACGTGTGCATTTGAGAACGCCACCTTCATTACTAACACTGATAACGCTTGGAACTTTAACTTGTAAGGAACCTTTTGGTCCTTTGACAGTGGCTACGCCATTAGCGAGCTCAACTGTAACTCCAGCAGGGAGAGTAATTTGTTTTAATCCAATTCTTGACATAACTATTACCAAACGTAAGCAAGAACTTCACCACCAACACCAAGTGTACGAGCGGTTTTGTCGCTTACGACTCCTTTGCTTGTAGAGATAATTGCGATACCTAAGCCATTTAAGACGCGTGGGAGCTTGTTTGCACCAGCGTTAACGCGTAAACCTGGTTTAGAAATCTTTTTAAGACCAGAGATGACTCTTTGTCCATTAGCACCATATTTGAGGGTGATGGATAATTCTTTCTTAACGTCTCCGGTAACTTTGAAATCAGAGATGAATCCTTCTTCAAGAAGAATTTTTGCGATTTCAACTTTCATTTTGCTAGATGGCATGCTGACGGAGGCATAACGTAATGCGTTTGCGTTACGAATACGAGTGAGCATATCTGCAATTGGATCTGTCATCATATCGATATTTCCTCCTTATTACCAACTTGCCTTTTTCATGCCTGGGATTTCGCCTTTGTAAGCGAGTTCACGTAAACAGACACGGCATAATTTGAATTTTGAATAGACTGAGTGAGGACGTCCACAACGTTCACAACGAGTATATTCACGAACTTTGAATTTTTTAGGTCTTGCACATTTGACCTTCATACTGGTTTTCGCCATTATTTTGTCCTCCTTATCTATGGAATGGCATACCTAATGCTTCAAGTAAGCTATAGGCTTCATCATCGCTCTTAGCTGAAGTGACGACGACGATATCCATACCTCTAATTTTGCTGACTTTATCGTAGTCAATTTCTGGGAAGATAAGTTGTTCCTTGATACCTAAGGTATAGTTACCATGGCCATCGAAGGAGTTCTTGCTTACCCCACGGAAGTCTCTAACACGTGGAAGTGCGATGGAGACTAATTTATCGAAGAATTCATACATTCTTACATCACGTAATGTGACTTTAACACCAATTGCTTGGCCTTCACGAAGTTTGAAACTTGCGATAGATTTTTTAGCTTTGGTGGTAACTGGATGTTGTCCAGTAATTAATCCGATTTCATTAACAACTTCATCGATTGCTTTGTTGTTAGTGAGAGCTTCTCCAACACCGACGTTAAGGACGATCTTTACAAGATGTGGCACTTCCATCACGGAAGAATAATGATATTTTTCCATGAGTGCTTTCTTGATTTCGCCATTATATTTTTCAAGTAAACGAGTTGTATTAGTTCTTTTTGGAGCGCCTTTGCTAACTTTCTTAGTTTTTGGAGCAGCCTTTGGAGCTTCTTCAACTTTTACTTCTTTAACTGCGGCTTTAGGAGCGGATTTGGTAGCAGTCGTTTTAGCAGCTGGTTTCTTGACTGCTGCAGACTTTGCTGCAGGTTTCTTGGTTTCTGCCATGACTTTTCCTCCTAGTTAAGTTTGCTACCGCTTGCTTTGGTAACACGGACTTTCTTGCCCTTTTCTGTTACATAGCCAACACGGGTAGCTTTTTTAGTTTTTGGGTCAACGATTGCAACGTTACTTGCATCGATTGGAACATACATTTCAACAACTGATCCTTCTGGAGATTGTTGAGTTGGTTTTTTGTGTTTTTTGTGAACGTTAACGCCTTCGACAACGACTTTGTTCTTCTTTGGATAGACCGCTTGGACTATACCAGTTTTACCTTTGTCTTTTCCGGCGATGACGACGACTTTATCACCTTTGATAATTTTCATCTTAACATCCTCCTTATAGGACTTCAGTTGCAAGGGAGACGATCTTCATATAACCTTCACCCTTATCACGAAGTTCTCTAGCCACTGGTCCGAAGACACGTGTGCCGATTGGAGCGCCTTCAGCATCGATTAAGACAACTGCGTTATCATCGAATGCGATTTGGCTACCGTCTGGTCTATTGATGGCATGTTTGGTGCGGACAATGATGCCTTTGACGATATCGGATTTTTTAACACGGCCGTTTGGAATGGCTTCTTTAACTGCACAGGTGACGATATCACCGATGCTACAAGATTTTCTGTAAGAACCGCCTTTTAAACGGAAGACACGAACACTACGTGCACCGCTATTATCAGCGACGACTAAGTTTGTTTCTGTTTGAATCATAACTTAACCTCCTTACTTCTCTTCTGCTTTTGGGGCAGCCTTTTTAGCAGGTGCCTTTTTAGCAGGAGCTTTCTTTGCTGGAGCTTTCTTTTCGACCTTTGGTTCTTCAGCTTTCACTTCTTCAACCTTTGGTTCTTCGACTTTAGCTTCAACTTTTTCTTCTTCCTTTTCTTCTTCGAGTAATTCAGCTTCGGCTTCTTTAATAGATTCGACAGCATGAATATCGACGGAGACTAAACGGAAGCGTTTTGTTGCACTTAATGGACGGCAGCCCATGATGGTAACTGTATCGCCAACCTTTGCAACATTGTTTTCATCGTGTGCGTAATACTTATTAGAATATTTAACGCGTTTAAGATACTTTGGGTGTTTCTTATGAGTTTCGACTTCGACAACAATTGTCTTGTTCATCTTGGTTGAGACGACAACACCTTGAAGAGATGTTCTTCTATTTCTTTCCATTTGTCTAATCCTCCTTATTTAACACCGAGTTCTCTCTCGCGTTGAACGAGTTTAGCGCGAGCGATATCTTTACGAACTCTTCTTACTTCTTCACCGTGTTCAAGTTGGCCAACGGCTTTCTTTCTACGGAGATTGAATAATTCTTCTTTGAGTAAGTAAACTTTTTCATTAAGTTCTTCGTTACTCATTTCACGAAATTCAGTTACTTTCATTTACTTACCCTCCTTTTTGCTAACGACGCGGCATTTGTTTGGAAGTTTGTATGATGCTAAGCGAAGTGCTTCACGAGCGACTTCTTCTGGGACACCACCCATTTCAAACATAACTCTACCGGTTTTAACAACTGCGACCCATTGTTCTGGGTTACCTTTACCGGAACCCATACGGACTTCGGCTGGTTTTTTAGTTTTGGCAAGGTGTGGGAATATACGAATATAAACTTTACCTTCCTTTTTGGTATAACGGCTTAAGACGATACGAGCAGATTCGATTTGACGATCTGTAATCCAAGCACCGGTGACAGCTTGTAAGCCATATTCACCGAAGGATACTTCGTTACCACCTTTGGATAAGCCTTCATACTTGATACCGTGAGGACGACGATATTTAACACGTTTTGGTTGTAACATTATTTGTCTCCTCCTTTAGTATCTTCTTTTTCTTCGACTTTCTTTTCGCCTAAGCAGATCCAGACCTTAACACCTAAACGGCCATAAGGAGTGACAGCTTCTGCGATAGCAAAGTCAATATTGGAACGAAGGGTTGTTAGAGGGATGATACCTTCTTTATAACCTTCGCTTCTAGCGATATCTGCTCCGCCTAAACGACCAGAGATGAGAGTTCTACATCCTTTAGCACCAGCTTTACGAACGCGTTGAATAGCTTTCTTTTGAGCGGTTCTAAATGAAGCACGATTCTCAAGTTCGGTAGCGATCCATTGAGCAACTAATTGAGCATCTAAGTCTGGTTGTTTGACTTCGACGACTTCAAGTTTCACATTGGAACCCTTGAGCAATTTACCAACTTCTTTTTTAAGGCGGTTGATATTGGCGCCTTCTTGTCCGATAACGACACCTGGACGAGCGACGAATAACATAACTGTAACATCGTGTCCTTTGTCGGTTTTATGTCTCTCGATTTCGATGTGTGAGAGAAGAGCTTCTTTTAATTCTTTGGTGAGATATTTACGGACTTTAATATCTTCGTGAAGGAATGTAGCGAATTCGTTATCAGAAGCGAACCAGCGAGAATGCCAATCGCGATTGATACCAACACGCATACCTACAGGACTAACTTTTTGACCCATGGTTTATTTCCTCCTTATCTTTGTTTGACCACCACAGTGATGTGGCTGGTTCTTTTGACTAAGCCTGATGCGCTACCTTTAGCTCTTGGAAGATAACGTTTCATTCTTAATCCATCATTAGCGTAGATTTCGGCGATGTAGAGTGATTCTTCATCCATACCGAAGTTATTGATAGCATTGCTGGCGGCTGATTTAACAACTTTAGCAACGATTGGGGATGCGGCCTTATTGACATTGGCGAGAACGCCTAATGCTTCATTGACGCCTAATCCTCTAATTAAATCAATAACGAGGCGCGCTTTACGTGGAGTGACGCGGACGTCATACGCAGTAGCGCGAGCGGAGGTAACTACTGGTTTTTGAGGAGCTTCTTTTTCAGCCTTTTTGGCTTTCTTAGCTTCTTTAGTAGGTTCTTCAACTTTTACTGCTTCTTTGACTTCAGCTTCTTTGACTGCTTCAACCTTTTTGGCTGGGGCTTTCTTTGCTGGAGCTTTCTTAGCAGTTGTTGTTTTCTTTGTTTCTGCCATACCCTACCTCCTACTTATTAGCGGCAGCAGCACGATCTTCTGCGTTGTTGCCGTGATGTCCTTTGAAGGTTCTGGTTGGGGCGAATTCGCCTAACTTATGTCCAACCATATCTTCAGTGACATAGACTGTGATATGTTCGCGTCCGTTATAGACAGCGAAGGTGTGTTCGACAAATGATGGGAAAATTGTTGAACGACGTGACCAAGTCTTGATAACTTCTTTCTTATTGGCTGCATTTAATGCATCGACTTTCTTAAGAAGGTATTCATCACAGAATGGTCCTTTTTTAATTGATCTTGCCATTTTCAATTTCTCCTTTCATTATTTGCCATTTCTTCTACGAACGATTAATTGTGTAGAAGCTTTCTTATTGCGTCTGGTCTTGACGCCAAGAGCACGCTTGCCCCATGGGGTACGTGGTGCATCACGTCCGACTGGTGATTTACCTTCACCACCACCGTGAGGGTGATCGTTAGGGTTCATGACAGATCCACGGACGGTTGGGCGAGTGCCTAACCAGCGGGTCTTACCAGCTTTACCTTTATTGACGAGGTTATAATCCTCATTGCCTACGACACCGATTGTAGCGCGGCAGGCACCTAAGACTTTTCTAACTTCACCAGAGGCTAATCTTAAGATGACGTATTTACCTTCGGAACCAAGGATTTGAGCACTTGTTCCAGCGGCACGACACATTTGTCCGCCTCTTTTTGGTGATAACTCTACGTTATGAACGAATGTACCTTCTGGGATGTTCATAAGTGGAAGAGCGTTACCGACTTTAATATCGACATTTTCACCGGAGACAACTTTATCTCCGACATTCAAGCCTTGTGGAGCAAGAATGTATCTCTTTTCGCCATCGCTGTAGACGACGAGAAGAATGTTTGCATTACGGTTTGGATCATATTCAACCGCTTTGACTGTACCGACGATTCCATCTTTGTTTCTTTTGAAGTCAACGATACGATATCTGCGTTTATGACCACCACCGATGTGACGAGTTGTGATAACACCTTGGTTATTACGACCGCCAGTTTTGCTAAGTTTAACTGTTAAACTTTTTTCAGGAGTTGATTTGGTGATTTCGTCATATGTCAGATTCGTCATGTTTCTTCTAGAAGCAGATGTCGGTCTGAATGTTCTAATTGACATGTTTTTCCTCCTATATTGTGTAAACCCTATTTCAGGTTACTCTTTGAATAAGTCGAGAGCTTCGCCTTCAGCGATAGTCACTACGGCTTTCTTGAAACCAGAGATTGTGCCTTTATAACGGCCGCCTCTTGTTGTTTCTTTGCTAGGAACGTTAACGATGTTGACGTTGAGGGCTTTGACACCGAAGACATGTTCGAATGCTTTCTTAACTTCAGCACGGTTTGCTTTTGGAGCAACTTTGACAGTCACTTTATTTTGTTCCTGCATGAGGGACATTGTTTTTTCAGTGATTACTGGTTCAAGGATGACTTCATAATCATGAATTGTAGCTTTGCTAACTTTCTTTGCAGCTTTTGCCATCTTACTTTGCCTCCTCTAATGAATTTTCAACAACCTTTAAGGTTGCTTTATCCATAACAACCTTATCGAAGTACATCAAGTCATAAACGGAAACGTTATTGACTGGTGTAACGCATGCGGTTGCAATGTTACCTGCGCTATAGACGAGATTATCATTTTCTTCAGATAAGACGATGAGAACCTTACCATCAGCTTTGAGATCTTTGAGCATCTTGACGACGTTTTTGGTTTTCTTTTCAGCGAACTTGAATTCGTCGACAACGATGAGATCTTTAACCTTTGAGGAATATGCACATCTTAAGGCAAGATTGTGTTCCTTACGGTTTTGTTTGATTGTGTGGTTTTGGACACCTGTTGGGCCAAAGACTGTTCCACCACCAACCCAGATTGGGGAGCGGCTTGAACCTGCTCTAGCACGACCTGTGCCTTTTTGTCTCCATGGTTTTTTACCACCACCACTAACTTCATCTCTTTTCTTGGTTTTGGAAGTATCTTGTCTCATGTTTGCTTGATAGACGACAACTGCGTCATGCATAACTTGGACATTTTCTTTTTGACCGAAGACGTATTCAGAGACTTCGACAGTTGAGACTTTTTCGCCTGCTTGAGAATAGACGTTCAATGAGATTTTCTTTGCCATAACTATTCTCCTTTCACTTCTTCAGCAGCTGGAGCTTCTGGAGCGACTGGCTCTTCAGCTTTCACTTCTGCTTTAGCAGCTTCTTCAGCGGCTTTCTTTGCTTCTTCAGCGGCTTTCTTAGCGGCTTCTTCGGCTTCTTTCTTGGCAGCTTCAGCAGCAGCTTTTTCTTGAGCTAATCTAGCTTCTTCAGCTTTGCGTGCTTCTTCAGCAGCTCTTGCTTCAGCTTCGAAGTCGATTAGATCGTGGACTTTTTCAGGTTTTCCAAGTTGAGCTTTAATAGCAGATCTCACTAAGACGAGTGATTTCTTTGCACCTGGAACTGATCCTCTAACTAAGATGTAATTCTTTTCTGCATTTGCTTCGACCAATAATTGGTTGAGAATTGTGGCAGATAAGTTACCGTGATGACCAGACATCTTCTTGCCTGGGATAACACGTGCGTTATTACGTCCGTTGTTAGCGAAGGAACCTTGTCCTCTATGGTAACCAGATCCATGTCCTTTTGGACCGATCTTGTGTCCCCAACGTTTGATTGTACCGGCATAACCACGACCCTTAGAGGTTCCGATTACGTCGACGACATCTCCAGCTTTGAAGATGTCTGCTGTGATTTTGTCACCGACTTTGTAGTTAGCGAGTTCATCACCTTTGATTTCTCCAAGAACTTGCATTACTGGAACACCAGCTTTAGCGAAGTGTCCTTTTTCAGCTTTGTTAGCTCTGGATTCTTTCTTTTCTTCAAATGCGACTTGAAGAGCTTCATATCCGTCTTTTTCAAGAGTTTTAACTTGAGTAACGACGTTTGGTAAGACTTCGATAACGGTTACTGCATACATAGTGCCATCTTTAGCGAAGACTTCTGTCATGCCCATTTTACGACCAATGATTTGTTTCATGATGCCTTACCTCCTTATAGTTTGATGTCGATATCTACTCCAGATGGTAAGTCGAGCTTTCTAAGTGTATCGACTGTTTCCTTTGTTGGATTGGTGATATCGATCAATCTCTTGTGTGTTCTGATTTCGAACTGTTCACGAGCATCTTTGTACTTATGGACAGCGCGCAAGATTGTGTAAACTTGCTTTTCGGTTGGTAATGGAACAGGTCCCACAACACCAGCACCTGTTTTCTTCGCTGCAGAGATGATCTTCTCAACTGCTAGATCGAGAATCTTGTGATCATAGGCTTGCAAACGAACCCGAATGGTTTTTACTTTTGCCATGAATTTTCTCCTTTCATAACTTTCAGGCTTTTATCAATTTGCTCTATTAACGAATTACCTGACACCCTATCATGACAACGCCTGTTGGTGTGTCAGCAACCTCGCATGTCAACGCAAACGGTAACGTGTAATAATATACGCCTATATATAATATGAACGCAAGAAAAATTTTAAAAATTTAAATATATTAATAGAAAAAAGGACCAGATTTTTGGTCCAAATTTCGTTATTTTTTTATCTATTTTTTGAATTTTAAGAGCTATTTTTTATAACAAAAATGTAGGTTGAAAATATCTTTGTTAAATTAGACTATAAATTTTTAATTTATGTTTAACTAACTCTTAGGTTAGAAAATGTAACGTAATTGTTATTTGAATTTGCGTATCTAAATCCAATGTAATTGGTTGCACCACCTAAATCGCCACGATTTGAATCAATAACTTTCGTTCCATCAATATAACATTTTACATTCACACCAGTGGAAATTTCGGTAGTAACCACTCTGAAATGATAGACAACACCACTGGTTAATTCGTGAGAAGCCGTGACCCTAGTTGTGCCACTGACTTTTAATAAAATGTTGTTAGTTGTTCCGGTAAACATTCCAAATTGGAAACACTTTGTAACATTTCCAACATTATTGATTTCTTTATTGACTTGAATGCCAAAGTTTTCACTAGCCGTAATATCACTGCTAAACATGAAGTCACCTTCAAAATCAATAGCTTTTTCATCGATATTGTTATTGCTCATATCGGTAAGCAATGTTTGGCAAGCACTAAAGCGACCAACACTGTTATTGTCGTTATATGTTACTGAACCAGTTGCAGCTGGATAACATTTTTTGACTATAACATTATCTAAATTCGTTACAGTGACTTGGCATGATTTGATAACTGTATCACCAATCTTAAAATCAATGGTCGTTGTTCCACTCTTCAAAGCGTTGACTTTGTAATTAGCATCCACAGAACAAATTGTTGGATCTTCAATGTTAAGAGCCTCTTTTACAATGCTTTCTGGATAGTCAGTAACTAGTTCTAAATCGCCTTTGTGTAATGTGTTAATATTTAGGGATTCTGCCATCGAAATTGTGTAGTGCATTTCACTAAAAACCCCGTAAATATCCGTTGATTTTGTGAAAACGAATGAATCAATCAAGTCACCATCTCTAGTCAATGACCAGCCTGAAAATGCATAGATTTTGCCACCGACGATATCGCGTTTTGGATCTGCTCCAACATATGATGCATCGGCGCCTGATTTTACTTTTCGAGTTTGAATAACAACATCATCAACCAAATATCTAACAACAATATCAGACTTCACAAATGTTGCGGAAACAGCTAAATCTTGTTGGACGTTTATAACTGTGTAATGGCCTAATTCAATTGGCTTTTCTTCGTTGTTAACAACAAATTTTTCAATTTCATAACCTTCGTTTCCACTAAAAGTGAAAGTAACTATGTCGCCTTGTTTAACTCTTTCTTTATCACAAGTGATAGTGCCATTAACTGGTGTCTCAATTGTGATATTAAAATATGTGTCTTCTTTTTGGGTTGTAGGCTCAGTGGATGAAGTTTGATTGCAGCTTATTAAAGAAACTGCTAAAAGAGGTAAAACAAACAAATATTTAAGTCTCATTGCGATACCTCCGTATAGATAAATAATTCTTTGATTGAGAACATATCCGTAACTTCGTTCCAACAACCATAACCAGTTAATCTAAGTTTGTTAGTTGTGAAGGTTTGCGAAAGATTATATTTAAACAAATATGACCAGCGAGTTTTCATTGTTACTGGTGTTGTATCAAGCATCGTTACATATTCACCATTTACATAGGCTTCGAGTTTTAATTTATAAGCACGATATCTAAACGGTAAGATTGCAATTTTATTAATTGAAATCTCGTTGAGAATATTGATATCGACAACGATTGGATTGCTTTTTAAACCAGATGCTGACATTCTGCCGTAGTGATCAGCACGAGAATAAAGACCATTAACAAGATTCTCAGGTCCGTTCTTTTCTTGACATGGAGCATCAGTAGTAGCGATCATCGCTCCTTTATAATAGTTCTTATCTACTGTATAAATTGCATTATCAGGATTGAACGCTTCAACAGTGTGAGTGTAAATAGGTTTTTGATAATCATGAGTTAATCTCATATATCTAGATAATCCCATCATCATCAAACCAACTCCAAAGGAGTTAGTGGTATTTTCATTGCCGGCTTCACCACCAACATAACCATCTGGACCCTCACCAACTGGTTGGCAATATTTGAGCAAGCCATCATTACGAATACATAATGAAGAAATGGTTCTATAAGCTTTATCAACGATTGGGAAATAAGTGTTGTAATCTAATAATCCAAATTCAATACCTAAACATAAACCATATAAGAATCCGCCTGTTCCGGTCATCTCTTTGCCTGGAGAATGTTTAACATCACCTAAATTCGCCCCCCACACGCCATCATCACGAACAGCTTTTCTTAAACCATTCGACATCATTAAATAATCATTTAAGTAAGTTTGATAAGCTGGATCGTTTTTATCCATATATTCAAGTCTTTGACCTAATGAAACGTAGACCCAAGTATTTCCACGTCCCCAATAGACTTTTTTGCCGCTTGGAGAAACAGAATCTTTGTATCCATTACCAGAAATGTATTTTTCATCACGATACCAAAGGCCGTCTTCAGCATCAAAATATCTTTCTCGGTAATATTTGTAGGTTGTGAAATCGACTTCTGAATACCAAGGATTACCTGTAACCTTAGACAAATAAGATAAAGTTAATCCAATCATGTATATTTCATCGATCCAAGAACTATCAAGCATACCACGACTACAAATATAGTTAGCTTCTTCGATTGAATGAGCAAGTTTATAATCCGCCGGTGCTAAATCGTGAAGCACACTATAAACAAGACCACCAGTGACTTGATCAAGATACGTATCTAAAACACCTTCATTGACTTGCCAAGAATAACCTTCTGCGTATCGATAAGTCTCATCGTAATAATCACGATTTCCAGTAGCTTTATAGGCCTCTAAAACACCTAAATGATAAGTAACTTCATTCCAGTTCCATGTATCGCAATAATTGTGTTCATAGAAATAATCATGGATATTTGCAAGGTTATTTGAAACATCGACAAATGAAACTGGGTCTAATTCATCAACCGCTTTAACATTATTTGTTGCAATAGAAATAGGCGCTAGTGAACCAAGAATAAGGAAGAGAGTTAATAATCTTTTCATATTAAGCTAAACCTCCTATTTGAATGGTTGGATTCTTGACATTTAATGCAACATCAAATGAGAAGAAGCCAACTTGATAAGAAGACGCTAAGAAGTCAGGCGTAAATGAATGAAGTTCGTAGCCGTTAACTAGGAATTTCAAAACTGTACCTTCTTTCTTAATTGTCAAATTCGTATAGTCATCTTCGGTGAAATAAGCATTAATATACGGACCAGCTTCTTTGATTGTCCAGTCATAAACTCCATCTACACGAGATGCTATGCCTATATATTTCTTAACAATGTATTCGTTAGTATTGAGATAATAATAGATTTGATTCAGACCATCATTTATAATGAAACCAAATTTAATGTCATCTGTACCATTGAATGTTTCTGAAATATTGAAGTTTGCACTAGCGATGAAATCATCATTAACGTTTTGTTTGAAATAAACATAACGATCACGGAAATTAGTAACAGAGTTCTTCATTGAATTTCTCTGTCTTAAATATTCGTTGCCATTATCATCAGTTTCATAAGTGAAACCATTTGTTGCATTACATTTAGCATAGCTACCGAATTTAGTGCTATCACTAAGTTTTGGTAAACCTAATGCTGCTCTTAATTGGTTGGAGACAAATGCATAACCAAATGAATTCAAGTGAGTTGTATCAGCAACACTGCTGCTAGAATCTTTAAATACACCAGTGATCGGAGTACCATCATCTTTTTCTAATCCAGACGAGATATCCACCAAGTGGATGCGTGTGTTTGAATCGGCAAATGTGCTGATTTGAGAATTATATTCATCAACCATTTCATTCATTTCGGCAGATGTTTTAGTAGATGGGTGATAAACCCTTTTAACCATTGTCATTAAATAAAGTTGTACAGATGGTAGATTATTTAAAATACGGTTCGCTATATCTTTAGTGTTATCGATAGTAGCTTGTAGTTGCTTGTTTCTTAAGTAAATGTCGTTACCACCAATATGCAAAGCAACATTGCGAGGATTGATACTTTGAACAAGTTCGAGTCCATTGTGTGTGCCTTTATCAGTAAGCCAATCTGTTGTATCAGAATTACCAAATCCGACCGTCGACACTTTGATATCAGCAAAGTCATCATATAAAGAACCATATCGCTTGGCCATAGTGTATGAATCGCCAACAAATAATAAGTCGGTATCCAAGGTTAGATATCTATCAAATAATGATCCGTTTTCTCTAATACCGATAAATGTACGTGGATTCCACCATTCGGAATGAAAGTCGGAAGACATATAAGCTTCCATATAATCAACAGACATTGTATATGTTAGTGTTTTCCAACCTTCATTAACGGTTTTAGTTGATTCATTATATGAAATTGTGTCACGCATTGCTGGGCAGAATGTCATATTACCTTTCGCATGTTCATAATCACTATCGAACAAATCGTAACCGAATAGTGCTCTAATAATGTATCCGTCAAAGCCATTTTCAGCTTGGGTGCAAATAATTCCTTCGTTGGTAAAATTCTTGCCATATTGATAACCAACATTTTGACCGAGCATGTAATAAGTACTGTTACTTCTAACACGATAGAAAGCATATCTTCCATCGCAGGCTAAAACGCATCTTAGAACTTTTGTGTCCTGGGGGCGATTCTTTTCAGTCGCCAAGCACATTTGAAGTTCGATGTTATCTCTTTGCCAAATTGCAGCTGTTGGATGATGGAAAACAATTGAATCTTGAACACAAGCTTCGAGATAGAAACCTTCTGGCTTATATTCAAATCTCCAATATGAAATAGCTGGGTTAGGTGCTCCACCGTTATAGCCAGTCATTGAGAAATTAAAACGGGTAAATTGCTGTTCAATTGGCACAAATGTAGCCTCGATATAAAGAGGCTTATTTTGCATAATTGTATGCGTATAATACTTGGAATTTGTATTGTCTTTTACGGTTAAATATACGTCATTTGCGGAGATTTTATCTAATCTATAGCCTGTTTCTGCTTCAATATAAATTTGAATTTCTTCACAGGCTTTTGCGCTTATTTTATTAGTGGCAATCTTACCATGAGGATACTCGCCAACATTGATTGGATATTCATTTCCATCCGATGTAGTTAAAGCCGCCTCAATATAAGTGTTATAAATCGGCATCACAAAAGTATTTGTCGTTGATACTTCGTTATTGATTAAGAAGTAATCTAAACAGAACCCATCAGCAATATCATTGATTGCAAAAGTAACTTCTGTGCCCTCTTTAGCTTCGCTAGGTCCGTTGAGTTTATAATAATCACTTTGGGCATAAGTAATTGAATATGTGCCTCCATCAACCGGTTCGCTAGTTGTTGGAATCTCTCCACCACTACATGCAGTTAATAGACATATCAACGTACTCAATAAACATATAATAGGTAATTTTCTTTTCATAAATACTCCTAATAATGAATCTTGTTTCCTCTATTAATTAATTTTGTTTGTAATTTTTCTAAAGTAGGTTCTTTTTCAACTGCTAAAGCAGCTAATAAACCAGCGGCTTCACCGGTTAAAATACAAACAGGTATCACACGTGATGCTTCCCATCCTTCATCATCTGAAGAAATGATTCGACCACAGGCATAGAGGTTTTTCACCTTTGATGAATATAGACAACCAACTGGTATTTCATAAATATCGTCTGGAAAACAATAAGAAGCAAATACTCCAATTGAATCTTTATGATGTACTAATTTATCTTTACTAGTTAAACAATAATCTCCTTCAATAGAAGCAATTTTTCTAAATTGAGGAATGCTTGGCAATGAAGAAATATCTTCAAGCTTTTTGTTTTCGTAGTCTTTTAAACAATTTAATTGGGATCTTTGGATGAACATATTCACTTGAGCTTGATTTAGACCGCTGTAAAGTCTTTCTCCAGATGGATGGCCATATCCATCAGCACGACCGCCGGAATATTGGAATGTAGGTTTAGAAACACCATCTTTATATGTGGTTGTCGCGTATACAAGGTAATTTTTACCTTCGCGAACTTTAACACCTGCTTTTCTAAATACAAAAGCATTACCAGAAGCATCAATAAATTGAAGAGCTTTCAAATGTTTCTTGCCCTCGACGGTAGCGACTTCGATAGATTCGATTCTATCTCCATCCATTTCGATATCGCTTACAAGTGTTTCATAAGAAACATCTACTCCTTCTTGGAGGAGAAGTTTGTTTAAAGATAAAGCGAATAAATTATGATTAAACCAACTAGCTTTTCTTTGCTCGTTAGTTTTATAACCATGCTTTAAAGCGAGATTAAATAATTCTTCGCATTGAGAGAAGATGAGCTGATTACCTTTTCCATCGCAAAGCGGTTCGAACCAGTTGATTAATCCTGATGTTGCTAAACCGCCAAGAATAGAACTCTTTTCTATTAATAGAACAGACTTATGTTCTCTCCTTGCAGAAAGAGCGGCAGATATACCCGCCACTCCTCCACCAATAACGATAATATCGTAATTGTTAAATTGCATATTAATTATGGCCTGTTAAAGACATATTTCTAAAAGAAATCAATCCAAAGTCGGCAGAGTCAAATCTCATTCCGTACATAAATAGATTTCTACTTAGAGTTCCTCTTTGAGTGTCACTTAAAAGAGTATCATCAATGTAGCATTTCAAATTGTATGTGCTACCTGTAGTAATTACGATTTTAAATTCATACCATGTGTCCGCATCAAAGGGAACACCAAGCGTTCCACTATCTCTAGCGGTACCACTAACCTTCACAGCCCAAGCACCTGTTGAGAAATTGGTAATGCCAAATTGGAATGCTGTATTTGGACCACCATCTGCGTTTGTGTATTTTTGGCCTTGTAAACCGACATTTAAATCTGTTGTAGAAGAAAGTAATGCTGCAGGGAATTTAAATTCGACTGAGAATTCTGCGTATTTGTAGTTATATGGCAAACCATCGGCGTTTGTTACCATTGTTTGTCCACCTTTAAATGTTCCTGCGCCATCATTGATAGTTAATTCTTTATCATCAACACCATAAATCATAGCTTGAGAATCTGGTGCTGTAGGCACTTCTGGTTTTGATCCATCGCCCAAACATTCGAAAGTAATCTTAATAGTACTGATGCCAAATGTTGCTGTGCTCGTTAACGAAAAATAGTTACATTTTGTATCAATCGATACTTCGGATGTGCCATGAATAATATAAGCGTATTTCTGTGCAGATATATCATCTAAAGAATAGCCAACATATAAAGTCAATGCATCACTACTACTAACTTTTGTATTAACTGGAGCTGTAACTTTTATGTTACTAATACCTCGAATTTGTTTTGTATTAGCAATGGTACCACCGTTACCCATTATAATGTGTCTCCCTGATCTTGTGGACATATTTGAACCAGCATACCTTAGTTGAATAAAATCAGTAAAATCTTTGGTAACTTCTGTTCCACTAATTGTAGGGGAATTGGCATCGCTTAATGTTAAAACATGCGGTTCGCCTGTTGCGGCTAATTGAGACATATTATCTTTTGCTGATGAAATTGCAAAGACCGACGCTGTTACAATTGCAGCAGAAAAAGCTAACGCTGTTAGAAGAGTAATTTTCTTATTCATATTTTTCCTCCGTTTTGGACACGTAGTCCATAACAAGTATCTACGATTATTCTAGTGAAAAATAATTGTAAAATAAATGTAATAAAGTAAAATTATAATGTAGAAAAGAAAATATGAAAAAGTACACCAAGAGAATCATAGATTATCTTAAGCAATCACAAGAGATTAAAGTCAGTGGCATTGAGGGCGAAGTAGCTAAGCATTTCAACCCTGATGTTCGTTCTTTTAGAAGCACAGATGAAGAACCGGTGGTCATTGAATGTTTTGGCATTACAAATCCAAATCCGAACTATAAAGTTGAAAGAGAAAAGTCTCATAACTATGTTCTAGAATATGTCGTAAGCGGAACAGGTCACATCGAAATAGAAGATGAAAAATTCGATGTAAAAGCAAACGATGTCTATTTACTCTATCCAAACACTAAACAAAGATATTACTCGGATTCAAATGATCCATTTAAAAAGTATTGGGTCAATTTTCAAGGCGATGATATCGATAAAATCTTAGAATCTTTAAAAATAAAAGGTATTCATCATTTCCCAAACTGCAATTTGACAGGCTTTTTCATTCAACTTTTCTCTGCTGAAGAAATAAATTGCCCCTCAATTGAGTTTTCATATTTTACTTATTCCAAAATCATTTCAATGTTAATTGAGATGAAGAAAAGTCTAAATAACAAAAAACAAGATAGCAGCCTTGCTAATCAAATTAAAGCGTTGATTGATTCCAACGCAACTGAATCGATAAAAATTAACGACATTTGTAATGAATTAGGAATATCTAAAACCTACGCGATTAATTGTTTCAAAGATAAATATGGAGTTACTCCAAATCAATATCGAATTAATCAGAAAATGAATATCGCAAGAGATTTGTTAATCAATAAAGATGTAAGTATAAAGAACATTGCCTTATCACTTAACTTCATTGATCAATATCACTTTTCAAACAGTTTCAAAAAACATTTTGGAATGTATCCAAGCGAATATCGCAAGATTTATCTAAATAAATAAGTTGTTGAATCTAATAATTCAATACTTTGAATGTAAATACTATTTCC
>Ga0256404_1006317_pt1 | contig 19775 bp, 22 predicted proteins | sample RumenRJG_01DNA_FD_185990 | JGI IMG/M metagenome (GOLD analysis project Ga0256404, IMG submission 185990) | Bovine rumen microbial communities from Lethbridge, Alberta, Canada - RJG_01 | ecosystem: Host-associated > Mammals > Digestive system > Stomach > Rumen | place: Canada: Alberta | collected...
CCTTGCGCAGCAGCGGCAGGTCTACGAGCTTGCGCACTTTGCGAAAATCTTCATTGCTGCCCAGGAAATGCGGATCGGTATGTACGGATAGCATACTGGCACCATTTTCTGCATAGATTGCAGCCAGCTCTTCGACTGTATGTGTCCGGTTGAGCCGTCCTTTTGCGGGCGACTGCAGCTTGCATTCCGCAATCAGGTTCCAAGCGCCTTTCTTGAACTCCTTGCTCATGCGGAAGTTTCCCGGCTGCATACGGGCCTTTACTTCCGCCAGTGGCAGCTGCCTTTTGGCCTCAGCCACGATTTCTTTTTTCTTCTCGACAATTTCAGCTAATATATCCTTCAATGGCGTTTCCTCCCGCGTGGCAGGCTCCGTGCGCGGCGCATGAAAGCCTGTATCTTGCTGATCGATTTCTCCTTGTTCTCTTCGAGACCGCCCGATACATCCACGCCATACGGGTGGAAGATACGCGCTACCGTCCGCAGGTTGCCTGTATCGATGCCCCCGGCAATCAACACGGGTTTCTCCACTTTAGCTATCTCAGCTGCCGCCTCGCGCCAGTCAAAGGATTCCCCCGTACCGCCCGGCTGCCCGGGACGATACGTATCGATCAGGATCATTTCAGCCGGAAACTCGTTGGCCGCCTGGGCGCTGAATCCATCCTCGTAATGGAATGCCTTGATTACCGGGCACTGCACTTTACGGGCATAAGCCGCATTTTCATGCCCATGGAGCTGGACGAAGTCAAGATGTACCTGCTGGACAATCTCGTTGACCTTCTCGATATCCTCATCGACGAAGACGCCTGTCTTCCAAGCCTGCTGCAACTGTCCGGCGATGACGGCTGCATGTTCCGGCTCAATATAACGATGGCTCTGCGGCCAGAAAATAAACCCGATGAAATCTGCTCCGGCTTCCTCGGCAACCTTGGCTGCCAGCAACGATTTCATCCCACACATCTTTACCTTCATCTGCTCATCCCCTATGCAATACAAAAGCCCCGGCTGGAAAAATCCAGCCGGGGCGAATCTACTTCGCGGTACCACCCGTTTTCATACGTCAAAGACGCACCTCATTCCAGCACAGGCCCAATAGCCGATACTGTAGCCCGTTAACGGAGGCAGCCGTTCCAGCCTACTTACAGCCATAGCCGTTTTCGGTGGACTCTCGCGGGACCATTCAAAACACCTCGCTGACCGGACTTCACACCACTGGTTCCCCAGTCTCCGGCTCGCTTGACAGCGGCTAGTGCTCTTACTATTTCCCGTTCGTCGATTTTACGTTATTATCGACTGTAAAGTTGTTAGCCCCGTCGATGTTTCATATACTACACGCTTTTGTTTTTCTTGTCAATACATATTTTACATTTTCAGTGATAAATGCGTAGATATTATTCCTATGGCGTATAGAACTGCCGTCTGCAATAAAAACTGCCATACGCAAATAACGTGTACACGTTTCAATCTCAAACGAACGTGGCCCAGGGATATGTAGAGGCAAACTGGTAATACGAAAAACGCTAAGCGGGTAGTTGACAAGTCAAATGTCAACTACCCGCTATTTCTTTGCCCGCCAACCAGTCCGCCTCGAGCAACAGCCATCGCAGACACAAAAAAGCGGAAGCTTGTCATAGCCATAATTCACTCACCTTCTTTCTCGATGATATGGCCGTAGACACTATCGTAATATAGTATTTTTCATATATTATATCGCCGTATATTTATCCAATAAGTCAGCATACTGTACTCCAAAATAAAACTTGCGCTTTTTTCAATTATTTGTTCATCTTCGCTGTCGCAATTTAATTTTATTCTATCTTTATATTTTCTTGCGCCATCGAATAATATCGTTGCTATCTCCTTTTTAATATCTTTGCTTTTCACCCCATTACATATAAGCTTATCAGCGACTTTCATCATCCAGTGATGCCATTTATCGTCACCATCGCATGGTCTACATACAATAAATGCATCATCCTTTATTTCTTCGATAGGTATTTCTCCTTCTTCACCTATAAATACGCTCCCCGACAAGTATGGTTCATCTTGAGTAGCGCCAATCATTTCCCATACTATCTTTTCTTTTTCATACTCCGTATAAAAGCAATCTACCAGTTTTTTTTCATAATGAACACTCCTTATGACGTATCTATTAAACACTGTCATCATATTTGTGCAGTAGTTGTAAATAATACCATGGATTTTTTTACGTTCATGCGTCCGTTGACGCATTGGCCCACTTCAAGAAAGTAGGCGTCGAAACGCCCAGCGCCTCAGCTGCCTTGCGGGCGAAGACTTTTCCGGCTTCCCACTGGGCATGGATAGCTGGAAAGCCCGCCGGTTTCTCCATGGGCTTTCTGCCCAGCGTCACGCCCCTTGCCCGGGCCACTGCCAGTCCCTCCATGGTGCGCTGGTGGTTCATGTTACGCTCCGTTTCTGCAACGTAGGAAACCACCTGAATGACCAGTTTGGAGATAAGTTTTGCCGTGAGGTCATCCCCATATTTGTTGCGGGTATCGAGGAGGGGCAGGTCGATGACCACAATGGCAGCCTCCTTTTCCTTGGTGATGATGTCCAGCTGACGGGTCATCTCGTCATAATTGCGCCCCAGCCTGTCCAGGCTCTTTACCACCAAGGTATCGCCGTGTCCAAGACGTTTCATCATCTTCCTGTAGGCCGAGCGGTCAAAATTCTTGCCGCTTTGCTTATCTACAAAGATACACTTTTTCGGAATCCCGAATTTCTCCAGTGCCAGTCACTGCCGATCATCCCGCTGGAAAATGGTGGATACGCGGATGTAGCCGTAGATTGTACATTTCGTATTCTTTTTCATAAGCAATTCCTCCATTCGACAAGTTTAACAACATGTATATCGTAGAGGAATTCTTGGTTGCCCAAAATATATAAGCCTCAAGAACGGCATAACTATCCACCAAAGCAGGGATACCATAGAGGGGAAAAAGAAATAGCGGGCAGCTGACATTTGTCAACCGCCCGCTTGGCGTTTTTCGTATTTACCATTTTGCCTCTACATGCCCTTGAATCAGGTTCCTTTTTGGCTTAACACACGCTATAATCTTCAAACCTCTTACCAGCAGCTATCGATTAAAGCAACTGCCTCCTCGTTGGATAGAGAAAATGTTTCTATAATTTGTTGCGTAGCCAAGTCTTTGCTGAGTTTGAGCTTTTTCAACATGGTAATAGTTTTTTTTATCATTTCCGTACGAGCATATCTTAACTGCGCCGCTTGATCTCGGCGGAATTTCTCTGCTTTTTCATAAGAGCGTTTTGCTACTTCATCTTTAGTAAACATATCTTCCACCTCCATCGCTTCTTTGATGGCTTCTTCTGAAGCTGCTATTTCTACCAGTTCCTCGTCCGGAGTGCTGGGGGAGAAATAGGCCGCCCATTTCTCCATACGGTTCATATCTTTAACGCTCTTGCCCTTGAATTTCGGCAATTCAAGAAAATGTATCTCTAACTTGTCCGTCAGCTGACAGCCGGTTTTGACATCATAAATGCCAAAGCAGCTGTGCATATCCGGGTACTTACCTGCATCAAACAGATTAAAGCCCAAAATATTGATGGCCACGGTGCGGTTCAGCTGGTCGTATTCCTCCCCCCGCTTGAGTTCGGCGTAGTTACGCGCCCAATAGTAAACGGAACGCTCGCCCATGGCGGCCAGCGCATTGACCTGCATTTCGATATTGACCTTGGTGCCGGAAGACGTGCGGCCTAAAATATCCAGCCGTGACTCCTTGCCCTCGTATTCGTCCGCGTCCATTTCTCGGTCGATAAACTCAATGTTCGTGATAAGCTCCGTGCCCTGAAACTCGAAAAAGGCGTTAATCAGGGATATGGTTATCTGCGGGTGCTTGGCAAAAACTGCCTTGAAGACCGCATCGTTTGTCCGATTGATGCGAAATGCTGCCATGATTATTCCTCCCATTTGCCTAATTATATTCTATGACTTTGCCCTCGAAAAGGCAAGATTTTCCTACCAATAGCATTAGACACGCGAAAAGGCTCTGCAAATTATCTCGCAGAGCCTTTTCGCGTAACGTTTCCTGACGTTGGGGTATTTAGTTGTATAGCTTAGTAAGTGACAGTCCTGCCATATATGATTATTCCGCCGGCTGCGGCTCACCGTCCGGAGCTCCCATCATGCCCTCAGCCGGAGGGCCGCCCTGCGGGCCATGGCCTTGGCGGGCTCCTTTCTCAGGTCTGAGCACGCTCTTTTCCACGCCCAGCTCGGCAGCAACATCTGTCCAGCGATTGTTGATTTTCTTCATATCCAGGACAGCCTGTACGTCCTTACCTGCCGCCTTGGCCAGCAGACCAGCGCACTCGATGTCCCGCGCCTGATAGCCGTTCTTGAGCAGGGCAAGGACTCTTTGCTTATCGACATTGGCTTTCTTTTCGATATGCAACGCCTGCATCGTGAGCATCTGCGTTTGTACCTGCTCATGCGTTACGCCAAGGCTCTTGCCAATCTCCGGCCAGTTGTTCTTCTCAGTCTTCATGGCCAGCACATCCTTGAACGACTTGCCGCTGATCTTGGACAGCATCGCCGCCTGCCCGATATCCCGGAAGTCCTTATGTGCCGTGATAGCAGCCTTGACCTCAGCCTCGTCGACACCAAATGTTTCATGGATGTTCTTCGCGGCTTCATCCGCACTCATCTGGACTGGCGGATGCTGCCCCATCTTACCTGCCTGATGCATCGGCGGCGGCGTCTGGCGCTGCATGTTCTCCGCGGCCTTCACGCTCGTCGCATTGAGTCCAATACCTGTAAGGACTGCACCAGCTACTACACCTGCTAATAATTTTTTCTTCATGCTTTTCATATTATCCATCACCTTTCTGTACTCTCTGACTTTTTTGATAAGCTACCTTGATTCGGTTGCTTGTTATGGTTTTATTATAAGAGCTTGTATTTAAATTAGTTTTAAGTAGCAATTAAATTGTGATTCAAATTCAATGGAAAGCAGCTGAAAAGATTAATTTCATTTATTTTTGGAAAAAACAAGGAAAAATATCACATAATGTCGTATAATATATTTAGATTTTAGGAAAGAGGTGTCTTTAATGACAGAACAGGAAATTGAGAAACTTGTCCAGGACAAACTTGACGAGGCCTACAAAGCAGAAGAACATCCAAAAAAATTCTTCATCACGGAAAATGGCCGTGGCGTAACGGACGGCGGCGATCTGTACAACGCTCTGCTCTCTGACATGATGCGTATCTCACAGAAAGCCCTGACGGAAATCCTCAAAGAGGCGCTGAAGAAATAAGCAGCAACAGAAAAAAGACCAGCAAGCACGCTTGCTGGTCTTTTTTTGAGGCAAAAAAAAACCGCAGCCGAAGCTGCGGATGTATCGTTCGTATAAAACGGATTAACGTTTCGAGAACTGAGAAGCCTTACGAGCTTTTTTGAGACCGTATTTACGGCGCTCTTTCTCACGCGGGTCACGCGTTACGAAGCCAGCCTTCTTGAGGGCCGGACGGAGATCAGCGTCCATCTCCATGAGTGCACGGGTGATACCGTGACGGATGGCGCCTGCCTGACCAGTTACGCCGCCACCTGCAACGTTTGCAATGACGTCATACTTGTCAACAGTCTCCGTAAGGTTGAGCGGCTGACGAACGATGAGTTCGAGAGTCTTCAGACCAAAATACTCTTCCATGCTACGACCATTGATCGTAACTTTGCCTTCGCCCGGAACCAGACGAACACGGGCAACGGAAGATTTTCTGCGGCCAGTGCCGTAGTAGCTTACTTGTGCCATGTAGAATGTTCCTCCCTTTCCAGATTAGCGAATGTTCAGCTCAAGCTTTTCCGGCTTCTGAGCTGCATGCGGATGCTCGCTGCCAGCGTAAACGCTGAGCTTGCGGTACATCTGAGCACCGAGGCGGTTGTGCGGCAGCATGCCTTTGATAGCGTGCTCCAGGACGCGCTCCGGGAACTTCTCGAGCATCAGGCCAGCGGACGTGAACGTCGTGCCACCCTGGTAACCGGAATGACGGAAATAGGTCTTGTCCGTCAGTTTCTTACCCGTGAATTTTACTTTCTCTGCATTGATGACGATGACGTAATCACCCGTATCAACGTGCGGAGTAAAGGTCGGTTTATTTTTACCGCGAAGAACTTTTGCGACTTCAGCTGCGAGGCGGCCGACAGTCTGGCCTTCAGCGTCTACAACATACCATTTGCGCTCGATATTGGATGCATTTGCCATAAACGTTGTCTTCATGCGATTTCCCCCCTAATACTTTCATTTCTTATTTCATCGGTATATGACGCTCTCGAAAACGGCTTCCGGGGCTAATGGATGCCTGAGTCCGTAACATCACATAGAAATATTTTACTCACAAAAACGCAACAAGTCAAGGGATTTTTTACTTTTTCTCCAAGAAAATAACTGATTTATACACAGCTATCCTGTGTATAACCATCATTCTCCCTTGAAATACCCAATGGTGTTCTTGAGGCCTTTCTTGAGGCTCGTCTGCGGCTTCCAGCCAAGATGCTGGATGGCCCCGGTATTGTCGAGCACCGAGCGGCGGATATCACCGGTACGCACAGCACCATAGGACACATCTACCTTTTTCCAGGTAATGTCCTCCATGATTTTTACCAGTTCATTGAGGCTGGTCTCCGTGCAGGTGCTCAGATTATAGACAGCATTTACCTTATCCGTCGTCAATGCTGCGCAGATGCCGGCAGCGATATCCCCCGCATAGATGAAGTCACGCGTCTGCTCGCCATCGCCATAGATCGTGATGCCCTTGCCAGCTGCGACCTTCTTGGCGAAGATGCTGATGACACCTCCCTCGCCTGTATCTCCCTGGCGTTCCCCATAGACGTTGGCAAAACGCAGTACGACATAGTCAAGACCAAAAACTTCTTTATACATGGCCAGATACTTCTCAACCGTCACTTTGCTGAGACCATAGAAAGACATCGGCTGCAGCGCCTGCTGCTCCTTGATTGGCAGATCCGTTTCAGCCACATCGCCATAACCAGCCGCCGTCGAAGCAAAGATAACACGGCCGACCTCGCTTTTGCGGGCCGCCTCAAGCACATTTACAGTACCGGCTATATTCTGCATCGCATCAAATGCCGGATCATCGATCGAGACATTGACCATCGTCTGTGCCGCCAGATGTACGATAGCATCGAAGCGCGCCTTCATGATACGCGGGATGATTTCCTGCGAGCGGATATCCATCTCCCACTCTTCACAGCCAGCTGGTACGTGTCCCCAATCGCCCGTGCTGACATTGTCAAGCACCGTTACCTCATGGCCTGCAGCCAGCAGCTGCCGCACCAAATGCGAACCGATAAAACCAGCTCCGCCTGTCACTAAAACCTTCATTGCTTAACCTTCTTCCTTATTATCTAAGCTCCCCTAAATGAGCTGTACTGTTCAATAATTCCACCGTCGGACTGCCGTCTGTGTCATAGCGCACGATGTTGACCGCCGTATTGAACTGCCGGATGCTCCACAGATATTGCAGCGGCATATGAAGTGCCGCGACAAGCATCGTACGCAGTACAGCACCATGCGCAGCGATCATGATGGTCTGCCCCTCATGCTGCTGAAGCAGCTCATGCAGCCGCTTCAGCGCCCGCTGCTGCACGGCGGGAAACGATTCGCCATGCGGCACCTCCAGGATGTCTGGATGTGCCAGGAAATTGCGCATGGCATCGGGCCATGAAGCTACGATCTCCTCGTAAGTCAAGCCTTCCCAATCGCCAAAGCTCAGTTCCCGGAAAGCCGGCTCCAGCTGGACAGGCAAGCCGAATTTCTTGGCCACTGTCTCAGCTGTGACGCGTGCCCGCACAAGGTCACTTGCATAAACGGCATCAAGATGCGCCACGGGAAATCCCTCTGCCAGTTTTTCTGCCTGCGCTAAACCTGCTGCTGACAGGGCCACATCCGACTGCCCTTGATATCTTCCACTGACATTCCATTCCGTCTGTCCATGACGGACGAATACAACTTTTACCATGAATCAAAAATCCTCCAATACGGCAAGCAGACGATCATTCTCCTCCGGCTGGCGGATAGCGATACGCACGTAACAATCGTCTTCAATGCCCGTATAATTGGCACAATCGCGCACGAGAATCCCCCGTGCCTGCAATTTTGCCGTAAATTCACTGCTGTTAAGCCCCGTTCCCGAAACATCGAGCAGCATAAAGTTCACACTAGGCGGAAAAGCCTTGATGCCATGCAGGCCATCAATCCCTTTATGCAGACGCTGCATCTCCTCAATGAGCTGCTGGCGGCTTTTCTGCTGATATTCCGTATCCATAAGTGCCGCCACACCGGCCCGCTGTGCCAGGAGGTTGACATTCCAGACATCTTTGCCCGCATTGAGCCTTGCGGCCAGATTTTCCTCGGCTACACCAAAGCCCAGCCGCAGCCCCGGCAAAGCATAGAACTTCGTCAGCGACTGCACGACGAACAGGCGCGGATATTCTGCCACCAGGTCACGTACCGTATAGCGGCTGTCAAAGAGCAAGAAATCCAGGAAGGACTCATCAACGACCAGCCACTGCGTGCCATCTTTGATTTCCTCCAGCAGCCGCACAAGTTCATTGCGCGTTACCAGCGTGCCCGTCGGATTGTTGGGATTGCCCAGGATGATACAGTCCGTTACTGGCAGCACCGCCAGCAGTTCCTCCCAGTCGAAGCGAAAATCATTTTCGGCGCTCAGCGCAAAAAAACTTATTTTGCAGCTGGCCGCCAAGGCCGCCCGCTCATACTCACTGAACGATGGCACCGGCAGCAACACCCGCCGTGGCCGGATAGTCTGCAAAAACAGATAGAATAGCTCTGCCGCACCATTTCCCAGCACAAGCTGCGCAGCAGGCACATTATAGCGCTCCGCTAAAGCCGCCTTGAGTTCCTTGGCCTCGGGATCGGGATACCGTATCACATCATCTACGGATGCCAGCAAAGCCTCCCGCACCGATGGAGCCAGCCCCGCCGGATTAATATTCGCTGAAAAATCCAGCCAGCCGCCAGCAGGCAGCCCATCCCGATAGATATTCCCGCCATGTTCGAACTTTTCCATGTCTGCCACCTCTTATCTTGCCTGCCATCTTTCGCACTGACGAACAAACGACGCTGCGGCCGCGGGACAGCCAGCAAAATGCAGATGCAGGTAACTGCCCAATGCCTGTCCCCGCTGCTGCCCCGCCGCATAGACCTGGCCGTTGCGCAGTTTCGTAAAGGCAAAGGGACGCGCCAGCTTTCCGTTCTCCTGTTCCAGCGAAAAATGAAATTCGTGACCTTTAAGGGTCATCCCCTTTTCTCCTAGTATCGTATCACATTTCTGCTCAGCCGTCACGTAGCCAACCATCTGCAGCTTCCTGGTCATCACGGCCCGGCCGGCAAACACACCGGTCATCGGATAGCACTGCCCTGCAAAATCCTGCAGCTCCGCCAACAAATACATATATCCGCCACATTCGGCGTAGATGGGCATGCCCGCCTCCGCCTGCTGGCGGATAGCCGCACGCATACCTGTATTCGCGGCCAGCTGCGCAGCAAACATCTCCGGGAATCCACCGCCGAGCAATAAGCCATCGACAGCTGGCAATGCCGCATCATGCAGCGGGCTGAAAGGCACGAGTTCTGCGCCCAGACGCTCCAATACCTGCAAACTCGTCGGATAGTAAAACGAAAAGGCTTCATCGCGCGCCACCCCGATGCGGCAGCGCTTTTTCCACACACCAACAGCCGCCGTTTCCGATATAGCCAGCGGTGCCGCTGCCTGCGCGAGCATCCTTATCGCAGCAAGGTCGAGCTGGCGGCCGATTGCCTGGCCCATTTTCTCTACGACCTGCCGTTCCTCATTTTCCTGCACGGGCAGCAGCCCCAGATGCCGCTCGGGCATCCGCAGTGCATCATCGCGATGCAAAGCACCATACACCTCGATACCTATGGCCTCCATGGCCTCGCGGATCATCGCTTCATGCGTATCAGATCCCAGCCGGTTCAAAATGACCCCCTTCAGCTGCACTTGCGGGTCATAATCGCGGAACCCTTGGGCAATCGCGGCCGCCGATGCCCCCATCGATTTGGCATCGATCACCAGGAGCACCGGTGCATCCAAAAGCTTGGCTATGGCCGCAGTCGAACTCACGCCATGACGGCCACCATCGTAAAGCCCCATGACGCCCTCAATCACAGCCAGGTCAGCGCCAGCAGACTCAGCGGCAAACAAAGCCGGTACTATCTCAGCCGGTGCCAGCCAGGTATCAAGATTATGTGCGGGCCGCCCGCTGGCCAGCGCATGATACCCCGGATCGATATAATCCGGTCCCACCTTGAACGACTGTACCACAAGCCCTTGCGCCCGCAATGCCGCGAGCAGCCCCGTAACGATTGTCGTCTTGCCAGAGCCGGACTGTGTCGCAGCTATGACGAGCCGCGGCAATCCTGCTGGTTTGTGCTTCTGTACCATCTATGCTTCCTCCTGTCCTGCAAACAACTCCTGCCACCGTCCCTCACTGCCTGTGGCGACCCAGATGCCACCACTCTGCAAGCGCGAGCGCAGGAGGAACTTCAGCTGCGGGAATCGCTGCCCAATGCAGCCTTCTGCCTGCCGCAGCTTGCTATCGGCAAAATCTGCCGGCCATAATACGCCTATCACGGTGCCACTGTGCGCCACATTCACGCCACACGCGCCAAGACGCTGGCTAAGTGACAGCAGCTCCTCCAAGCCCTCTTTATAGAGCAGCTGCTGATTGGCCAGTGCACTTGCCGTTGCTGCAGCCGCCAGCAGTGCCTCATCATGCATCTTTATCCCGCGCTTGAACGTTTCCATTGCCGCAGCTGATGCCCTGCTGGCAGGCGATACGGACAATGTCTCATGATAGCGGAGCGTATCGACCTCTCCACCTGTATCGTAAACAGAAATACGAAAAGCCGGCAGGCCCCGATAGCCTGCCAGCATTCGTCCATCCATATGATTGATGCACACGACACCAGGGCAGAAAACACCGTCTGTAGGCTCGATATCGACAGCCAGCCGCATGATTTCTTCCCAATACGGCTGATAGCCAAAGGCCAGTGCCACCGCTGCTATAGTTGCCGCGATATCAGCACTCGATGATGCCATGCCTTTGCCACGCGGCAAGCTGGACTCGAGTCGGATGCCCCAAGGAAACTCCTCCTTGCCAAGGCTCGTCAGCGTCTTCTCCAGGGCCATCAGCGATTTGCGGCCCAGCCCGTGGATACCTGCCAGTGCATCAGAAACATGCACCGTCGTATAGCAGCCAATCGGGCAGGTGACCAAGAACGGCTCGCCTTGCAGCTCACCCTGCAGCAGCTCACCGCAGGAACCAGGGACACGGACAGTGATTTCCATAAATTCAAACGCTCCTAAGGGGCGCTTTGCTCAGCGCCATAAAATATGCAGACCGCCTGGAATCCAGGAAGTCACTAAGAATACAACGAGCACCACCGTCTCGGTCAACGTCTCGATTGCTCCATACGTGTCGCCAGTCAGGCCACCAAGCTTGCTCGTCAGCCAGGCACCGAGCAGCCAGGCAAAGCCAAGCCCTGCAGCCAGCGCCACAATCGCTGCCTGTCCCCAGGGCACGACAAACAGGATAGTCGTTATGCCAGCGATAGCGACAGTCTCCTTATCGGCCATATCGGCAAAAGCCTTGCCCATGCCCTCTTTGCGCGCATACGGGAAAAAAGCAATGACCATGACCATGGCCATGCGGCCGATAACCGGCATGATGAATAACGCCGTCATAATCAGTACGAGCTTGATATCGCGCAAGACCGTCCAATTGACCATCATGAGAGCAACGAGCGCCAGGACGCCAAAGGAGCCCACGCGGCTGTCCTTCATGATTTCCAGCTTGCGCTCGCGGTCACGGGCTGAAAAGACACCGTCTGCCGTATCCATATAGCCGTCAAGCAAGAGCCCGCCCGTCACGAAAACCGGCAGCAGGACCAGGATTGTCGTGACAAAATTGGCCCAGCCGAAAACCGCAATCAGGCACCAGGACGCCAGCAGATAGATAAAGCCGAGAATCGCACCGACCAGCGGAAAGAATTTCGTACTGCGACCGAAGTCCTCGATGGTCAGGTCCGGCTGGTTCTTCAGATGGATACGCGTCAGGAATTGCAAGGCAGTGATAAATGATTTCATGGATAATGACCTCCTAGATGGTAGTGATATTTATCACTCTTATCATAACCCAAACATCGCATAGGTAATAATGATAAACATCACAGTCACCGTATACATCATGCGGATGCATTCCATGATATGCTTGGGCGCAGTCAGCTCAATAGCCTCACCCATATATGCGCGCAGCGATTTCTTGCCGAAATACGAATTGATGCCGCCGAGGCGGATATGCAGCGCCCCGGCCACCGTAGCCTCGGCATAGCCGCCATTCGGGCTCGGATGCTTGGCAGCATCGCGAAGCATCATCTCATAAGCATTCTTGTAATCAAAGCCCAGCAGGCAGGCCGCAAAGATGAACAGGACGCCTGTGATACGCGCCGGAATGTAGTTCAGCACATCATCGAGCTTGGCCGCCGCCCGTCCGAAATACAGATACTTGTCGTTCTTGTAGCCAATCATCGAATCCATCGTATTGGCTGCACGATAAAGCACAGCCAGCGGCACACCGCCAAGGACAAAAAAGAACAGCGGGGCAATGATGCCATCGACTGTATTTTCCGCAATGGTCTCAACCGTCGCCCGTGCGATTTCGGCATCGGTAAGTTCCTCCGTATCACGGCCAACGATCCAGCCCACCTTCTTGCGCGCCGCTTCGATGTCGCCGCGGATAAGCAGCGCATAGATGCCCTTGCCCGCCTTGGCAAGGCTCTTGGGCGAAATCATAAAGGCGAGCAGCAAAGCCCCAACGGCAATCCTGCCCCATTCCCAAGGAATATGGTACGAGAGCATCATGATGGCCGCAGCAGCCTCATACGTGACGAGCAGGGTAATCAACACGAGCATTGCGCCCAGCGCATATTTCTTGGCGTCGCTGTCCTCCGCCCGATAAAAAAGCCGCTCGATGCCGCTGATAAGCTTGCCCATCAGCACGACGGGATGCCAGCGGCTGTTGGGATCGCCAATGACCGTATCGATAAAAAAAGCCAGGATAGCCGTCAGCATGTTTTCTCCCCCATGATCTGCGCGAGTTTTTCCATGTCAAGGCTCTGCCGCACGACATCGGCCAGATGATTATAGGCTTTTTCCTTTTCTGCCCGCACATTGCGCTGGATGTCGAGCGGTGCCAGTCCTTTGCGCTCACGCAGTGCATTGAGCATCTGGCGGCGGAAGCCGTCATGATCGAAGATGCCATGGATATACGTCCCCACGACTTCCCCCTGCCCAGCCAGCGCGTATGCCCCATCCCAGCTATCGAAAGCCGTCTCGGCTTTCGCTGTGATATGGAAGGGATGGGCAACCGCAGGACCGAACTCGGTCTTGCCCATATGGATTTCATATCCTGGCAGCTGCTTTGCCATGAGCGTCTGCCCGAGGAATGGCAGCTCGACGCAATCAGCCGTTACCTGCGTCGTAAGCTTCTCTGCCGCAAACGTCGTCTCCATGTCGAGATATCCCATACCTGCCACACGGTCATAGGCAGACTCTGTATGCAGCGGATCGCAGATTGTACGGCCCAGCATCTGATAGCCGCCACAGATGCCCCAAAGCGGCGTTCCCTGCTCTACGCACTGGCGGACAGCCGCTTCGATGCCCGACTCACGCAGATAAAGAAGATCCTCTGTCGTGTTCTTCGAGCCCGGCAGCAGGATAAGATCCGGCTCGCCAAGCTCCGCCGCTGACTTTACATAATAGAGCGCCACATCCGGCTCAGCGGCCAGGCTGTCAAAATCCGTGAAATTCGAAAGTTTTGGCGTCTGGATGACGGCCAGGCGCAACGGTGCAGCCTGCGGCACTGCCTGCTTCTCCTCGAGCGATACCGAATCCTCATCGTCGATGCCCAAGGATTCGATATGTGGCACAATCCCGAGTACCGGTTTGCCCGTTTTCTGCTCAAGGAATTCCACAGCAGGAGTCAGCAGGCTCACATCGCCACGGAATTTGTTGATGACAAGCCCTTTGACCAGGGCCCGTTCCTCTTCGTCCAGAAGCTCCAGCGTACCGACAAGCGATGCCAGCGCCCCGCCACGGTCGATATCGGCAATCAATAGCACCGGTGCCTGAAGGTATTTGGCCACCCGCATATTGACGATATCGTTGGCCTTGAGATTGACCTCAGCCGGACTGCCAGCGCCCTCGATGACGAGCGTATCATAATCAGACTGCAGCCGCCCCAGCGCTTCTTTTACAGCAGTAAACGCCTTCAGACTATAGCCCTTATGATATTCGCGCGCACTCATATTGCCAATCGGTTCGCCATTCAAAACCACCTGCGAGCAGCTGTTGCCCGTCGGTTTCAAAAGAACCGGATTCATGTCGACCATCGGTTCCAGACCAGCCGCCTCAGCCTGCGCGACCTGCGCACGCCCCATCTCCTTGCCGTCTCTTGTGACATAGGAATTCAAAGCCATATTCTGCGCTTTGAACGGGACGACCTTGCGCCCCTGCTGATAAAATATGCGGCAGAGGGCCGTAGTTATGATGCTTTTGCCAACATGAGAGCTCGTTCCCATGAGCATGATCGCGTTCGACATGTGGTTTCCTCCTTAAGCTAATGCTTTGATGTTTACTGGAATGCCTGCTATGACTGCATATACCTCCGCAGCGGCCCGTGCAATCTGCTGATTGGCCAGTCCGCTGATATCGCGGTAGATACGGCTGAGTTTGTTCTCCGGAACAATACCTGCACCCACCTCATTGGTAACGAAAATGACCGTCCTCCCCTGCCGGGCCGCCGCCTCAGCTGCCGCAACGAGCTTCCCGATCTCTTGACGGGTCAGCGCATAGATCTCACCCTGCGCCGCAAGGTCCGCCTCAGGCAGGCTGCAAAGCAAATTGCTCAGATACAACGTGATGCAGTCAAACAGGATGACATCATTCTGCTTGCTGGCCGCACAGATGGCCTTCTCGGCGCCAAACGGTGCCTCATAGGTCTGCCAGTTGGCCGGCCGGCGCTGCTGATGCAAACTCACGCGGAACCGCATCTCCTCATCGTAGATCTGCGCCGTGGCAATATAGGCAATCTGCTGCCCGCCTTCTGCTGCCAGCTTCTCTGCAAACGTCGACTTGCCCGACCGGGCCCCGCCAGTCACCAGTACGATCCTGCCTGTTCCTGTCTCGTTCATCGCTCAGCCTCGTTCGTTGTTGATGAAATACATCATCGCATTGATGGCAGCCGCCGCGATAGGACTGCCGCCCTTTGTCCCCGCGACAGTGATATACGGCACCAGACCGTTTTCCGCTAGGGCCTGCTTGGAATCGGCAGCCCCGACAAATCCTACGGGAATGCCGACGACACAAGCTGGCCGTATTCCTTCTTCCCGAATGAGACGCAGCACCTCAAAAAGCGCCGTCGGTGCATTGCCAATAGCGACGATGTTGCCATCAAGCGCAGCTCCGAACGTACGCATAGCCGCCATCGAGCGCGTGATGCCCTCGGCTTTGGCCGCTGCCGCCACTTTCTCATCGGCAATCAGGCAATGCACCTGCCCGCCAAACGAAGCCAGTTTGCGCTTGTTGATTCCCGTACGGACCATCTCGACATCGGTATAGATATCACAGCCACCTTCCAGCGCTGCAATCGCGGCATCGATCGCGCCCTCGCCGACACGGATTATCGGGGCATACTCTACATCACCCGCCGCATGGATGATGCGGCTGTAGACTTTCGTCGCCTTTTCGTCGAGATCGAGTGCCGCAAGATGCGGTGCGATGATCTCCATACTGCGCGATTCGATTTCCATTGGCTGTTTGATAAAGTCCATCTCAATAATGCTCCTCTACGAATCTCAAGATATCTTCATAGGTCCTGCCGATATTGCCATACGCCATAGCTGGCCGGTCAATGACGACCACTGGCAGATCCAGTTCCTCAGCAGCAGCAAATTTCGTATCGGTACCGCCGATGGTCCCGCTGTTCTTCGTCACGATGACATCGGCACGGTACTTCCGGAAAAGCTCCTTGTTGAGCTGCTTCGAGAACGGTCCCTGCATAGCAACGATCTGCCCCGGCGTAAGCCCCAGGCTTTCACAAAGGCTGATGACCTCTGCCGACGGCAGCACGCGCGCAATCAGCTCGCATTTTGCCAGTGCCTCAGCCGTCGTGAATTTCACGAGATTGCGGCTGCCCGTCGTCAGGAATACGCGGCGGCCGAGCCTGCCGGCTGCCACCGCCGCCTCCTCGTAGCTGTGCACGATCGTGACCTGATCGTAGTCTACAGCCGTAAGGTCACGCTCATACCGCACATAGGGAATCCCCAGCAGCTGGCAGGCTTCCATCGCATTGGCCGAAATATTGACGGCATAGGGATGGCTGGCATCGACCAGCAGCCGTATATGATGCGCGGCCAGATAGGCCTGCATGCCCTCCCGGTCCAGCGGCTGATCGTTGATGATGAGATTGCGCCCCCGGCAATCGGCCAGCAGCTGCTCACCATAGCTGCTGACCACGGAAGCCGCTACATCATAGCCATGTTCCAACAGATACTTTGACAGCTCCCGGCCATCCTGCGTACCAGCGGCAACAAAAATCATAAACCGTTCTCCTTATTCTCATAGCCGCGCGGCGTGATCATCCAGCCCTCTTTGACATAAGTCTGGCTGTTGCCGATGATGACCAGCGAGAACATATTGATATCCTCTTTGGTAAAATCAGCCAAAGTCGAAATTACCTTCGTTTCCTTGTCGCGGCTGGCTGCCGTGACGATGCCGACCGGCGTCTGCGGATCGCGATGCTTCAACATGATTTCACGGACTTCTTCGATGTTCTGCACGCGCTTCTTGCTCTTCGGATTATAGAGAGCTGTGACAAAGTCGCCCTGCGCTGCCATCTCGACGCGCTTGCGGATGAGCTCCCACGGCGTCAGCAGATTCGACAGGCTGATGACGGCGAAATCGTGCATCAAGGGTGCGCCGAGCACCGATGCTGCCGCATTGACTGCCGAAACTCCCGCAAGGATACCGCCAAATACCGGACGCTGGCCCTCCGCACGCTGTAAAATGAGTTCGAGCACCAGCCCAGCCATGCCATAGACGCCTGCATCGCCACTGGATACGACTACGGTATCACGGCCGGCTGCCGCTTCATCCACAGCCAGGCGGCAACGCTCGATCTCCTGCATCATCGCCGTGCCGATTACCGTCTTACCGGCCAGCAAAGGCTCGATAAGCTTGATATACGTGTTGTATCCGGCTACGACCTCAGCGGCCTCAATAGCCTTGCGCGCCCGTGGCGTCATATCCTCGAGACTGCCCGGGCCAATACCGATTACTGTTATTTTTCCCATACTAATGCTACCGTCACTTTCTCGAATTTCGTCTTGCGCAGCGCCAGCCGCCCGCCAGCCTCACCGGCGCAGCAATAAGCTGCCGCCTCGCAGACATTGCCGATGCCGATATTTTCCTGCACGAAATCCGACACTTCCAGCTGATACCGCGCAATCATCGCCTGCAATTGCTCATGATCATAAAAATGCACCGGCCGTGCCAGACTGTCGGCCGCAAACAGGATTCCCGCCTCATGATGCTTCACGACCGAGCTTGCTAGGACATCAATGAACGAACGGTCCCGGCCAATCATGCGGCAAGCCATGTCCAAAGCCCCCATGACCAGTGCTGCCGGTGTGCCACGGCGGCAGCCCACCCCGGCAATGAGCCGGCGCGGTGTCAGGCAGAGGACATTTGCCGGTAATTCCGGCAGGGCAGGCAGATTCTGCTCCGACAAGATAACCGCCCACGGTTTCTCCTGTTCATCGTCACTGAATTGCAGACACTGACTGGTCACACAAAGCTCAGCAGTCTGGCCAGCCTGCTCCAACTGTCTTTTATAGAACACACTATGCGGCAAAGTCTTGTCAATCCGCCAGCATACCTTCCGGCCCTCAAGCACAGCCGAATTGAGCGTGCGGATGCGCACTTTCGGCCAGGGGCGCAGACACAGTTTAGCCGCCAAGGCATCCGGTGCCTGGCACTGATTGACATCCGTCGCCGTCGTGATGACCGGCGATGCTCCCACAGCCTGGCAAAGCTGCTGGGTCAGCACATTGGCACCGCCGATATGTCCCGAAAGCAGACTGATGCCATGCTGCCCGCGTTCATCAAAAACGACTACGGCAGGGTCCTGGAGCTTGTCCTGCAGCAATAGGGCAATCGTCCGCACGACGATTCCCGTCGCCATGATGAACACCAGTCCATCATAAGCGATAAATGCCTCCCTCACGATCGCATCGAGTTTGGCAAAGGTCTTGATTCCCTCTGGCATATCTTCATCAGCCATTTTGGGAACCACCTTGGCCGACACATAGACAGTCATCGGATTATCCAGACTGCGTTTAAATGTTTTGGCTAATTCATACGCCTTGGCTGTCAAGGCAAAAGCAGCTAATCTCATTTACTGGCCTCACGGAACATATGCGAAAACTCCGGCGCATAAAGACGCGAAAGCTCATAATTTGCGCCGAGGCAGCGGCTGACGACGATCATAGCCGTACGGTCGATATTCCTGCCCTCGATATCCTTGACGATTGTCGCAAGCGTCCCCCGCACGATTTTCTCTTCCGGCCACGAAGCCCGCTGGACAATCGCAATCGGCGTATCCGGCGCATAGCCGCCAGCGATGAGCTCTTCTACGACCTTATCGAGCATCGTGATGGAAAGATAGATGCACATCGTCGATTGATGCTGGGCCAGACTTCTTAGTTTCTCGGCCTCAGGTACCGGCGTACGCCCCTCATTGCGCGTGATGATGACCGTCTGCGAGATGCCTGGCAGCGTATACTCCTGCTTGAGGGCGGCTGCCGTCGCAAAGCAGCTGCTGACGCCGGGAATGATGTCATAAGCAATGCCCTTTTTCGAAAAGGCATCCATCTGCTCCTGAATGGCACCGTAAACCGAGGGATCGCCCGTATGCAGGCGCACCGTCATCTGCCCCTTCTGCTCTGCAGCCGCGATGACCGCTACGACCTCAGCGAGCGTCATCGAAGCCGAATTATGGATTTCGGCCTCCTGCTTGCAAAGCTCCAGCAAAGCCGGATTGACCAGCGAACCAGCATAAATGACCACATCCGCCTCGCGCAGATAACGCTGGCCTTTGACCGTAATAAGCTCCGGATCGCCAGGACCCGCTCCAACGATATGTACCATATCCAATTCCTTCTTCCGTCAAGTATCTGATTGTTGTTATTTCTTCCAGCAGGTCACGATGTAGATGGGATTCAGTGCCTTCGCCATATCGTAAGGGCCTGTCTGCTGCAAACGATTGATCTGCACCTGTATCGCCTCATAGGCATAAACATCCGCATGATCGCGCATATACCCGATACACTGCATGAGCGTCTGCACCGTGATGCAGTTGAGCACGATACGGCCATCTGCCTTGAGCTTTGGCGTCACCACGGCGAGGATATCCGCCAGATGGCTGCCACTGCCACCTATGAACACCGTGTCCACCGCTGGCAGGTTCTCCATGCCAGCCGGTGCCTCCGCCTCGATGACCTTGAGATTGCCCACGGCAAAATTCGCCGCATTGGCACGGATGAGGCTTACGCCCTCGGGATTGCGCTCCAGGGCATACACCGTCCCCTGCGGTGCCATGCGGGCCGCCTCGATGGACAGC
>Ga0256404_1006319_pt1 | contig 19770 bp, 18 predicted proteins | sample RumenRJG_01DNA_FD_185990 | JGI IMG/M metagenome (GOLD analysis project Ga0256404, IMG submission 185990) | Bovine rumen microbial communities from Lethbridge, Alberta, Canada - RJG_01 | ecosystem: Host-associated > Mammals > Digestive system > Stomach > Rumen | place: Canada: Alberta | collected...
TGGATCGATTTATTGCAATGTCCGGAAAATCTCCGAACATGCGATTAAATAACACTGATTTCAAAGAACTTTTATTCTACGGCGTTCGCGCCGCGGTGTAACTTTTATAATTTTACCGAACTATTGTAAATAGTAATTTTGGAATATTTCATCATCAGCCTTAGTGTTTTAACGTTACAAAATTACCTAAGACTAATGTGGGTGACGATAAAAATTAATTCAATTTCAATAGAATTAGTTTCATTGAGCTGCATTTTTCGGATACAAGAGTGTTGCGCAGAGGGGAGGCGCTCCGCGGAAGACTATGGTAAATCGAGAATGAAATTCCCATTCGTGAAAAGGGTTTTCACGAATGGGAAGCAGATGAAGTGCTCAAAGGAGCGAATCGCGGGTCAGGATAGAGCCCGGACTGATCCCCGGGCAGAGGCCGGGGTGGCGCCAATGATCCCGTCGAGAGGGTGAGCACCTGTGAGGAGCCTCGCTCTAGAAGGTGTAGCTGAAGCCGAGGTCGCAGAAAATAGGAAGGAGACTGAAGGAGATGGTCTTGAAAGAGCCCTTGAATATGTCGCCGCAGCCCCAGTTGAGATCTGCCATGACAGAGAAGTGTTTGTAGGCTCTCCAGGACCCTCCGATGACTGCGCCCCACTGGAAAGGCTTTAGTTCATCGCCGAAGTCGAAGGTTCCTCGGCTGTCATCTCGGAAAGTAACCCTTTCGCCTATCGGAGTCCCGTTTCTCAATACGCCATCCTTCACATAGCCATCGAAGGAACCGTCGAGCAAAACAGAGCAGCTCAGACCCGCGCGGACCTTCCAGCGCTCACCGAGGCGGTAATTAGCCATGATTGGAAGGGTAAGATAGGCGGCGCTGTATCTAGTCCTGTTATATCCGGTGAAATAGCCCTCGACAGTCTGGTCGCCCTTCACTACCTTGGTGTGGTAATTTTTGACCTCGGCTCCAGTCTCCATGCCTCTGTTTTCGAGTTTGAGACCGGCAGAAAGGCCCCAATTCTCATCGGTCAGCCAATATGTGGCGGTTCCTTCAAGCGTACCGTTGAATTTAGGGCTGAAGCTCTTGATTTTTCTTATTTCACGGGGAAGAGGGAGCGGAGCGGCACCTCCGAGATTAACCCCGGCCTTGAGTTCGAACTCCCAGCCCTTCAATCCGGATCTGATGAGATTGTTGTCTCGCTCGTTCTGAGCCAGGGCCGAAGAACTGAGAGAGAGGCATACCGTAAGAGCGGCTATAATTGTCTTGGAATAGAGATTCATTTTCATTGGGAAACTACTTTTTTGTTCATAGTTATGAATAAGGCTCATACAAGTCCGCATATCATGCAAGTCGCAAGCCGTTCATGAAAATACGGACAGGTGACTCTTAATTGACATAATAAAGCTGAATTTCATCAACACAGAGTGTTGATCCGACTGCTCCTGTGAAAGAAGCTCCGCCGACGGAAGAAGTCATCACTATGGTCAGAGAATATTTGCCGGACGCGAGCTTGTCCTGATCTATAGTCTTTCCGTCTTTAGTCTTCAATTCAAAATAGAAATGGTGCCATTGGTCATCGGCGACTTTGATGGAATCATCCATCTGTCCCACGGCAACGATATTGTCGGCGGTCAGGACATTCGTGCCGTCCAGATAAGGAAGCGCATCGGTAGGTTCGAAGAAGACAGCATAGATATCGAACTGGTCGGTGCCATCGACATTATTATTATGAATGTCGGTCATCTGCGGACCAGGCTGATACTTGTAATAGCCGGCAATGTATTTTGGAACCTTTGTATAAGGGACGCCGAAATGGGTAGACTTCAGAGTGTTGGTAATGTCGATCTGGAAGTCACCGAGGAAGAGGTTGCCGGCCGCAATAGGTGAATTGAACATGGCTCCGAGAGGGCCGGTGCTGCGGGTAACGAGCTTGAGGCATTTTCCTGAATAGCCTTCGTCGCTCTGGGCTGTAGGATAATCAACAGCCGGAGCCGACGAGTTCGTAAACATAAAGCCGACATTGCCTGATGCCCAGTCGAATGTCGTGCCGTCATCCCTAGTCTCGTAGAAGATATGGAAGAAGTCCTGACCGTCGGAGTTGTAATATTTCACATTCTCGAAAGAGAAGGATCTAAACTCACTTATCGCTCCTGCCGCCGTAAAAGATACGGTATATGTTTTTGTCCATTTCCCGTCTTCGGAAGTTACGGTGTAGGTCTTGGGAGAATTGAAGTTGTGAACGGATCCGCTCTCAGGCTCGATTGTGGCGCCTTCGGAGATCGAGAAAGTCGGCGCAAGTGCGCTTCTGTCGTCCCAGCCGTTGACGTAGAATCGGACTTCGTTATTGGTGATTACCGGCTTCTGGGCCAGTTCTATGCCTTCAACGGCACAGGTCAGGATGTCGGCCTCGGTGTTCGGGGCTTCTTCCCTGATACAGGAGACAAGAGCTATAGACATTGCCATGGTGGCAATGGAAGCGGTTTCTCTTAGGATTTTAATCATATTTTTCGTCTTTAAACTGAGCAAAATTAAGAATAGGCTTATGATATACAATATCTACCTAAGCATAAAAACGTTTTCGATACGCAAAATGCAAAAAATTGAATCCGGAAAGAAAACCCGAAGGAGGCATCCGGGTTGACGAAAGCGGGAAGGCAGAGCCACAACTCCTCCCCGCCACCTTTCCAAAAACAGAGGTACCCACTCTCTGGGGTGGTCGGGCTGGGGAAAGTGGCACTCGGAGCGCATATTGAGGATCGCCGTTCCCGATGGGTCTCACATACAGAGGTTAAGGGGGCGAGGATTCATCAGAGAGCTACGGCTTAAGGCCTTTCAAGTACAAATAGCCGGGGTTCTGTACTTGAGAGCTACGGCTTAAGGCCTTTCAAGTACAAATAGCCGGGGTTCTGTACTTGAGAGCTGTCGTGCGGTCTTCAAGGGGAAGCCAAAAAAGCCTCCGGGATAGCGGAGGCTAAAATGATGGGGAGAAGGTATCTGGATTTTGGTCCATGGATCAGAGGCGGTCCCGGAATCAGCCCCGGAAATCCGCCCGAGAATCTAGCCCCGGAATCAGGCGGCGGTCTCAGACCTGTGAACTCAGAGTTTGATGCCGACATTTAGGGCGTCGGCCTCTTTGATGGACTTCTCGAGATCTGCGTCGGAGATATGATAATTCTGGAGATCTCCGTTGATATACTGGTCGTAGGCACCCATATCCACGAAGCCGTGGCCCGAGAGGTTGAAGAGGATGGTCTTCTTCTCCCCCGCCACCTTGCACTTCAGAGCCTCGCGGACGGTAGCGGCGATGGCATGGCAGGACTCAGGAGCAGGGATGATGCCCTCGCTGCGGGCGAAGAGGGTTCCGGCCTGGAAAGACTCGAGCTGGTCGATGTCTACGGCCTCCATGTATCCATCCTTCATGAGCTGGGACATGAGGACACCGGCTCCATGGTAACGGAGCCCGCCGGCATGGATATTTGCAGGCTTGAAGTCATGGCCGAGGGTGTACATAGGCAGGAGCGGAGTGTATCCGGCTTCGTCGCCGAAATCGTACTCGAACTTTCCGCGGGTCAGCTTAGGGCAGGCCGAAGGCTCGGCCGCGATGAAGCGCATCTTCTTCGCACCATTCTTAAACTGATGGCGGAGGAAAGGATAGGCTATTCCGCTGAAATTAGAACCGCCTCCGAAGCAGGCAATGACCATGTCAGGCTCCTCTCCGGCGAGCTGCATCTGTTTTTCGGCCTCGAGACCGATGACGGTCTGATGCAGGCAGACATGATTGAGCACGGAACCGAGGGTATATTTGCAATTAGGGGTAGTAGTGGCCAGTTCGATGGCCTCGGAGATGGCACAGCCCAGAGAACCGCCGTAATTAGGATCAACCGTGAGGATGTCCTTGCCGGCACGCGTGCTCATGGAAGGAGAAGGTGTCACGTTCGCCCCGAAGGTCTGCATGATGGAACGCCTGTATGGCTTCTGCTCGAAGCTGATCTTGACCATGTAGACGGCGCACTCGAGGCCGTACATCTTGGCCGCGAGAGAAAGGGCGCCGCCCCACTGTCCCGCTCCGGTCTCGGTGGTGATGTTGGTCACGCCCTCCTTTTTGCAGAAATAGGCCTGGGCGAGGGCTGAATTGAGCTTGTGAGAACCGGCCGGGCTCACGCTCTCATTCTTGAAATAGATATGCGCCGGAGTCCCGAGGGCCTTCTCAAGCCCGAAGGCACGCACGAGAGGAGTGACCCTGTACATGCGGTACTGTTCGCGTACTTCTTCCGGAATCTCGATCCAGGCATGTTCCCGGTCAAGCTCCTGGTCGGAGCAGGCCTGGTTGAAGATAGGATAGAGGTCCGAAGACTTGAGAGGCTTCTTGGTAGCCGGATTCAGTATTGGGAGCGGTTTGTTAGGCATCTCTGCCTGAATGTTGTACCATGCCGTAGGGATTTCACTCTCCGGCAGAAGGAATTTTTTCTGTTCCATTGGATTAATAACTATTTGTCAATCGTTTTCTTGATGAGTCTTATGAGTCCCCGCACAATGCCCAGGACGGTGAAAGCCACAGGCTTACCTGTCCTGTCAGAATAGTCGCGGAGAGCCATGGAAAACAAGTTTTCCGGGGAATAATCATCGCGCAGGAGATAGATGCGTTCAGAAACCTCTTCCTCCTTGTCCTTCATCCTCTTTGAAAGCAGGGCCTTGGCCTCGTCCAATTCACGGATGTTTCTGATGTCTGCGTATCTTTTCATTCCGCATCCTCCTTATTGTCAGAGTCATCGAAGAAGATGCTCGTGAACAGTCTTACGAAACTATTGAGGAACAACTTCTTACGGAATATAAACACAAGGACGGCAAGTACAAGGAAGAAAGCGGCCACGATGAAGGCGCCGCCGGCATAGCTGCCGATGGCGCTTCCAAGCCAAAGCACGCTGCCGAAGGCCAAAGCCAGCATGAAGAGCGAGCCCAGGATAAGGAGCAGGCTCATGCTGAGAATATGGTTGGAAGCAACCGAAAGGCCTTTGACAGTACGCAACTTGACCATGTCGACTCTCATGTCGACATAGTCCTTGGCCGCATCCCGTATTTTTTCGACAGGTTCAGTGAAACGGCTCATGCCTAGGCCTCTTGTGAGCCGGTCTGGTCGTCCACGCCTTCTTCGTCCTTTGAGAGGGCCGCCTCAAGCTTTTCCAGTTCCCTGAGAAGTTTCTCGCGGGCCTCGTCGGTGAGTTTCGCGCCCTTTTCGGAGAGCTCCCTGCGGATTTCAGCGAGCTTGATCCTGGCATAACGGGAACGGACGCTTACCCCATGACGGAAATCGGCGGTCTTCTCTTTAAGTTCATCGAGACCTTCACCAGCCGCATCCTTTATCTTGCGCCTAGTCTCGGAACCCTTGTCAGGAGCGAAAAGAACGCCGAGCGCAGCTCCGACGGCAACGCCTGTAAGAAGCGCTATGAGAGAATCTGTTTTCATAATTGCGATGTTTTAACAAACTATATTGATTTGGTCTTGACCTTAAGCCAGACCTTTACCGCTTCAGGCAAAATCGGGGCCAAAGAATCATAGACAAGAGTGTTGTAGGAATTCAGCCACTCTCTTTCTTCCGAGGAAAGAAGTTCAGGCAGCAAGGCAGACGTGTCGAAGTGGCAGAGGGTCAGAGGCTCGAAGCCCAGCCATCTTCCGAAATCGTTGGTCCCAAGATCCTTGCACAGGAGAAGATTTTCATGGCGGACGCCGTGAAGGCCCTCCCTGTAAATGCCAGGCTCATCGGAAGTAATCATCCCAGCCTCGAAAGGAACGGAGTTATGGTCATGACGAATCTCCTGAGGCCCTTCATGGACCCCGAGGAAAAAGCCTACTCCGTGGCCGGTTCCATGGCCGAAGTCGCGTTTATGTTCCCATAAAGGAGCCCTCGCCGCAAGGTCTATCTGGCTGCCGGAAGTGCCGTAAGGGAAAACCACCCTTGCGAGTCCTATATGGCCCTTGAGGACAAGGGTATAATCTTCTTTTTCAAGAGCGGTGCAGCGTCCCAGAGGCACGGTCCTGGTGATGTCGGTCGTACCGTACATGTACTGGCCGCCGGAGTCGCACAGATACAGGCCGCGGCTGTCCAGAAGAGGGGCATCCTCCTTAGGGGTGACATAATGAGGAAGGGCGGCACCCTGCCCATAGGCGGAAATAGTTTCGAAACTATCCCCCATGTATCCGTCAATCATGGATCTGAACTCTCCGAGCTTGTCGGCCGCATCCCTCTCTGTAATAGCTGAACCTGCATCCAACTGTCTTTCAAGCCAATAGAAGAATCTTTCCATGGCGGCCCCGTCCTGAAGGTGCGCCTCTTTCATGCCTTCGATTTCGACCTCGTTCTTAACCGCCTTCCTCAGAGGGACCGGAGAAGGGCCGAGGAGAATTTCGGCACCAGAAGAGTCCATGGCGAGGTGAAGAGCGTAATTCAGGGTAGCAGGATCGGCATAGATTCTTCCCGCCTCTTCTGCGATTTCCATGAGCACCAGCTCGATGTCATCATATTCACGGACCTCAATTCCGTCAGCCTTCAACTCCATGAAACTGTCCCTCGTCTCCTCGTCCGGCCGGCGGAAACTATTCTTTTTGACGCACCAGATGGCCTTGTCCATGGTGAGGATGAGGTAGGACATCACATAGGGGTTGTAGAGGATGTCGGAGCCGCGGACGTTCAACAGCCAGGCTATTTCATCGAGCGCGGTGACGAGGATGGCTCCGCAGCCATTTCCGGAGATGAAATTCCTGAGCCAGGAAAGTTTTGAGGCCCTCGACTCTCCTGTCAAGTCCTCCCCCAAGGTCAGGATCGGGCTTTCCGGGATTCCGGGTCTGTCGGTCCAGAGCCTGTCCATAAGGTCAGGCACGTTGACTATCTTTACTTCCCCGTCATCTGGATTCCGGATGGAGAAGGCCTTGCGGACAGACTCCACGAAATTCATGGACTCGCTCAGTCCGTCTACGGCAACGACAACCTTTCCGGAAGGCTCCGGGAAGGCTTCGCGCGAAAGCCATTCCGGGATGAGGACTGCTCCCGGCACGCGCGTCTTATGGAGCACGAAACCAGTACCGGGCAGGACCTTAGACGCCTGAATGAAATACCTCGTGTCGGTCCAGAGGCCGGCATGATCACGGGTAACGGCAACATCACCGCACTCGCCGGAGAATCCGGTAAGCCACTCGACCTGTTTCCAGCGGGCGGCGGGATACTCGCTCGCATGAGGATCGGAGCCGGTCAGCACGACTGCATCCCAGCCCTTTTCCTCCATAAGTCGGCGCAATTGTCCCAGTCTTTCGAGATAAAGGTTCATGGCGTTATAGCTTTACCCCGAAATTACTTAATTTTAATGCAAAGTCAAACGATTTCGCCTATAATTTCATCGGAAACGAAAAAATGGTCTTCCGGTATATAAATTCTGCATCCTTCCCGTCTGAGCGCTCCTTCGTCCTCAAGGCGGCGTAAGATAGCTCCGGAAGAGAGGCTTTCCAGCCTGGCGGCATCCATTCCGCGGGAAGTGCGGAGAGAGAGCATGATTTCTTCCACCCTGACATCCTCCCCGGACAAGGTTTCACTCTCGGCTGAGTAAGAGAGCCAGCTTCCTTTGTTCCAGCTCCTGCTCTTTCCGGAGAAAGAATGCGCCCCGAGGCCAAGACCGACATAGGGCACACGGCGCCAGTAGGCCGAATTGTGCCTGGCCTGATGCCCCGGCAGAGCGAAATTAGAGATTTCATAGTGGAGGTAGCCCGCTTCCTTTAGACGGTGGCAGAGAAGCTCGTACTGGCTCCTGCATACTTCGTCCGAAGCCTCGGCATACTCTCCTCTCTTCCACATGTCGTAGAGCCTGGCGCCCTTCTCCACGGATAGCTGATAGGCGCTGATATGTTCCGGACGGAGGGCGCAGACAGTATCGAGGCTTGAGGCCCACCTGTCCATGTCCAGGCCCGAAATCCCGAAAATAAGATCGAGGCTTATGTCCTCGAAGCCGGCGTCTCTCAGGATAGAATAGGCTTTGAGGCTTCCGGCGGGATCATGGCGCCGCCTCATCCACTTCACGAGCGAGGCGTCGAAAGATTGCACGCCCATGCTGATGCGTCCGCAGCCGAGAGCCTTGAGTGCGGCGGCATAAGACGGGCCCTTGACCACAATATCTTCCGGATTTACCTCGATGGTGAACTCTTCGAAGGTGTGGGCGGACGGGAAAGGCCGGCGGCAGGCCTCGACTATGCGGGCGAGGTCGTCCTCAGGGAGCAGCGAGGGAGTCCCTCCGCCTATGTAGAGGGTGTCGGCGCCACCCCTAGGGGTACTGGCGAGGATTTCTCCAGAACGGGACTCAGCCTCAGCGCAGACAAGGTCCGCATAACGGGAATAGACCTCCGAGGCTGAAAGCGGCGCAAGCCGCCTGCACTGGGCCATCGTGAAAGAACAGAAGGCGCAATAAGTGCAGCGGCTCGCGCAGAAAGGAATATGGACGTATATCACCTGAGCATCAGCTCGGCCTTTCCGAGAAGGCCCTGAGTAGTATAGGCTTCAAGGGTATAGACGCCTTTGGAGAAGTTCTCGATACCGTTCAGATAGATGCTCAGGTCAACTTCCTTGCCCTCGTAATCTACACGGCGCTGGGCTGAGGCCGTCATAGTCTGACCGTTAACTTCGAAAGATTTGCTGTCGCTGTTAATAAGCAGGATGCCCTCAGGATCCTTGACTCTGATGTAGACCACTACATCTCCCTTCGGCGCAAGCTCGTTCTCAACAAGGCTCAAAGATGCGAGAAGGCGGTGGGTTCTGCTGCTGCGATCGGTGACCTTGCCTCCGTTGTTGTATGCCTCTAGTTTGAGGCCGCGGGCCTTGATGACCGAACCGGCGGCAACCTGTCCGGTAAGGGTGGTGACCTGCTCGGTCAGCTCCTCGTTGGCGGACTTGGCTTCAGCGGCTTCTTTGCGGGCCGCCGCGGCATCGGCTGTAAGCTTGTGGTTGAGAGTGTTGAGGGAATCGATCTGGACGATGTAATTCCTCATGATGCTGCGCAGCGTGCCGAGTTCCTTTTCATAGGCGCGGATCTTGGCGCGGTCGGTGGCCTGAGTCTTCTTTATTCTTTCTATAAGTTCGGCGACTTCCGCGCGGGAAGTGTCAAGCTGAGAGTTGATGGAATCGTAGTCGCTGGAAAGGTTGGCATAATCCTGCTGAAGGCTTTCCATCTGTTGAGTAAGATCTTCCTTCTCGTCTTCGAGTTCGTTGACGAGGGATGATTTCTGTATCCACACAAAGACCAGAGCGCATGCGAGCGCGGCCGCTATCACGGCAAGCACTATCATCACCGTCCTAAGTCCGCTGTTCTTCTTCTCCTGAGCCTCACGCATTCTGCGTTCGAGGATCGGATCTTCATTAATTCCGTCTGCCATGGCTAAAAATATTGTCTAATACGACAAAAATAGCAAAATTCCTTATATTTGTAAAAAGCAGCATACATGAGATACATCATCAGGGCGATCAAATATTTCTTGTACATAAGTGTACTTTTCTCGCTCATCATAGGCATATTGGTGCTTGCCGGAGTCGTGAGCGCGGACATCAACGTGATGTTCAAGAACGGCTGGAAGTCGGTAGGCTACATCCTTCTCCTTTTCGCGGCAGTCGCCGCCGTCTATCCTAATTTCGGCTACGGCAAATTCGCCGTCAATGCGGGAGGCGAGTATAAGGAGCTGAGGGATAAGGCAGTGGCCTTCATGGAGTCAAGACATTACGTCTTGGAGAAGGAGGAAGGTGAGGACATGAGTTTCAGGAGCACCCGCGCCGCAGACAGGATTCTCAAGGTCTGGGAGGACAGAATCACCTTGAAGAGAAGGCTCGGAGGTTTCGAAATCGAGGGCCTCACAAGGGATACGGCAAGGTTGCGCTCAGCCCTGGAGAAGGCCCTGGAAAGGGCTGAAGACACAGAAGAAAATTAATAGGATCAAAGCCCGGTCACAAAGACGGACAGCAGGTTTTAAAAATATATAGCCATGAAAGAGGAATTCAAGACTGTAGCAGAGTTTCCGGACACGGTGAGCGCAGAAATCACTGCCGGAATGCTCAGGGCCAACGGAATCATGGCCCAGGTTTTCGGGTCGGCCTCGTCCTACCCAAGCATCAACGCCAACATCAATGCCGTACAGGTCAAGGTCAACGCCGAGGATTATGATTCGGCGATGAGTCTCTTGGCAACGAATGACAAGGCGGAGTAGAACTCTTCGCCATAAAGTTTTATCAGGGGCCCGCGCAGGAATTCATAGACGCGGACCCCTTCTTTTCTGCCTTTCTCGAAGCCTCCTCTGCAGATATCCCAATGATGGACGTTCAGCGCATCCTGTCCGTTCGACAGCTTCGTGATGCGGATCGGATAGAGCCAGCATGAAATCGGCTTGCGGAAGGAGCCATGACCCTGAAGAAAACGTCTTTCCATGGAGCAGAAGCAGTTCCCATCTTTGTCGAAATTAGCAAAGGCACACTCTTCGGAATCCTTGCACAATGGGGTCACCAGGTCTCCGTCCACATCCACCGAAAAGAAACCATTCTCGGCGACGGAAGAGAGTCCCTTCATGGACATAAGATCCTTGTAGAGGGGATAATTCTTTTCAAGCGGCTCCAGTTCGTCCTCGAGCAGGGGCGCTCCGCTGTCCCCCTTGACGCAGCACATGCCCTTGCAATTTTCGTAATCGCAGGAAAAATACTCCATGACTACGTCTTCCGAGATGAGACAATTGCCTATCTGGATTATGGTGCCGAAATCCGAATTTTTCATTTCTGCATATTTTTGAGAAGATCCATGGCCATAGTCGTCATTCCCGTAGAGTCTTGGGCCGCGACAAGGGGTGGAATCTCAGGATAGGCCGGACGTGAAGGAAGATCTTTATGGACGATGACGTTCTCCTTTGCTCTGACAAGGGAAACCGCCACGCTCTCCGAAGAGAGGGCAGCTATGATGGAATTGACCCTGGTCTTGTCGGCCGCCTTTATCTTGGACTCATAATTGGTCAGCATATCCTTGCCGTAACTGTATCTGAGGAGGAGGGTGCGGATCATCTTCTGCGGATCCGAATTCAGGGCGGCATAATAGTTCCCAACTATATGCCTGTCCGCATCAAGGGTGGAAGAGCTGATGCCTCTGGAAGCAAGACTGTCCATGGAAGCTCTCACGGCCATGGCCATTTCATCTGCAGAAACGGACCTTACCATGGAAGCAGGCAGGCCCCCGCTTTCGGCAGGATTCATGAACATCCTGATTCTGAACTGCTCGAGAGGGAACATCTCAAAGTCCATCTCCGCGGTGGCTGTCCAGCCTCTTGAAGCCGCCGTCCGGCGAAGTTCTCTGGCAAAGGCCGATCCTGCTATATAGGAAGCTATGAAATTTTCCGTCGTGTAATTGAGATTCGCCGAGGCCTCGATGTCCAGCGAAGGGGAGGAGCCGTCCGTGGCGGAAAGAGTCCTGCCCTTGACCGGGCTGTAATCGACCCAGGTCCGGTAGGTAGCAACCCTATCCGTACTGAAGCCGCCTGCACACTGCGACATCAGCTTCTTCATGTCCTCTTCGGCAATGTCGCCAACGAGTATCAGGACTCCGTCATTCATCTTGGAGAACTCCGAATCGAAGTACTTGCAAGCCCGCCTCGGAAGGTCATCCGAAAGTCCGCTTTCCTTCAGAGCCGGCCAGAAGGCGAAAGTCGGGGCCATGACGCTGTCGAGCCTCTCTCTTCTTCGGTCCATCGGACTCTTTTCATTCAGCCTCAGACTCTCGCAGGCCTTGTACCAAGTCCAGGTTCCCGAAGGCTGAGTCCTTTCCTTGTCCATGGCGAGGAAGGCTTTCATCAGCAGCCTTGACTTGTCGGAAGGTGCCGCTCCCTGGATGGTCATATCCGAAAGAGAAACCTTGACTTCCATGAATATGCCATTGGACTCCAACATATTGCGGAAGTCGTAACCGTTCAGTCCTGAGATTCCCTGCAGCCAGAAAACATCTCCGAGGTAAGGGGCCTCGCCGGCTTTGATACCAGGGACAAGAGCGCTTCCGCCCTTGAGCAGCCATGAATAATAGATGAGCCCGTCCGTGTCCATCTGCTTGTAGACGACTCTGATTCCGTTGGCGAAGGTCCAGACCTTACCTCCCGTCACCGGCTCTTCCATCTCGGATTTGAGCTTCGATTTCTCGAAGGAACGGCGGAGAGAAAGCGTGTCGTCTCCGTCCTGACCCAGGGGAGCCAATGCTTTCGTCCAAGAAGCGTCAAAAGCAGACGATATACTATCTTTCAGCGATGTAGAAAAGTCAGCCGTGCAAAGCAAGGTGAGATTTCTGTCCTTGTCGAGGAGGGCGGAGACGTAATCATTGAAGAGGGCGGCACCTCTCTCGCCTCCGACATTCTTTTTTGCGAAGAAATTCACCTCGTCCTTGCGCGAAGCCAGCGAGGTACCATAGAGGAAGTTGGCGGCGCATTTCCTGACGTATTCTGAATTCTGGATGCTTCTTCCGGAGACGGACATACGGCTCCCGGTGAAGAGCTTGTTCTCGGCATCAGAGTACTCTCCGGCCGAAACTCCGCGCCTGTCAAGTTCGCCGAGAATCGAGGAAAGTATGCCCGCGGCCTTTACGGCGTTACGTCGGCTGACCGTCAGCGAGACATCATAGGACTCATCCCCTGGGCCGTAGGCACTGCCTCGGTAGTCCGCGCTGCAATCCGCCAAAGGAAGATTCTCTTCTTTGAAGGCTCTCCATATGCGCTTTTCCAGGATATTGCCCAGCTCGGAGGCATAGCGTTCCGAGACAAGCGGCTGGACCGTGGCGATGTACTCCTTCGGCGTTCTGGGCGAACTGTAGCTTACAGTGAGGGTAAACGGGGCGGCATAGTCCACCTCTCCACCATCACTTCCGACAGCGCCCTCCTTCGCCACTCCGCCATCGCTTCCTGGTTTGAAGACAAAGCGCCTTTGAGTCTGCGGGACCCAGCTGTATTCCTTTTCAGGGAGCTCGGCGGATTTCTTGGTAACCATCAGAGAGAGGACATACATTCTTCCGACTACATTGTCAGGATCTATGTCTCCTGAAATTATAATAGCTTGGTTCTGAGGAGAATACAAATAATCGAGCGGACCGGAGCTGCGGCCTATGATGTCGAAGACCATCAGCAGGGTGGAGTCCACGACATCTGTCTTTCCACTGACCACTATATCCTTGAAATCGTAGATTGTCGCGTCCCCTGTCACATTGACGTAGCCTCTGTCTCCAGGGAAAATCCCAATTCCGTTCATAAAGTAGAAAGGGGAATAACTTGTGAAATGAGGAAGAGTGCTGAGCGCACCCGTGGCCTGGACTACGGTCTCTCCGGCATATCTCTTTCCCTCATCGTTTTTTCCGACGCGCTGGACCAGGGCGATGTCGGCCAGACCAGTCTGGGCATCGTTCTTAACTATATAATAAGTAGCTCCGTTGCTCAGCCTCCCCGTCCTGATCTTATCTGAAGTCGGGAGAGACGGAAGGGTCTGGGCTGGCACAATTATTGGAAAAATGGTGCCTATTGAAGCCAATATAAATTTGAATATCAATATCTTATCCATACAAAATCATTCCTGAACCTTAACTGAGGCAATTTTCCAGCCGTCATTACAAAATTAAGACAAAATATTATTAAATTTGTAAGGATGACTTTGAAACTAATTAAACACAACATTTATATGAATAAAATTATTCTGACAATCGCCGCGGCCCTGCTTGCCGCGGGCATCGCATCCGCACAGGATCTCAATTCAGCGCTTGAAACATACAACGCCGGAGCCGCGGCCCTCAACGATGGGAATAAGGAGCTGGCTCTCACCAATTTCAAGAAAGCTCTCGAGGCTGGACAGGCTCTCGGCGCAGACGGAGAGGAACTCGTGAACAATTGTAAGAACGCCATTCCTAGCGTAATTCTTTCGATCGGAAAGGAGCTCTACAACAACAAGGACTTCGACAAAGCCCTCGCCAAGATCAACGAAGCGGCCAAGGTCGCATCTGAATATGGAGTAGCTGACGTGGCTTCCGAAGCCAAGGAGCTCGTTCCTACCATCAATCTCGCAAAGGGTACTTCCGCCCTCATGGAGAAGAATTTCCCTGTGGCCATCAGCGCCCTCCAGTCCGTTGTAGCCGCCGATTCGACCAACGCCAACGCCGCTCTCTATCTCGGCCAGGCTCTCAACGCCACCGGCAAGGCTGAGGAGGCTGTAAAGGCTTTCAAGCTCGCCGCCGCCAATGGCAAGGAGGAAGTCGCCAACAAGCAGATTTCCACCATCTACCTCAAGCAGGCCGCCGCGGCTCTCAAGACCAAGGCCTTTGACAAGGCTTCCGAGCTCGCAAAGGAGTCTCTCAAGTACGACGACAACGCCCAGGCTTACCTCGTAGCCGGCCAGGCCGCCGCTTCTCTTAAGGACAACAACTCCGCTCTTGACTACTACACGAAGTATCTCGAGGCAGCTCCTACGGCAAAGAACGCCAGCGCTATCACCTACACTGTAGCCGCCCTCTACCAGACCGCAGGCAACAAGGCCAAGGCCATCGAGTACTACAAGAAGGTGCTCAATGACGCCAAGTTCGGTGCCACTGCAAAGCAGATGATTGACGCTCTGAGCAAGTAATGACTTCTATCGAACTTCTTGCTCCGGCAAGAACTGCGGATATCGGCATCGCGGCCATTGACTGCGGTGCCGATGCCGTATATATAGCCGGGCCTGAGTTCGGCGCAAGACAGGCCGCGGGGAACTCGATAGAGGATCTCAGAAGGCTCTGCGCCTATGCCCGCCGCTTTGGTGCTCGAATCTACGTCACCATAAACACCATCCTCTACGAAACCGAGGTAGAGGAAGCCCGGCGTCTGGCTATCGCGTGCCAGGATGCGGGCGCTGACGCACTGATTGTACAGGACCTCTCGCTTCTTGAACTGCGGAGGAACGGTTCGCTTCATATCCCTCTCCACGCTTCTACCCAATGCGCAATCAGGACTCCGGGAAAGGCCGCTTTCTATGCCGGGCTTGGCTACGGCAGGCTGGTGCTTGAGAGGGAGCTTTCGCTTGGGCAGATAAGGGCTATTCATGAAGCTCTTCCTTCCGAGGAGCTGGAGTTCTTTGTACACGGCGCCCTCTGCGTCTGCTATAGCGGGGAGTGTTATCTCAGCGATTTCATTACCGGCAGGAGCGCGAACAGAGGAGAGTGCGCCCAGCCGTGCCGCTCGCGCTATGACCTCGAGGATTCTTCGGGGCGCATTCTGGTAAGGGACAAGGCTTTGCTTTCTCTGAAGGATTACAATCTGACTTCCCGCATTGGGAGCCTGGCAGAAGCCGGGGTCTGCTCTTTCAAGATTGAGGGGAGGCTGAAGAACGAGTCTTATGTCCGGAATGTGGTAAGGGATTGTTCTCTGGCGATGGATGCCTTCATCGCCACTCACCCTGGAGAATACCGCCGCTCTTCTTTCGGGAGGGTCGTTTCCGGTTTTATTCCTGAGCCTTCGAAGACTTTTAACCGTGGCTACACCACGCTTTTCATCGACGGGAAGCGCGGGGAGTGGAGTTCGATGTATGCGCCGAAGAGTATGGGCGAGGAAATCGGGACTGTCACGGCTGTGAAGATTCTCGGACGGGACGAGATAGAACTTTCCGTGCGTCTTGTTTCGGATAAGATCCGCCTCTGCAACGGGGATGGTTTCTCTTTTGCTACTTCTGACGGGGTGACCGGTTTCAGGGGCGATGTGTGCAGCGGGATTAACATCCGCTGTAAGCGGGTCTCGGGGTTGAAGAACGGGACGAGGCTTTTCCGAAACATCAGCGTGGAGTTTGAAAAGGAACTTGAACGTAATGCCTGCCGCCGTCTGATTCCTGCAAAAGTCCGCCTCTCCTTTTCCTGGGGCGGGCAAGATACCGTTGGCAAAGCCGGATTGTCTTCCGGGGAGAGAGGGATGCCTTCCGAGGAGAGAGGGATGTCTTCCGGGGAGAGAGGGTGCCGGATTGCAGCTTCTGCCGTGAGCGAAGACGGACGCGAAGCCACCATCAGCCTCGAAGACCACTTTCCCTTCGCCATGAATACAGAAAGACAGAAAGCCCTATTCGAAAGCCAGATAAGCAAAAGTTCGGGCACATATTCCTTCTCTGTGGAAAGCCTCGACTTCGCGGACAGCACCAAAGGCCCCATACCTCAAGGCTCTTCCTCCAGCGTTCCCGAGTCCTCTCCCCTGCCCCTCGTGCCGGCCTCAGCAATCAACGCCCTACGCCGCCGTCTCTCAGACGAGCTCGACAAAGTGCCTTGCAATACTATTCCGATAGCCGCCGGCCTGATCTCCCCCTCTCTTTCCGAATCGGGATTCTCCGCCATGACCGAAGATCGAAACGACTGCATAAGTAAGGATAAATCAATCAATTACAAAGCCAACGTAGCAAACAGTTCCGCCAAGAAAGCCTATCTGGCTCATGGGGCCTCCAATGTCGGAGAGGCCTACGAAATCAAGGCCGTCCATGGAGCCGAACTGATGCGTTCGAAATATTGCGTCCGCTACGAGCTGGGTCTCTGCCATCTCCATCCGGATCCAATCCGGGCACGCCGACATGGCATCCTCACCAAGCCACCTAAAGGGCCTCTCTTCCTCCTCAACAACGGACTCCGCCTCCGTCTTGACTTCGACTGCACCTCCTGCGAAATGACAGTCAAATCCGCCGACTGACCAGCGCCCAAGCGCTCTTAGCCCACAGCCGGGGTAGGGTTTTCGCGTGGGATGCCTGTGCAGAAGACCCCGCGCGGGGATATTGAGAGACGTCTTCCCATTTGTTTTCCTACAGGGATGATCAGGAACGAGGGATGTGCCACAGGGGGCGGGATGATTGTGAGGCTTCTTTTGGACTTAATGCAAAGCTCTGGCCCGATACAGGGACATCGACCAGGATATCAAGAAGGACGCACTCAGTGTTTTCGAATAGTTTGTTTATAAATTAGTGCGGTTTTTGTTGAAATTGCACTAAAGTCAGTGCGATTTATTATATTTGTTGCACTAAATAATGTGCAAAGTTATGGATACTTTACTTCAGACATATCGAATTAAGCTTGATCTGACTCCAGTAAACTATGTCAGATCCTTTCATGATACCATTAACTGGAAGAATAGATTAATCGGAATCCTGGGACAAAAAGGTGTCGGAAAGTCAACGATGATACTCCAGCACATCAAGATGCATGACAAGATAGAGGAGTCTCTGTATGTTCAGGCTGATGACTTCTATTTTGCCGGTCATAGGATTTATGATCTTGCTTTGGCATTCTTCCAGCGCGGCGGTAAGAAACTGTACATTGACGAAATACACAAATATGCAGGATGGACAACGGAGATTAAGATGATTTATGATCAGTTGCCTCTTCTGCAGGTAGTTTACTCGGGCAGCTCAATTCTGGATCTCAAGAAAGGTGGTAAGGCGGACTTGAGCAGAAGAACAATCGAGTATACTCTGCCTGTCCTGTCGTTCAGAGAGTACCTGAATATCTCTCAAGGATGGAGCCTTCAGCCGTCTTCGTTGGAGGATATTCTGGCAGGAAAGGTGGACTTTCCATATGGAGAGCATAGACCGATTAAGTATTACCAGGAGTATCTGCATCACGGCTGTTATCCATATTTTACTGAGGAGGATTTCCTGATCAAGTTGAAGCAGGCCCTCAATGCGACTGTCGAGGATGATATCCCAAAGTATGCGGAGATGACAGTTGCGGCAGCGGCGAAATTGAAGAAGCTTATGTATATGCTTGCTCAGTCCGTGCCATATAAGCCGAATCATACTACCTTGGCTAGAGATCTCGACATCAGCAGGAATCTTATGCCTGATTATATAGAGTATTTGGAGAAGTCCGGACTTTTCAATGCATTGCGTGAGAAGTCAACAGGTGACGGCATATTGCAGAAGGTTGAGAAACTTTATCTGGACAATTCCAATATCATCTATGCCCTTGGTCTTGATAAGGCTGATGAGGGGACAATACGTGAGACGATGTTCCTGACATGGATGAAGCAGAAGCACTCTGTATATTCATCAAAGATTTCAGACTTTGAGATTGGTGACATTACTTTTGAGGTCGGTGGCCGCAATAAGAAAGGAAAGCAGCTTAGAGAGGCGGATAAGGGATATATTGTAAAAGATAATATCGAGTACGCCGTCGGTAAGAATGTCCCTATATGGATGTTTGGCTTTATTTATTAGTTTTACGATTTAATGTTTTAATTATTAAATAGTTAAAGTGTTATGAAATACCCTTTCGAAAAGGTTTCAATTTTGGAATTAATGAGGCATCCATTCGATGAGGAAACCGGGGATGTGCATACAAGGATGTCTATACGTGTGCTATCCTTAATTTTCTTTCCTTTCTATGTGGTTATGCAGGTGATTATACCACTTTACTTTTTCTCTACTTTCTACAATGATAAAGAGTGGTCATTAGCATTAGCTATTGTGGGTGGTGGAGTTACTGCTTTGGTCGTTTGGGCTGGATATATATTGTTTGCTGTCATTACCAGATTCTTCACATCTTTATATTGGGCAAGACTAGTACGGGCAATCTTTGGGCAAGTAGTCCTATGGCTAACCAAGAAGGAAAGTCCTAAGTGGGATGAACGGAAACAGTGCTTGGATTCAATCCTTACGAGCATTGATATAATCAATGCTTCTCGTAAAGGAGAGGAATCGCATTTAGATAACATATTGGGTGCTGCCCCAAACCGGGATGATCTCAAGGAAGGTATAATCATATATGAAAGATTTAAAAGGAGATTATACTATGGTTCAAGCGAAGTTTATGGTGATTCGGTTGGTGATGAAATATTATAATTTTAATATGCAGCAAAAGGTGATGCTTGGGCTTGCGTGGTATTGTAGTTGTGTTATGTCCGATCAATATGTCCTTCCATTTACCACCCCCGATTTTATATCGGTTCAATATTATGCAGATACTCCGAAGAAATCGGCCGTTTCCGAAAAACTTTTTGTAAGATAATTGGGAGATGTGGGGAAAATCTTATATAAAAATGGCCTACAGGTGTCTGTAGGCCATTTACGTGTGCCCGGAGCCGGGGTCGAACCGGCACGTCTTTAAGGGACAAAGGATTTTGAGTCCTTCGCGTCTACCAATTCCGCCATTCGGGCAGTACTGCGGATTGATTTGCAGGCGCAAATATACGAAACTTTCGGAATATTCTCCAAAGTCCGGATTTCTTCTCGGTTTTTGTCTCACACATCATGGGGTTTTGATATTTTCGGGATGAAGAACACCATTGTCTTAAATCAGGCTTGCTTTCTGGAGAGAAGGTTGGTTAAAGGTTGCGGTGGAAGTGGGTGAGGTTGGCTGTGGAAGGGAGTGAGAGGTACGGAGGTTGTGAAAGGGTGAACGAAGTGAAAAGTGATTGTCGGCGGCTTGTTCGAGGTAGCGATTGAATCAACAAGTCTAACATCATGTATAATAAATGTCAGTCAGGACAAAATATAGGCAGGAAGTCTTTTATAATTTTGTGGAAGAAAAAAGGAGGGAGAGATGTGGCGGAGGAGAAATGGAGAGAGAGAGAAAGTCGGGAGGGAGAGTGGGGTGGTTTTAAGTAGGACAATCCATGTTTAACATTAATAATAACCAGTCAATAGTTCGGTAAAATTATAAAAGTTACACCGCGGCGCGAACGCCGTAGAATAAAAGTTCTTTGAAATCAGTGTTATTTAATCGCATGTTCGGAGATTTTCCGGACATTGCAATAAATCGATC
>Ga0256404_1006320_pt1 | contig 19767 bp, 29 predicted proteins | sample RumenRJG_01DNA_FD_185990 | JGI IMG/M metagenome (GOLD analysis project Ga0256404, IMG submission 185990) | Bovine rumen microbial communities from Lethbridge, Alberta, Canada - RJG_01 | ecosystem: Host-associated > Mammals > Digestive system > Stomach > Rumen | place: Canada: Alberta | collected...
AGAAACAATGTTGACTGTATGTGCGGGATCTGGGTAAAGAGAACCTTCAGGATGTCCATCCGCTATACAAACAAAAAATGATATGTTCATGAGCTCATTTCTTTGGCTCACAAACATATCATACGAGAAGGATATCAAATATGGAAATGAATGTAACTTCAAAAATTATTGAATCAGAAAATCTCACCGGAATTCGTGAGGTAGGCGCGGATCATCATCCGGAAAAATATGTGCTTGCGACTGGAAATTATTATTTTTGGAGCAGGGGCTATTTTCAGGATATTGTGGAGAGTCGCTCGGATGGGTTCTGCATTTTTCCGATTTTCCATCTCGAGAATTCCAATGAAGATAATCTTAAGGCAGTTGAAGCAGCTGAGGAACGGTTTCATGGGATGGGAGCCCATTTTGTAGAGCTTCTTGGCGGCTATGTGTACAGGGAAACAGGACGGAATATCGAGGAGTTGACGTTATTCGTGCCATATGAAGGAGGCATTCAATATAACCCGCAGGAGTTTCTTAGGCAGATAATGAAAACGGCGGCACGGTTTTCACAGGAATACTTTGTGTATTGTAGTCCAAAAACGCATGAGACTGCATTGTATCGGCAGGCGGAAGGTTCTGAAATATATTCGATCGAGCAATCGCTTGGTATTTTTGATATTGACAAAATCGAACTTTATTACAATGCGCTGCGTAAGCACATGATGAAAGATGATACTGTGTATTTGTTTGAAGGATATTATTCCCCTAGCACTTATATGGGTGCCATGATGCGGATTCAGAAGGGCTATACATGGCAACCGGCTGCAGGATGGTATGATACGCATTCAAAACGAAAATAATAACGGTGAAGGATTATGTCTTTTAAAATCGTACAGAATGATATCGTAAAGGTGAAGGCGGATGCTATCGTGAATACGGCAAATCCTTATCCGGTGATCGGGGATGGGGAGGATTCGGATATTTATGAGGCGGCTGGGCCCACTGAACTGCTGCGGGAGCGTGTGAAGATCGGAAACATTGCACGCGGAGATGCGAAGGCAACGCCGGCGTTTAAGCTGCAGGCGAAGTATATCATTCATACGGTGGGTCCGGTGTGGATCGACGGGAAAAGCCGCGAGGTGGAGACATTGAAGAGCTGCTATGTCCGGTCGATGGAGCTGGCAGCGTCGCTTAAGTGTAAGAGCATTGCATTTCCGCTGATCTCGGCTGGGCATTACGGATTCCCGAAGGATGTGGCACTGTCGACAGCATTGGAATGCTTCAATGGATTTCTTCTGAAATATCCGGATATGGAGATCACACTGGTGGTCTATGATCCGGCGGCGGTCGAGATGTCGAGCCGGATCTTCGGAGATCTTGAGTCGTTTATCGATGAGAAGTATATCGATGAGAAGAAGGAAAGGGCGCTCGGGAGGCAGACGGTTTCCAATGATCCGCGGATGATGGAGCGATACCGGCGGGAGAAGGAGAAAGCTTCGGCAGTGGAAAAAGCAGTGGCTTCGGCAATGGGTCCGGTTGCTATGAGTTCGGCTGGAACTGATGCATGGGGATATCCTGAGAAGGAGGCTGCCCTTGATGAAGCAGGGCAGTATACGTTTCAGGAATACCTTCTGAAACTGATCGACCGGGAGGAGCTGACGGATCCGGAGTTTTATCATGCGGCGGGATTGTCGCGGCAGGTGTTTTCGAAGATCCGGAGCAATAAGGATTATCAGCCGAGCAAGGAGACAGCGGTCGCGTGCGCGCTGGCGCTGAAGCTTTCGTTTGATGAGGCGAAGGCACTGCTGGAGACGGCCGGGTATGCGTTCTCCAGAACACAGATGTTTGATGTGGTCATTGTGTATTGTATCGAGCATGGGGAGTTCGACCTTCTGGATGTGAATATGGCGCTGTTTAAGAAGGGGCTGAAGGAGCTAAAGATAAGTTGATGATGGGAGCACAGGGACCTTTGCGGGTCTCGGTGCTCTTTTACGTTTAGGGTAGATCGTCTGAAGGCTGCGAATTTTCGGTTATGTAAATGTCAACTCGGAGTTGACCAAATCGTCTGGGGATTCTGCTACTCTATAGATGTAACAAAAAGGGTATCGGAGAGGAGCTAAGAGCATGGCAGAGATGGATAGAAATTATTGGGTTGACGGAATTTTAGGTGTTGTTACTGGGGATGCACTGGGCGTGCCGGTTGAGTTCTGTGATCGGAGTGAGCGGGATCAAGATCCGGTTCGGGATATGCGGGGCTTCGGAACGTTCCATCTGCCGGCGGGATCGTGGTCCGATGATTCGAGCATGACGCTGGCGGCTCTGGATAGTCTTGGAAGCGGGAAAGTGGATCTTGATGATGTGATGAAGAAGTTTGAAGCCTGGCTTCTGCATGGAGATTATACGCCGTGGGGTAGAACCTTTGACGTCGGCGGGAGCTGTATGAGGTCCATCGAGAATTATGCCGGCGGGATGGATGTTCACAGTTGCGGGACCAGGGCCGAGTATGAGAACGGAAACGGATCGCTGATGCGGATCATGCCATTTGTGCTTTACATGTATAGAGCTGAGCGGGAAGGGAGAATGTCCGAGGCAGAGGCATTGGAACATATCCATGAGGCGTCGGCACTGACACATGCCCATCTGAGAAGCTGCATCGCATGCGGACTGTACTACTTCATGGCACGGGAGATCCTGGATGCGAGGGCTGATGGACGGAAGGAGGGTTTGAAGGCGATACTGCAGAAGGGACTGGATGCTGGGTTCCGTTTCTATGATCAGCGTCCGGAATATGCGAAGGAGCTTGTGCATTTTGTGCGGCTTAGGGATCTCGATGATTTCGGTACGGCATCGCGGAATGAGATCCGGAGCTCCGGGTATGTGGTCGATTCGATAGAGGCGGCGGTATGGTGTCTTTTGACGAATGACAGCTACGAGGAATGCGAGCTTGCGGCAGTGAATCTCGGTTCAGATACTGATACCGTGGCGGCGATCGCAGGAGGACTGGCCGGGCTGTATTACACGGCGCGACGGATTCCGACGGAGTGGCTGGATGTGATCGCACGGAAGGAATGGATACTGGAGCTTTGCAGGAAAGCTGCTGACGTGAAACCATGATGGATTCGTACTCAGTAAATGGGGCATGGATATAAACGAATTTTGCCAAAAGCGGGTAATAAACTATGAAAAAGCAAAAAAGCTTGGTCGAGAGATGGAGCGAGGATACTAATCCTGTTGAAATAAATAGCGGAGGGCCTCTTACTAAGGAACAGATGGAACAGCGAGACAAGCTTCGGAAAGAGATTAATTGGAACAAGCTTATGAGAATGATTTTCACAGAAGAAGAAATCGCGCAGATGGTACCATTTGAGGAGGATGAGATGAAAAGTGATAAAGAAACTGGAATGAAAAGATTATTTGAGCTGATTCCGAAAGCTGATGCCGGTGATGAACAAGCTATGTTGGAGGCTGCCAATACAATGGTCATAGATGGCCTTGTCAACAATGAAAGTTCAATAGGTTTGGATGCACTTTATAGCGCATATCTAAAGAAGCTGGCTGCGTCAGGATCTACGATCGCATATATCATGCTTGGTGACTGTTATAGTAAGGGCACAGGCGTCGAGCTGGATCCGGTTCAAGCAATTTACTGGTATCAGAAAGCAGCTGATGCAGGAGAGGGATTTGGTTACGAATGCATTGCAATGATGTATTATGAAGGGAGAGGTTTGGATGTCGACTATAAGCAGGCGTTCAAATATTTCTCAAAGAGCGAGAAGAAATCAGCCTGCTCATTGTATACGCTTGGCGAAATGTACCGGTTAGGACAGTATGTAAATCGGGATCCTGATACAGCAAAAATGTATTATGAGAAGATCGCATATAGCGATGAACCCACAATGAGGCTGGATGATTACTATTCGAAAGCTTGCGAACGTTTAGGAGTAACGCCAGGACCATATAATGCAGATCTTGGCAATAATGCCGATGATGCTGATAATGGGGTTAAGGAAGAACAGTACACTGAGGAGGAAGATGAAGTGAATCCAATTATCGGATTTTTTCATGAGTATGATGAATACGGATGTTTTAGCAACTGGTATGATGCAGATTTTGTATATGCAGGTAAAGGCTATGCAAATTCGGAACAATATATGATGCATCAGAAAGTGATCCTGTTTCATCAGTATGAGCTTGCCGAGAAAATCATGCATACAGATGATCCGGAAAAGTGTAAGAAAATAGCCAGTCAGCATTTTGATAACTTTGATGCGGAATTATGGGATAAAGTCAGCTATCAGATTGTGAAGCGTGGCGTTCGGGCAAAATTCCAGCAGAATTCAGAAATTCGAAGTATCCTTCTAGGAACCGGAAATGCTGTCCTGGCAGAATGCTCACCATATGATCGAAAATGGGGAATTGGGATTGATATTGCCGATCCGGCATATCGAAGAACAGAAAACTGGATAGGGAAAAACTATCTAGGACGTATTCTAATGGAGGTCCGTGCTGAAATCAAGCAAGAAGAAAAGTATTTTGATGAACGGTTTACGAATTTCACAGATGTAACAGATGAAATGCCGATACCTGAATGGAATATGAGAGCAGGAGATTTGAAAATGATTCCGGCTTTCTATGCTACTATTCATGCCTATGCTGATATATTACAGGATCATTCTCTTCGAAAGAAATTTTACTATGATGCTACGCTGAAGGAATGGGACGATATGATGAGAACAAATCAGCCTTGTGATTTACCAATCATCGGATTCTATGAGATGAAGCAGGATGTCTATGATACTGCACAAAGGCTGAGCCTATAAAATGTGGAGGGTTGTGATTTGCTAAAGCGTATTATCAATGATGAACTTAGCGGTTGGAAGGCCTGGGAGATACTGTGGCTTGTCTCAGCCTGCACAGTCATATTTATACTTTCAGTGTACTGGCATGATACACCGATGGGAATTATCTCGGCGACGACGGGTGTGGCTTGTGTTGTATGTACAGGTAAGGGAAAGCTGATGGCTTATGTATTTGGTACAGTCAATGTCGTCTTGTATGCGATTATTTCTTTGAAGGCGAAGTACTATGGCGAGGTCATGCTGAATCTCATCTATTATTTTCCGATGGAATTCTACGGCTTCTATATCTGGATGAAGCATATGGACCCTGAAACGAAGGAAGTCGAAAAGAGATGGATGTCGTGGAAGGCACGGGGCTTGTCAGTCGTCGGGATAGTTGTAAGCACGTTCTTGTATGGACTGTTACTAAAGCATATGGGAGATGCGCTCCCGTTTATTGATGCTTTCACAACGGCAGCTTCTGTGATTGCCATGATCGTATCTGTCTGGATGTATGTAGAGCAGTGGCTGATCTGGATCGCAATCGATGTGATGACGGTCGCTATGTGGTACATTGCATTCAGGAATGGGAACGACAGCATTGCTACGCTTCTCATGTGGGTTGTGTATCTCGGCAATGCGATCATCATGTATTTCAAGTGGAAAAAGGAGGCAGACCATGCCAGGAAAGCGTTATAAGACAGGAATGTACGGTGGTAGCTTCGATCCGATGCATATCGGGCATCTCAGACTGATACTGAAGGCGCAGAGCATGTGCGATACACTTTATATCGTGATCAGTGCATCCGAAGAAAGAGATCGTATTCCCTTAAATGAACGGTATAGATGGATTTATAACTCTGTACGGCACCTTCCGAATGTGAAGCTGCTTCTTCTGAAGGATAATGAAGTTTCGAAGGAAGCTTATGACAATGCTGACGCCTGGGAGCAGGGAGCGGTAGAGGTACACAGGATGATCGGTGGACCTGTCGATGCGGTCTTTTGTGGATCTGATTATCAGGGCAGGAACCTATGGGAGAAGCTGTATCCGGAAGCAGAGGTCATTTATGAAGATCGGAATGAAGTGCCGGTTTCGTCCACAGAAATATATCATGACCCGTTCCGTTATTGGGACTATATTCCTAAGATGGTGAGACCATATTTCGTGAAGAAGATTCTGTTTGTCGGTGGCGAAAGCACTGGCAAATCGACGATCGTCACGAATCTCGCAGAGTACTATAATACAGAGTATGTGGAAGAATATGGCCGGCTTACCTGTGATGAGGCAGGCGGCGAGGATTTTGTGAGCATTCATGATCTGGAGATGAACATCCTTTACCAGAAGACGACGGAATGGGAGAAGCAGCGGATTGCGAATAAGCTGCTGTTTATTGATACGGATGCCTTGACGACCAAGTGGTTTGCTTCGTTCCTTCTTGAACATGACACTCGCCGTCAGGCAGTAGAGAAGCTTGCAGATGCGGTCACTGGTATTCGGGAATTTGATCTCGTTTTCTTTATGGAGCCTACGGTTCCTTTTGTGCAGGACGGAACCAGGAACGAGAGGCTGCTGGAAGACCGGAAAATGTATAGCGAGCAGATCAAGGCCGAGTTCAAAAAGGCAGGGATGGAGATGATCTGCCTGGACGGCGATTATAATGACAGATTCCGGAAGGTGATTGATATCATTCACGAACGGTATCATATTTGAGGAGTATAAATTTCCGTGTGCCGGGTGAGCAGGGCTGCCAATATTGCAGACAATTCGTTTACATGTCGGATAATACTGTTTTGGCTGGATTTGGCGGTCCAGGGATAGACATGTTTAATGATTAAGTCTTAACAGAACGAAATGGAGATTGCGACAGATGAAGATTTTTTCTGAGCAGATGGATCTGAATTACGAGGAAGGGATGGCTAAGCAGGGTGATGTTGATGCCATGATTCGGGTCGCATTCTATATTCTGTTTGCACATCCTGCAGAGCCGGTGGACGATGTCAATGCTGCACTTGCGATAAAGTATTACAAGGCGGCTGCGGCGGCAGGCAGGAAGGAAGCCATGCTGGACCTGGGCGCGGCTTATATGGATGGACGGGGAGTTGAAAGAGATCCGGAGGAAGCATTAAGATGGTATCGTAAGGGCTTTGATCCGGATGATGGCAATTCGTGCTGGGTTTTAGGCTGCGTGTATCGCTATGATTATCTTGATAAAAAGGAAGTGCCTGTAGAGGACACCGATAGGATCAGGGAAGCTTTGAATTTTTTCAGGCGCGGTGCGGAGTTTTGCAATAGTGATTGCTTATATGAGCTGGGTGAGCTTTATTTTAACGGAATCGGTGTGCGGCAGGATTATGAGCAGGCGTTTGACTACTTTTCGGATGCATATGACGAAATAGATCCGGATCTTATGAGCGGACGTGCAGCGCGAATCTATCTTCGACTCGGACAGTGCTACATCCACGGCTGGGGCACAGAATCTGATGAAGACTATGGTAAGGAACTGCTGGAGGATGCATGGTCCGAATGGACAAGCAGGAAATCCTGGGGAATGGACGAAGAACCGGAGTATAAGGAAATTTGCCGAAAGGAGTTGACGACGCTGAAGAAGATTCATCCTTCGGAATAAAGTAATGGGAGCAAGGTATATGAACATACAGATATTCGGGACAAAGAAAAGTGCCGATACGAGGAAGGCAGAACGGTTTTTCAAGGAGCGTGGTATCAGATTTCAGTCTGTTGATATGAAGGAGAAAGGGCTGTCCAAGGGAGAATACCTTTCCGTGAAGCAGGCGGTAGGAGGCATTGAGAATCTTGTCGATATCAATGCCAAGGACCAGGATGCACTGGCTCTTCTGAAATATACGGCTTCAGAGGATAAGGATGCTGTATTGCTGGAGCATCAGGACTTGATCAGGCTTCCGATTGTCCGGAATGGAAAGCAGGCGACGGTTGGATATACACCTGAGATATGGAAAAGCTGGACGTAAACGAAAGGCATTATAGGGTAGTTTATGGGAAAGAAAATCATATTAACCCAGGAATCGGAAGCAATCCAATATCTTTGTGCGAAGGACAAACGGCTTGCGAAGGTTATCAGGATGCTCGGAGATATGACTTACGAGCTTCATGAAGATGTTTATGCGTTTCTGGTGCGGGAAATCATTGAGCAAATGCTGACGATCAAGGCTGCACAGGCTATTTTCAATCGGCTGAAGGCACTTTGTAGCGGGGAGGTCACACCGGAACGGGTTCAGGCGCTTTCGGATGAAGAGCTGCGTGGGATCGGCACATCGGAGTCAAAGGTGAAGTATATAAGAGGCTTGACGGAGGCGGTGCTTGATGGAAGCATTGATCTAGGGTCACTTCAGGAAATGTCGGATGATGAGGTTCTCAAAAAGCTGACGTCACTTCATGGAATCGGAACCTGGACAGCGAAGATGGTGCTGATCTTTGTGTTGGACCGACAGGATGTGCTACCATATGAGGATGTAGCGTTTCTGCAGGGATACGAATGGATGTATAAGACGAATGATCGGAGTCCGGCGGCAGTAAAAAAGCGTTGCAGGAAGTGGAGTCCGTATACTTCGATTGCTGCGAGATATTTGTACGATGCGTTGGATGAAGGACTGACGAAGAAGCCGTTTCATTTGTTTAAGGAGATTTGATTGGAGGTGTGTATGACAGCAGATGAAAGCTTAGAGCTATTGATAAAGGGTAATAATTCGTATCTTAATGCAGAGAAAATGCTGTCTTCGATGAAGGTTATTGGTGCGGTGTATGATATCGAGATCGGGAAGGTTGAATGGCTGTGAATAAGAAGGTGGATTTAGATAAATTCAAAGCATATTGGAGCAATCATAGGGCGAGGCTGTGGACATTCGAAAAGGGACGAGAGTCTGCCGTTATGATTCCATTGGTGGTGAGAGAAGATGGGGGAACATCGATTCTCTTTGAAGTCAGATCCAGCCGTCTTAACACGCAGCCGTCAGAAATCTGCTTTCCGGGTGGAGGTATCGAAGGGGAAGAGAGTCCTTTGGAAACTGCGAAAAGAGAAACAGTCGAAGAGCTTCTTGTAAGACCGGATCAGGTGAGGATTCTCTGTGAAGTGGATGGCACGATCGGACCGAGTGGCAGCCCGATGTGGGCATTTGCGGGTGAGATCAGGGATTATCAGTTGACTTTCTCGAAGGACGAAGTAGAGGAAGTATTTTTGATGCCTCTGACGTGGCTTGCTAACGCTGAGCCGGAGATATATTTGCTTTCTTATAGGGCGATTCCGGATGAGAAATTCCCTGTAGATACGGTGCCTGGTGGTGCAGATGTCGGGAAAAGGCCTTGGGTCAAGGAAATGCCGGTATATCGATATGGGGAGTATGTAATCTGGGGCGCGACAGCGAGAGTGTTAAAGCGGTTTGCGGAGAGAATGAGTGAAGCTGGCGTACTATGAGGAGGCTGTCCGCTGCCCGGAATTTTTTAAGGACTACCAGGATCTTGCTTTTCCTGTTATGATTGTTTTGTATATTCTGATTGGCGAATAAGGACAGGAGGACATAATTATCATGACTGATATACAGAATTTAAAAATGAAGATTACTCCGATTGCTGCCCGCCACGGAGTAAAAAGAGTTTCATTGTTTGGATCACGGGCACGAGGAGATGATCGCATCGATAGTGATTACGATTTCGTAATTTCTAAAGGTGCTGTAGATAGTATATTTCGATATGTTGCATTTGTTGATGATTTGGAAGAGTCTCTTGGTGCGCATGTGGATGTCATAACAGATACAAGTGAGGATGAAGATTTCCTTCGTGAAATCAAAAAGGATGAGGTTCTGCTATATGAATCATAGAGACCAAATAATTCTTGAAAAGATATTGAAATACTGCCGTGAAATTTCAGATACACTGCAGTATTTTCACATGGACAAGAATCTTTTTTATGATAAAGAAGCAGGGTATATTTTCAGGAATTCAATCACAATGCCTATTTTACAAATAGGAGAGTTGGCAAAAAATCTTACAGATGAATTTCGCTTGGCTCATAAGGATATTCCATGGAAGCTGATCATGGGAATGCGAGATATTTTTGCACATCACTATGGCGCTATAGATTATGATACAGTATGGAATACAGCAACTAGAGATATTCCTGAGCTTTCAAAAATGCTTGCCGCGATTCTTAAGACTGAGAATGAGAAACAAGATGAATAAGGTCGGTAAGGTAAGGAACTTTGCTGATTATGTTCTTTACATGACGAGAATTTCATACGGGAGGCTGTGCATGATAATGTACGGCCTCTTTTTTCGTGGTAAGATGTAGACATAGTTCTGTGAAATGAAAAATATTTCTGCGGGAGGCATACAATATATGGATTTTGATAAGGCAAGTCATTTTTGGACGGATAAAGAGGCAGGAAGTAAAGCAGCACCGGATGCAAAGGACAGATTAGAAAAGTTTATCCAAAAGCACAAGGTGTGTGCATTGGCAACTGGGGCGGGAGAATATGTCCGTTGTACACCGATCGAATATAATTTTGTCGATGGGACGTTCTATCTCTTTTCGGAAGGGGGAATGAAGTTTAAGGGACTGAAGGACAATAAAAATGTCTGCCTTGCAATCTTTGATGCCGGCGACAAGGTCGGATTTGGGGAACTGCATAGCGCGCAGATCAGCGGAACTGCGGAGATAGTAGAACCTTTTTCGGAGGAATATTTGAAGCTTCTTCAGTATAAGCATATTCCGGAAGAGATGATTCGGAAGATGCCGGAGCCGATGCATCTCATCAGGATTACGTCGGTGGAAGCAGATTTCCTGGACACGGATTTTAAGAAGGACGGGTATGATGTGTGGCAGAAGGCTATTTTTTAAGATAGGAGCGATTTATTATGTTCGGACGGAAGAAAAAACGGCTGTCATACGATCACGAAAATCAAAAGCCGGTGATCCGGTGCAGCATTTGTAACGGTGAGCAGGTCGCTGGATTCAAGGACATCCATACCGGCAAGTTTGACGAGATCGTGCTGATCCGGAACGAAAAGGATATGAAGGGATTTATGGAAACATATGATATCGAGACAGTTACCAGGGAATATTAATGAGGTCAATCTTGTGGCTGAATTCATAGAAAAAGTGGAGTGAGAAGAGTCGATGGCAACAGAATCGTGGAAGGCTGCGTACCGAGAACTGATAAGGACGATTGTGTCTATGGGCTATCCAGAGGAATTCGGGAAGACTATTGCAAAGAATTTAGGTGCGGAACGTGCTATGCGGAGAATGATATCGTATCTTTGCCAGGCAAAGCCACAGAGTCTAGAGGAGATTGCCGACGAAATGTTTTCTATCCGAAGCGATATCGACCGCTGGAAGCAGAAGAAACTGAACGAAGAAGCCAATGCGCATTACAACCAGCTTCGTTGGGAAGGCCTTTGGGATACAGATGAGGATGATGAATGAAGGCATAAGGTAGGTGGCATATGAGATTATTTGTTGCGATTCCTCTGCCGCAGGAAATGCAGAAATCGATAACAACTGCTATGCATGAGCTGAAGAAAGCCGGCGTGAAGGGAAGCTATGTTCCAGGACAGAATCTGCATCTGACACTTGCTTTTATCGGGGAAGTAGATGATGCAAAGGTCGTGCGGGAAGCACTGGAGACGGTGACCTATAAACCGTTTAAACTATCTCTAGATGAATTTGGTGCGTTTCAGGATACCCTGTATGTTGGAGTCCGGGGAAACCAAGGATTATCTAATGCTGCCAAGGAGATAAGGATTGCGTTTGCTGCCCGCGGTATTCATTATGATGAAAAGAAATTTGTACCGCATATCACACTTGTCCGTCGTGCATCAGGACCATGGAAAAAGGTTACGGCACCGAAAGGTGAAATGATGGTGAAGAGAATATCGCTTATGAAGACAACATTTAAGGATGGAAAGCCGATATATTCGGAAGTCTATGGATTGTAAGATAAAAAGTTGTATTAGGAGTACCTTCCGGATTCTTTTAGAGAGTCACAGGAGCTCATCATCAGAGAAAAGGATATAGAGCGTTACATCGATTGGAACAGAATGGACAGATCATCAGGTTTGCACGAGGAAAGTATGCTCGTTTGGATAAAGGGAATCTGAAGGTTGAGTATTCTTATGAACCGTCAGAACTGATGAAGCAGATTGAAGATGCTGTTGCTAAGCAATTTCCTCTTGTGAACTTTCAGGTCTGGGAACTGATTCAATGGAATGAATTTGTGAATCATCAGATTGCTCATAATGCCATCTTTGTAGAGGTAGAGTATGGGTTGTCTGATTATGTTTTTGATTTTCTAAAAGAAAAATATGAAAATGTGATGCTGAAACCAGATAAGGAATCATATTATCGATATATGTCCGATAATATGATTGTGATTCAGCAGCTTGTTTCTGGAGCTCCAGCTCCTCTGAAAGGGACAAAGCAGGCATCTATTGAAAAGATGCTTGTGGATCTCTTCAGCCGAAAACTCACGGGAAGTTTTATTGAGCATGCTGAATACCCTCATATTCTTGAGGATGCATTTCAGAAGTACAGAATCAACGAATCTTCGATGTTTCGGTATGCCAGGAGGCGAAATCTCGAGAAATTGATCAAGGAATATATTGATGAGAACACAGATATCAGGCTGGAGACAGGAAAATGATCGATAAAAGAATATATGAACTGGACTATATCCGATCTGGCTATTGTGGAAGAGACATATAATGCTTCAGTAAATGAAGAACTTGGATTTCGTGGCTTGAATCTATCAAGGGAAGATGTACTTCGTGATACAATAGGCGCATCTGTAAGCATTATCTCTAGAGGAGTACTTAAAGGTATGTTTTTTTTATAGAGTTTAAGCACAATGAAATTATCGGCAATATCATATAAGAATTGCCGATATATTCAAAACTATTGACATTTGTTGAAATTTGCCGAAAATGGAACTATTGGCAATTGAATGATAAAATTGCCGAAATATTCACTGCATAACAATTGACTCAGGTGATGATATGAATACTTATTTGGCAAGACTACAGAATAAACCATATTTTAAACGAAATGAATTATTGGAGCTGGTGCAGTTGGATAAGCCAACGATTAGCAAATCTTCATTTTATCGTTTGATGAAGAGAATGCTGGATGATGAAGATATCATACGAGTAGGGAGGGATGCATATTGCGTTCCTAAAAAAAGGTTGTCCCTATATAATTATCAATATTGTTCTCAGACAATGGATCTTGCTTCATATATGAAGGAGAAATATCCCAAAATAGATTTTCGTATTTTTGAAACGGTTCAATTAAACGTATTTTTGAATCAACTGATAGGTCGTAATACGATTTTTCTTTCCGTGGAAGAAGATTTGGGAAGCTTTATTTTCGATGAATTGCGAAATAGATATGATAATAATGTTTTGTTATATCCGGATGAAGAAATATATTATCAGTATTGGAAAGAAGATGTGATTATCGTCGAAAAGCTTCCGTCAGAATCTCCGAGGGGTCAAAATGAATTCTGGAATACTTGTCTTGAAAAAATGCTTGTGGATATTATGAGTGATAAACTAATGATGCATACCTTTTCTGAATCAGAATATCTGCTTATCTATGAAACAGCATTCGAGAACTATATTATTGACGAGAGCCAGATGTTTCGATATGCAAGGCGAAGAAATGCAGCTGGGAAACTGATGAAGTATTTAAAGGATAATACATCAGTCAAGTTGCGAACCAGATAATGGAGGGATGTATGACGTTGAATGAGAGCTTAACGCTATTGAAAAAGGGTAATAATTCGTATCTTAATGCAGAGAAAATGCAAGGAGATGTTTCGCCTGCAATCAGGCAGGATACTGCGCTGAATGGTCAGAATCCGTATTCGATTATCATTGCCTGCTCGGATTCACGCGTGATACCGGAAGCCATTTTTTCGGCTGGGATAGGCGACTTGTTTACGATCAGAGTGGCCGGCAACGTGATCGACGATCATCAGCTGGGAAGTGTCGAATACGCAGCGGCACATTTGCATTGCCCACTGACTGTTGTGCTCGGGCATACACACTGCGGTGCGGTCGGTGCGGCTATCTCAGGCCACGCAGAAGGATATATCGCAAGCATTACAGATGAGATCAAAAAGGCTATAGGGGACGAGAAGGATGATCTTAAGGCTAGTGAACTCAATGTCAGAAGAAATGTTTCTCTGATCCAGAAAGCGTTTCAGGAACATCCGGAGCTATCCTCGATGAAGGTTATTGGTGCTGTGTATGATATCGAGACCGGAAAGGTTGAATGGCTGTGAGTGAAGCATTTATCAAGATAGATTTGCATGGCATGCGTCGCGAGGAAGCTGAGAAAGCCGTAGAAAAAGCACTTGCTTCGGCAGGACCAAATACTTACCAGATTCAGATTGTCCACGGGTTTAACCGTGGGACGAGCCTTAAGGATATGATCTATGAGGAGTTTCGGTCAGACAAAAGAGTCAAGAGAATCATGCCAGGTGAGAATCAGGGTGTGACTGTGCTGGTACTGAAGGAACTGTTTTAGTAAAGACGGAGAAAATGATGAGAGAATTTAGATCAGGCGATATCGTGCAGCATTTTAAGCGGGAAATGCTTTCAGAAGAAGAAAGGAAATCGAATCGCTATTTGTATAGAATCATCGGCGTTGCGACACACTCGGAGACCAAGGAGAAACTGATGGTCTATGAGGCTCTGTATGGAGATTTTGGCCTATTTGTTCGACCGCTGGATATGTTTCTAAGCGAAGTAGATCATGCGAAATATCCGGAGATAAAGCAGAAATACAGGTTCGAGAGAGCCAAACGTTTAACGTTTAAGGATTAAAGAAATTCTAATTTCTGAAAAGTTCTAGAGCATCTGAAGGGCGAAAGCCCTGCGGATGCTCTATTTTTGTGCTTTTTCCAGGATAAAATCCGCGAAATTTTCATCTCCTTTGATGGAAAGGAGAATGTGCAGGGAGTGAAAAACTGCATGGAAAATTTCAATGAAAAAAGTTGGGAAATCAGCAAATGGTAGTTTCCGCTGGCACTCTGTAACATTAAATACAGAGGCGGAGGACAAGGATATGAAGAGGGATGCAGGCAAGTATGGGAATGTTTATAAAGAGCTTCTGAATATCCTTGGGAGTGATGCTGCTGTGCGAAAGATTTGGAAGGCTTTTTCCGGGACGACGGTCAATTTTCCGAAGCGTCTTTATGCTCGTGACTACATGCTCGAATACATCCGCGAGCACATGTATGACATGAAACCATCGGAAATAGCTAAGGAAATGGATCTCACAGAGAGGAGAGTCCGGCAAATTATGAGAGAAATCAAGGAGGCAGAGAATGATGAGAACGAAGAAAACGAGTAACTATAGGATGTCTGTGGTTGTGTTAATGCTTACGGCGATGATGATGTCCCTTTCCGGATGCGGAAAGGCTCCTGAAAAAGAGACTGTGGCCCCGACTGAAGCATTGACAGAAGAGACGAGTACGCCGGAAACTGAAGAGGAGATTTCCACAGCAGCACTAGAAACTACGACTGCGGCTGTGAAGCAGCCTGCAGGAGCAACCTTCCATGGGACCGCTACGATTGAGCCGACAGTGCTTGTGGATAAGAATAGGATCAAGATTACAGCCAATGACATCAGGTATGCGAACAATCAGATCCAGTTGGGAATCACGCTTGAAAATAATACAGAAAAGGATATTTCTGTCACAGCAGGTACTCTTGGCTATAGCGTTAACTCAATCAATGGTTATATGATGCGGGATGGTTATGTCAATGCGGATATCGCACCGGGTATGAAATCGAATGAGACTGTTTACTTCGATACCAGTGAGCTTGAGTTAATGGGTATTACGGATGTGGCGGATATCGAGATCGGGTTCAATATTGACGACAAGGACTACAACAATATCATGAAGACCGGTCCGATCGCGATAAAAACGTCTCTTGCAGACAGCTATGATTACGGGAAGGATTCCTTTCAAGAGGCTCTGAATACCGGAAACTTCGGACGGTATGGTGCTGATGTAGTGGCAGTGAAGAATGATGAAATCTACAATCAGAACGGAATCATCATCGGTACGGAGGCATTACTCGAAAAGGACGGCAATCAACTTGTAATACTGGAGGCAGAGAACACCGGAGCAGAGCCGGTTAACCTCCGGATCGGAAGCATTGAGATCAATGGACTTGTGGTTACATCGGGCGACTGGGAAGCACAGAATGTGAATGCTGGCAAGAAGCTTTTGCTCTCGGAGTCTCTTGATGATTTGCTTCCGAAGGATGCAGCGAATGCGGTTGGCATCAGTGAGATTAAGAGTCTTGGACTGGATATCAGTCAGAAGGACCTCGATTACAATGACATCCTGGATGCAATGCCGGCTTCGGTGGCTTTTACGGAAGATGCGGGAGAGTATGCCGCAAGCGGTACGTCGGTCGTCGATGAGAATGGTGTACAGATCACGTCATGCGGCGGCTATGTGAAGGAATATGGCGGACTCAAGCTGTTGTATATCCTGAAGAATACGTCCGATGCACCGGTTACCTATGACGTGGCATACGGAACCTTTGCTGCGAATGGTTTTATGATCGATCCGAGCGTCTATTCGAAGACAGCTGCTCCGGGGAAATCAGTGCTTCTGGAAGTAGAAATCTTTGAATCCGATATGGAGAAGAACAATATTACGAAGCTTGAGGACATCACGGATGTGCAGTTCACGCTTGAAATGAAGGATCAAAATTACCATACGATTGGAGAGGAAAAGGTTGCAGTGAAATACTGATCAGATCTTCCGCCATATACTGATCAGGTCTATTGCGTAAATATGGCGTAATTCTCCATCCGGGAAGGAATAAATAACGTTATTTCCTTCCCGGATAAGTTTATTTCTGAACGTGGCGGGACTATGATGTTGATATACAGAAAACAAAAAGCAGATCGCAGTCGATTATCAAGTTATTGGCCGATCTGTAACACGAATTGTAAAAGGAGAAATGCAAAATGCTGACATTATTATTCGTAATCATGATGTTCTGGGTGTTCGGAAAGCTGACCATATTTGCAATCAAGGCTTCCTGGACAATCCTCAAGGTAATGGTGTGGCTGGTATTTTTGCCGCTTACGCTGATCGGATTGTTTATAGAGGGGTTAGTGTACATAGCGATTCCAGTGCTGGCAATCATTGGGTTGATGTCATTACTTGGCATCGGGACGGACTAATACATTAAGATGATTTGGAGAATCACTCAATGAGGTTATAAAGATCCGCCCCGAATAACAATATTCTTAGAACAACTACTTAGAGAATATGGTATCATATACATGAGTGATGAAAAATTTGATACGAATAGTAATGCTTTGGGTGTTATCGCATGAGCGAGTATGAGTAGTAAAAGGGGACAGTCATGGATAATAATCTACAGAACATACGTAACGGGAATAATGCACTTGTAAAGCAGGAAGCATTTCTGCTTCCAGACAGTGCTAAAGAATTTCTAAGCAAAGGAAGTACTGTGAAGCTTTCAATAGCGAGGTTAGCGACTATGGGATCTGCATTTTCATCACTAGCCGGACAACTTCGTTCTGTTGCAGGAACAGCCTGCGGAGAAGGCTATTATTATGTCAGCTTTAACGGTGTAGCAGGTACGCTTGCGAAGGCTAATGATGGCTCCGGATATCTCGGCACAGTACTGAATAATGGTATTGCCGGGCAATCTCGATTGACGCCGGTCGGAAAAACGATGGCATCATTTAATCCTGCAACTGTCTGTATGGCAGCTGCAGTCTATTCTATAGATCAGAAGCTGGATTGTATCGAGAAGATGCAGGCCGAAATTCTCAGCTTTCTTGAACAGGATAAAGAGGCTCAAATCCGAACTGATATCAAGAATCTGATGGATATCACCAGCAATTACAAATTCAATTGGGACAACGAGAAGTATGTAACGGCTAAGCTCAACCTGGTCCAGGATATCAAACGGGAAGCCAGGAAAAATGTAGATTTCTATGAAGGACAGATCAATAAAATCTCCGAGAAGAAAGATCTGGTTCATCTGTCAAAAAATGTCAGAAGTCGAAGTGATGCACTAAATCATGCGTTTAATTTCTATCGAATGTCCGTTCAGATCTATTCCTTTGCATCATTTCTTGAGGTCATGCTAATCGGCAATTTCAATGCAGAGTTCCTGCAAAATGTGTCGACAGATCTAGAAGAACAGTCCTATCAATACAGAATCCTTTATACAAAATGTTATGAACAGCTGAGCGATTACGCAAATTCCGCCATGGAAAATCATGTCGTGAAGAGTATCGGCAAAATCAGTAAAGCCACTGGTTCTACAATCGCAAAGATACCGGTGATCAGCAATGGACAGGTGGATGAAACGCTCATTGAAGCCGGCACAAATCTTCAGGAATTCACTGGGAATCAGGAGAGTACGCTTTCGAAGTTTACGGAGAATAAGGATACGGCTATTCCGACATTCATTGAGAATGTGAAGATGGTCGGAACTTGCTTTATTCAGGCTGAGGGAATGGTGTTTGATGAGGAGAATGTCTATATTCTGAATGCAGCGTAAAATTAGTTGAACTACTATTTGCTGATGCTATCTTAGATTTTATTTATAGGAAGGAATAAAAACAATGGCAAGTTTTGGCATTATTATTTCGGAGTTTATTAACAAATTCATTAATCCAATAATTATAGTTTGGTTTTTAGGCCTTTGGGTTTATTCGATTATTTTAAAAAATAAACTCTCAAGAAAGAAAGATTTAATAGAAGATGCTGTAAGTAGGAAGAATAAGAAGTACGTAATTAATTCTAATACACAAACGGTAGATTCTTTTGATGATTCAAATATTTCTATCACCCCAGATACGATAAGAAAACATGAAAAGGAATTTAATTCTTTTTGTACAGGTCATGCTTTGCTTATTCAGCTTATAACTATTTTGCCGTTGTTAGGCATTCTGGGTACGGTAGCAGGCATAATGCTGGAATTAAATAATACTTCTGATACTGAAAAAATGTTAAGTTCTCTTTATTTGGCACTTTCATCTACACTATATGGATTATTAGCTTCTATTTTTCTAAAGGTATACGATTCGCTTAATTCTTCTAAAATAATTAATGATACGGAAGTATTGCTGGAAGATTATAACAATAAACTAAATCTCTCGAAAGTTATGAATCAAAATTCAAAAATTGAAAAAGAGGATCTATAAATGAAGAAGGGAAGGGGTTCGTCGCAAGAAATTATAATTGATCTGACATCGCTTTTGGATATAATATTCATTCTTTTGGCGGTAATAATATTTGCTCTTATAGGTAGAACTAATGAATCAAAATTAGCACAAAAAAATGCTGAATATGAATTAAACCAGGCAGAAAGTCTCGAGAGTAAAGCTAAGCAGGACGAAATTCAAGCTGAATCAAAAGCCAAAGCATATGCGGATTTAGCTGAAACTTTTTCAAATATTCAAAACTATGTTTGGCAAGTATCTATTGTTGTTCCATATGATCCAAATGATTATAGAAAACGCGAGATACAAATATACACGAAGGAACAAGAATTTATTACAGTAGGGCTTACTGGCTCAAATGTAAACGGAGAATATGAAGATTTTGAAAAAGAATTAATTGATTATATTGAAAAACATAAAAATGAACCTGTATTTATATCTTTGAATGATAAGGATCACCTAATACTATATAGAGACGAGAAAAGAATAACGGAAATAATAAGAAAGTTGCAACAAGATTATAAAAATGTTTATATCAAGAATTCATCTGAAGAGGTGATATGCTCCCTTCTGAGTAGACAGGTTAAATAATAAACCTGTTTGCCAGAAGGGAGTTTTTTATGGAAAGGAGTAAAAGTAGATTTACCCGGGAAGAAATAGTCTCATATGTAACAGAGATAATA
>Ga0256404_1006321_pt1 | contig 19767 bp, 20 predicted proteins | sample RumenRJG_01DNA_FD_185990 | JGI IMG/M metagenome (GOLD analysis project Ga0256404, IMG submission 185990) | Bovine rumen microbial communities from Lethbridge, Alberta, Canada - RJG_01 | ecosystem: Host-associated > Mammals > Digestive system > Stomach > Rumen | place: Canada: Alberta | collected...
AGAGGATGATTTTGTCGGCAAAGTTTGGAGATGGGAAGACATATCTGCTCGACAAATTTATGAGGCAGGACAATCCGAAGAATCCAAAATATTACTTTGTTGTTCTGCATCCAGTAAACTACGTTGTCGAAGACAATAGTGATATCTTTGAGTATATAAAAAGAGACATTCTGTTTCAGTTGCTTCAAGACGATATGCTGTTGGACACGGAAGATAGTCTTGACAGAATGGCGAAATCCATTTCAGAGAATATCTCGATCGGTGATGTTTGCGACTTTCTCTCTGCTATAGCCCCTATCCCAGGCTTCAAGTCTGTATCTAAATTGCTTGGAAAATGTACGGTTAAGGTATCAGAAATACGGAAAACGTACCAAAACAAGAAGATGTTGCCATACAACTATGTGAATAGTTTTGCGCTTAAAACCGGCAGCATTGCGGAGTGTGATGGCTTTACTCGACTGATACAGGAGACGCTAAGGATTATTGAAGAAACGCACCAATGTCAGACAGTGCTAGTCATTGAGGACATGGACCGGCTTGATCCAGCCCATATGTTCCGCATTCTAAATATTCTTGGTGCCAATATTGACAACCCATACTTTGAGAACAAAGCACAAGATAAAGGTTATGATGACCAGGAACGAAATCCCAACAAGTTTGGATTCAGCAAAATTCTCCTTGTTATGGATTACGAAACCTCAGAGCACATCTTCCATCATTTTTATGGTGAAAAAGCAGACTATGAGGGCTATATGCAGAAGTTCCTGGATAACAATCCGTTCAATTTCTCTCTCCATTCAGAGGCTCAACTAAAATTGAAAGATCAGATAAAGAAAATTTGTATACTTGAAGATTCTTTCTTTGATACCCACTTACTATACAGTAAACGTAACGACAAAGGGCTTAAGTTTAATGAATATATATCTATGTTGTCTGTTCGTAGATGTAAACAAATTCTGACTACAGACATTGACAAATATCTAAGGCTTGATGAGGATTCCTCTAAATACATAAGAACACTTAGGATTATCACATATTTAATGCTTATTACACCGGAAGATGTAACAATTAGTCAAATATACGACCTCTTTACAGAGAATGTCGCATTGAATATTGATTTAATGTTCCCCGTTTTGAAGACCTTTGAGCATTCGGCTGTAAATTGCTATAGTATTACCTATGGTAATCGTCTTGTATCATACAAGTATGACGAACAGACACAGAAGTCAAGTTCGACTCATGTAAATCATTACAATAACCAATTGATCACGCAAGAATTACAGCAGATTTGGAAGAGTGCGGAGCATGAGGTTCTACTTCATATTGATTTTGCATCATGATAACTCCTCCATGAAACTGTAGTTTACTTACAAGATTACGTTACTATGAGTGAAAGTTTAATTATACGCCATTTTGGACCGATAAATGATGTAGAGATTCCGGAAATCCGTCCAATGACAGTATTAATAGGTGAATCAGGTAGTGGAAAAAGCACCATTATGAAAGTGTTAGCTATGTTCCAATGGTTATACAAGATGATTTGCCTTCGTTCTTATATGAAATATGCAGGTGTGAAAAAGTCTGCTTTCCGTCTTCGATTTGACAGACTATTGCAGGAAAATGGGCTTGCAAGCTTCCTGCAACAAGAAACCGAGTTGGAGTATCGGAACGGCTCAGTGACTATAACGTATGCGAATAAAAAACTTGGTGGCACAAATGTTAATGTCCCAAGAGATGAGATAAGTCTTGAGAAGGTTGTCTTTATATCGGCCAAACGTTCTTTGATTCCTGATTTGTATGAAGGTAATGCCAAAATACAAAAGGAGATGTTTTATCTTGATGATACGTTGAAGAATTACATATTGGCGACATCTTCTATTAAACAGATGAAACTCAATCCGCTAGGTGTAAGATTTGAGGTAAAGCGAACATCTCAAGGCTATAAGCACTTCATCTCATCATTGCAAGCAGAAAATAATTATAGTATAAGGTTGCGTGATGCTTCTTCAGGTACACAAAATCTTACTCCACTAGCCCTTATAGTTGAGTATTTTTCTAAGAACTATGATTTAGTGTCTTCTATGAATCAGTCTGTCCTTTCGTATGTATCACGTGGGGACAGACTAATGGACTTCAAGCCCCACTCAAACCTTGGAGATTTTCCTATAAAGCGAGTTAGTTTGTTTGTTGAGGAACCTGAGTTGAGCTTATTCCCAGACGCCCAATTGGAGTTAATGGATTATTTAGTAGATCGTTGCTTCGTAAGTCATAGTAAGGAATATAGTATGTCATTGATGATAGCAACTCACAGTCCATATATTGTAAACTATTTAAATGTATTCTTAGCCAGAGGTAGTCGTATTAATTCTGTATCTGAAAGTGATGCCACTCCGAATCAATCGCACACCCCGTCGCTTAGTGGCAATGATTTAGCCGTATATAGTGTCTATGATGGTAAACTTCAGTCTCTTATTCTTCACAATGACCTGAATACTGAAACATGGGTTAACCCTAGCGATCTTAGTGAAGCGATGGAATCTATGAGAGATGAACTGAATGATTAGTAAACCATTTAATAGTTAGAGATACATGTTAGAATGGATCGTTTGGGAGTATTTAAAAGCGCATAATAGTGATAATGCCTTCGTGCAAGACGAATGTCTGTTAGAAACAGGACATCATGTCTTGAATGATCCAAGGTCATGTGATGGTTGTGATGGAAATGCATGTGGCAATCGAAAGGAAAACTTTAAGTTGTATAACAATGTCCCGGTTGCTTGTTTTGATATTGAGAATTTCCTTAGCACGATAGACCGCCTACATATCCGTAGTATTCATGATCGATGTGATATGATGCTTGCCGATCAAAAAGAAAAAATTGCACTCTGCGAATTGACATGTAGTATGGGAAAGTACATTGAACCATATAATCATGTGAAGAAAGGAATGCAACCAGGCAAAAGAAGAAAAGCTTATCAGCAAATGAACAGTGTCCTTTCAGAATTGATGCTTGTTCCCCAAATAGCGGAACACATACTTCATTATCCAAAACGAGTTATGTTATTCTGTTATAGGGCGAAAGATGTACAAGTAGGAAATATCTCTGAAGGGAGAAAGAAGGCTATAGACAGTATGGCATCTTTCACAACTCCAATGTTTTCAATCAGTGGGCTTCACACTGATTTGCCTAACGGATTCAAATTTGTACAAGTCCGTTATCCGGATGAATATGTTTGGTAGATATCTTTATCGAGTATGATGGACCTGCAAACACTAAAAGAAACCATAGCCGCAGAAATAGAAAAGACAAAACTGCCATATGATAAAGGATTAGAAAAGGTCCCTTTCCTTGTTCCAAATGGTGAATGTTTCGAAGCTATAGACTTGGGGAATAACAAGGAATTGTATCTTTTCCCAGAAGAAGGTCAGAAAACTTTCCTCTTTAGAGGGCAAACAAAAGAGTTCATACCTTGTTTCCCTACAATTTATAGAGGTAACCCGAGTCCAATAGATATTTTCATTAACAGAATGAGACTTGTGCAGTTTGAGAGACTTCTCAAGACGCATCCAGTCGTTAATGTTTTTTTTAACAAGCATCATTTCCATGTTGATATAGAGGGATTGGCTCAACACTATGGATTAAGAACATCCGTTTTGGATTTGACATCGAGTCTTGATGTTGCTCTATTCTTTGCCATGTGTCCCTATGATATAAAAACAGATACTTATACTTGCTACAATGATGGGAAAGAGCATAATGGGATCATCTACGTGTTCAATGCTGCCTATGATAATGATGTCTGTCCTACTTTTACCGAAGAACAATTATTTCAGAAAATACAGCCAATAGGATTCCAGGCATTCGCACGTCCTGGTATGCAGAGAGGTTATGGCATTCATATAAAAGAGGGGGAAAGTATAAAATGTTATCTGTATAGATTCCGATTTACTTGCGATGATTCTAAAGCGTATCTTAATCATTATCAGAATGGCGAAAAGTTATGGGTTAAAGATGAACTGGTAGAAAAAGCAAAACTCATTGCTACTCAAACAGAATTTTCGTTTAATCTGTTTGGGGAAACGTTTAAGAAGTTTCGTCCAAAAGGATTTTCACGTAATAAACTAAAGGCGGAGTTATCCAGGCTGATCAAATTATCCTCTGATTGCAAAGATCTCGAATTCTCTGAAGACGAGCGCAAAGCTATAGTTGATAGTTGGAATAGAAACCAAGCTCAAAATGCTGCAACTCATATAGTGAGAAGACGATGGTTCAAGGATGGTAATGACAACGATAATTTTACTCATGGGCCTGGTTATAAGCCACAAATAGAAGAAGATCATAAATATTTTACCCCTGAAATTATCTCAAGAATTAATTTGCTTAAGACTGTTGCCCATGTAGATCCTCCTTTAAATGCAGAATGGGTCAATTACATGAAAACTCCAGATGAACATAGGATACCGAAAAAGTATCTTGATGAAGGATGGAAAAAAGTGCCAAGTTGTTACTATGATGTTAAAGGCAAGCCTTGGTTAACATTAGAAGAGTGTAGAATAGATTAGGGATGGAATACACATATATATTGCCAAATGAGGAAGACTTACGGGATGCTATACGAGCAAAGTTAGATAGTTTCCCTTCTGATACTAATGATATGGCAGAAAGTCTTCTTTCCGTTTCTTCATTGGAGCTGCAAGAACTTGACACTTGTTCCGATAAAGACAGGTTAATCCATGATATAGCTATTGTATTACGGACACCACTATCTGTCTTTAAAGATTATTCTTGGGAAATTGATGATGTTGAGAAGGCCATATCAAATACCGCAAATGATATACTACCACGCAATTGCGGATTTCGAGTTAAATATACAGACACGAATCCATCAGTAGGGACAGACATGTCTGATGCAAGAACTCTTATCAGTAAATCTCTTGAAATATTGAAATATAATACTCTTGGCGAAGATCTAATAGAAAAGGGCAAGAGAATGGCTAATGCGTATATTATCATATACTGTCTTGAGAATCTCCTAAGAGAATTTATGGACCGTATGTTTACAAAGTTCTATGGTACCGATTATGAATCTCAGAACGTATTCCCATCAAAGACAAGGAACAAAGCCTGTGATAGGAAAAGAAATGAATCACTAAATAAGTGGCTACCAATCAGAGGAGACAAAATGCTTTACTATCTTGACTTTTCTGAGCTTGCTGATGTTATAACCCTTGAAACTAATTGGAATAATATATTCAAAAAATGTTTTCCCAATCAGTTTTGGATTACTAATAAAATAGATGAACTTTACCAAATTCGCAATAGAATAGCTCACAATAGCTACCTTGATGATAAGACTTTCAAAACATTAGAGCTATATTATGAGCAGTTCGTTGATCAACTCGGAAAGAATGAAGGTAAGGCTTGACATTTCCAATTTTAGATTTTTGTGGGCAGAAATATAGCAGGCGTCCAATTATGATGTATTCTGAAATTCTTTAAGGAATTCTGTTTTTTTTCTTTCGTATTAAATCTTACAATTCATAGAGATAAGATCGGATTTTGAACAGTTGCTCCTTATTTACCAGATAGAGGCAAAAGACTCATGGAGATAGATCAGTTACCTTTATTAGTCGGAAGTGTAGTGGGTGGTGAATTGGTACTTCCCTACCACAGAGTGTATCGGCCGTGTCGCAAGGCTACAAACAGTGGATATAACAGTTGGATTTACCTAACGGATCATGAGTATGCAAAATTACCGATTAATTACACTCATCCTTTCTTGTCATTGCAAAAGGATATAGAGAATCTGTTTGAGTACGTAGCTCCAGCAGACAAAAATCGAAAGACATATTCATATAGAATTCAGCAATTGTTAATAAGGGTATGTGTCGAAATTGAAGCAAACTTTAAAGCCATATTCAAAGAGAATCATTTCACCAGAAAAGATGAGTCACAATGGAATATCAATGACTACAAACTCATAAACCATTCTCACCACCTCAGTAGCTACAAGATAAGGTTTCCTGATTGGGAAGGCAATAGTTCTGTTTTCATTCCTTTTCAACCTTGGGCAGAAGGAAAAACACTATACTGGTACAAAGCATATAATGATACGAAGCATAACAGAATTGAGAAGAGAGAAAGGGCTAAACTTTTCAACCTGTTATCCGCTTTTGCAGCCTTAGCTATTGTAGAGAGTGCACAATTTAGTGACCAGAGTTATACTCCTGGCTCAACGTTACTCTCTACTGGAGGTGGAGACTCATATTATGGGGATGTAAATTATGCAATGGGTGACTATTTAATAGTGGAATATCCCGATGATTGGAAAGAGGAAGAATTATATAATTTCGAATGGAAAGAGATTAAGGATATGCCCAACAGGTTTCGAGAGTATGACTACGATTCCTTATACAATTAATAATACACCATAGAAAGGTTATTAGAAAAGAATATGATAACAGATATAAAATTCAGCGTGATGGTACCGGCATACAAGGCACAATTCTTGGCAGAGTGTATCGACAGCATATTAGCGCAGACGTATAAGAACTTTGAACTGATTATCGTCAACGACGCATCGCCACAGGACTTGGACAGCATCGTAAGCAAGTACGACGACCCACGCATCAGATATTACAAGAATGAAGTCGGCTTTGGTGCTGAGCACGTAGTCGGCAACTGGAACAAATGCCTCGAATATGCCACCGGCGATTACATCATCTGCATGGGTGATGATGATAAGCTCCTGCCCAACTGTCTGGAGGAATACGTGAAGCTGATTGAAAAATATCCAGGACTGGGGCTGTATCATTCAATGACATTGATGATTAATGAAAAAAGCGAGATTATAGGAATCCAAGAGCCTAGACCAATATGGGAATCCGCTTACTCTATGATTTATTGGAGATTTAGAGGGAGGCAGCAATACATAGGAGATTGGCTTTTTAAAATGGAATTACTAAAAGGAAGAGGTGGATTTTATAATTTACCCTTCGCTTGGGGTAGTGATGATTTGTCTGCAGTAATAGCGGCAAAGGAAGTAGGTGTCGCAAATACCAATAGACCAGGATTTCTATATCGCATTAATTCGCAAACCATAACAAATAACACCTCCAATGTGAATAGAAAGTTAGAATGTTGTAAAAAAGTATTCCAATTTTACAAGGATTTCCTTAGCACGAATCCAGTTGATGAACTGGACAAAATATATGTCGGATTCCTTAAGAGGAGCCTTTCCAAGGAATATAGCAAGGCATTAGCTTGGGATCTGGCTGCGGATATAGCCGCGCATCCTGTACATATATTAAAATGGGTTACTAAATATAACTATAAGACCATAATACGCGCGATTTATTATTCCCGACATAAATAAGTAACAATTAATATGGGCAGAGCTAAAGTTATATACATCTATATATTGTTTGTCTTTTTTACAGGAGCATTGTCGTACAGTCAATGGGGAGATATAATGCCTACAAGCATGGTTAACAAGATCCTTATCTTCAGCATTATAGGATTTACTCTTATTGCACCTAAAAGAAGAATATATAATACGCCATTACCAAAGTATGTCATGATGCTTGCATTCATACCATTCATAAGTATGTTTGGAGCTCATATTTTCCATGGCCAGTCTTGGACAGATTGCATCAATGCAACCTTGTTCAATCTATCATATCTAATATTTTTTCTTCTTGTTCGATGGGATATTCAGGAGAAGGATCTTGTCAAGATGATTATAGTATTTGGATGTATATACTCTCTTATAGAATTATTACAAGAGTTTACTTATCCAAAAGTCTGGTTCTATGCACAAAAAGATTTAGATTCGTTATCTAATGATGTGAGAAACGGATTGTATAGATTCCGAATGGCAGGAATAGACTTCGCAGTATTACTATTTTTCTATTCATTCCAGACATTAACGAAGAAAATCAATACAAAGCATATCATACTCCTACTAATTGGTGCCATAGGTGTTTACTTATCGCTTACCCGTCAGATTATGGTAGCAAGTATAGGTTCAGCAGCTCTGGTGTATGTATTTGCGAAAAAGAACAAGTTTCGAAATATCATAATATTATTAGTGTTTTTTTCTATCATTTATGTTAACGCAGACGTGTTATTTGGGTCTTTTGTTGAGCAAACGAATGACGAGTTAGATTCAGATTATATTAGATTTTTATCATATAACTATTTTGGCATAGAGTGGAATAATGGCAATATTCTTAAGAGTCTTATTGGAAATGGTTTCCCCTATTACAACATATCTAGCCCTTACGGAAGGGAAGTAGAAAACCTCCATAGTATAGGTCTCTTTGCATCCGATGTGGGAATTGTTGGAATGTATGCCCTATATGGAGTGTTTTATGTAGCTATATGTGTGGGATTCTTAGTTTATGCGTTTAGAAACTTTCGGTATATTGAACCATATGTACAGATGTATTTACTCTTTATGACATTTACAATTGTCATGTTATGGTCATTTGGAATGTCAGCCTATGGAACAACCCGAACGGCACTCATTATGTATTTGATATACTTAAATATCAAAAAGAATAAAAGTAAATATATGGTGAAACACCCGGTAAATATTGTCCAGTAACAAATAACTAATGTGGCAGACGGAGGTATGAATATCTTATATATCACACCAGATTACGGAACATCTATTTCGGGAGGAGCGGTTTGTAGCAAGCGCAACTATGACACGCTAATCTCATTATTTGGTTCGCGTTCTATACATAAATTGGTATTAAAGGAGAACCCAAATAATTCTTTCATAGAAAAAGTAAGCAAAAATATTAAGAAATGGCTTACATCAGAACAATTTGACCTCTCACCCTTAAAGAGAATCGATGTTAGAAGCTATGATTGTATTTTCCTAGATACGTCTTTGATTGGTCATGTAGCAACACTGTTGCGACACAAAGGCTACAAAGGAAAGATCGTTTGTTTCTTCCATAATTGCGAGTTGATTTTAAACTCTCAAATGTATGCTAACCGCAATATTCTGGTCAAATTCCCTATGATAAAGATTCCCAGAGTTAATGAGCAGGCAGCACTTCAAGACGCCGACGCTGTTATAATCTTGAACGATAGAGATAAAAAAATTATTCTTGAACATTATACAGTGAAATCCAAAGTCTTCATTATTCCTGTATCAATGCAGGATAAGTTTGTTGAGGACAAAGAAGAAACCATCCATGACAAGCCTATATATACCTTCTTGGGCTCGTATTTTAAGCCAAATATTGATGGTATCTGTTGGTTCATGGATAATGTCGTTCCAAATGTAGATATTCATCTGAGAGTTATCGGACGAGGAATGAATCAACTGCCAGGAAAGTATCAACATATTAACAATGTTGAAATACTTTCTGATGTTCCGGATTTAACGGTATACATGAAAGAAGCAGACTATATGCTCTATCCAATATTCGAGGGTAGCGGTATGAAGTTAAAGACATGTGAAGCACTCATGTATGGTAAGAATATCATTGGGACGAGCGAAGCCTTCTGCGGTTATGAAGTGCAAGATTTCTCAAGGATAGGTGCAAGATGTGACACGAAGGATGAATTCATTAGAGCCATCGAAGAAGTAAACCTTCCTCACTTCAATAGAATCTCCCGTCAGCTATATCTTGACAAGTATTCCTATGAAGCTACGTTGAGAATGTTCCGCCATGTCTTTGAAGAATTGCATTTAGTGCAGATTTAATAAATAGCATAAATGATTACTTTTATTGGATATGTAAAATCGATAATTAGCTAATATCTATGATACCAAAGATTATTCATTATTGCTGGCTAAGTGATGAGCCTATTCCTGTCAATTTGCAAAGATACATTGATGGATGGCACAAACTTATGCCAGACTATACTTTTAAAAAATGGGACAAGAAGGCATTTGACATTCATAGTGTGAAATGGGTTGATGATGCATATGCGAATAGAAAATGGGCGTTTGCAGCTGATTATATCCGTGCATATGCTCTTTATACCGAAGGAGGCTTCTATCTGGATTCAGATGTCGATGTCAAGAAAAGACTTGACCCTTTCTTGGACAATGGCTTTGTCTCGTCAATAGAATACGTACCTTCACGTAAGTCTTTGATATTGAATCAGACAACGGGTGATGGCAAAAGAAAACAAGATGTTAACTCCGTGAGTGGCTTAGGCATTCAGGCTGCTATAATAGGAGGAGAAAAGGGACATACCTTCTTCAGAAAGCTCTTGGATTATTATAACTCTAATAACTTTATGTTAGAGGATGGTAAGTTAAATCAGACTCCTGCCCCAGCAATATATGCCAAGATCTTGGAAGACAGTGGATTCAGTTATAGAGACGTAGAGCAGAAACTTGAAGACAGAATTCATATTTATCCATCATCGGTCTTTGCTGGTTATCAGACCTCTACATTCTCGAGTGTGGCTGTTCACATGTGTGCAGGATCATGGACAGATTCCGTGGGGGGGGGCACTGCTAAGTTCTCTGAAGAAAAGTATATTAGTCCGGAATCTACTAAATCTTTTATTCCCAAGGCGTCTGGTATAAATGGATGTAATGTCATGGAAGGCAGCATACCTAAGATAATTCACTACTTCTGGTTCGGAGGAAGTCCCCTGCCTCCTTTAGCTGAGAAATGCATTGCTTCATGGAAACGATTCCTGCCTGACTATAAGATCAAACGTTGGGACGAATCCAATTTTGACGTTAATTGCATAGATTATGTAACAGAGGCATACAAAGCAAAGAAATATGCTTTTGTAAGTGATTATGCGAGATTGTTCATACTTTATAAATACGGTGGACTATATTTTGATACCGATGTTGAGGTTATCCACAACATGGATGATATTGTAGCACATGGCCCTTTCTTCGCTATAGAAAACCAAATTCTTCATCTCGTCAAAATAAGTCCTGGTTTGGTTATAGGGGCATATAAAGAAATGCCATTCTTAAAGGATGTCGTAGATTCTTATGATACAGATCATTTTTTATTATCTGATGGCAATTATAATTTGACCACAATTAATGATAGGGCTACCAAAATGTTATCCGAATTAGGATGGAAAGCAGAAGACAGAACGCAAAGAGTGGGTGATTTCACAATATACTCAAGTGAATACTTCTGTCCTTTTCATGCCCGCACTGACAGGATGCATTTAACAGAGAATTCTAAAGCCATCCATTGGTATGCCGCCTCATGGGTTGACAAGAGCAAGTGGAACCTGAAATCACTGAAACGTATAGTCAAACACCTTGTACCAGAAAAATTATTGGGTTGGTGGTTGGAAAGACAAGTTAAATAGATTGTTGAGGTCGAAGACAGATGAACTAATTTATAAGCGATATTATGAAACTGCAGCAATTCGAAAAGAGTTGCTGAACATTTATGAGAATATTAATAAAGCATCAAAATAACAGAGAATGACAACGTTAGATAATACTAATAGTAGATCTCTTAGGGGGGGGGTATTACTACGCGCAAAGAACTGAAGGAATGGATAAAAGCTGATTTCGATTCTTATGAGATGCAACATCCGTTGGCAGCTCGATTCACTTTTGGCGAGAATTGGAAACTGTTCGCATATATGAAGAATCTCCGGTTCATGGAATGGCATCTCAACAATATGAATTGTCGGAATCCATTAATGAAGGTGTTCCATAAGTCAGCATATGCATTGCGTTGGCTTCGTTGGCGTAGGCTTTCTCAGAAATATGATGTAACGGTATTCCCCAATAACGTTGGTTCAAACTTCCATCTCGTTTATTACGGCTTTCGTCATATACTTAGTGGAACAAAGATAGGTCGTAGTTGCACTATTCTCCCTATGGTACTCGTTGGCAAGAAAAGTCCGAACCTTTCCTATTGGCAGATAACTATTGGCAACAACTGCTACATCGGCACTGGTGCCACAATCCTTGGACCAGTTACCATCGGCAATAATGTCACCATCGGTGCTGGCGCTGTTGTGACAAAAGATATTCCTGATGGTGCTACGGTTGTGGGAGTGCCGGGGAGAGTGGTGAAAACTTTATAATAAAGTACATTAGGAAAAGCATTGTATTCCCACTAGAGTTGCATGTTTATATTGTAACAAACTTGACAAGCATGCAAAATTCACATGTTAGTAAGATAATCATCAAGAAATAATGACGAATAGAAGTCCTTTAGATATTTATTTGCAGAATCGTATAAATGAGAATGCAAGTAAATTGAGTAAGACTATTGATGAGACTTTGCAGAGAGAGCAGCAATGCCTCGAATTAATAGTCCAAAGTATTAATCATTGCAAGATGAATATTGCCAAGTGTGATAAGATCATTAAAAGTTGCAGAGTACAATCCTTGCCAATCTATCAGGCAAAGAGAAACGCTTTTCATGACAATCTAGTTATATGGAATACCTTGGGTCATATTCAAATGGCAAGTATCGAGATGAAAGGCTTTAATAAGCAGTTTTCTTCTGGTGCTTTAGAGATTAGAGAACAACAAAATATTATTAAATCAGCGTATATCTCAATATATGAAACATCGAAGAGATTGATAGATGGCACTGGTGACATTATGAAATTCCTCAGTTCCAATTTCGTGAGTTACGATTCTTCTCAACTTAAGTCTGTAAGGAAAGAACTTACAACTTTCAGGGAGAATAATAAGGACAAATTGATCCTTGTGAGAAACAAAATTGCAGCCCATCGGGATTCGGATGTTTGTGAACAAATTGAGACTATAGAGGGGCTTCATCTTTCCGAAGCAGTTTCATTAATTACTGAATATGGGAGCATAATCAATAAATTAGGTGCTGTAACAAGCCCAATACAAGCTCTTGGTATTAAACGGTTAAAAGCTACAAAATGAATCTCACAAAGAGAGGAAAGCGACACACTATGAGGTAATCGTTCTATCCAACGAGCGCGTGGGAAGAGAAGGTGAAGTTCTATAACTCCATCGGCTTCAACATCGGAGATAACCTCTTTATAACTGAAGACCATGAAGATGGCAGCATAAAAACTCCTGAGATCATGGATGTAATAGAGAAGGTAAAGAAGAGGATGGAAGAGTAAAAACATAGAAAAAAACATAATGCCGACACAATATGAATGTCGACACTATGTGTAAAGAGATTATCATTGAACTGTTAATTCAAGATGGAAAGTCTTAGACCCTATTGTTATAGAGCACTCAATCTGTTGAGGCTGCTCGGTTTGGTCATAAGTCCCACACCTACATGCAGGAAGATTCATAATGAGCAAAACACCTAGCCTGACAATAATACTACGCAGTTTGCCAGTAACTGCTGTTCCTCTCTTGTGCCTTGCACCATGAGAGGTCGTTGATGTGATTTTCATTTGTATATACCAATCATATCTGTTTTTAATGAATAGTCCGATAGTCACGAAAAAGTTATTAATCCTATGACTTTTTATTTAAAAGATATGTTAAAAATTAATTTTGTAAAGTCTTATAATAGAAGAAAATGAAAAAAGTATATTCATTTAACTCTGAACTCTTTAAGATTACTGGAGTGCAGAAGGTGGTGATGGACGTACACAATGCAATCAAGGATGATTATAATGCCAAGATTGTAGGGACGGTACCATTCAATTGATCCAGAACCTGTTTCGTAGAGTACAACAGCACATTTATGACGCGAATGTTGCCTTTTTATGGTCGCGTAACATTGAGAAGAAGAGGTCAACCACTCTACAGGATCTTATAATCTTATAGAAAAACATTATTTGCTACTTAGCGTGAGATTATTTTCTATGAAGCAAATGATTAATTGCTAATTTGAAAAATCAAGTGAAAATATTATTGGCTTTAATTTTAAGTATGATGACAAACATAACTGTCATTCATGCTCAGAACTTATATGAGGAAAAACCTACTTTTGTTGATGACTTCGATGGAAACAAGTTGAACAAAAATATTTGGATTGTTGAAGAAAGACAATATAAAGACAGAAATGTTTACTTCGTTGATAAAAGGCAAAAGGTAAGAAGAGGTAAGCTGATATTGACTCTTGTTAAAGAGCACTACAAGAACTGTGATTTTACAGGAGGGTCAGTTTATACAAAGACTCAGTTCGGCTATGGGAAATTAGAAGTACGGGCAAAAGTTCCTGCTAATGATGAATTATGGCCTGCGATATGGTTAAAAGCAACGAATTGGAAATTACCATTGAATGGCGAAATAGACATTTTAGAACATTGGAGAAAAACTGGTAAGAATCAATACCAAGCAAATTTCCACTTATGGGGTAAAATCAGAAATAGTGGGGAAACACATGTTCAATATCCAAAGGTTGTCCATGCTGACAATATTTCAAAGTGGCACATATATACAATGATTAATACACCAGACAGCATTGTAATGGAAATAGACCACAAGAAGGTTGCAAAATGGACTCCAAATGATGTCGTCGACTGGCCTATAAATATACCCTATGATTTCAGACTTTCATTGAACTGCAGTACATGGGCAATGGAGAATGTAAATAAAGCAAAGGCTTTGCCTCAAAAGATGCTGATTGACTGGGTAAGGTTTTACAAAATGAAATAAATATTGACACTATGATAAAAAACGTAAGATTAAAAGTATTCTTGCAGGATACTGTTTTTGCTGTCTTATCCGAGATAAACAAAAGAATGCAACATAATCCAAAGGTGATTATGCTTTATTCTAATCTTGGATTTAGAGACAATATCAAGGCTCTGTACGATTATCTCATCAAAGAGAAGTATTTTGAGAAATATACTATTATTTGCTCAACCAATGATTATAAGAACTTTATAGGCGAAAAGTATCCAAATGTGAAGTTCATAAGCAACGTAGCTGGCGTGAAACAATATTTTTCGGCAGGCTATGTGTTCTATTGTTTTGGAAAGCTCCCTATTCTGCCCGGCAAGCAGCAAGAGGTCACACAGATATGGCATGGTACACCATTTAAGGCTGCTGATAAAGGGGTGCTTGAAGGTCATAGTTGGAAGAAACACTATTATACTCATGTAGTGTCTCCGGCTCACAATTTTGACAAGATTATGAGTCATTGGTTTTCGATGCCAGTAGACAGTATGATTGTTGATGGTTATCCACGTTGTGATGCATTGTTTGAACCTTCTCCAAATTATGATTTTGGGAAATACAAAAAACTAATCCTTTGGGCTCCAACCTTCAGAAAGTCAAAGATTACTGGATATAGTGATGTGAAGAATGTCTCAGATAATATTCTCCCAGTAGTAAGTAATGACAAATTCATAGAATTGAATTCTTATCTAAAAGAAAGAGGTGTTAAACTGGTTGCCAAACTTCATCCTTTGCAGGACATAGATTATAGTAAACTCAAAGAGCTTGACCATCTTGTTCTTCTTTCCCACAAGCAGTTTACGGATAGAGGAATGGACTTGTACAGACTTATGAAGCAAGCTGACGCTCTGATAACAGACTACTCTTCTATATTCTTTGACTACCTGTTATTGGACAGACCTATTGGGTTCACCGAGGATGACATGAATGATTATGGTGATGACCGTGGTTTTGAAGTTGACGATGTTGATGCATATCGACCGGGAGAAAAAATAAAGACTATGGATGATTTGAAATTATTCATTGATCACATTGCTAACAATATTGACGGATTTGAATCCGACAGACGGAGAGTCATAAAGCTATCAAATGACTATACTAAGGGAGAATATTCAAAGCGGTTGCTTGATGTTTTAGGCATAATTAAATAATATCATGAAAAAGGTTCTAATTGTTATCACTACCGCTTTCGTCCCTACAGGAGGATTGTCAACAGTAATGCTGAACTATTACAGAAATATGGACAAGACTGGACTTAAGATTGATTTCTGTAGTACGAACGAGCCGGAAAAGTCACTCATAGACGAGTTGCATAGTGAAGGAAGTGAATACTTTAAATTGCCTTCACGTAAGAAGTTGCTTTCATATTTTATCACTCTCGTTAGGCTTTGCAGACAGTATGATATTATTCACATCAATGCCAATAGTGCAACAGCTGCCTTGGAATTATTATGTGCATATTGTGGTAAAGTAAAAGTTAGAATTATTCATAACCATAACTCAAAAACTCAGCATCCAATTTTAAACAAGATATTATTGCCTTTATATAATAGACTATATACAAGGGCAATAGCCTGTTCGAATGAGGCAGGAGAATGGTTGTACGGAAAAGGTAATTTTATTATTCTGAACAATGCCATTGATTTAGACAAATATACTTATTCCCACGATAAGAGAAAAAAACTCAGACAAGACCTAAAAGTGAACGATGAATGTATAGTTATAGGTAATGTTGGGAAATTGGTAGAAGCCAAGAATCATACGTTTCAACTTGAGATATTCAATGAATACCATAAATACGTTCCAAATTCAAAACTCATATTCGTGGGAGAAGGTGATTTGAGATGTCAAATTGAAGACAAGGTAAAGAAATTTCATTTGGAAGATTCCGTTATTTTGGCAGGATTGAGAAATGATGTACCTGATTTGCTTCAAGCATTTGACATATTTCTGTTCCCCTCTATCTATGAAGGCATGCCTTTGTCCGTAGTAGAAGCCCAAGCATCAGGACTTCCATGTTATGTTTCTACTAATGTTACAGATCTAATAAATATAGGTGAGGACGTAGCCCAACTTCAACTTGATAAAGGTCCCAAATATTGGGCAAAGCAGATGCTTGGCCTTGACTTAAAAAAAGACAGACAAGATAGATGTTTGAAGAATAAAGTTCTTATTACGAAGGCTGGTTACAATATTAAGGAAGAAGCCAAAACATTAAGAAGCATATATTTAAATAGCTAACAACTGATAATTTATATAATTATGAAGAAGGTTATCACGTATGGAACATACGACCTTTTACATCAAGGTCATATAAACCTGTTGAAACGTGCGAAGGCTCTTGGAGATTATCTGATAGTTGGTGTTACGAACGACAACTTTGACAGAGAGCGTGGAAAACTTAATGTCAAGAACAACGTACTTGAAAGAGTGGAAGCTGTTAGAAAGACGGGGCTTGCAGACAAAATAATAATAGAGGACTATATCGGACAGAAGATCGATGATATTCAGAAGTATGATGTTGACATCTTTACTGTCGGATCAGATTGGGAAGGTCATTTCGATTACCTGAAAGAATATTGCCAAGTTGTCTATCTTCCTAGAACAGAAGGCATATCTTCAACTATGCTTCGTGCTGAGCGCGACCAAGATATAAAGGTAGGCATTGTTGGGTGTGGTCGCGTTGCTAATAGATTTCCTAAAGAGTCTAAAGTCGTAAGTCAAGTAAGTGTATCTGGTGCTTATGATATTGACAGAAATGTAGAAGAACATTTTGCAGAAACTCATAATTGCAAGAAGTTTACTTCATTTGAAGAACTTGTCGACAAGTCGGATGCTGTTTATATTGCAACTCCACACCTTGACCATTACGAACAAGCCAAATATGCTTTAGAGCATGGGAAACATGTATTATGTGAAACTCCATTAGTCCTTAATGGTTCACAGGCTAAAGAACTATACAAATTAGCAGAAGACAAAAATCTCGTACTTCTTGAAGCCAACAAGACTGCATTTTGTCCGGCGTTCAACCACCTTGTTACGTTGATTAAAACTGGGCTTATCGGCGAAGTCGTAGATGTAGACGCATCAGAGTCTAAAGTATGGGGAGACCCTACACTTCGTGAACTTGACCCAAAGCAGGCAGGTGGCAGTTTCTATGAAATGGGCTCTTATCCATTGTTGCCTATCATTCGGCTTTGCGGCATTGATATCAAGAACATGAATATATATAGCCGCATGAGTAACGGTGTTGATGTTTATACTAAGGCTATATTGCGATATGATAAAGCTATCTGTAGCTTAAAGCTTGGCTTGGGAGTAAAGACAGAAGGCAACCTTGTTATATCGGGTACTAAAGGCTACGCTTATGTACCAGCTCCATGGTGGAAGACTGACTACTTCGAGCTTCGCTATGAGGATCAGAACAAGAACAAAAAGTTCTTCTATAGCTGGGACGGAGAAGGACTCCGTTATGAAATACAAGAGTTCATAAGTATGATTGTAAACCACAGAAAGTCTTCAGCTCGTCTCAGACGCAAGGAAAGCATCAAGATGGCTGAGTGCATGGAACATTTTACAAAACGAATTAATTTCACAGAGATATGAAAAGAGTATTGATTGTTGGTGGTGCAAATGGCATTGGTTTGTCAATAGCAACCGAACTGGCTCAAAAAGATGGAACCGAAAAAGTATACATAGTAGACAAGGCTCCATTGGCAGCTGAAAATCGTCTGCCAAAAATGGAAAGTTTCGAGTTTGATCTTACAAGCTCAGACTATAGCATCTTTGATAGACTGCAAGATATTGATGGATTAATGATTACAGCCGGATTCGGAAGATTAGCATTATTCAAGGATGTGCCAGAATCGATGATTGTGACGTACTTCAACGTTAACACGATTGCTGCAATCCGTGTCATTAAGCATTATTATGACAAGTTGCTAAATGATGCCGATTTCCATTGCGGTGTTATGGTCAGTATTGCCGGCTTTATGTCATCTCCGTTCTTCTCACTTTATGGAGCAACAAAAGCTGCTTTGAAGATTTTTATCGAGAGTGTTAACGTAGAACTCGATAGAGCCGGCAGCAAGAACCGCATCCTCAACGTTTCACCAGGAAGTATAAAGGGTACAAGTTTCAATGGCCAGAAGACTGATTTGAATCAGACTTCATCACTTGCCGAAGAGATAATCAAACATCTTGAAGCAAAAGATGACTTGTTTATCCCTAAATATGATGAGATATTCCATGAAGTTCTGGAACGTTATCATGCAGACTTTAGAAAAGAAGGTAGTCATAGCTATGATTACAAGCTCCAACGACTGGGGGGACAAAGCTGAAGGCAGGAAAGTAGCACTTGCAACTGGTGGAACTAAGGACCATAGATAGAGGTGTCGCAATAATGCTCTTAAAGAAGGGATATTATGTGATTGTTACTTATGCACATGATAAAGAATCAGCAGAAGCCTTTGCAAATAAAGTTTCTAATGTTTCAAAGTCTTTTAATGTTTGTAAAATTGACCAAACAGACAGGTTGCAGACCTATGCCCTTATAGATTCCATAAAAGCAAGTGGATTGAAACTTGATTGCATAATTTGTAATGCAGGAATAACGAGAAGGAGTAGCTTTACTTCTACACCAAATGCTAACTGGGACGATATGATGGAAGTCGCTGTTAACTCACATTACATTATAATAAGAGAACTATTCCATCAAATTAATCCCAATTCCAGTTTTTTTACCGCTTCTACATTAGCTTTATATCCACATGCTTCTGTTCTTGGTTATGGTGTCTCAAAGTCAGGCGTTGTAGCTTTGACTAAAGGATTGATGAAGGAATTCGATGGAACAGGTACCACAATCAATGCTGTAGCTCCTGGTTTCGTGGATACGGAATGGCAGCAGAAGAAGCCTCAACAGATACGGGAAAATATTTGTAAGAAAACAGCTATTCATAGATTTGCAAAAGTTGATGAAATAGTCAATGCTTATGAATTTATCATAGATAATCCATTCGTAAATGGCGCTATAATAAAAGTTGATGGAGGATACAGTTATAAGATAACTAATTGTAAGCGTCCAAAAATGACGTATTGCTTAAAGCCTTAAAATCTGTTACTTTTGTCCTCGACTTAAATTCATACAATTTATGGAGAGAACATCAGA
>Ga0256404_1006322_pt1 | contig 19767 bp, 17 predicted proteins | sample RumenRJG_01DNA_FD_185990 | JGI IMG/M metagenome (GOLD analysis project Ga0256404, IMG submission 185990) | Bovine rumen microbial communities from Lethbridge, Alberta, Canada - RJG_01 | ecosystem: Host-associated > Mammals > Digestive system > Stomach > Rumen | place: Canada: Alberta | collected...
AGCAATCAGCCCGAAAGAAAACCGTCCTGTACAGAACGGATTTTCATAATGGTCATTATTATTCAGCAGGTTGTATATTGACAAACCTTAGCGAGTTTCTTTTGGTATCTTATAATGAAAAACAGGCAGGTTACATAAAATTTCGGCGTCATTCGTTGAAGAAAAGGCACCCTTGTGCTATATTTAAAGCGTGAAGAATTGTTCTACATAATTTCAATGGAAGGAGAATTAAGTATGGCATTAAAAGATTTCATTAATCAGTTCACACAGGATGTAAAAGAAGTTGCAAAGAGCGTAACCGACAAGGCGAGCGATACAATCGAAATTACTAAATTAAGCGCAAAGATCAGCTCCGAAGAAGCAACGATCGCCGGTTTATTAAAAGAACTCGGAAGCGCAGTTTTAGCGAAAGTCGAAGCCGGAGAAATCAAGGACGAAGTCGCGGAAGACTTAGTCAACAAGATCAACAACTCCAAGAATTTGATTTCCGTTTTAGAAGGCAAGATCCAGGAAATCAAGGACAACGCTGCTGCCAAGGCAGAAGAAGCCAAGGAAGCTGTGGAAGAAAAAGCTGAAGACGTCAAAGAAGCAGTCGAAGACAAAGTAGAAGATGTCAAGGAAGCTGTTGCTGATGCTGTCGAACCGGTTGTTGAAGAAAAAGCAACCAAGGTCTGCCCGTTATGCGGTGTGGAAGTCGAAGCTGACGCAAAAGTCTGCCCGGTCTGCGGATACGAATTCGAATAATTCCAACAAAATCCAAACGTAAAAAACTCTGCACATGCGGAGTTTTTCTTTTGGCTCCCGCCGTGTATTTTTTGAAAAGCTATGGTATCATGAAACCATGAAAATCGGATTTGTATCGTTAGGCTGTGCCAAGAATCTAGTGGACTCGGAAGAGTTGATGGGACGCGTCCGCGCATTGGGACATACTCTGACAGGAGATGTGCACGAAGCGGAAGTCATCGTCATCAACACCTGCGGATTTATTGAAAGCGCCAAAGAGGAAAGTATCAATACGATCCTGGAAATGGCGGAATACAAGGAGGAAAACCTCAGATATCTGATCGTCTGCGGATGTTTGAGCCAGCGTTATAAAAAAGAACTCGAAGCGGAACTGCCGGAAGTGGACCGTTTTATTACGATCACGGAGTATCCGCAATTTGAAGATATTCTCTCGGAAGTACTGCATACTTCCAATGTTGTTACCAAAAAGGCGGAGCGCATCCTGACCACGCAGCCCTGGACGGCATACCTCAGAATCGGGGACGGCTGTTCCAACCGCTGCACGTATTGCGCCATTCCTCTGATTCGCGGACCGTTCTCTTCCGTGCCGGAAGAAGATTTAATTCAGGAAGCGGAATATCTGGCATCCAAAGGCGTGAAGGAACTCGTGCTGATCGCTCAGGATACGACCCGTTACGGGTACGACTGGGACGGAAAGCTGCATCTGCTTTCGCTTTTGAAAAAGCTGAATGCCATGGAAGCGTTCCACTGGATCCGTGTGCTCTACATGTATCCGGATGAGATTCCGGAAGAGCTGATCTACGGCATGAAGGAACTGGACAAAGTGGTTCCGTACTTTGATATCCCGATGCAGCACGGCTCCAATAAGATGCTGAAGCTGATGAACCGCCGAGGCACCAAGGAGTCCGTGACGAAACTGTGTCAATTGATCCGCTCCAACTTCAAACACTCCACATTGCGCACGACCATGATCGTCGGCTTCCCGCAGGAGACGGAAGAGGACTTTGAGGAACTATTGGACTTTGTCAAAGAGAACCGCTGGGACCGCCTGGGAGCCTTTACCTACTCCAAGGAGGAAGACACGCTTGCCTATGATATGGAAGGGCAGATCGACGAGGACGTCAAAACAGAGCGTCTGGACCGTCTGATGTCCTTGCAGCAGGTGATCTCGCAGGAAAACAGCGAAAAGCTGATCGGGGAAACACTGGAAGTCTTAGTGGAAGGGTATGACGCCATTAAGGATCTCTACCGTGGACGCAGCAAGCTTTCCGCACCGGACGGTGTGGACGGCATCGTCTATATCCGCTCCAGTGAAGGACTTACGTTTGGGGAATTCTACAACGTGAAGATTCTCGAAGCGAAGGCTTACGATCTGATCGGTGAACTGGCATAAGATGAGGAAGGGGAAACCCTTCCTTTTTTCTATAGGTAAGAAAAGAATAACAAAAAAAGAGGCATTGCCTCTTTTGATTTCTAGTGGCGGAGAGCAAGAGATTCGAACTCTTGGTAGCTTTCACTACGCCGCCTTTCCAAGACGGTGCCTTCGACCGCTCGGCCAGCTCTCCATGCGGTTTCATTTTTCTACGCTTTGTTATTATACTCGATATTTTTTGAGTTGTCACTATCTTTTTTCTGTTATAATAAATTTTGGGTGAGTAATATGACATTTCTATCAGCTTTATTTTACATCTATATGATCGGATCGCTGGTATTCTGCATTCTGAATATCATCAGCGGCATGGTAACGAAGAAGACCTTCCGCATGTTGCTGAATTTTATCTGGATCCTCGTACTGGGTGCCACGGGCGTTGTGACCTGGCTTTATTTCCAGGGCTTTGTCGCCTCGCATTACTTCGGCTGGTTCCCGGAGATGCAGCATATTACCTTCGGCATGAAGGACGGCAATAAACTGGCCCAAGCCGTATTATACGCCAATATCGCAGTATTGGCATTCTTTATCCTCTATGTCATCATCTTAATTGCCAGACTGGTGCGCGGCGTGAACCGGGCAGTCGACAAGACGGCAGAAACCATCAACAAGGGCGTGGATGACATCAAGTCCAAATTCTCGAAAAAGGAAAAGGAAACGGTGGAGGAAGCTGAGACAGCGGAAGAACCGGTGGTTGCTACACCGGTCGCGGAACCTGCTGCGGCGGAAGAAGATACAACAACAGAAGCGTAAGACAGTTGAAAAACTGTCTTTTTTTATTTCGGTAAAAAGAAAGCAGCAGGGGATTCCTGCTGCTTTATCTTCTTATATGGTGCCCCTATCCGGACTCGAACCGGAACCCTCTTCCGAAGAATTGATTTTGAGTCAATCGCGTCTGCCTATTCCGCCATAAGGGCAATTCCATGATGTATTATAGCACAAAGAAAAAGGGGCGCTCAAGAGGAAAAGGGGAAGAAAGAAAAAGCGGATTGCTGCAAAAAGAAAAGCGGCTAAGCCGCTTCACTGTATTACATGATGATCATTTCGCATTCCAGGTGATAACCGGTCTTTTCGGCAACCACTTTCTGGATGTGTTCGACAAGTGCGATAACATCCTTGCTGGTGGCATTGTCGTAGTTGATGACAAAGCCGCAGTGCTTGTTGGAGACCATGGCGCCTCCGACCGTGTAGCCCTTTAATCCGCTGTCGTCGATCAGCTTGGCTGCGTAGGCTCCGCCCGGACGCTTGAAGGTGCTGCCGGCACTCGGATACTCTAACGGCTGCTTGGCGATGCGGCGGTTGAGGAAGGTGTCCATCTTTTCCTTGATTTCTTCCCGGTTGCCTTTTTCCAGATGGATGTTGGCGCTGATGATCACGCAGGAGTGATCGTGGAAATAGGAATGGCGGTAGGAGAATTGGAGGTCCGGATTCAGGAAGGTCACCAGATTGCCGTTCTCATCGATGAACGTGCATTCCGTAACGACATCCTTGATCTCACCCTCGAACGCTCCGGCATTCATGTAGATGGCGCCTCCGATGCTGGCCGGAATGCCGTAGGCAAATTCCAGACCTTTTAAGCCGTGCTTTAAGGCGAACATGCAGACTTCCTGCAGGGAGACACCGGCTTCGCAGTGAATGGTGGTGTCATCGATCAGGGAGATCTGATGGAAGTTGGTTCCGCTCTTGCCAAGCAGGATGATGAGTCCGTTCACACCGTCATCCGGTACAAGGATGTTGGTGCAGTTGCCCAGAATGTAGTAGGGCATATCGATTTCCTTGGCGGAAGCAATCAGTTTCTTGATCTGGTCCGTGTTTTCCGGCCAGACGGCATAACGGCAGGTTCCTCCGACCTGGATGCTGCTGTATTTGCCCAATGGCGCATTTTCCAGATAGGGACAGCCGATTTCTTCTATTCTATTTACAAATGATTCGTACATAAGATACCTCTTTCTGTGGGATCATGAAGTTCTCGCGATGGTATCATATCATATTTTATTCTCTTTAGGAAATACTGAAAAAAAGTGTGAATAAATTTTCAAGTGAAACCCCTTGCATAAAAGTGCAAATCCTATAAAATATAGGTAGAGTCTATTTCAAAACAATACAGAAAGAAGGTGATTTGGTATGAATACACTGGTAGCCGCTAGCGCTCTCATTGTATTAAATGCGCAAGTCGCGCAGGACAACCGAATCACGAAAAATGGCTTTTTTAAGGTGGTTTAACGGAAGTAAACCACTTTTGTTTTGTTTGAACACAAATCATTATCAAGGAGGAAATTATAATGGACCAGGTAAACAAAAATTACTACGATGCAGCAGCAATCGGTGATCTGGTTGGTGTCGCGGATGCACTCAACAACGGTGCGGATGTCAACGTTCAGAACGGTGACGGAAGAAGCCCGTTAATGAGAAGTGCCAAGCGCGGACATACAGACGTCGTCAAATGCATCATAGAACATGGCGGAGACGTGAATCTTAAGGATAATAACAATAAGACAGCGCTGATGCATGCTTCCAAAAAAGGTCACCTTTATATCGCAAAAATGCTTGTGAATGCCGGCGCCGATGTCAATGCACAGGACAACAAAGGACGCTCCTCTCTGATGAGAGCTGCCTTCCTCGGCAATACGGAAGTCTGCGAATATCTGTTGGATAACGGCGCAGAGATCGACGAAGAGGACGAAATGGGCCGTACGGCATTCATGGAAGCCTGCCTCGGATTAAAATTTGATGTCATTCAGCTGCTTGTCGAACGTCATGCGGATGTCAACAAGCAGGACAAGAACGGCTGCACGGCTTTAATGAGAGCTGCCTACTCCGGATATCCGGAATTATGCCGCTACTTAGTCGAACACGGCGCAGACAAGAATATCACGGACAACTCCGGCAACAAAGCCTATAATTACGTTCACCAGAGCGGTGCCGAAGAATTAAAAGAGTACTTAAAATAATCACACAAGACTGAAGGAGATAATACGAATATGAAAGATTATAATTCCAAGGATGTCCGTAACATCGTCTTATGCGGACACAGCGGATCCGGTAAATCCACATTTATCGAAGGAATCCTGTTCAACCAGAAGAGAATTGACCGTATGGGCAAAGCAGCCGACGGTACTCTGGCCATGGACTTCGAAGACGAAGAAAAGAAGAGAGGCCTTTCCGTTTACACAAGCTTAGCACCAATCGAATGGAAAGACACAAAGATCAACTTCCTGGACACACCGGGTTACCTGGACTATGAAGGTGAAATGGTCGCAGCCGCCAGCGCAGCCGACGGTATGCTGATTATGATCGGCGCCAAAGACGGTATCCAGACAGGTACGGAAAAAGCCTGGAAACTGGCCAATGAAAAACATCTGCCGGTCGCATTCTTCATCAACAAGATGGATGAAGACAACGCAAACTTCGAAGCAGTTTACGAAGATCTGCGTAACAAATTCTCCAAGAGCATCGTAGCATTCGAAATGCCTGTTATCGAAGGCGGCAAGAATGTCGGTGTTGTCAACGTTTACAAGAAAAAAGCCTTCTACTATGACGGAAGCGAAAAAGAAGTACCGGCAAACATGGCCGATACAGTCAGCGAACACTATGACCAGATTGTTGAAGCGATTGCTTCCACGGATGACGAATTAATGATGAAATTCTTCGACGGTGAAGAATTCACGGAAGAAGAAGTCATCAAGGGTATCAAAACAGGTATCCACAGCGGTGAGATCCGTCCGGTCTACTGCGGCAGCGGTCTGAAACATCAGGGCTCGGAAGGTATCTTAAAGACCATCCGCAACTACTTCCCGGCATATTGCGAAAACGGCACGGTTGCAGCCAGCTACAAGGGCGAACCTGTCACAGTCAAAATCGATGAAAGCGAACCGTTCAGCGCTCTTGTCTTCAAGACAGTGGTTGACCCGTTCGTCGGACGTATTTCCTACATCAAAGTCGTCAGCGGCGACTTAACAACAAGCACTCCTGTTCTGAACGTTCAGGAAGGCAAGACAGAAAAATTCAACCAGGTTATCACAATGTGCGGCAAACAGCAGATTCAGCTGAACAAACTGGCCGCCGGTGATATCGGTGCCTTAACAAAACTGCAGTTCACGGAAACCAACGAAACACTGGCAGCTGCCAACCGTCCGGTGGAATTACCGAAGATCGTCTTCCCGGAACCGATGCTCGGTGTTGCCATTGAACCGGCAAGTAAGAACGACGAAGACAAACTGTCCGGCGGTCTGTCCAAGATCCTCGAAGAAGATCAGACAATCAAGATCGTCAAGAACCCAGAAACTCATCAGACAGTTTTATACGGTGTCGGCGACCAGCATATCGATGTTATCGTCAACCGCTTAAAGAACAAATACAAAGTTGAAGTCAAACTGACTGAACCGAAGACTCAGTACCGTGAAACGATCCGCGGCAAAGTCGAAGTTCAGGGGAAACATAAGAAACAGTCCGGTGGCGCCGGTCAGTACGGTGATGTCTGGATTCGTTTCGAACCGTGTGATTCCGACGAAATGGTCTTCGCAGAAGAAGTCTTCGGCGGTGCTGTTCCGAAACAGTACTTCCCACCGGTTGAAGCAGGCTTAAGAGAATGCATGGAACGCGGTGTTCTGGCAGGATATAAAGTTGTCGGTGTTAAGGCAACTCTGTACGATGGATCTTACCATCCGGTCGACTCCAAGGAAATCGCCTTCAAGGCAGCCGCCAGAAAAGCTTACAAGGCAGGTATGCCGAAAGCGAAACCGGTTCTGCTTGAGCCAATCGGAAAAGCCGAAATCATCGTTCCGGAAGAATACACCGGTACGATTTACGGCGACATCACAAAACGCCGTGGCATGATCATGGGTATGGATGCCACACCGGACGGAGATCAGAAGATCGAAGCCGAAGTACCGATGAGCGAAATGCTGAAATATGCAACGGAACTCAGAAGTATGACTCAGGGCAAGGGCTCCTACTCCTTAAAGTTTGACCGTTACGAAGCAGCTCCGGAAGATGTTTCCAAGAAAGTAATCGCTGCAGCTGCCAAGGATATGGTCGACGACGACGAAGACTAATCTCTCTCAGTATTCAGAAAACAAGAAAAGGCGTGACCGCTACGGTCACGCCTGTTTTTTTTCTGTTCGGAGATTCAATTTTATTGTCCGGTGTTCTGAGACGACTATGCCTATGCCTTTGCCAGTAAGCGTGCCTTTTCTTCCCGGGCGTGTTTGAGCCCGGTGTCTTCCGTAAAGCCCCATTCGTTTGTGAGAAGATCAATGATCCTGTCATTGGTTTCGGCCGCTTTCCGGTATTCCCCCATGATCTCGTAGATATCCGCAATCGCCATCAGCTCATCGGTAAAGCGCGGGCGGCGCGTCTGTACTTCAAAGGATTTCTCGTACAGTTCGATTGCCTTGAGATAGTCGCATTTTTCCGCATGGTACTGTGCGGCTTCAAACAGGCAAACGGTATCCTTTGGATTCTCTCTGATAAGCTCTTCCATGATGCCGTCAGCTGACGCTTCGTCAAAGCGTGCCAAAGCAATATGCGCTTTATAGACCTGAATCATGACAGGTCTGGCGTCCGGAAGACGGCTGACCTGCTCGAGATACGCTTCCGCTTCGTCTGCTCTGTGATCGGCGAGCAGGTTGTCGATCAGATACAGGTACGGCAGACGGGTCTTCGGGTTGTCTTTGACGATGCTGCGCCAGAATTCAATGGCTTTGGTATGGTTGGCAATGTTCCAGTCCCAGCTGGCATGCCCCTCAGCGCGCTGCAGCACCCACTGGCAGTCTTTGGTCTCCGGGGCATTGCGAATCGAATCTTTGGCGTATCTGGCCGCTTTTTGCGCAAAGGAATTCATGCGGTGCCAGTACAGATAGGCAAGAAGGGAAGTGGAGCGCTGAGCGTTTTCTTTGTCACTCAGCTGTGACTTCAGAAAGTCCTCGTATTCCCGAAAGAGATCCTGCGGGAGTTCCTCAGTGATATCCAGGCTGTTTTCGATCCGGTTCAGCCGCTGTTCGTTGGTCAGATCAAACAGGTCGTCGATGCTGATTCCGAAAATTTCCGCTAAAAGGGGAAGTGATGTGATATCCGGCATGGCGACGTTATTTTCCCATTTGGATACCGACTGTGCACTGATGCCCAGCTGATCCGCGAGCTGCTCCTGCGTCAGCCCGGCTTTGAAGCGCAGCTGTCTGATTTTCTTTCCCAGTTCCATAAGTGTTACCTCCTGCAGTTTTCTTTTTCTGTTCCCTGCAAGCTTATTGTACGGGGCGCAAAGCGGAAAAACAATAACGCGGAAAGCAAGTTCACTCACCTGCTGGTGGAGTCCACTCTTTCTTTGAAGCAATCAACTTGACTGAGAAACAGGAAACAAGATACAATAAGAGCGTTGACAGGAAGTCAATGGGGATACAGAAGTATCCGGGGCAGTTTATTATTTCAGTAAGTATGAATATTACCATGAAGGTATGGAAGTTTCCTGAAGGAGACGGAAATACCTTTTGTTTGTTTTCAAGGAGAAGAAACATATGAACAGAACAAAACAAATCGTTTTGGCAGCGATGTGCATTGCCATCGGTGTCGTCCTTCCGCAGGCGTTCCACGCCATTCCGAATGCCGGCAGCATCATTCTGCCGATGCACATTCCGGTTTTACTGAGCGGGTTTTTATGCGGACCGCTTTTCGGTGCCATCTGCGGCGTGATCACACCGCTTCTTTCCCACCTCATCTTCATGATGCCTCCGACACCGGTCTTACCGGGCATGATGTGCGAACTGGCAGCGTACGGTCTTTTGACAGGGCTGTTCTCCCATATCATCAAAACGGAGAACAAAATCGCGAAAATCTATATCGTGTTACTATTAAGCATGCTGTGCGGCAGAGTGACTTACGGTATCTTAAACAGCCTGATCTTCCGCGCGGGCAACTATTCCCTGCAGATGTGGCTGGCCGCCGCTTTCACAACGGCACTGCCGGGTATTCTCATTCAGCTGGTGCTGATTCCGGCCGTATTGCTGGCGCTGGATAAGGCCAAAGTGGTCACACTGTAAAATCTGTGTAACTTGCGCCTGTTTTTTGGTAATATATAAGTATGGTGAATATCCTTTCTGAAGAAGGGATATAATCAAAATGCAAAGGAGGCAAGGAACATGAGAAGATTATATCGTGTGGAAGAAGGTCATAAGATTTTAGGCGTATGCGGAGGTGTTGCCGAATATTTCAACATCGATCCGACAGTAGTCCGTCTGGTCTGGGGCATTCTGGCGTTATGCTACGGTGTCGGCATTATCCCATACTTCATCTGTGCCTTCGTTCTTCCGAAAAAATCGGAAGTCATTCACGACGATCAGTATTAAGAAAGGAAAGCGGAAGTTGTTGCAACTTCCGCTTTTTTCCATGCTTTTTTACTCCTCGTCCAAATGGTAGAGACGGGTGTATTTTTCCTTTAAGTGGTTAATGTAGTAGTGCGGATCAAACGGATCGCCTGTGGCGATCTTAATCTGATCTTTCGGGAGATTGATGCCGCCGTACTTGTGGATGTGCTCTTTCAGCCAATCCTTAATGAGATCAAAGCGGCTGTTGCGCAGGCAGTCTTCAATATCAAGGTCTTTGCGCATCGCGTGGATAAACTGGGCGGCATAGGCACTGCCCAGTGCATAGGTCGGGAAGTAGCCGAAGGAACCGTCGGACCAGTGAACATCCTGCAGGATACCGGTGCGGTCATCTTCCGGGCGGATGCCTAAGTACTCTTCGTACTTGCTGTTCCATACTTCATCCAGATGCTCCACGGAGATCTCCCCGTTAAAGAGCGCCTTTTCAATTTCATAACGGATCAGAATATGCAATGGGTAGGTCAGCTCATCGGCTTCCGTACGGATCAAAGACGGAGTTGAAGCGTTAATGGCATCCACAAACTGATCCAGCGTCACATCGCCTAACTGTTCCGGGTAGGCGTTCTGCAGCAATGGGTAGTTGGCTTCCCAGAAGGCTCTGTTTTTCCCAAGGTAGATTTCAAAGGTACGGGACTGGCTTTCATGCATGCCCATGCTCATATTGTCAAAGAAATACGTTTCCGCCAGTTCGTCCGAGACCTGCGCATTGTATGTGGCATGTCCCGATTCATGGATCACGCTGAAGATGGACGAATCCAGTTTGTCTTCCAGGTACTTCGTGGTAATACGGTTATCGTATTTGGAGAAGGAAGAGGTAAACGGATGCAGGCTTTCGCGCAGAATGCCGCTTTCAAAGTCGAAGTGCAGATAGTCCATCAGTTCCTTCATGACTTTGGCCTGGATCTCTCTCGGATAGTGCTTATAGAGGAAGGAATCGTCGATCTTTCCTTTTGTTACGATCTTGTGAATGAGCGGTACCAGCTCTTCCTTGATCAGATTGAAGAACTTGTCATATTCCTCGCTGTTCATTCCCGGTTCATAGTCATCCAAGAGTAAGTCGTAATTGGACTTTGTGCCGTAATCGTCACGGTAGGTCAGAAGCTTGCTCTTTCCTTCGATGACCTTCTTTAAATAAGGCTCAAAGATGGAATAGTCATTGGCGTGGTAGGCTTCTTCCCAGGCGTTTTCCGAATTCAGGGAGAGTTCGGAGTAGGCAACGTAAACATCTTTCGGGATGTTTCTTGTTTTATTCAGGTCTTTTAAAATGGCTGCGGTTTCCTTACGGGTGAGCTCATCGGCGTCTTCCGCCTTGGAAAGTGTTTCCAGCAAGTCAAAATATTCCTGAGCGTGGGTGAGGGAGAAAAGTTCTCCTTCTAAATAGGCCAGTCTCGGGTTGCGGTAGATTCCGCTCTTCTTCGGAGCCGTGGTCTGCATGTCGAAATACATGGTGGTCATGGCTAAGGAGTAGGCGGAGATCTTCAATTTGTATTCTTCATACTGTTGTAAGAGTTCTTTTGTCGTCATTGGAGTGCTCCTTTTTTTCTATCTTATCATAAAAAATGTATAATATAGGTATAAAGGCAGGGCATACTATGGCATACCGGAAAGAGGAAACAATTACATCTTTGATCACAAAAGAAGAATTGCGCAAAGGGTTTGCGTCTTTGGGTGTAACCAGCGGAATGGTTTTGGAAGTGCATTCCTCTTTAAGCTCGTTGGACTATGTGGTCGGCGGAGCGCAGACACTCAACGATGCTTTACTGGATCTTGTTTCCTATGAAGGTACGGTTGTCATGCCATTACAGGACAGGGACAACAACGATCCGAGCAGCTGGCAGAATCCGCGGGTGGATCACAGCCTGCATCAGACGATTCGGGATAACATGCCGCCGTATCACCGCAAGGAGAGCGACACCCGCAGCATGGGTGCCGTGGCGGATAACTTCCGCAGAAGAGAGGGCGTGGTAACTTCCTTCTCGCCAGCCAGTGCCTACGGGGCCTGGGGGAAATATGCCCGGGTCATCTGTGAGCGTCAGCCGCTGCACTTCCCTTTGGGGGAGGAAAGCCCAACCAGTAAACTGTACGATTTAGACGCTTCCGTTTTATTAATCGGCGTGCCGTATTCCGCGGCAACCGTACTGCATCTGGCGGAATACCGCTCGAATTTAAGAGGTATCATCGTCCGCGCGGGGGCAGTGGAAATGCAGGGGAAGCGCGTCTATAAAAAATATCTGGACCTGGATCTGAATTCCGAAGAATTCGACCGGCTGGCCGAAGAGATGGAAAAAAGTATCCAGGTGAAAACCATGACGATCGGAGGCAGTGAGTGCAAGCTGTTCAAAGTCCGGGACGCCGTGGACTATCTGAGTGAGAAACTGAGGAAAGAGCGCTATGAAAAATAAAGGCGTTCTTTATCTTTTTGCGGCCGCAATGCTCTGGGGCTCCGCCTTTATTGCACAGAGGCAGGGCATGGACCATATCGGACCGTATACCTATGTGTTCTTCCGTTATGTTCTTTCGGTCGTAAGTTCTGCGGTGATGGTGGTTACCAGCATCCGCAAATACGGCTTCCATTCCCACAGGTTTTTCCGTTCGGCCCGCATCGGCATCATTACGGGACTGCCGCTGGCTATCGGGATGATCCTGCAGCAGGTGGGTTTGGTGAATACACCGGCCAGCAAGGCGGGATTTCTCACAGCGATGTATATTCTCATCGTTCCTTTCCTTGGACTGTTGCGCGGAAAGAAAATTGAAAACAATATCTGGATCGCCCTGGTGATTGCGGTCGCGGGCTTCTATTTCCTCTGCGTGAGTGAAAGCTTCACGATTCAGGCGTCGGACTTAATTATATTGTTAGGTGCTCTGGGCTTCTCGCTGCAGATTGACTTGATCGATAGGTACGGGAAGGAAGCGGACTCCTTTGTTCTGACCTGTTTCTCACAGCTGACGGTACTGGCGGTCGCACTTGTTCTTATGGTGAAAACGGAGACAGTTGTTATGGGCAATGTCATGAAAGCCTGGATCCCAATCGTCTACTGCGGTATCTTCTCCGGCTCCGTTGCCGAGATATTGCAGGTGATGGGTCAGAAAACAACCAGACCGGCGGTAGCCTCATTGGTTTTGAGTTTGGAATCCGTCTTCAGCGCCATCTTCGGTGTCCTGTTGCTATCCGAGCGGCTCTCGTCCAGAGAACTCATCGGCTGCATCCTGGTCTTTGCGTCGGTACTGATTTCGCAAAGAGAAAAAAAGGACTAGTCCTTAACGACTAATCCCATTAATTTTGATAACGCAACGGCTTGATCGGTATTTACGGTTAAGCCGTTTACACTTTTGATCTGAAACGTGGTTTCGTTGATCCTGCAGGTGGAAATGTCCAGCTCCCTTAAATCGGACTCCAGGAATTCGCATCCGGAAAGATCGACGTTTTTTAATTTCAGATTCTTCTGCGTGAAGCGGTGGAAGAAGGTGCGCGTGCATTCCGAGTCTGCCATCTGGCAGTCCTTCATTTCCGTTTCCGAAAAGTTTGCGTACTGGATCTTGCAGCGCTCAAATAGGCAGTCCACAAAGCGGGAAGAGGAAAAGTCCGTTCCCAGAAGCTTGCAGTCCACAAAGTGGGTGCGGAAGAAGGAGTGGCGCGAAAGGTCCAGATTGCTGAGATCGCAATTCAAAAACCGGCAGTCCACACTGCTGAATTCCGCTTTCTTCTCACTGAAGTCAATGCCGCTGAGCTGACAGCTGTCGAGTGTGATATCACTCAGGGGTTCTCCCTCGCCGTGCAGATCCCAGCCGAAGCTTTCCTCGCTTTCCAGCATTTCCTTCAGCGTTCCTTCCTGATACAGTTTCAGCCGGATCGCTTTCATAACTTTGTTTCCAGCAGTTTTACGATTTCTTCCAGAGCCTCGGCATCTTCCTGATGGAAGGTGTCTTTAGACGGAGAGTCAATGTCGAGTACTCCCCAGATGGCATCGCCCTTATGGATCGGGACGACGATCTCGGAATTGCTGGCGGCATCGCAGGCGATATGATCCTGAAATTCATGCACATCCGCCACGATGACCGTGTCATTGGTGCTGACTGCTTTCTGACAGACACCCCTGTTCGGATAAAGATGCATGCAGGCTACCTTGCCCTGGAACGGTCCGAGGTTCAATACGCCGTTTTCATCGAGCAGATAGAAACCTGCCCAGTTGACTTTTTCTTCGTAAGCTTCCTTGATAAGGGCGGAAGCATTCGAAAGAATGCAGAGAAGATCGCTCTCGTCGGAAAACAATGCATCAAACTGCTGTACCATTAATTTATATTCCATACGTAAAGTATATAATATTTTCATTTGGCGGGACAAATGATATAATAACAAATGTGAACAGGGGAGCCGCAAGGCTGAGAGTTTACCCTTTGAACCTGATCTAGGTAAATCTAGCGTAGGGAGTTTCATCAATTCCTTGCGCCTTTGAAAAGAGGTGTTTTTTTATGAAAACTAGAGATGTTGTTTACATGGGAATGTATCTTGCATTGTTCTACGTGCTGGATGTGCTCACGCACATGTTACCGATCCTTGACATGCCGCAGGGCGGAAGTGTCGGACTGAGTGTCATCGCGTTATTACTGGCATCCTACCATTTAGGATGGGTGAAAGGTACCGTCGTCTGTCTTCTTTCCATTCTGATTCAGTATCTGACGGGCGAGATGTATTTCGGAGGATTCCTCGGATTCTTCTTAGACTACATTCTGGCATTCGGTATTTACGGAATCGCATCCGTGTTCCCGAAAACAGGCTATCTGTACTGGGGCATTTTGATCACCAGCTTCATCCGCTTTGTTTCTCATACAGTGAGCGGAATGGTGGTTTACGGTTCGACATGGGTAGCATCCATCGCCTATAACGGTCCGTACATGCTGGTAACCACAATCGTGGCAGCTATTATCGTACCGATCGTGGCGGAACGCGTAAAAGTATTAAAGTAGGTATCCTGCCGGCGGAAATTATACTATAATGGATAGCATGAAGCCGGAAATCAAAGAAGAAATCTACATACAGAGTTATAAGCATGATTCCTCGCTGCACCGTACGTGGGCAAAAGGGTATGTCGTGGAAAGCGACGACGAGAAGGTCGTATTGATCACGGACAAGACCCAGGTTATTGAAGCTGACGGACGGAGATGGATCACAAGGGAACCGGCCGTATATATCTTATATTATAAAGAGTGGTTCAACGTGATCGCCATGATGCGCAAAAGCGGCGTTTACTACTATGTCAATATTGCCACACCGATCGTGGTGGATGAAGAGGCAATCAAGAATATCGACTACGACCTGGATTTAAAGGTCTCACCGGACTATTCCTACCAGATATTGGATGAGGAAGAATATAAGTACCATAAAAAGAAGATGGGGTATTCGGAAGATCTGGATGAAATCCTGCACTATGCATTAAACAAAGTGATTCAAAAGGTCGAGAAGAAAGAAGCACCGTTTGACGAGGAAGTCATTCAGCGCTACTACCAGCGCTACGTTCTGATGAAGGAAGACCTGTATTAAGCCAAGATCCGCATAAGAGAAATGCGGGTCTTTTTTTATCCAAAACAGGCCATGAAAAATATTTTAAAAATTTTTCAATTTAGTGGTTGCAAGCCCTCCGAAAAGGTGTATAATAAAAAAGCTGTCCGGAAGAAAGGGCGGCTGAGCGGAAGCGCAAACGAGTCAGAAAGACATCGAAAAAAAGTTAAAAAAGATGTTGACAAGGGAGCGCAAACGCGATATTATAAACGAGCAACGCCGGTGAGAGAACCGGGCGGAGCGCTAGATCTTTGAAAACTAAATAGGAAGAATTAAACAAAGCGTCAATTCAAAAAACGCGTAAAGAAACGCAAATAACGGAAACGTTTAAGAGTTTAGAACTCTAAAGATAATTAAGCAAATGAGCAGACAAATGGAGAGTTTGATCCTGGCTCAGGATGAACGCTGGCGGCGTGCTTAATACATGCAAGTCGAACGCAAGCGACCACTTCGGTGGTCAATTGAGTGGCGAACGGGTGAGTAATACATAAGGAACCTGCCCGTCTGACTGGGATAACAGTTGGAAACGACTGCTAATACCGGATAGGTAACCTGGAGGCATCTTCGGGTTATTAAAGTTGAGATACACAGACGGATGGCCTTATGGCGCATTAGCTAGTTGGTGAGGTAACGGCCCACCAAGGCGATGATGCGTAGCCGACCTGAGAGGGTGACCGGCCACATTGGGACTGAGACACGGCCCAGACTCCTACGGGAGGCAGCAGTAAGGAATTTTCGGCAATGGGCGAAAGCCTGACCGAGCAACGCCGCGTGAGTGAAGACGGCCCTATGGGTTGTAAAGCTCTGTTATATGGGAAGAACGAGCGGGGAGTACCCTGTTTTGACGGTACCATATCAGAAAGCCACGGCTAACTACGTGCCAGCAGCCGCGGTAATACGTAGGTGGCGAGCGTTATCCGGAATTATTGGGCGTAAAGGGTGCGCAGTCGGTCTGTTAAGTCTGTGTTGAAAGTGCGAAGCTCAACTTCGTATTGGCACGGAAACTGGCGGACTAGAGTACAGAAGGGGGCAGTGGAATTCCATGTGTAGCGGTAAAATGCGTAGATATATGGAGGAACACCAGTGGCGAAGGCGGCTGCCTGGTCTGAAACTGACGATGAGGCACGAAAGCGTGGGGAGCAAATAGGATTAGATACCCTAGTAGTCCACGCTGTAAACGATGAATACTAAGTGTTGGGGAAACTCAGTGCTGCAGTTAACGCAATAAGTATTCCGCCTGGGGAGTATGCACGCAAGTGTGAAACTCAAAGGAATTGACGGGGGCCCGCACAAGCGGTGGATTATGTGGTTTAATTCGACGCAACGCGAAGAACCTTACCAGGTCTTGACATCCGGCTAAAGGCCGTAGAGATACGGAGATAGTTATAGCCGAGACAGGTGGTGCATGGTTGTCGTCAGCTCGTGTCGTGAGATGTTGGGTTAAGTCCCGCAACGAGCGCAACCCTTGTCTTTAGTTACCATCATCCAGTTGGGGACTCTAAAGAGACTGCCGGTGACAAACCGGAGGAAGGTGGGGATGACGTCAAATCATCATGCCCCTTATGACCTGGGCTACACACGTAATACAATGGCGTATACAGAGCGAAGCGAAGTGGTGACATGGAGCGAAACGCATAAAGTACGTCTCAGTTCGGATTGTAGTCTGCAACTCGACTACATGAAGTTGGAATCGCTAGTAATCGCGGATCAGCATGCCGCGGTGAATACGTTCTCGGGCCTTGTACACACCGCCCGTCAAACCATGAGAGTCGGTAATACCCGAAGCCAGTGGCCTAACCGCAAGGAGGGAGCTGTCGAAGGTAGGACCGATGATTGGGGTTAAGTCGTAACAAGGCATCCCTACGGGAACGTGGGGATGGATCACCTCCTTTCTAAGGAGAAAGAAAACAAAGAAAAGCGACCAAGTTTTGTTTAAGGGAATCCTGTTTAGTTTTGAGAGATCTAGGAATAGAGCTCTCGAAGAGAGATAGTTCTTTGAAAACTGAATAACAGAATAGACATGATCTTTCTGAATAGAAACGAAAAGATTTTACTGAAAAACAGTTAAAGATCAACAGTTCTAAGAAAAACATCAAGAAACACATAAGTGACAAACTTATGGCAATTGTGATCAAATTAGAAAGAGCATATGGTGAATGCCTTGGCATTAAGAGACGACGAAGGACGCAGCGAACGGCGAAACGCCTCGGGGAGTGGTAAGCACACAAAGATCCGGGGATATCCGAATGGGGGAACCCAGTACGAGCAATATCGTACTACAGCGGAGGAATCCATAAATCCGTATGAGGAAACCCAGGGAATTGAAACATCTTAGTACCTGGAGGAAAAGAAAATAAGAATGATTCCCTAAGTAGCGGCGAGCGAACGGGGAGGAGCCCAAACCAGCTAGACTGGGGTTGTAGGACCACGATACGGTACACAACACGATAGTAGAATGGCATTGAAAGGCCAACCGAAGAAGGTGCAAGTCCTGTACACGAAATTGTGAAGTGACCCAGTGGGATCCTGAGTACGACGAGACACGAGGAATCTTGTCGGAAACTGCCGGGACCATCCGGTAAGGCTAAATACTCCTTAATGACCGATAGTGAACCAGTACTGTGAAGGAAAGGTGAAAAGAACCGCGGGAGCGGAGTGAAATAGAACCTGAAACCATATGCTTACAAGAAGTCAGAGCCCGTTAAAGGGTGATGGCGTGCCTTTTGTAGAATGAACCGGCGAGTTACTATATCGTGCGAGGTTAAGTAGAAGATACGGAGCCGAAGCGAAAGCGAGTCTTAATAGGGCTAAAGTACGATGGAGTAGACCCGAAGCCGAGTGATCTAGCCATGACCAGGTTGAAGGTTGGGTGAAACCAACTGGAGGACCGAACCGACCCCCGTTGAAATGTTGGCGGATGAGTTGTGGCTAGCGGAGAAATTCCAATCGAACTCGGCGATAGCTGGTTCTCCCCGAAATAGCTTTAGGGCTAGCGTCAGAATCAAGATTCATGCAGGTAGAGCACTGAATGTACGATGGCCTCACCTCGAGGTACTGAGTCCAATCAAACTCCGAATGGTATGAATTATGTCTGGCAGTCAGACTGCGAGTGATAAGGTCCGTGGTCAAGAGGGAAACAGCCCAGATCATCAGTTAAGGTCCCAAAATTTACGCTAAGTGGAAAAGGATGTGGGATTGCCCAAACAACTAGGAGGTTGGCTCAGAAGCAGCCACCCTTCAAAGAGTGCGTAATAGCTCACTAGTCGAGTGATCCTGCGCCGAAAATTTACCGGGGCTAAAGCGTAATACCGAAACTATGGCATTATATAATAATGGGTAGGGGAGCGTTCTGTACAGCATTGAAGGTATACCGGAAGGAGTGCTGGAGCGTACAGAAGTGAGAATGCCGGTGTGAGTAGCGAGATGTGGGTGAGAATCCCACACACCGATTGCCTAAGGTTTCCAGGGGAAGGCTCGTCCTCCCTGGGTAAGTCGGGACCTAAGATGAGGCCGACAGGCGTAGTCGATGGACAACTGGTTGATATTCCAGTACCCGGATGTGAATGAAGGAGTGACAGAGAAGGCTAGGAAGACCGGTGAATGGATTCCGGAGCAAGCACATAGCGTTGCGGCAGGCAAACCCACCGCATATTAGTAAAGTGTGACGCGGAGTGAACGGGTGACCAAGTAGCGAAGAATCTGATGCCAGCTCTCAAGAAAAGCTTCTAGTGCCAATCACATTTTGGCCCGTACCAAAACCGACACAGGTGGGCAAGGAGAGAATCCTGAGGTGAGCGAGAGAACTGTTGCCAAGGAACTCGGCAAAATTGTCCCGTAAGTTAGCGATAAGGGACGCTCGAAAGAGCCGCAGTGAAAAGGCCCAAGCGACTGTTTATCTAAAACACAGCTCTCTGCTAAGTCGCAAGACGAAGTATAGGGGGTGACACCTGCCCGGTGCTGGAAGGTTAAGGGGAGTTGTTAGCGCAAGCGAAGCTTTGAACCGAAGCCCCAGTGAACGGCGGCCGTAACTATAACGGTCCTAAGGTAGCGAAATTCCTTGTCGGGTAAGTTCCGACCCGCACGAAAGGTGTAACGATTTGGGCGCTGTCTCGGCAGCAGGCTCGGTGAAATCTTAGTACCTGTGAAGATGCAGGTTACCCGCAACTAGACGGAAAGACCCCATGGAGCTTTACTGTAGTCTGATATTGAATTTTGAATAAATTTGTACAGGATAGGTGGGAGGCACTGAAGCAAGGCCGCTAGACTTTGCGGAGCCGACGTTGGGATACCACTCTTGTTTGTTTGGAGTTCTAACCTGCAGCCGTGATCCGGCTGGGGGACCGTGTCAGATGGGCAGTTTGACTGGGGCGGTCGCCTCCCAAAGAGTAACGGAGGCGCCCAAAGGTACCCTCAGATTGGTTGGAAATCAATCGACGAGCGTAAAGGCAGAAGGGTGCTTGACTGCGAGAGCGACAACTCGAGCAGGGACGAAAGTCGGGCTTAGTGATCCGGCGGTGCAGAATGGAATGGCCGTCGCTTAACGGATAAAAGCTACCCTGGGGATAACAGGCTGATCTCGCCCAAGAGTTCACATCGACGGCGAGGTTTGGCACCTCGATGTCGGCTCATCGCATCCTGGAGCTGAATTCGGTTCCAAGGGT
>Ga0256404_1006323_pt1 | contig 19762 bp, 20 predicted proteins | sample RumenRJG_01DNA_FD_185990 | JGI IMG/M metagenome (GOLD analysis project Ga0256404, IMG submission 185990) | Bovine rumen microbial communities from Lethbridge, Alberta, Canada - RJG_01 | ecosystem: Host-associated > Mammals > Digestive system > Stomach > Rumen | place: Canada: Alberta | collected...
AGTTTTCATTTGCTGAAAACAACGTGCCGTTTTAACATCTGATAATTCGCCGTGCCATCTTCATTGAATAGCTACGCTGCCTGAAATAATCTGATGAATAGTGCACCGTTTAATCTGCCGGACAACACGAAATACCGTTGTCCAGGATTTTTCAGCGTGTCATTCCCAGTTTTGTGTACTGGTATAACAAAAAATACGCACGGGTTAGCTGTCTTTTCCAGCCCCGCTTCAGAAGCAGTGCGGTAAACAACGTTTCACAGTTCTTCACCGTCATCAGGTACATTCACCAGAACCCGGTCAAGGCGGCGATCTGTGATCACCCTGCGCAGTATCGATATAGTAGTTACAAAAACTATTTTGACGACGATCTGATCGATAGCAGCTTCGTGCGTTCAGAGGTCAGCGTTGAATTCTTCCGCAGTTTTAACTGTGCCGAAAATGACGATAGGTGCCTTGATATTGACGACGAGCGCCCGAGACTAAACGATGAGCGCGCCGCAAATATAATACAGAGGCTCTCCGGCTGCAGCAATGTGACGGAGTTCCAGCGTCTCGAAACGAAAGTGCGGAATGAGGTACTTTACGATATGTGGATGGCCGGTATTTCGATGAGTCAGGCCAGCAGGGTCACAGGGGTTTCGTACGGGGTGATAAGGAAGGTCATCGCGGCAGCACAGCGAAAGTGAGTGAGCTCCGGCGGCGGGCGGGTGCGGCATGGATGACCTGCTTTCGCCGTGTCAAAAAATAGATGACCTCTGGGGTAGTTTGTCCCCATCTGGGGACAAACTACCCCAGAGGTCGATTCGCGATGCTATAATAAAGAGAACACCAGGAGTCTCTGCAACACATTCCATCCAAAAGTGCAAACAGCAAACGCCCACCAATACAAACAAGGAGAATCACTATGCCCTTCCCCGCAAACTTCCTCTGGGGCGGCGCCACCGCCGCCAATCAATGCGAAGGCGCCTACGACCTTGACGGCCGCGGCCTCGCCAACGTTGACGTAATTCCGAATGGCCCTTTCCGGCGCTTCGTCACCAGCGGTGAGCGCCCGATGCTCGATTTTGAAGACGGCTACTTCTACCCTGCCAAAGAAGGCATCGACATGTACCACCATTTCAAAGAAGACATCAAGCTCTTTGCCGAAATGGGCTTCTCCGTCTATCGCCTCTCCGTGGCCTGGACCAGGATCTACCCGAACGGCGACGAGGCCGAGCCCAACCGCAAAGGAATCGAATTCTACCGCAAACTCTTCGAGGAGTGCCGCAAGTACAACATCGAGCCGCTTGTCACGATCACTCATTTTGACTGCCCGATCCATCTCATCAAAAAGTACGGCGGTTGGCGCAGCCGCAAGATGATCGACTTCTACAAGCGCCTCGTGACGACCCTCTTCACTGAGTTCAAGGGCCTTGTCCACTACTGGCTGACCTTCAACGAGATCAACGTCCTCTACCACCTGCCCTTCATGGGCGCGGGCATCTGCTTCTACGAGGGCGAGGACCGTTATCAGGTCACCAACACCGCCGCCCATCACGAACTAGTCGCCAGCGCCTGGGCCACCAAGATCGGCCACGAGATCGATCCCGACAACAAGATTGGCTGCATGATGGCCGCCGGCTCCGTTTACCCCGCCACCTGCCGCCCCGAGGACATGCTCAAGGCCCAAGCCGAGAACCGGGTCAACTACAGACTGATCGACGTTCAGGTTTTTGGCGAGTACCCTGCCTACCTGCTCAAAGAATACGAGCGAGCCGGCTTCACAGTCCCCTTCGCCGCCGACGACCGCGAGATCCTCCGTCAAAATACAGTCGACTTCGTGTCCTTCAGCTACTACTCGAACCGCACCGTCTCCACAGAGGACAAACCCAACCCGAACAAAGACAGCATCTTCAGCGGCACCCGCAACCCCTACCTCAGAGCTTCCGATTGGGGCTGGGTCGTCGACCCCCAAGGCCTGCGGCTGACCCTGAACGACCTTTACGACCGCTACCGCCTCCCGCTTTTCATCGTGGAAAACGGCCTCGGCGCCTATGACAAAATAGAGCCCGACGGCACGATCATCGACGACTACCGCATCGACTACCTCCGCGACCACATCAAAGCAATGCGTGACGCGGTCACCCTCGATGGCGTCGACCTCTGGGGTTACACCACCTGGGGCCCCATCGACCTCGTCTCCGCCTCCACCGGCGAGATGAGCAAGCGCTACGGCTTCATCTACGTCGACCTGGACGACAGCGGCCGCGGCACCATGAAGCGCAGCCGCAAGAAATCCTTCTACTGGTACAAAAAAGTGATCGAGAGCAACGGTGAGGACCTGAACTGAAAATCGACCTCTGGGGTAGTTTGTCCACACCTGTGGATAATCGACCTCTGGGGTAGTTTGTCCACACCTGTGGAAATAATCGACCTCTGGGGTAGTTTGTCCACACCTGTCCATTAAGTACATCCCAAAATAGAGAAAAACGCAAATTTACTATATTTTTCCTGCATTATTTAATTTAGCATTGTAATATTTGTTATATTTGTAATAGAATTTCGTCTATTTGCATAGAAACATCAAAAACCATTTCCAACTAATTAATAAAAGGAGATCAAAAAATGGAAGAAAACAAAATCAATAACGAGGAAATCATTGTAACTGAAGAAGAAAAGGTTGTTGAAGCCCCCAAGGCTGAAGAGCCCGCAGCAGAGGAGCCCGCGGTTGAAGAGACCACAACAGATGCGCCCGCAGCAGAGGAGCCTCAGGCGGAAGGCGCCGCTGAAGAGCCTGCCGCTGAAGAACCTGCCTCTGAAGAAGAGCCTCTCACCGACGATGATCTCAAGAAGTTCGCGGATGACATGGTAAGTAAAATCAAAGAACTCGTCGCGGAAGGAAATGTCAGCCGCATTCGCATCCGCAAAGGCGACACTATTATCCTGAATCTGCCTCTGTCCGTCGGTTTGATCGGAACCGCCCTCGGGCTGGTCGCCGCTCCTTGGGCAGTGATACTCGGCACGATCAGCACAATCGGTTTCAAGTGCACCGTAGAAGTCGAAAAGAAAGACGGCACCGTCACCATCATCCATGGCAAAGAATCCTGAAGAAAAAACAGGATAAAAGGCCTCAGGCAAAAGACCTCTGAGGTGATTTGCTGACAATTAAACTTAGAAGACCTTCAAAAGACCTCTGGGTAAGTTTGCAGACACCTGTCCACAAACCACCCCAGAGGTCTCTATTTTTCCACATATGGGGACAAACTACCCCAGAGGTCATTCATCCCAGAGGTCATTCATCCGGCTGCTGCCCATCGTGTGCCTTCCATGCGCAATCAGTTATCTTCATATCCGTGAACACCGCCGTAAAGCTCGAGTCCTCAGGGCTGCAGGCATAAATACCAAAACAAATCTTTCCGGCACCTTCCCACATATGACAAACTCTCATCTGCGAAAAATGCTCGCCATCCTGAGAACACTCAATGCAGTAATCATCTTCCCTGCGGCTGAACCGATACCACATAATCTTCACATCCGCCGGAATTGCCGTTGTCGCCCAATCTGAGTAGCCATGATTGGTCACCACCGAGCCCAAATGCTGAAATTCCTCATTTTCGTACTCCACGGAGCCTTTCAACCAGTTCTCTGAATCAAGATACATGACAATACCGCACTGATCAAACCGATGATGACTGCCAGAAAAATCTGTTTTCACAATAAAGGAAAAGAACTTTTCCTCCGTCTCCATTTGCAGTACCGGCGCGTTGTCATTTCGGAAATGATAATACGTCCTCTGCCACAGATCCGTCCCCGGCGCAGTCGTAATCTCGATCCGATCCTCCGCGATACGGAAATCCTTCGGCTCCCTTGTCCATTTCATTTCTGCCGTCATTCCCATTTTTCCTCTTTCTCGTGAAAATCGACCTCTGGGGTCATTTGTCCATTTGCCATGCCCTGGGACAAGAGACCTCTGGGGTGGTTTGTCTATATCACTATATTCACACTAACACGATTCACTATCTTTTTCCACAAGTGGGGACAAACTACCCCAGAGGTCTCTTTCATCCGCCACCAAAAGCATCTATAATCTAGTGTGTATAAAATCAAAATATCGACACAACCGCAGCAAACCACCCCAGAGGTCGTTTGTTGCCAGAAAGGACCCCCATGAATCCTATCAAAACCACCGCCATCTATGGCCTCGGCGCCCTCGGCATGCTCTTCGGCTCCCGGCTCCAGCAGGCCTTCGGCTCTGAAAACGTCAAGTTCGTCATGGACAGCGCCCGCTTCGCCCGCCACAAGGACGATATTTACACGATCAACGACGAGCCCTTTGCCTTCGCTCTTCAGGACGCAGCTGAAGTCAACGCCCCATCGGACCTCGTGATCGTCGCCGTCAAGGGGCCCGACCTTGCAGCCGTTGTGGACCAGATCGCTCCCTCCGTCGGCCCGGACACGATCATAATTTCGTTTATGAACGGCATCACCAGCGAAGACATCCTCGCGTCAAAATATACCCGCCGCCACATTCTCGACTGTATCGCAATAGGCATGGACGCTATGCGCGACGGCACGCAGCTCCACTACACAAAATGCGGCAAAATACAGTTCGGCTCCCGCGATAACACACAGGCGGAAGATGTATGGGCGGTTAAACGATATTTTGACACAGCGGGAGTCCCTTACGAGGTCAGAAATGACATCCGCCGCGCGATGTGGTACAAATACCTGCTCAATGTCGGTGTGAACCAGGCCTGCACCGTCTATGAGACAGACTACGGCCATGTCACATCACCCGGCCCGATCTGCGACGAAATGAAAGAAGCGATGCGGGAAGTCTGCCGCATCGCAGCCATGGAGGGCATCACCCTCACTGAGGACGACATCAACGCCGCAATAGAGCTTGAAAAGACCCTCAAGCCCGACGGCTATCCGTCCATGCGTCAGGACGCGCTCGCCGGCAGGCCGACCGAAGTCGACCTCTTTGCGGGAACCGTCATCGAGATGGGCAAAAAATTTGGGATTCCTACGCCGGTGAATCAGAAGTATAAAGACTCCCTCCACTGACCTCGACCTCTCCTCGACCTCTCCTCGACCTCTGGGGTAGTTTGTTCCCATCTGGGGAAAAAGACCTCTGGGGTAGTTTGTGGACAGGTGTCCACAAACTACCCCAGAGGTCACATTCCTCCCTACAGAAACGCATCCAGCACCTTACGCGTCTTCAGTGAATCCTCCTCTGTCAGGATTCCCAGTTCCTCCAGTTTCTCGACCAGTTCTTCCCGGATCCCTGCTGCCGTCTCACAATCCTCCGCTGTCAGCGAAATCTCCGTGATAAACAGACTCTCGCCGGACTCCGAATCAGGGATCTCCCAGACCTCAATCTGCACTTTCGAACCCCCGAATTTTCCATTATATCTGTCAAAAAATACAGGTCCGGCCATCTGTGCCGATTCAAGCGCTTCATTTCCCCACTGTTCGGTTCCCCAGTCCCGCTCCTCCACAGGAATGTGCTGCTCCAGCATGTAACGTCCCTCATTAGGCGTCAAAAACGCTATGCTCTCTTGTCCGCCGGAATCGACATCTTCTTTGAGCGAAATACTCAGCGTCATACTCGAAAAGCCCCACTCAACCTGCGCTTCCCAGCTTTCTCCGGATAAGTCAAAGCCTTCCTCCCCGGCGCGCTGTACAGCTTCGTCAACGTCCGTCCCGGATATGGGATACCGCTTTTTATATGTCAGTTCGAATCCTTTGTCAGCCTTTCCCTCTTGCATCCTGATCCGATTGATCCAGCCCTCTCGCTCAAAAACCCTATCCGCTCCGTCGAAATATACCACTCCAAATTTCTTGATCTTCTTGCCTGTATCAAATTCGCTGCGGATTTCCTTTTTCAACTTGTGATCTTCATCCAACACAGCATCGGAATCCAGCAAAAAATGGACCTCCGTCTCAATCTTTTGACTGCTCCGCTTCTGAGAGGAGACTCCGCCCTGCGCTTCATCATCCGACCTCTCATCATCCGACCTCTGGGGTGCTTTGTCCTGAGTTGACGCTTCGGACGAGATCATTGTCTCCTCTGAAGTACCTCCGACCTCCATGCCAGCAGGCGTTTTTGCCCCAAACAATGCACATGCGGCCAGATTTGCTGCAAGCACAGCACAGATTAATATTAACGGGATCTTCCTTTTTTTCATTTTTCCCTTCTCCTGCGTGCAATCGACCTCTGGGGTGGTTTGTCCACACCTGGGGTGTAACGCTTCTCCGGGGCCAATCGACCTCTGGGGTGGTTTGGGTGGTTTGTCCACACCTGTGGAAAAACGCACCGGGTATTAAAGTCCCTCTATCCAGGAGAAGAACTTGTCGAGCCCCCGGTTCTCCTCTCTGGTCTCCAGGAACAGGCCCGCTGTATACCATGAATGCGTATTCTTCCGATCCACCACACTGTACAACTCGCAAGTGTTGCCCAGTTCTTCTGCCCGCCTGGCAAAATCTTCCGCGCAGGCATATTCGACCAGCCCATCATGCCTGCTCTGGATAAGCAGCATGGGGATCCGGCTTTTGCCCATCAAAACCACCGGCTCTCCGTTTTTCCTGTTGTAGTTCTTTCTGAACAGCTGATCGAGCAGCAGCTTTAGCGTCAGTGACTGACCATCCCTGAAACTGTATGGCCCGCCAAAGCCTATAAATCCTATGATATTTGACACATCGATATTGAATTTCCTTTGGACTTTCCGGCAGTAACACATTATGGAAGTCAGATGGGCGCCGGCTGACGGCCCGGCCACTACGACCTTCGACGCATCGATCCCATTCTCCTTCAAATAACTGATTGCCGAACTATATCCCTCACATACATCCTTGATCTGACAGGGATACTTGTATTTGGGAGACAGCCTGTAACCCAGGGAAACGAAGCGGTATCCCTGCCCGCAAACACACTGCCCGACAAAGTCAAAGAGTTTGGGATTGCCCGCATTCCAGCCACCGCCGTGCACCCACACTATGACCTTATCGCTGGTCACCCGCTCAGGTTCGTAGTAGAGAAAGTATTGTTCACTATTTTGACCATAGGAAACCATTACAGGTTTGTACCTCTTCTTTACCTGAAACATCCTTCTGTATAAGCCAAAATAGCTCAGGCTTTCACGCAAATAATCATTCATATCTGCTTCCTCCGCCCTCCTTCGACCTCCTTCGACCTCTGGGGTAGTTTGTCCCCATCTGGGGACAAACTACCCCAGAGGTCGAGGTCGCCCATTACCCCAAGCTGTCATACTTCGCGGCACTTCCACGCGCCTTCTCCACAGGATATTTTGCCTCGTTCTGGTCCATCTTGCGATTGACGATCACATCCTCGTCCAAGCCAAGTTTATCGAGCATATTCCGGCAGTACACGAGCACATCCGCAAGCTCTTCACTGACGTGGTCGACATCATATTCCGTATCAGACCACTGGAAACACTCAAGAAGCTCTGAGGCCTCGATGGCAATCGATTTCGCAAGATTGGCAGGTGTGTGGAACTGGTCCCAGTCACGGTCCTCTGTGAATTTTCTGATCCGGTCTATTGTTTCCTGCTTCATCGTTTAACCCCCGTCACCTGCTCTGCCGCACCTTCAAAGTCTTCAAATACGCCTTTTGCTCATCCGAAATCCTATAACTTTCTACGCTCTTCTGGATCGCCTTATTATGTACCCAATCGGCCAACTTCTTCTCTTCCAGATATGGCAACACCAATTCATACTGCTTCGCCAGTGCGGTTGCAAAGTACCACGCGATCATCATGTTGACGTAGTATTCCTCCGACCTGACCTCGGCCACCATGTCCGCATACTCCAGGTCGAACCGCTCATCCAGGAAATGCTGCATCAGCATCCCGATCGCGAACCTGACCGTGTAGGTTTGATCGGATTTGATCCATGCCCGGATATAGGGAAGGAGTTTCTCCGGCTCTTTTTTGAACACTTTAGGAGAAAGCTGGTCGCAGGTAGCCCAGTTGTCGATGAACGGGAGAAATGCGTCAACTTCCGCCATGCACTTGTCAAAATCCTTCTCCAGCGAGATCACAAATGCATGCAGCTGGTCTTCGTCAAAATATTGATGCGGCAATTGGGCAAGGAACGCATCAACATCCGTGTCTTTATACAATTTTTTGGCAAATGTGCGGAGTGTCGGCGTCCTGACACCAATAATCCTGCCGGCAGCAACTGTAGGAATGATTTTCACCTGCATAAGGGCATAGTCCTTATCCTGCATCCGAAACAGCTCCGCCACGATCTCATCTCTGTTCATTTCTGATCCTCCTCTGTCAAACGACCTCTGGGGTGGTTTGTGGACAGATGTGGAATAATCATCATCTGGGGACAAAATACCTCAGAGGTCGATGTCGCTCATTCCGTCTTCAGGCAACTGTCCATGAAGGATTTTATCTCATCCTGCATTTCTTCGGGAAACAGAGAATACATGATCGTGACGTGTGTGCCTGTCGGGTGGAAAATAGTTTTCACGTTTTCATTTTCTGTGTCATGAATCCGCAAAGATGTCCATGGATCTGTTGGTCCGTAGATCATGAGATGTTTTGCCGGGCTTGTGTCAATGGATGCGTTCAGAGCATCCCTGAAAGACGGATCATAAACGAATGCTTTCTTCTGCTCCTCCGTGAAGACAAGGTCCTGAAACAGAGTCGCTTCCCCTTCTTCAGTGACGGATAAGGTATTCGGCAGGCCGGCGTCCGCGAGGGCTTTCCTCAAATAAGAAAAATCATAATGCTGTCTTCCGAGCTCTTTCGCCGTGTGTACATAATACGGCCAGGCAAAAAAGTCCGGCGACCAGTCTTCAAAACTCTGTACAGTCAATAGGAGCGATAATTCCTTTTCAAGTTTCGTTTCCTTTTCTCCTTCCGTTGTTTCGGGAAGGGCAAGTACCTTCTTAACAGAATCGAACATCTGCTGGTTGGACTGCCATATCTGCACGGCAAATTCCAAAACATTCATATCATACAGTTTGTCGATAGAATCCCGGAAACGCAGTCCCGACGCATTGACCTTTTCGGTATAAAGCGGGAGCAGCTCTTTTTTGTCCTTTAAAAGCGCAACCTGAAAATCCGTGACGAGCTTTCGAAGCTCCGCTCCCCGCTCTTTGCCCAAAGCATCTCCAATCTCAGTGTAAACAAATTCATACATGCGGTCGTCCGAGGTGCTCAGCGCGAAGGGCGCGGCCGTCGGGCAGTAAACACGCATGTCCTCCGGGAAATAATGGGCATAGATATTCGACATCAGCCCGCTGTAACTTGTGCCGTAGCTGAACCAGACGTCTCCCAGTATCTTTGACATTTCCGTATAGATCTTGTGCATATCATTGGCGGCATTTTCTGCCGTCATATATTCCCAGTAACGGACGTCATCATTTGACATATCCTCCGGCCGGGATTTCCCGAAAAACCGGTGCTCAGGGTGTACAACACTCGCGCCGTATTCTTCGACAATGTCAAGCGGTATTCCCCACATAAAGTAATCATCCATCAAAGCATAGCCTTCCGTATCCATAGCGGCAATTTCGGAGCCTTTTTTCAGGCTCACCTCCACCCGCTGCGGGAAAGAGCCCTTTTCGGGATGCTCCCAGTCCAGCGGCTGACTGAAGGTCACAATATACCTCTCGTCAAACTTGCTGATAAAAGGAAGCAGCCATACCTTCTCCACACTGGTCACCCCGTCCAGCTCGGCCAGACGCTGCTCCATGCTCTTTCCGTTTCCTTGCGCATAGCCGCCAATCGGGGATAACAGAGCGATCACACAAGCCAAAATCAGGACACGTGCTACGTTTCTAAATACTGTTTTCTGGGGATTTGGTTGTATCATATTTATCCTCCTTGAAACGACCTCTGGGGTAGTTTGTCCCCACTTGTCCATAAACGACCTCTGGGGTAGTTTGTCCCCAGATGGGGATTTTTCCACCCCTGAGGACAAACCACCTCAGAGGTCGAGGTCTCCTTCAGAGGTCGAGGTCACCTTACCATATCAATATCCTGTCTTCCGGCGCCAGATACATCCCGTCGCCCTCCTTGATGCCATATGTGTCAAGGAATTCGTCAAACTGCTGAAGCGTCACATTGATGCGCTGGTAACTGAGCGGATGCGAGTCTGAAGTCGCCAGCCATTCACACATCTGAAGGGTGTCCATCCTCTGCCACATGCGCGCGTACGCGCGGAAGAATTTGTCATAATCGAATCCGTCAATCTTCTCAGCCATCAGAAGTACGCACTTGATGCCGCCCATATCGGCCGTCGCCTCGGTGTTCACGAGCTTGCCGCTGTTAGGCGTTCCGTCGTCGAAGGGCACTATTTTGTCAAAATACGCAATAACCTTGCCCGTTCTCTCATCAAACGCCGCCTTGTCCTCAGGGGTCCACCAGTTGTTAAAGTTTCCAGCCGCATCGTACTGCGCTCCGCCGCTGTCAAACGCGTGCGAGATCTCATGCCCGATCACGCCGCCGAGCGCGCCATATTTCTCTTCGATCGACATATCGCTCCTGTACGTGACATCGCAGAAAAAGCCGGGAATAATATTGATCGAATTATCTTTGGGCTCATAGTAAGCATTTGTCTCGATAATATCGATATCGCCCCAGAGTTCTTTGTCAACCGGCCCATTCATTCTGCCGACATCCCGCTGCTTATCGGCTGCCGCGCGATCCAATCTGGCTGTCAAAATATCGCCATCCTCATTCACAGAATAAATCGAGTAGTCCTCCCATTTGTCCGGATAGACGGCATGAATTGCTATGGCGTCCAGCTTGTTCTGGGCCGCCTCCCGGGTCTCGGCCGAGAGCCAGTCCGTCTTGGCAAGCATCTCCCTGTAAGTGTCAATCACATCCTCGCAGATCTGCCGAATCTCCTCCCGCACAGACTCGTCCAGATACTGCCTTACATACAGCCGCCCGAAACTGTCGCGGAACATACCGCGCGTACTCGTATAAGCCCGTGTCTCATCCGCGGGCGCCTGCGTCAGTCCATAAAACTCCATATACTGCTTGATATACTCGCGATACGCAGCCTCGTCCAAATACTGCATGCTGCCCAGCAGAATATTCACCAGGATTTTGTCCCGCAGTGTCTCAGCGTTCTCCTCCGTGAAGAGGGCGTCGAGTTCCTTCAGCGCACCAGGCTGCAAAACATTGATCCGCTCAGCCTCGCTCCAGCCATCCCTCTCCATGATCTCTGCCAAAGGATAGTTCGGGGTCATCTCACGGATCTGATCCATTGTGACCGGATTGACCGTCCCCTGAAGATAGGAAGGATCCTGCGTCTCCACTAACGGCGTCACATACTCCGCAAGCCGGGCGTCCAGCTCGTTGACATTGTCGATCGCCTTCTGCGCCTCCTCTTTGGTCAGGCCGACCCTTTCCAGCATGTAGGAAGCGAGGGCTTCTTTCTTTTTTTTGACACGTTTGCCGTTCTCCGTAATCTTCCTGTACTCCGCGGCATCCTCCAAAAGCAGATTTGTCGGTCCAAGATTTACCTGGTACAGGCCGGAATCCTGCGTATACTTGTCCAGCCCGATCGGCACCAGCGCCGGCGCGTCCTGTGTGCTGAACCGCGCATATGTGTCGCAGCGACTTCGACCTCTGGGGTAGTTTGTTCGTCGGCGGCCTCTGGTTCACCGGAGACCTCTGGGGTGGTTTGTCCCCACACATCACAGAGACCTCTGGGGTAGTTTGTGGACATCCATTGCGCTTTTTGGAAGTACGGTGTTGTGGAGATGCCTGGTGGCCTCTTTATTATAGCATCGAGAATCGACCTCTGGGGTCATTTGTCCCCCTGGGGTGGTTGTTCCCCTATATTGTCAAAATATTGTTCATGTTAATAATACTTAATTTTCAGTCATTGCGCACCCTGAAATAAATACGACCTCTGGGGTAGTTTGTCCACACCTGTGGACAAACTACCCCAGAGGTCGAGGTCGCGGAGGTCGAGGTCGCATCCCCCTCACCCAAACACTTCATCAAACAAAATTGAAATAGATCCTTCGCTGCAGAACTTCCTTACAGAATATCCCAGATTTGGTGCCCTATATTCTTCATCTCCACCGGCATCTTTCAGTGCCTGCAGAACATTCCTGAGATCTTCGTGCAGTTCCTCAGTAAAGACCCGATCTGTCCCTTCACGATGCTCCACATAATTGTATGATGGCAGTATCTGTTTTGCCTGAAGAGCAAATCGATTCATACCGGAATTTCCATATGAATCCAAAGCATTCACGTCCGCTCCCATATCAAGCATCCTTTTCAAAACATTGAGAGCTTCAACAGCTCTCTCTTTTGTTGAGAAGACACGGAATCCCATATATTTATCATTTGTATTCCACCTGCAGCACATCACAGCGCAGTTAATTGCGTCATGTAGCACCGGTGTTCTCCAGGCGTTGCAGCAGGACTCATCTTCGATAAAATTTACATCCGCTCCCATATCCAGCAAATAATTGGCAATAGCGATATTCCCCGTTTTGAGGGCAACCTGCAAAGGCGACTGTCCGTCGTCCTTCTTAGGCGGCTGCTTTGCCACACAATTGACCAGTGCCGGTTTTTTTTCAATAATCTGCTTGACCATTTCAAGGTTCGATGCTCTTATAGCAGTAAATAGTTTTTTCATGTAGATTCTCTTTCTTATACTTGTCCAATCCAATCGACTTCGACCTCCTGATCTCGACCTCTGGGGTGGTTTGTCCACACCTGTGGACAAACCACCCCAGAGGTCGAGAGATGCCAGAGGTCGAGAGATGTCCATCATGGAATCGACACCTCACCACACAGGCTCAGGCGAAAGTATTCTTTGATCTCCTGAGAGTCTTCCGTCTGCCCCAGCACCCACATCAGTTTAGTGACTGCCGCTTCAGTTGTCATATCATACGCCTGGATCACGCCCGCCTCCAGCGCACGGCGCCCGGTCTCATAGATTCCCAGATTGCTTCCCTCAAACCGACACTGCGTCCCGACAAGAACTGTTGCCCCCTGCCCGGTGAGATTTCGAAGCTCGCTGATGAAATCATGCCTCAGGAACGGCATTCCACCCAATCCGAATGCCTCAATGTAGAATGCTTTATACCCCTTTTCCGCATACATCCGCAGCACTTCTCTGTGAATGCCGGGAAAAAGTTTGATGACCGCAACATCCGGACAGTACTGATCCTGCAGCTTGAAAACACCCTTTTTCAAGGGCAGCATTCTCTCATTGATCTTCATGCCGATTGAACTGATCTCCGCCACATTTTCGCAATTGATACTGTCAAATGCGTCAAAACTAAGTGACCGTACCTTCGATGCGCGGCACCCCAGCATTACTTTCCTGTTGAAAGCGACGAAAACGCCGGAGCACCCGCTCTGCGCCATGTAGATCGCGCACCGCAAATTCTCCATTGCATCCGCCACAGGGTTCGAGATGGAAAGCTGGCTGCCGGTGATCACGACAGGTATATTGATATTTTGAAGCATAAACGACAACATGGACGACGTATAAGCCAGAGTATCTGTTCCATGAATCACCACAATTCCGTCAAAACAGTCCCTCTGCCGGCTTATAGCCTGTGCAAGGCGCGCCCAATCCTCCGGGAAAATGTTTGCGCTGTCCAGCGACATGAATTCCTGCATGGTCAGCTGAGCTTCTCCTGCGACAATGTGTAGTTCACGCTCCATGGACTCAGTCGTCAGACCCGGAGTAATCCCGTGTTCCCTGACAACTGAGGCAAGTGTTCCGCCTGTATTCATGATCAGCACTTTTTTGCTCATTTTTGTCACTCTCTTTTAATTCACTTGTTACGTATTGGGGGGTGATAATGATCGGCTCTGACCCGACCTCTGGGGTAGTTTGTCCCCAGGTGGGGACAAACTACCCCAGAGGTCGGGTCAGGTCGCTTATCCATAATAATACACCAGTGTTAAGGCCTTGTGTCCCCATTATTATGATTTACACTCAATCAACCGGCTCACTATAGTACTTCCCGAAAAAATCCTCCGTCGGCAGCACATTTATGATGATCCCCGGATCAACTTCCCTAAAAAGGTTGACGATGTCCTTCTCTTCATACGCAGAGATCACCGTATGCAGGATGCTCATCTTTTTTCCGCTGTAACCGCCCCGCCCTTCCAGCACCGAAATCCCGTGCATGGAATGCTGTATGAATGCCGCCACAATTTCGTCTGCCTTTTGTGTCGTCGCCTGAAGAGTCACCCGTTTATACCGATGGTAAAACGCCTCGATCGTCTTCGTCGAAATGAATTGGAACAAAATCGAGTACCCCGCGCTCTCCCAGCCGGAGATGGCGCCGAACACGCACAGCATCGCCGCGTTAAAGACAAATACATATTGCCAGATCGACTTGCCGAGCCGGTTGGAAACGTACAGCGCAATGAAATCCGTCCCGCCCGTAGACGCGTTCCCCCGCAGTGCGGTCACCGCTGAAATCCCGTACAGGGTTCCTCCGAAGCAAATGTTCAGAAGCACATCGTCAAATAGAGGCCTCGCCGGCAAAATCCCGAGCAATAGACTTGTCATCAGAACCTGCGCCAAAGAAAACACAACGAATTTTCGTCCAATGCTTCGGCTGCACAACAAGGCCGCCGGAATATTCAGTGCGACCATGCCCATTCCCACTGTCACCGGCACTCCAATTCTTTGTGTCAAAATAGACAACAGCGTAGCAATTCCCGTAAAACCGCCGGGAAGCAGATTCACCGGTTGTAAAAAAGTGCGCATCGCCGCGGCCTGAATAAAAGCGGAAGCCGCCACTGACACAGCAGTGACGGCCATCCTTCTGATCGATTTAAATGAAGCAATATTTTCAACTTTCACGCCTGCTTCTCCTCACAGTGAAATATCACGCTTTCTCCACCACGTAGTTATCTCTCACACCATCAAGGACTTTGCTTCCAATCCTTTTGTGGAACTGCGGATCTTTGGGGATATCGGGATTAATGCCCAGTTCCTGCGGCGCCAGGCAGGCTACTATCTGCAGCGGGATGATGTACTCCCAGCAGGAGAACAGCGGGTCCTCTGTAAACGGCGCGATGCAGTACTTATCCTGGATTTCATCAACGCCCTCCGCCGTGCCGATCAGATAATTGTGAGGTGTCCACTCACTGAGGATCTCGATGAGCTTAACTGTCCTGGGCTTATAATCACCCTTCGACGCCAGATAGAAAACATGCGCGCTCTCCGTGATAGAGTTATAAATTCCATGGAAGAATTCTTCGATATCGTATCCTGTAACACCCTGCCGCACAGTCTCAAGCATCTTCAGTGCTCCTTCGAGCACGTCACCATAGCAGTTGTCATAACCGACCACAATGATCCTCTTTGCGGGCAGGAATTCATTGCGGATCCTGTCGTACCAGGCAGTCGCTGCTTCCGTGATATTCACAAGGTTATCGATCACGCGATGCATCCGCTCGATATATCCCTCGACGCACTCCTCGGTGATGATTCCCTTTGCAATGCCCAGCTCTGCCAGCATCAGTTCAATTGTGAGCGTGCTCCCTGCAAATCCCTTGGTTTTCGCGCCGGCCAGCTCATTGCCGACCATGATCCTGGTCTTTGTCGCCGCGTGGTCAAAAATCAGCGCTCTCGGATTTTCTGATACCGCCGCAGTGTACAGCCCCTTCTCGGTCGCCGAATCAAGACCTGCGACTGTCGACAGGCTCTGCCCGCCCTGAGACATTCCGATCACGAGCGTGTTGGCGTTGAACACTTTCTCTCCCCGCTCGAACTGTGTCGGATACATTACGATCACTTTCATATTCAGCAGTTCTTCAAGGAAGTTTTTGGCATTGAGTCCTGCGTGATAACTCGTACCCGATCCCAAAATATAGATCTGCTCAATGTTTTTATCCTTATAAAAATCAACGAATTCTTTCGTGATCTCTCTGCGGTCCTTGATAATGTTGCGCAGCACAACAGGTGTCTCGCAGATATAGTCATACATATTTGAATGGCTCATAATAGCATATACCTCCCAATCAGAAAATTCCGATCACTGAACCCAGGATGCCGACGATGATCATGCCCCAGAGCAGTGTTGTGGTCTTCACGCCCTTCCGCATCAGGAAGTAAATGAAGAAAGTCAGGCAAAGCGGCAGGAATCCGGCAATGATGCTGTCAAAAATGTCCTGCAGAACAACTTCTGCTCCGCCGATCGAAAGCACAAGCGGTGTGGCAAGGGAGACCATCGAAGCGCACATGGAGCCGACGACGACCAGACCCAATATTTTGGCAACCTCTGTCAAAACAGCGATCGCCCCGCCTTCTGTCATGCTCTCAAGGAAGCTGATTCCGCTCTTATAACCGAGCTCAAGACCCTTGTATCTGACAAGGAAGTGCGGAATATTGTAGATCAGGAGGAACAGGATCGCGCCGAGGATGCTTCCCTGTGCCGCGATGCTGCAGCCGATACCTGCGCCGATGATCCTCAGAGTGCCCCAGAAGAATGCATCGCCTATGCCTGCAAGAGGGCCCATAAGAGCTGTCTTAACAGCGTTGATGGACTCTTCGTCGCACTCTTCGCCTGCATCCTTCGCTTTTTTGAATTTTTCTTCCATAGCGATGGCCGCGCCGGTAATGAAAGTGACGATCGCGGGTGTCGTATTAAAGATCGCCAGGTGTCTCTTCATGGCTGCTTTGGCCTCTTCGCCGTCGGGATAAAGCTCTTTAAGGGCCGGGAGCATCTGATATGCAAATCCCACGTTCTGCATTCTCTCGTAGCAGAAGCATCCCTGCAGAGGGAAAGACCTCCAGAAAGTCTTATTAAAAACGTCCTTAGTCATTACACTGTTTTGCACTTCATTCTCCATAACTGCTGCTCTCTCTTCCATCACAGTTCACCTCCCAAATCATCGGACAACGGATCATACAGATTGCCGGCAGCCGCCTGTGCCGCAGCGGCATTCTCTTTAGCCTGCATAGTATACTGATAAATAATATAGGCAACCGCGGTTCCCAGAACGGCTGCGCCGACTGTGTTCACACCCATGAGCGCTGTAAGCACCCAGCCCACAAAGAAGAACGCGACATTTTTCTTATCAAACAGAAGGTTCATCAGGATCGCGATACCAAGTGCAGGAAGCATACCGCTGGCCACACGCAGACCGTTTGTAACACTTGCGGGGATCATGTCCACGAAGGTGCCTATCACTGCCGATCCCAGAAGAGCTCCAAGGAAAACAAGCAGAAAATAACTAACGAAGAAAAGGATCCCGCCGCCCCAGAGCGCTCTGTCGATACCTTTGTAGTCGCCTCTTTCCGCGGCCTTATCTGCCATGCTGACAAAATATGCATTGGCTGTTCTGTCCAGAATTCCTACCAGCTGACCCAGTGTTGCAATGGGAAGCGCAAGCGCGACAGCTGCACTGACATCGAGACCGGAAGTAATTGCAAACGCGGTTGCAAGGATTGTTCCGGAAACGGTGTCCGGAGGTGTCGCAGATCCGATGCCCACAACGCCCATCATAACAAGTTCCAGTGAAGCGCCGATGATGATACCGGTAGTAAAGTCACCGAGGATCAGTCCGACCAAAGGTCCGAGAACAAGCGGACGGTCACACATCAAAATTCCAAACATACGGCTGTCCCAAATTCCGAGACCGCCCAAAAGGCCCAGTAAAACAGCTTGAAAAATATTCATCATTTCCTCCTTCTCTTCTTTTAGCGATTATAGTTTCTGCGAATATCTTCGCAGGAGAGTTTTTTGGAAGTGGGATCAGCCTGCATGAAAAGATGGATCCCCTGTCCCTCGAGGCGATTCATCACGGCGATGTCCTCTTCTCCCATATAGGAATTCATATCGATCTGCTTCTTTCCGGCTCCGCTCCTGAGGCCGCCCATCAGCACTTCCTTCACCGCGTCCCCGGTCTTGCCGATCACATATTCCGCATCCTTCATCGTTTTAGTGATCACCATGATCGTTCTGGAAGCGTGTTTAGGATTGTTGATCACCGCTGCCGCTCCATCAAGTGATTTCATAGACAGAGTGACTCCGGGAGGCGTCGCAAGTTTGAAAGCGACCTGCATCGCCTTGTCCTGAAGCATTGCGTTATTCGCGATCAGGATCACATCCGCTTTATAATAATTCGTCCATGCCACTGCGACCTGACCATGCAGCAGTCTGTCATCTACGCGTAAAATCTTGATCATTGTTTTCCCTTTCCGACTTCAGTCACAATTCATCATCATCCGCCAAAACATCGCCATCTGCAGCTGCACTGATCAGCATTAAATTGCTTTTTGCCTGCTCAACGGCTTCTCTGATCAGTTCTTCGTTACCGGCCCGGTTTTCGTCGAATTCTGTTACCGCCAGCTCGATCAGAAGCCCCAGATTCATGCCGGAAACCAGATAGAGATTGTCCCTGTCCCCCAGTACCCTGACCGCTGCCTGTGTCGTACTCCCTCCGGGAATATCTGTGAGAATGATGACGGGCTCCTCCTCTTCGAATTTCGCAAGAGCGTCTCTAAGCATTCCCAACGCCTCTTCAATTCCAGTCTCCATCGTGATGCTCAGAGGTATCAGATTTGCGGCCTCCCCCAGGATAAACCTGCAGGACTGTGCGATTCCTTTTGAGAAATCGCCGTGTGTCAACAGAATAATATTGCTCATTGTCTCCTCCTGTTAATGTATATACATTTAAATTATATATAGCATACATTTAAATATTTGTAAATACATTTCGGCTATTTTTTCTATGTTTTGCCGCCAAAAAATTGACATTTTTTCAGTGACAGGATAATATTTGTATATACTTTATAAAAAGGAGCACAAATTGAAAAAAACAGCACTCTATCTCACGATCGCACAAGACATCATTGATCAGATCCAGCGCGGAAGTCTGCATCCGGGTGACCAGCTTCCCGTAGAAAAAGAATTGTGTGATAAGTACAATGTCAGCAGGATGACGGTCAACAAAGCCCTCTCTTCTCTGGTCTATCAGAATTACATCACAAGAACTCCCGGCAAAGGCAGTTTTGTCAACGCGCAGGAGCCCGTGGTGCGAAAGAACATCCGTCAGGAAGGACACAACAGCTTCTCCGCCGACATCACATCGATCGGGAAGCAGCCGGGCGCGATCCTGCAGGAGTACCGGATGATCCGCGCCTCGGAATATCCCCGAATGCAGGAAAAACTCCATCTCGATCCAAATGATATGGTTCACTACATTTTCAGGATCCGTACGATCGACGGCGTTCGTGTTGCCCTCAGCCACACCTACATTCCCTGCGCCCTTCTTCCGGCCCTGGACATCACTGTGCTGGAGCATTCCCTCTACCAATACCTGGACCAGGTGTGCGGCATCCACCCTCACGTCACGGAATATGCCTTCAGTGCCCTTCTTCCAACAAAAAAACAGCAGGAGCTCCTGCAAACGGAGTCCTGCGCTCTCTTAAAATCAGCTCATACGAGCTCGGCTGAATGTGGTCCCTACTTCGAATATACTGAGACCTTCTATGCCGGCAACCGGTATACATATTATTTCAATCTTGATTCTACAAACCCGGGGTGAACTCGGGTTAAACTCTGTTCTCCAATCGACCTCTGTCTGTCCAATAGACCTCTGGGGTCGTCTGTGGAAGGAGGAGAAATAAATCACCCCCGACTACAAACCGCCTCAGAGATCAAAGTACAGTGTTTGCAAGCAATCATTATTAAGCTGCGACCGCATTCGCATTAATCTGTTCAATCGCCCTGCGAATTCCCATCCATACAGATAAATCCGTAAAAATCTCAACAATACTTCCCTGATCTGTAAAAGGC
>Ga0256404_1006324_pt1 | contig 19761 bp, 12 predicted proteins | sample RumenRJG_01DNA_FD_185990 | JGI IMG/M metagenome (GOLD analysis project Ga0256404, IMG submission 185990) | Bovine rumen microbial communities from Lethbridge, Alberta, Canada - RJG_01 | ecosystem: Host-associated > Mammals > Digestive system > Stomach > Rumen | place: Canada: Alberta | collected...
GACGTTTTGCCATGAAACTTCGTGTGCCCTACTGGGCTACTGAGGGATTTGACGTCAGGCTGAATGGTAAATCCATCACCCATCACCCTACACCCGGCACCTATGTCGAGATACCGCTTCGCAAATGGACAAAGAAGGATGTGGTAGAGGTTATCATGCCCTTTACACGTCACCTCGACTATACCCCTGATAAACTGGAAGTGGCAGGCAGACAAACCTACAGCCCTATGTGGACGGCTGCGCTGATGCAGGGACCATTGGTGATGGCTGCTACGGGTGTGAAGACATGGGATGAGGCTACCATTCATGATGAGGCCGACTGGGACCGTTTCCATTTCGTGCCCGATTATGATGCCGACCGTCATGTCACCCATTACTTCCGACTGGATGCTCCAGTGCCTCCTGCTACTGAGGTCGATACATTGGTGCTGAGTCAGACATTGGCAATGGCAAAGGGCCGAATTGACGCTCAGCAGGCTTGGAATGCGCTAACGATAAAAGTGCCCGAACATGCGCCATGGGCGCCTCATGGTTATGCCCGCATGACGGAACAGTATCAGCAATGTGCAACCATTCTGACCTCCAGGATTAATCCCGTTGATGCGGAGAAGTTGCTGTCCAAACTGAATGCTGCGCTCACTGCCATGCGTCCAGGTAATCTGGCTGAGATGGAGGATATGGATGAACTGAAACAGCTGATGCAGCAAGTTCGTGACCTGCCACGTTCTGAAGTTCGGCGTGATGCCTTGTGGCGTGCAGAGCGTGTGGTGCGTTACGTCACCGATGGCAGTGGCACCAAGGATATGATTGATAAAGCAACCAACCAACTAAAAGACATATTGAAGTAACGATGAGAATAGGAATGACGATGGTGCTGGCCCTGGCATTGACGCAAGGAGTTTCAGCACAAGACAATGCCAATATCAAGGATGCCTATCAGCGTGCCTTTGGCATAGGTAGCAGGTATTCCTGGAAGATGAAGAATGGCGATGTGAACGTGCACTTGAAACGTGGCACACATCAGTTCTGGTATTCCCTGTATGATGGCAAGGGACAGGTGTATAAATTGGTTGATGCCGACAAGAACACGGTAGAGGTGTTGACAGAGAATCCGGAAAAACCTCGTCAGCGCCCTGAATGGCGTGGCCCGCAGCGTCACTGGATGGAGGTGCCCGATGAGAAGGATGGTTTCAGAATGTCGCCAGATGGTAAGTCTCAAGTGTATCTTAAGGACAATAACCTTTGGGTGAAACTAAATGGGGAGGAACGTGCTCTGACTACCAATGGTGATTCCACTTATTACTATTCGGCCTGGGGCTCGTTCTCTGCCGATGGTCGCTATTATGCCACAGTGCGTATCAAACCAGCCCCCAAGCATTATGTCTATTATGTGGAATCATCACCCAAAGACCGTTTGGAACCCGTATTACACAAACAGGAATATGCCAAGCCTGGTGACTCGCTGAATTATCGTGTGCCTGTCATTGTAGAGATGGCGACAGGTCGCGTGATAGAACCTTCAACGGATTTGTTTAAGAGTCAGTATCAGGTGACTGCTCCCCGTTGGGATGCAGACAACGAACATGTGACGTTTGAATTCAACGAACGTGGTCATAAGACCTATCGTGTACTGGAACTCTCTGCGAAAACTGGTTTGGTACGAACGCTTATTGAGGAGAAAAACGACAAGTATATCAACTATAACCGTCAGCGCCGCATCGATCTGCAGGATGGTAAACGGATCGTTTGGACCAGTGAGCGTGACGGACGTAACCATATCTATTTGTATGACAGACAAAAAGGACAGTTGATACGTCAGGTGACGAAAGGTGAGTATTATGTGCGTGGCATTCAGCATGTGGATGAGAAGGCTGGTATCATCTATTTCTCGGCCTGTGGCATGAACAAATCCGAGGATCCCTATCTGATACATTATTATAAGATAGGCCTGAATGGCAAGGGTCTGGTATGTCTTACACCCGAGGAGGGTAACCATAGCGTGACCTATACCGAAGATATGGTTTATCTGATTGATACTTATTCCACCGTTACGACGCCCCCTGTCACAGTATTGCGTTCGGGCAAGGATGGAAAAATCCTTCGTACCTTGGAAACTGCTGATATCACAGCTTTGGAAGCAGTGGGTTGGAAGGCCCCTGAGGTCTTTGTGGCCAAGGGACGTGATGGCAAGACGGATATGTGGGGACTGATTCAGCGTCCGTCGAACTTCGACCCCAACAAAAAATATCCCATCATAGAATATATCTACTCAGGTCCTGGCGACCAATATGTTCCAAAGTCATTCACACCATGGCTCTATTACCTTCAGAATATGGCCGAACTGGGCTTTATCGTAGTGCAGGTTGATGCGATGACTACCTCATATCGTACCCGTGAGTTCGAGGAGGTATGCTATAAGAACCTGAAGGATGGCGGACTGCCAGACCGTATTGCCTGGATTAAGGCGGCTGCAGAGAAGTACCCTTATATGGATATCGACCGTGTGGGTATCTATGGCTGTAGTGCTGGCGGACAGAATGCGCTGGCTGCTGTGCTGTGGCACGGTGATTTCTATAAGGCTGCCTATGCTGCCTGTGGCTGTCACGATAACCGAATGGATAAGATCTGGTGGAACGAACAGTGGATGTCGTACCCTATTGACAGCTCTTACGTAGAATGTTCAAATGTGGAGAATGCCTACCGACTGGAGCGTCCGCTGATGCTAGTCGTAGGTGAACTGGATGATAATGTGGATCCAGCCTCTACTATGCAGGTGGTCAACGCCTTGGAAAAAGCTGGTAAGGACTTTGAACTCGTGGTTATCCCTGGTGCCCATCATACGATGGGTGAGAGCTACGGCGACCATAAGCGCTACGATTTCTTCGTGCGTCATCTGTTGGGCGTTGCCCCACCGAAATGGAGCGAACTTAAATGATTCAATAACAAAAAAACGATATTAACATGAAGAGATTCTTATTTTCACTTGTTACTTTAAATCTGTCGCTACTTACTGGCATGGCGCAGACGGGTTATCCTATCACGCCTGTGCCTTTTACGTCGGTAAAGGTAACCCCTGGTACGTTCTGGGGACAACGTCTGGAGGCCAGTCGTAACACGACCATACCCCTCGCTTTTTCAAAATGCGAGAGCGAAGGTCGTTACAAGAACTTCGAGAATGCCGCTGCCCATCTGAAGGACCCTTCAAAGACGTTCAAGGTGAATGGTGTGGGTTACTCTTTCGACGATACCGATCCTTACAAGACTCTTGAGGGTGCTGCCTATATCTTGCAGACCTATCCGGACAAGAAACTGGAGGCTTACTGCGACTCCGTTATCGATATCATTGCGACAGCCCAGGAGCCCGATGGTTACCTGTACACTGCCCGTACGCAGAACCCTGCCGACCCGCACCATTGGGCCGGTGATCGTCGTTGGGTCAAGGAGGAGGATCTCTCTCACGAGCTCTATAACCTGGGACATATGATTGAGGGTGCTGTGGCTTATTGGCAGGCTACAGGAAAACGTAAATTCCTTGATATTGCCTGTCGCTATGCCGACGTGGCCTGTAAGGAGGTAGGGCCTAATCCTGGACAGATGTGCGTGGTGCCCGGTCATCAGATAGCAGAGATGGCAATGGCGCGCCTTTACCTGGCTACTGGTCAGCAGCGCTACCTTGACTTTGCCAAGTTCCTGCTTGATTATCGTGGCAAGACAACCATCAAGACCGAGTATTCTCAGAGTCATCTGCCTGTCATCCGTCAGAATGAGGCTGTTGGTCATGCAGTTCGTGCTGCCTATATGTATGCAGGTATGGCTGATGTGGCTGCCCTGACCGGTGATAAGAGCTATATTCAGGCCATTGACAATATCTGGTGGAATATCGTAGAGAAGAAACTCTATATTACTGGCGGCATTGGTGCCACCAGCAATGGAGAGGCCTTTGGTAAGAACTATGAACTGCCTAATATGAGCGCCTACTGTGAGACTTGTGCTGCTATCGGTAATGTGTATGTTAACTACCGTCTGTTCTTGCTGCATGGTGACTCAAAATACTATGATGTATTGGAGCGTACACTCTACAATGGTCTCATTAGTGGTGTCTCACTGCAGGGTGATGGCTTCTTCTATCCCAACCCCTTGGAGTCAATGGGGCAGCACCAGCGTCAGGCATGGTTCGGCTGTGCCTGCTGTCCTTCAAATATATGCCGTTTTATCCCCTCGCTGCCTGGATATGTCTATGCTGTAAAGGATAAGGATGTCTATGTGAACCTGTTCCTCTCAAATAAGAGTGAACTCACAGTTGGCAAGAAGAAGGTGGTCCTCTCTCAGCAAACCAACTATCCTTGGGATGGCGATATTACTATTCATGTGGATAAAACCAATGCAGGTCAGTTTGCTATGAAGATTCGTATTCCTGGTTGGGTGAAGGGTAAGGTGGTTCCCTCTGACCTTTATTCCTATACCGATGGTAAGCGTCTTGGCTATACGGTAAGTGTCAACGGTAAGGCTTACTATCCTGAGAACCGTGATTATATCACGATAGACCGCAAATGGAAGAAAGGCGACAAGGTGCAGATTCATTTCGATATGGAACCTCGCATCGTACGTGCAACGAATAAGGTGGAGGCCGATAGAGGCATGGTGGCTATTGAGCGAGGACCATTGGTTTACTGTGCAGAGCATCCAGATAATCAGTTCGACATCTTCTCGGCACTCATCAATCAGGAACCTCAGTTCCAGTTGGGCAAGGCAGAGATTGCCGGTACGCCCGTGGTGACGCTTACCACGGATGCTCAGACGCTTGATTTCAACAAGCAGGGTAAGTTGACAACGAAAGACCAGAAGCTGACGCTCATTCCTTATTATGCCTGGTGTCATCGTGGCTCTGGCAAGATGCGTGTGTGGCTGCCTCAGGACTTGAAGGCTACGACACCTGCACAGCCTGCCACACTGGCTAGCGAGAGTAAGGTGACGACAGGTTCGCGTGTGCCTGCTCTCTCGTCAATCAACGACCGACTGGTGCCACGTGACGAGAACGACCGTTCTGTGCCCTATACCCATTGGTGGCCTAAGAAGGCTACTACGGAATGGCTCGCCTATGAGTTCCCACAGCCCGCTACCGTTCAGAGCTGCACCGTCTATTGGTTCGACGATGCTCCCTGGGGTGGCTGTCGTGTACCGAAGTCATGGCGTATCCTCTATCAGAATGAGCAGGGACAGTGGCTGCCTGTTGAGGGTGCCGATGGCTATCCAACGGTTCGTGGCGCTGCCTGCACTGTGAACTTCAATCCTGTGAAGACGAAGTCCCTGCGCCTGGAGGTCACCCAGCCCGATGATTTCTCGTCAGGTCTGTTTGAGTGGATAGTGAAGTAGATATAAAAAAGAATCCCGAGGTCATGTTGACTTCGGGATTCTTTTTGTGGTTGGACGACTCGGATTCGAACCGGGAATGACAGAACCAAAACCTGTAGTGTTACCATTACACCATCGTCCAATCGCTTTTAGCAGCTGCAAAGGTAGGAAAAATTTGGCATATTACCAAATTTTTCCTATTCTTTTGTTATTTTACCGTAATCAGGTAATAGTTCTTCTTACCCTTCTGAGCAAGCAGGTACTTACCGTCAATCAGGTCTTCTGCAGTGATAGCACGGTTCTGATCGGTAAGCTTCTCCTTGTTCAGTGAAACACCACCGCCCTGAACCATCTTACGCATCTCGCCCTTTGAGGGGAATACGGGGGCTACAGTGGTAAAGAGCTCTACTGCGGGCTGACCCAACTGGTCCTTGCTAATCTCAAACTTCTCTACACCATCGAATACGTCGAGGAAGGTCTGCTCGTCAAGCTTCTCCAGTGCTTCCTTGGTTGACTTACCAAAGAGGATGCTTGAGGCCTCAATGGCCATGTCGAGGGCCTCGCGAGAGTGTACCATCACGGTTACCTCTTCTGCCAGGCGCTTCTGCAGCACACGACGACCAGGATCCTGCTTGTGCTCTTCTGTCAGAGCGTCAATGGTCTCTTTGTCGAGTGATGTGAAAATCTTGATATAGCGCTCAGCATCCTCGTCGCTCACGTTCAGCCAGAACTGATAGAAACGATAAGGTGTGGTGCGCTTGGGGTCGAGCCAGATATTTCCAGACTCAGTCTTACCAAACTTCTTACCGTCGCTCTTTGTAATCAGCGGACAGGTCAGGGCAAAGGTCTCTACGTCATTACCTAAGGTACGACGGATAAGTTCTGTACCGGTGGTCATGTTACCCCACTGGTCGTTACCGCCCAACTGCAGTTTTACACCCTTGTGCTGATAGAGATAGAGAAAGTCGTAGCCCTGGAGCAACTGGTATGTGAACTCTGTGAATGAAAGACCATCACGTGCAGTACCATTCAGGCGCTGCTGTACGCTCTCCTTGGCCATCATGTAGTTCACGGTGATATGCTTACCTACCTCACGGGCGAAGTCCAGGAAGGTGAAGTTCTTCATCCAGTCATAGTTGTTCACCATCTCAGCGGCGTTCTCGTCCTTTGAGTCGAAGTCCAGGAACTTGGCCACCTGAGCCTTGATGCACTCCTGGTTATGACGCAGGGTCTCATCATTCAGAAGGTTACGCTCCTGTGATTTGCCTGAGGGGTCGCCAATCATACCTGTAGCACCACCAACAAGGATGATGGGCTTATGACCACAACGCTGCAAGTGGCGCAGCATCATGATACCGCACAGGTGACCAATGTGCAGTGAGTCGGCTGTTGGGTCGGTACCCAGATAAGCGGTCACCATCTCCTTCTGCAGGAGTTCCTCTGTGCCAGGCATAATCTGTGCCAGCATTCCACGCCAGCGCAGTTCTTCTACAAAATTCTTTCTCATATTCTAATTTTTTATTTATGTCGATGTTGTGTTATCTCGTTATCACGAATGTTACGGCACGGGGTCGTACCCGCTTCCTCCCCAGGGATTACATCTTAGGATGCGCCAGATTGCCAGTCCGAGTCCCTTTATTGGACCATGTTTGATAATTGCCTCTTTAGCATATTGTGAGCACGTGGGAGTGAAACGGCAGGCAGGTGGCGTGAAGGGACTGATAATCCGCTGGTAGAAAATGATGGGTATCAGCAGTATCCACTTCAGCACGAGTGCGATATAATGCCATAAGCGCTTCATAAGCCTCAGTAAACAATCTTTTTTGCGATTCTTTCAAGCAGGCTGCACACTTTATGGCTTATCTCAGCAGTAGGACAGGGGCGGTCGGAGAGCCAGATGAAAGCGATATCAATCGCTTTTCCCTCGGGAATCTTCTCAATGAGCACCTGTTTCTGTAGGCGGTAGGCTTCTCGTACTTGTCGTTTCGCACGGTTGCGGTCAACGGCGTGATGAAGCCTCTTCTTAGGAACGCTAATGAGCACCTTGACGGGTTCAGACCTGTCTTGGCGCTCTTGTTGCATATACACGGCTCTTAGTGGAAAGGCTGCCAGCGTGTGGCTTTGACCTCCACCGAAGAGTTCCTCTATCAGTTTCTGGCTGACGATTCGCTCCTGTTTCTGAAAACGAGCTGGAGCCGTCATATAATATATTCTTATATAATAAGGTGAATTAGTCTTCCTGCATCAGCAGATAGTGCTGCAGCGCACCTGTCATGGATGGATACTTCTCTGTGGGAGCTTCCAAATCCAGTCTCAGGCCTGCGTCATTAACAGCCTTTGCCGTGGCGGGACCAAAAGTTGCGATAGCGATATCACCCTGATTGAAATCGGGGAAGTTCTTGGTGAGCGACTCGATACCTGCGGGGCTGAAGAACACCAGCATGTCGTAGTCGAACGTCTTGATCTCTTCTTCAGTGAAGTCGTTGCTGACAGTCTTATACATCACGCATTCCGTGTGCTGCAGTTTCTTAGAGTCAAGCAGTTTGCTGATAGCATCGTTATGTACATCGCTCATGGGCACAAGATACTTCTCAGTCTTGTGCTTCACCATGGTGGGCAGCAAATCGTCTATCTTACCGGTGGTGCCGAAGAATACCTTACGCTTGCGATACTGTACATATTTCTGGATATAGAGAGCGATGGTCTCTGTTACGCAGAAGTATTTCATGTCTTCTGGTATGGTGACACGCAGTTCCTTTGCCAGCGTGAAGAAATGATCAATGGCATGACGTGATGTAAACACAACAGCTGTGTGGTCAAGTATGCTGACTTTCTGTGTACGGAATTCGCGTGCACTCATTCCTTCCACTTTGATAAACGGGCGGAATACCAGTTCTACATCAAAGCGATTGGCAATGTCATAGTAAGGTGACTTTTCGCTTGAGGGTTTTGGTTGCGAAATCAGGATCTTTTTAATCATTCTCTAATGTCCTAAAAATTTATTTTCAAATTATTGACCGTCATGAGCCATACTCCGCTGAATGCAAGCAATGGCGTTATTTCGAGGGCACAAAAGTACAAAAAAGTTTGCAGAAAAAAGCCTTTTTGCCTAAAAAAGATGAACCAACACTTGTAAAATGTCAGTATTTTGTTCAAAATCAGAACTCCACAGAAGTAAAAGATGCATTTTTCTACACTTAAATCAAAGAATACCAGCAACATGACTAATGGCAGCGTAAGGGTGGTAGAACAGGCGGTAATGAATAGCTGCACCTTAAATAGCTGTATTGTTTTTTTACCTCCAAAGAAGACTGGATCTACGACGAAATGCATCAACCACTTGCAGAGGAAGTAGCCGCCAAAGAGTGCTGATAGTATGATGATGTTGGTGAAAACTGTGTCCCGGACAAAGATGCCAGGTATCTTTTCTGATGCTGCTATATATGAGGCGATGCCTAACAGCATACAGTCAATCACTACGAGTAAGATCTCAAAACGTAATTCGTTGGAGGTGACGTTGTTAAGTTCCTCTGAGTGAACTTCATAGAAGAAATTCCTCAGTTGCCTGCTGATAAATTCGCGTGCGAAGGCGATAGATGCTGCGATGGTGACAAAGCACAACAACAATGTGATGGTGGTCAGGTCGTCATTACCCAGCTGACTGGGTATAGGGTGCCCTAACACACCAAAACGACTGCTGTGTGCCTGAGCGGCACACAGCAGCGAGTCGTTTATCAATGGCTCAAAGCCCAAATGCGTGCTTGATGTCATCTACCCGATCCAGTTTTTCCCATGTAAACAGTTCCACTTCGATTGTCTTTGTCTCATGGTAGTGGCTGGTGAAGGTTTTCTTCACAATCTCAGACTGACGTCCCATGTGTCCGTAGGCGGCTGTCTCCAGATACATAGGCTGACGCAGTTTCAATGTGCGCTCGATAGCCTTGGGACGCAGGTCAAACAGTTCCTCAATCTTCTTGGCAATCTCGCTGTCGCTCATGTTCACGCGTGAACGTCCGTAGGTGTTCACGTAGATGTTCATGGGTTTTGCCACACCGATGGCATAGCTTACCTGTACGAGCATCTCGTCGGCTACACCTGCAGCCACCATGTTCTTGGCGATATGGCGAGCGGCATAGGCAGCAGAACGGTCTACCTTAGAAGAGTCCTTTCCGCTGAAGGCACCACCACCGTGTGCGCCTTTACCACCGTAGGTGTCAACGATAATCTTACGGCCTGTCAGACCGGTATCGCCGTGAGGACCACCAATCACAAACTTACCAGTGGGGTTCACGTAGTATTTGATGTCGTCGTTGAAGAGAGCGAGTACCTTCTCACTGTGAATCTGTGCTTTTACACGGGGAATCAGGATGTTGATAACGTCTTCCTTGATCTTTGCCAACATCTTCTCGTCCTCGTCGAACTCATCATGCTGTGTAGATACCACAATGGTATCGATACGCTCGGGGATGCCTGCATCGCTGTACTGGATGGTTACCTGGCTCTTTGAGTCGGGACGCAGGTAAGGCATCTGCTTACCCTCCTTACGGATGTCGGCCAGTGTACGCATGATGAGGTGAGCCAAATCCAATGAAACAGGCATGTAGTTTTCCGTCTCGTTGGTAGCATAGCCAAACATCATACCCTGGTCGCCGGCTCCCTGGTTCTCGTCATCCTCACGGTCTACACCGCGATTGATGTCGGCACTCTGCTCGTGGATAGCCGTCAGGATACCACAGGAGTTGCCATCGAACTGGTACTCAGCCTTTGTATAGCCAATTCTCTTGATGGTGTTGCGGGCAATGGTCTGCAGGTCGATATAAACCTCGCTGCGCACCTCGCCCATGATAACCACCTGGCCTGTCGTTACAAAACTTTCGCAGGCTACGCGTGCGTGGTCGTCGTAGGCCAGAAACTGGTCTAATATGGCGTCGCTGATCTGGTCGGCCACTTTATCGGGATGTCCCTCGGATACTGATTCTGATGAAAATAAATATGACATTTCTTACTTTGTAGTTAAATTTTGAGGGTGCAAAGTTACTGAGTTTTTGTGAGATAGCCAAATTTTAGTCTGTTTTTCGGTTAAAATCGATACGACAGCGCCAACCCCACGCTATTTGTCTCAGGCTGGTAAGTAGGCACAATCAGCATATCATCTTCCTTGTCCCAGCCAAGGATACGTTTCTCCATAGGCAACAGCCAGTAGGCGATATGTGTCGATAAGATACCGATGGCTGCGCCTGCTGCCACGTCGTGCCACCAATGCCGGTCGTTGTAAACACGAAGGCAGCCTACGCCGATGGCGGTACCATAGGCAGCGATGCCCAGTCCCGTGCCATATTCCATCCTTACCAGTTCGGCTCCCATGAAAGCTCGTGCAGCATGTCCTGATGGAAAGGATTTGTTGTCTGTGCCGTCAGGCCGTTCTTCATGAATCGTATATTTCAGGCCGCCTGCCAAAGCCGTCATCACACAGAAGGCCGTTCCTGTGGTGAGGACACGTTCCCTGCCCGTATGCCTGGCCTCGATACCTGTCCATCCCATGCCGATATTAGCTGCCATTGGCGCATACTGCACATAATCCTCCAGATGCGTATGCTCATGAGCCTGCCCTTGGGGCTGAGACAAGGCTGTCCTGCTGAAAAACAGCAGGACAGCACAAGTTAATATCAATGAGATGTCTCTCTTCATATGAAATCAGATTACTCCTCTGGCAACATAATCACCTCTGCACGGTTGCCTGGCTTCAGGAATTCCTGCATGAAGGCAGCGATGCTCTCAGGTGTCTGTGCCTGAACGGTAGCCTTGTAGTCTGTATGGGTATCAACACCGAAGAGACGCAGACGGTTGATCTGACGCAGCCAGTAGTTGTTGGTCTTTGCCTGGTCGTCAATATCCTTCAGCATGTACTCCTTTACCTTGTTCAGCTTCTCGGCGTCAACGCTCTTGGCCAGGTTCTCTACCTCTTCCTTCATGATCTTGGTGGCGATGTCACCCTTCTCAGGCTTCATGGGGCAGTAAACGAGTACCTGTGTCAGGGTGCGGAAATCATCACGTGACATGCCAGACTGAGCGGCAACGCTGTAGGCTGCAGAAGCCTCCTCACGAATCTTCTCCGTGTAAATCATGGTCAGAATCTGTCCCACCATAGAAGTGCGGATGACATTCTGGAGAGAATAGTCCATCTTGTCGTTCATCCATGTCATCACGGCGATAGCCTTTGGCGTCTCCATCTTACGCTTGAAGTCGTTGATGACCTCGCCCTTGAAGAGCTTCTCAACATCCTTGCCCTTCACAATCTTCTTCTGAGAGGGCAGTGCGCCAAGGTACTTCTCAATGAGCGGGCGGATTGTTGCCTCGTCATAGTTACCAATGATGGTGAATGTGAAGGCAGCGGCATTGCTGGTCTGCTCCTTAGCCATCTGGAGAATACGGTCGTAGCTTACGTTCTTCAGGTCCTCAGTAGCAAGAGGTGCCTGACGCTTGTCGTGGCAGGTGAGTGTGAGCGACAGAGAATCGCTGAACACAGACTCGGGCTGCAGCAGCTTGTTCTTCAGCATCAGCTCCGTGGTCTTCATCATATTGTCGTATGACTCCTGATCCTTATTAATATTGGTGAAGTAGAGGTAAACCAACTGCAGCATGGTCTCTACGTCGGCAGGTGTTGATGAACCGCTGATATGAGCGCGGTCGCTGCTCAGTGACAGACTGGCGCTGGCAATCTTACCAGCCAGGGCTTTCTCCAGTTCGGTGTGTGAGAAATTGCCCAGTCCGCTGGCTTCGATAACATCGTCGAACATCTTGATATTGGCAAAGTCGGCCTCGCCATACAGTGAGCTGCCGCCAAAGCCCTCACCACTCAGGATAACCTGGTCTTTCTTCAGGTCTGTCTGCTTCAGGATCACCTTCGCACCGTTGCTCAGGGTCAGTTCCTTGTAGTCGAACTTCTTGCCAGCCACTTCCTTCTGGATCTTACCAGCCTTGGGCATGGTAGTAATCAGGGGCTCGTTCTTGACATTATCTACGTAGGCTTCAATTTGAGTGGCACGTGCCTCGTCGATGGCCTTCTTCAGTGAAGCCTCAGTGGGATAAACGGCACCCTCTTTCTCCTGGTTGAAGTTGAGTACCACCATGTTGGAATCACTGTCCTCGAAGAATCCCTTCATCAGTTCGTTGACAGCTTCCAGTGGCAGGGCGGGAGCCAACTGCTTCATCACCTGATAGTAGTCATCCAGACTGGGGATAGGTTCCTTTGCCAGATAGTTCTGCACATACTTGTTCACGAACTGGCTATTGAAGCGCTTGTCTTTATTGGAATACTGTTTGTCCAGCTGACTGATGAAGTTTGACTTGTAGCGCTGGTATTCTGTGGCAGTGAAGCCAAACTGTGCAGCACGGCGAGCCTCGATGAAGGCTGCCTTCAGAGCAGCTTCCGTCTGACCCTCTTTGGGCAGTACGCTCACCTCGAAAGCATCCTTGGTTTTTGACAGCAGGTACTGGCCATAGTCTACGCTACCCTGCAGGAAAGGACAGTCGGCTTTCTGTGCCAACTCTGCCAATCGGTCGTTCAACATACCCAGGCAGGCATTCTTCATGTAGTTGATGACCAGATACTGCATGTTCTCCTTGATCTCATCGGGGATAGGATCGCTCTTGAACATCAGTTCCACGATGCTGTACTGCATCTCCTTATCCTTATCGACGACGATGATAGCCTCCTTGTTGTCGGGCACGTTCTCGGCTACAACAGCAGCGGGGTTGGCAGGCATCTTGATAGGACCGAACAGGTTCTTGATTTTCTGTTCTACCTTGTCAACATCCACATCACCGACCACGATGATGGCCTGGTTGTCTGGACGGTACCATTTCTCATAATAGGCACGCAATACCTCGGGCTTGAAGTTATCGATGATTTCCATCAGACCGATAGGCATGCGGTAGCCGTATTTTGAGTTGGGGTACAGGCGGGGCAGGTCGCGCTCCAGCATGCGCATCTGGGCGCTGGTGCGCATACGCCATTCCTCATGAATCACGCCACGCTCCTTGTCTATCTCCTCGGCTTCCAGCAACAGACCGTCGGCCCAGTCGTGCAGGATCAGCAGACAAGAGTCTACGATACCCTCACGGGTGGTGGGCACGTTAGAGATGTTATACACCGTCTGGTCGATAGAGGTGTAGGCATTCAGGTCGCGTCCGAACTTCACACCGATGGTCTCACACCATTTCACGATGTCGTTACCCTTGAAGTTCTCCGTGCCGTTGAAGCACATGTGCTCCAGGAAGTGGGCCAGTCCGCGCTGGTCGTCGTTCTCCTGAATAGAACCCACGCGCTGGGCAATGTAGAACTCGGCACGCTGTTCGGGCCATGCATTATGACGGATGTAATAAGTCAATCCGTTGTCCAACTTACCGATTTTTACGTCGGGGTCGGTGGGGATGGCTGGCATCTGCTGAGCCATCGCTGTTGATGCGCCTGCTACAAAGAGCAGTGCAGCAACCAATAGTTTCTTGTAGTTTCTCATATCTATTGTCTTAACTCCTTTAACTCCTTTAACTCCTTAACTCCTTAACTCCTCCAATTCTTACAACACCTTCATGATACCCATCAGGTAAACCAGTCCGAAACCGAGTACCATAGAGATCATACCCATGATGAATCCAATCTTCGACATGTCCTTCTGCTGTACCAGGTTGGTAGAGAAGGCCAGTGCGTTTGGTGGGGTTGAGATAGGCAGAATCATAGCGCTTGATGCGGCGATGGCCACACCGATGAGTACTGTTGCCGTACCACCGATAGGATCGAGCTTGTCGCCCATGGCACCGCAAACGATGGCCAGGATAGGCATCAGCAGGGCTGCTGTAGCTGAGTTAGAGATGAAGTTACTCAGCAGGTAGCAGATAGCACCACCGAGAATCAGAATCAGCAGGGGCGAGAAGGTGTCGAAGGGAATACTCTCAATAGCATTCTCGGCCAGACCAGATTTGTTCAGGCCATAGCCCAGTGCAAAACCACCGGCCACCATCCAGATCACACTCCAGTTAATCTGCTCCAGGTCACGCTTGGTGATAACGCCTGTCAGGGCGAAGATACAGAAGGGAATCATAGCCACGGTGTTGGCATTGATACCTGTGAAACGGTCGGTCAACCACAAAGCGATGGTCACGAAGAAGGTGACAATCACAACGTTAGCGTGGAAACCTTTCTTCATCTCGCCGTCGATATTCAGTTCGATGGTCTTCTGTGTGAAGGGGAACATCTTCTTCAGGATCATCCAACTGATAAACAGCAGGATGATAACCAGTGGGAACATGAACATCATCCACTGACCGAAGCCCAGGTTCATGTTCAGACCCTCGGGGTCGTTCAGGTATTTCAGGGCGATATTGTTTGGAGGCGTACCGATAGGCGTACCCATACCACCCAGGTTGGCTGCTATGGGAATACTCAGCGCCAAGGCGACGCGGCCTTTTCCTTCGGGGGGCAACTGACGGAACACGGGGGTCAGGAATGTCAGCATCATGGCAGCTGTAGCTGTGTTCGACACAAACATGGAGAACAGACCTGTTACGAGCAGGAAGCCCAGCAATACCATCTCACTGCGTGTGCCGAAAGGTCTGAGCAGGATTCTTGCCAGCTGTGCATCAAGACCAGTCTTTGTGGCTGCGATAGCCAGTACGAAACCACCGATGAACAGCATGATCACAGGGTCGGCGAATGTGGCCATCACACCTTTGTATGAGAGCAGTGGACCAACCTCTTCCTCGTTGACCAGTGGCAGAATACCACTATCCGTACAGAATAGTAGCATAATCACGATGACCGCTACCGATGTAGCCCACGAACTGACAATCTCAAAAATCCACATCAGTGTGGCGAATGCAAAGATGGCGATGACACGCTGCTGGATAATCGTCAGGTTATTGATGCCAAACCAGTCGGTAGGCATAAACCAAAGGGTTAATGTGACTAGCAATACCAGGAATATCTTGATGAGTCTCAAGGTGGCATTACTTGGGTGATACTTGTGATTATGACGCAAGTTTCGGGCAGCCTGTACCAGGTGAAGCCCTCTGTAGTTAGTTAACATGTTATTTTATTTTTAGTGTTATTTGGCAGTTATGATTGGTCCCTTTTTCCAAAATTGTGCGCAAAGGTACATATTTATTATGAAATGAGCAAGTAAATGTAAAAAAAATCCTTTTTTATGCTATCTTTTTCGGAAAAAGGTAGTCGGATACGCTTACCTACATAACGGGAAAAAAGCTCTCTTACGTGAAAGATTGCTCCAAAAGGAGTGACTTTCTCAGATTTTATTTGTACTTTTGCCATGTCATTGATGATTTTGCTTGTCTTGAATTGCAGCACAAAGGTAAGTGAAAGATCTGACATGGCAAATATATAGAATATAAAACTAATGTGCTGTGGTATATAGGCTCTACAATCATGAAGAATCTGAATCAATGGATGCTTGCCGCCATCCTTATCATCTGCGGTATGACTGTATTCACATCGTGCTCCGACAGCAACGACGACAAGGGCAAAGAAGAAACGAGCAAGAATCAAAAGGAATTTATGGAACATGTAAAATCCAGCATGAAGTCCGTAGCAGAGAACCTGAACTTCGGCTCCTGGCACATGGGTAACAACCTGAACCAGGAGTTCAACAACGAGGTGCTCAACAATCCCGAATTTGAGAAAGCCATCATCCCGCTATTCAACCAGAATGTGCGGAAGAGCATACGCCCTGTGACTGCTGGCTCCGAGTTGGCAGAGAGAGGTTACAAGTACGAGGCAACCATGGATTTCACATCTTTCACCTATCGCTTCATACAACGCCTCGACTTGACAGGCTTTGACATCGAGAAGGCTGATAACTTCGAGATAGTACTGCAGGATAATGTGTGGGAGCCAGGTCAGGTGTACCACATTAACCTGCTGCTCAAGTTTGGCGGACCGACTCACAAGGTGATCAGCGAGGCCATGTCTAACGACACGTTAGCTGTAGTGATGCTGATTCCAGAGGATTTAGAGATGTCTATCTCATCGGACTATGATGGCAACAACGTCACAGAGCTGGAAGGCACATTCCATAACAAGATTCAACCCATGAGCAATAGCCAGTATGCCATGCTATCGGCCAGCCCATGGACCATCAGCGGTACGGTGAAGAGCGACGTCAACGAAACTGACATAGATCGCGAGATGGTGAAAGATGCTACGCTACTTGACTTCAGTGTCACCCAGAATCCCACCACTCACAAGTCGGACATCTATTTGTCCTTTATCCACAACGACCGTAAGATGTTGCAGTTAGAAGCCAAGAACACCAACCTCAACGGCAAGACAGACTTCTCGTATATCACCACAGGCAGCAGCCTCTTAGAAATCTTTGGAGCGATTGTTGCCGGCAACAGTATCGACAACATGGTACTCACCCTGAACGATGATCTCACCACGACACTCCGGGTTACCGACTGCCACAAGGCCCTGCAGCTAGCCCTGGCCTCAAGCGAGGCACGACGCAGCTATGCCAACGAGGCCACCATCGACCAATACACGCAACAACTGAACCAGATTATCACGGGCGAACTCTTTTGCAAGGGCGTGAATCAAACCATCCCCATACAACTGCAGACCGTGAAGTTTGGCGTTGACTACATAACCATGCCTGCCTTCAAGTTCGACGACAAGCAGGGCTACGTGCCACTCAAACAGCTGGTGGAGCCCGAGACCATGGAGTATACCCTCAATATCGTTGACCACGCCGCCGAGCCTATGATGCAGGCAATGATCGTGGTGCGCCAGGTGACGCAGTATCTGCAGACCCTCTTCTTGGCATATAACAAATCGCAGGAATAATTACAACCGACATTTATTTAATGCGCATTAAATTAACCAACTTAATGCGCATTAAATAAATGTACGGCCAAAAGCTCAGAACTTCACGATGTCTGGCTTTTCAGTAATCATTCGATAAACTACAGGTAGTAACACCTATACCATAACAATAGCAGCTATAATCACTTTTGACTGTAGCTGCTATTGTTATTTGTTGTACTGATATGTGATACCTATGTCAGGATGTCAGTAGGGATAGGTCTTTGATTTTTTCAGGAGAGCATAACGAGCATCACTCATATTTTTTGCGATTTAAAACGGGTATAGGCGCACAGTTGTTTGCGTATGGGCGCACAACCGTTTGGGTGTAGGCAAACGATGGAGAGCAGCCGTTTCTTCCCCTGCTACACCTAGGTTTTTCCCCTGCGAGAACTAATACGGGCACTTACTAGAACTAATACTAAACGCTGCAAGTACACAGAACGGTTACATGGTTACAACTGTAACCATGTAACCATTTTGCTATTACGGATACTATTACACGCATGCAAGATATTGAATGTCAACATATTACTACAAATTTTACCATATCTTCATACTTTAGCGGTTACATGGTTACAGCTGTAACCATGTAACCACAGATACTCGTTATAATTACATTAGCAATCTTGGTGATAGTATTCGTAAAGTGTGTGTGTGAAATCAGGAAAAGTCAGTGACTTATACCCCCAAAAACCTCACTCGAGTGAAATCATCGATTGAACTAGCTCAATTCATGAAATTACCCGGGTCAATTCACGAATTCAGCTATATATAGTAAGATTACCTGCTTTTTGTGCTGTTTTTCTACCTTGCTTGCCATCGGTACACAATGCGATAACAAATGCTATAATGGTTAGTATGAAATAGGTTCTTAGGTGTTTCATCGTATGCAAAGTTACGAAAAAAAGAGAGAAATACAAAAGGAGGGCACTGAAAAAGTCCCGTTAGCATCTTTTTGACACTTCATCTCTGCACATAGTCACTAAATAATTTGGCTATGTGCAGATTTTTTTGTACCTTTATGGCATAAAACGTAAAGGTTATGCTGTCTCAGGAACAAGAGCTTGTATTGAGTGAATATAGTGGCTTGTATGACATTGTCGTCCCGCAAGACAATCTTTTGCGACGCATCAACGCCCTCATTGATTTCTCTTTTGTATATCAGGAGTTGGTGGACAAATATTGTTCAGACAATGGTCGTATGGCGGAGTCTCCCATCCGCATGTTCAAGTACCTCCTTCTTAAGGTCATATACGACATCTCCGACGTGGACGTTGTGGATCGTTCCCGCTACGACATGTCGTTTAAATACTTTCTCGGCATGGCTCCTGAGGAGGATGTCATCAATCCGAGTTCTCTGTGCAAGTTCCGTAAGCTTCGCCTGAAGGACATGGACTTGATGAACCTGCTCATCAAGAAGACTGTTGATATTGCCATAGAGAAAGGCATCATCAAGTCAAGGACGATAATCGTGGATGCCACCCATACCGCCTCACGTTCCAATCCTTATTCTCCTTTAGAGATTCTCCGCCTGCGCTCCAGGCAACTCAGGAAGGCCGTCTATGATGCCGATGAGGGAATGAAAGACACTCTTCCCAAGAAGAATGAGGATGAGGATCTCGTCCATGAACTGGACTATACAAGGGAACTGCTGGATATCGTATCTGACCATTCCTGTATTGCAGAGGTTCCCGCAGTCAAGCAACGCCTTAACCTGCTTAAAGAGACCCTTACAGATATAGAGGACCACTATACGACGTCCAAGGATGAGGATGCCCGTATTGGTCACAAGAGTGAGGACAGTTCTTTCTTCGGCTACAAGACCCATATTGCCATGAGCGATGAGAGGATTATTACTGCAGCTGTGGTTACCTCCGGCGAAAAGGGTGACGGCCCTCAATTGGAGCGTCTTGTTGAGCAAAGCCGTGGTAATGGCATGGAGGTGGATACTGTCGTCGGTGATACGGCATATTCCGGAATTGAAAACCTAAGACTGGCAGAGAACCAGAAGAGAGGATTTGAACTGATATCCAGACTGAATCCCATCATCAGCAATGGCTCCAGGAAAGATGAGGACAAGTTTGATTTCAACAAGGACGCGGGTATGTTTGTCTGTCCTGCGGGGCACATGGCAATCAGGAAAGCAAGGCAAGGAAAGAAAGACGGCAGGTGGAACCAATCTTGGACTTACTACTTCGACACAGAGAAGTGCAAGACATGTTCCCGTAGAGACGGATGCTATAAAGAAGGTGCAAAAGTCAAAACCTATAGTATCTCCATAAAGGCTGGCGAGCAGGAAAGGCAGGCGGAGTTCCAGAAAACGCCGGAATTTAAGGCCAAGGCAAGGGAGAGATACAAGATAGAAGCCAAGAATGCAGAACTAAAGCATGTCTATGGCTATGACAGGGCTGAGTCGTATGGCCTTTACTCCATGCAAATGCAGGGGGCAATCACCATATTTGCCGCAAACATCAAGAGAATCCTCAAACTCAGCTAAGGAGAGGACGGACTTCCATAGTGCGCTCAAATGA
>Ga0256404_1006327_pt1 | contig 19743 bp, 15 predicted proteins | sample RumenRJG_01DNA_FD_185990 | JGI IMG/M metagenome (GOLD analysis project Ga0256404, IMG submission 185990) | Bovine rumen microbial communities from Lethbridge, Alberta, Canada - RJG_01 | ecosystem: Host-associated > Mammals > Digestive system > Stomach > Rumen | place: Canada: Alberta | collected...
GACCGCAAAGGTAAGCAAAAAAAATAGTTTTAGCACGCTATCATATCAAGTTCTTTGGTTAGGCAGCGGCATCCGCCTGCCACGGACAATCCCCCTTGGGCCGCATTGTCTTGAAGCGTCTTGTGCTCCAGTCCTGTGAGACCTTGCTCCTTCCATTCGCGGCGGCAACATTCGTAGATCCACATTCCGCAGATGTTCTTCAGGAACCGGGTCGTACTCTCTATACCTCCTTCATTGGTGAAGTTGCGCTCCAGGCTTTTGTCGTTGATGATGGCGTGCGGGGTCTCGATGCCCATGAGACTCCAGGTGCCGCTGCTCAGATAAGCGAAGTGCTCGTCTTTAGCGGGTACGGCAGCTACAGCGCTCGCCGTGTCGTGGCCTGCCACGGTGATGACGGGGATGGCCTTGAGCCCCGTGAGCTCCTGCAGCGCTGGGGTGAGGGTTCCGAGGATTGTGCCTGGTTCCGTCATCTTGCCAAACTTGTCACGGCTGATACCTAAGGCTTTAAGCAGATCCTCGTCAAGGTCGCCTGTCATGGGGTTGAGCAGCTGTGCCGTGGAAGCGACAGAATATTCGCATACGGCTTTGCCCGTGAGCAGATAGCCAAGCGCGTCAGGGATAAAGAGGATCTTGGCAGCGGCTCTCAGGGCTGCGTCCTTGTGCACTTCCATGGCGTAGAGCTGGAAGATACTGTTGAAGTTCATAAACTGGATGCCCGTGCGCTTGTATACCTCTTCCTTCGACATCTTTTCCTTGAAGAAGTTCTCCATCATCCCCTGAGTGTGTGGGTCGCGGTAAGCTAACGGGTTGCGGAGCAGCGCCCCGTCAGCACCAAAGAGTGCGAAGTCGCACCCCCAGGTATCAATGCCAATGCTCACGATGGGGATATGTCGCTGTGCCACGACCTTCAACGCGTGGATGATCTCACGATAAAGGCCATAAAGGTCCCAGTAGAGATGACCGCCCATGGGGATGAGCGGGTTGTCGAAGCGAGTGAGTTCTTCAAGGCTCACGTGCCCGTTGTCGAGTGTTCCGATCATGGTGCGACCCGAGGTCGCGCCTAAATCTATAGCTAAGTATTGCTTCATATTTTTCAGTCTTTCCCTTCGTTCAGTTTTTAGTTTCTGTTACTGTCTTAATCTTTCAAGGCTATTCCTTCGATATGCTGCCGGCGTGACGCGATTCTTCTTTTTAAACGCTGTGGAGAAATAGTCGGCATTGTCGTAGCCTATCTCTTCTGCAATCTCAGTGAGTGACAGGCTTGTGTTGAGCAGCAGCTTTTTGCTTTTTTGCAGTCTCAACTCCTGAATGTATTGCAAGGGAGCATATCCAGTTAAGTCTTTGAAGAGACGGCGGAATTTGGAATACCCCATATTGATTTCCGCTGCAACATCCGTCGGACTGATGCCCTGCGCGAATTTCTCCATCATGATTACTTTGGCTTGCTGAATTTGCTGAGCAGCTACAGGGTCTTCAAAGGTGTTATGACGATGAAGCGCATAGGCAAAGCCCTGAATGACATTGGCGATACCAGCAAGCATCTGCTGATAGCCGATGCGTTGCTCTTGGGCTATGATGATAGCGTTGCGATACATTCTGACTATTTCTTCATTGAAACCTACATGGAAGATTGGCTCTTCGGGCGTAAAGAAACCGTTTGCAACCCTGTTGTCAATGTTGGATCCTTGAAAGCCTATCCAGTATTCATCCCAACCCGTTGTGTCGTCAGGATGGTAGCTATGCCATACACCTGGGAAAAGAAGAAACATATCACCCGCCTGAAGTTCTTTCTTATCAGATCCTTTTGAGGAGAAATATCCCTTGCCTTTTGTGATATAGACAAATTGGTATTCCTCCAATGTCCTTCCTTTGTTTGCTAAAAAAGAGTAACCTTCAGGATGCGATTTGGGCGGATAAGGCTGTCCGGGATCAATATGCTGGAAACCTACCGTATTAATGGTCAATCCCCAGCTGACATCCTGATCGTTATCTATCAGATATTTGGAAGTGACGCTTTTGATCATATAGCAAATTTTTAGTCTATTCGTAATTATTGATATTGTTCTTGGTTGCAAAGATAGTATTAAAATACTTGTATTCTACGGTCTTTTTGATAAAAAAGACGTTCTTTTTGATAAAAATATATGTGATCAAAAAGTAGGTAAATGAAGTGACTCGTCCGCAAAACAATGGCATAAGGTAAGAAGGGTAAGTCTGGTAGGTAGAAGGTAGATTTGTAGATGCGAAACGAAATGCTTGGTTATTATTGTGATGCTATCATGTTAAGGAAGAAGTTATGTACATGTGTGTCCGTGTCAAGCTCGGGATGGAAGGCAGTGACCAGTTGGTTGGCTTGTCGGGCAGCGACGATATGATTGTCCACCGTGGCCAAGGTCTCAGCCTCGCCGTACACCTCTTTTATATAGGGCGCACGGATGAAGGTCATCGGTATCTTACCGATCCCTTTCATCTCCGCCTCTGTACGGAAACTGCCGAGTTGTCGTCCGTAGGCGTTGCGGAGCACATGGATGTCCATCGTGGCGAACCTCTTCTCCGGCTCTCCTTCAATCTTGTCGGCAAGCAGGATGAGGCCGGCGCACGTCCCGAAGACCGGAAGTCCCGCCTGGATGTCAGCCTTTATCGGCTCCAAGAGTCCGAGGTCGTTCAGCAACTTGGCCTGTGTCGTCGACTCTCCGCCGGGCAGGATCAGTCCGTCTTTCGGCTGCTCCCAGTCGGAGCGCTCACGCACCTCGAAGACCTCTGCTCCGAGGCGTGAGAGCATCTGTTCGTGCTCGATGAAAGCACCTTGTAAAGCTAATACAGCTATTCGCATGGTTTGCGCTCCTCCTTATTTACCTCTCTCGGCCATGAGGACCTTGATCTCTTCCTCGTTGATACCTACCATGGCGGGTCCGAGGTCTTCCGAGAGCTCCGCGAGTTTCTCCGGGTCTTTATAGTTGGTGACAGCCTGGACGATGGCGGCCGCACGCTTAGCCGGGTTGCCACTCTTGAAGATACCGGAGCCTACGAACACACCTTCAGCCCCGAGTTCCATCATCAAAGCGGCATCGGCAGGAGTAGCCACGCCACCTGCTGCGAAGTTGACGACAGGCAGTTTGCTATGGTCGTGGACATATTTCACAAGATCGTAAGGAGCCTGCAACTGTTTGGCAGCTTCGAAGAGCTCATTCTCTGCCATGCCCACGAGACGGCGGATCTCACTCTGCATCAGACGCATGTGGCTCACGGCCTGAACGACATCACCCGTGCCCGGTTCTCCTTTGGTACGGATCATCGTAGCGCCCTCAGCGATACGGCGCAGTGCCTCGCTCAGGTTCTTGGCGCCACAGACGAACGGCACCTTGAACTTTGTCTTGTCGATGTGGTATACGTTGTCGGCAGGGCTCAGCACCTCACTCTCATCGATATAGTCGATGCTGATAGCCTGCAGGATCTGTGCCTCGGCGATATGCCCGATGCGGCATTTGGCCATCACGGGGATAGACACGGCCTGCTGAATGCCTTTGATCATCTTTGGATCACTCATACGAGCTACGCCGCCCGCTGCACGGATGTCGGCCGGGATACGCTCCAGTGCCATGACAGCGCAGGCACCAGCGTCCTCAGCGATCTTGGCCTGCTCTGGTGTTGTAACGTCCATAATCACACCGCCCTTGAGCATCTGCGCCAGGTTGCGGTTCAATGTCATTCTGTCTTCCATTGTTCTTCTATTTAGTTTCCTAATTTATTCTTCACTCTTCACTTCTCACTCTTCACCCTTCACTTCTCACTCTTCACTTAACACTTAACATTTCACATTTCACATTTCCCATTTCCATTTCCCATTCTAAACTCGCTGGGTGATGTCCCCACGATGTTCTTGAAGAACTTAGACAGGTGGGCTTGAGAAGAGAACCCCAAGCTCAACGCGATCTCCTGGATGGTATGGGGCGTTTTTGTCAACTGTCGCTCAATATCTTTGACAATGGCATCATCAATAATGTTCTTCGGACTGCGGCCTGCAATACGGCGGCAGACCTGACCGAGATAGGCGCTGCTCACGTTGAGTTGGTCGGCATAGGAAGCAACATCGCTTTTGACAGCAAACTCTTGCCGGACAAGGGTCACAAAGTCGTTGTAAAGCTGTGTGCTTCGGCCTTGCAGAACGGTCGTTCCAGCCAGTTGTCGTTTGCAGAAGTCGTTGGCGTTGCTCACTGCCTCTTCTACCGTCCTGCCCTCACAAAGTGAGACGGCCAACGAGGAAGAGAAGCCATTGCTCAGACCATGGCGATTATCATCATCGATGAAACAAACGTTTCCTAAGACCATATCGCCTAAGAGGTCCTTGCTCTCCTGATTCCGGACGATGATGACCGAGCACAGTGGAAAGAGCTTCTTGCGGATGAGGCTGAGAGCTTCGTCACCCATGAGTCGCTCGCCCCGGCTGGAGAAGAGCACGGGGTCGTAGATGACAAAGTCGGGACGATAACGGCGCAAAGCCTCCACAACGGTTTCAATGGTCTCCATACGCCTCATCATACCGATTTTAACGGCACGAGGCTGCATATCGTTGACAAGGGCATCGATCTGACCGCCTACGACACTCGCCGGCAGATCGTGAAACTCCTGAATGCCGAGGGTGTTCTGAAGCGTGATCGTCGTGATGGCGGAGACGGCCGTGTAGCCGAGCTCAGCGATGAATCGGATATCCGCTTGGATACCCGACTCGCCTGTGGGGTCACTGCCTGTGATCGTTAATATGGTCTTGTCCTGCATCTATTTGTTTTATTTCTGTGTGCAAAGGAAAAGAAAATTGTTTGGAAGACAATCAAGGAGTTCGTTTTTTGATAACCTTTGCTTCAATTTGTATAACAGAAGTCCGGAAGTCACAGAAGTCCAGTCATATGCTTAAACAACGATTAAGGTAATGACTGGACTTCTATGACTTCCGGACTTCATAACTTCAAAACTTCAAAACTTCATAACCTCATAACTTCCGGCCTTCTTTACCGTTCGTCCAACGGTACGTACGTCTTCTGCTCTAAGATATTCTTGTAGGCGGGTCGTATGATGCGGCGGCCTTCGAAGTTCAGCTCCTCAATACGGTGAGCCGTCCAACCGACGATACGGGCCATGGCAAAGATCGGGGTGTAGATCTCCTGCGGCAGGCCGAGCATCTCATAGATGAACCCACTGTAGAAATCGAGGTTTGCACAGATCGGCTTGTCCGATTTGCGGAATGCCGTGACACATTTCACACCTTCCTGCTCGATGAGTTTAAGGAATTCATATTCATCGATACGCCCTTTCTCTTTGGCGAGCTCACCAGCTAAGCGTTTGAGTTCTACGGCACGCGGGTCGCTCATCGTATAGACAGCATGGCCAATGCCATAGATGAGACCGGTCTTGTCGTAAGCCTCCTTGTGCAGCATGCGGTTGAGATACGTGTCGATCTCATCAATGCTCTTCCAGTCGGAGATGTTCTCCTTCAGATGGTGGAACATGTTGATGCACTTGATGTTGGCACCTCCATGCAAGGGACCTTTCAATGAGCCGATGCCGGCAGCGATGCTCGAATAGGTGTCGGTGCGCGTCGAACTTGTCACACGTACGGTGAACGTCGAGTTGTTACCGCCACCGTGCTCTGCCTGGATGATGAGCAGCAGATCGAGCATGCGGGCGTCAAGATCCGTATAGTTGTGCTTGAGCATGTAGAGGAAGTTCTCGGCGATGCCTAAATTCTCCTTCGGGTGACTGATGTGCAAGCTGCTGCCGCGGACGGAGTGTTGGTAGATATTGTAGGCGTAAGCCACGATGGTAGGAAACTTGGCGATGAGTTCTATCGACTGCCGCATGAGGTTGTCGCGGCTGATGTCGTCGGGGTTAGGGTCAAGGGTGTACATCTCCAGGACGCAGCGCGCGAGAATGTTCATGATGTTGGAGCCCTCGATGTCGATGATGTGCACGATGGTGCGGTGGTCCAGTGCCATGTTGTCGTTGAGCAGTTCCTTGAAGGCATCCAGCTCCTCCTTGTCGGGCAGCTTGCCGGAGAGCAGGAGGTAAGCGATCTCCTCAAAGCCGAACCGTTTCTCCTTCAGCAGTGGTGAGACAAGGTCGTCGAGCTCGTAGCCGCGATAGTAAAGGCGGCCGGGACAAGGGGTGAGCTTACCGTCTTCGCTCCGGTCGTACCCAATGACATTACCGATATTCGTCAGTCCTACGAGCACACCCGAGCCGTCTTCGTTGCGTAAGCCGCGTTTCACACCATACTTCGTGAAGGCCTCACGGGGTATCTTGCAGGCTTCCTTTACTTCATCACTGAGCTTATATACTAAATATTCCTTTTTCATAACGTAGCGATTAACTGATTACCAAACTCCTTTGTGCCGACGCTCTTCCCGTTGGGCATGAAACGTGCGAGATCGGCTGTAGCGATACCTTGCTGGAACAGTCGCTCAAGGGCATCCTCAATGCGCTTCCCTGCCTCGTGCCATCCCAGATAGTCGAGCATCATCACGGCTGAGAGGATGATACTGGAAGGATTGACGATGTCTTTCCCTGCGATGTCGGGCGCGATGCCATGCGTAGCCTCGAAGATTGCATGGCCGGTCTGATAATTGATGTTGCCGCCTGGCGCGATGCCGATGCCGCCTACCTGTGCAGCGAGCATGTCGGAGACATAGTCGCCGTTGAGGTTCATCGTGGCAATGACACTGTAAGCCTTCGGCTTGAGCAGCGCGTTCTGCAGGAACGCGTCGCAGATGCAGTCGTTGATGACGAGGCGTCCGCTCTCGAGCGCTGACTTGTACTCGCGCTCGGCAAGCTCATACCCCCATTTCTTGAAGCCGCCTTCGGTGAACTTCATGATATTTCCTTTGTGTACGAGCGTCACGGTCTGGCGGTCGTGAGCCAACGCGTAGTCGATGGCGGCACGGATGAGACGCTCGCTGCCCTCACGGCTCACAGGCTTGACGCCGAAGCCGGAGGTCTCGGGGAACCTGACTTTGTTGACGCCCATCTCGTCGTGGATGAAATTGTAGAACTTCTTTGCCTCGGGCGTGCCCGCCTCCCATTCAATGCCGGCATAGATATCTTCGGTGTTCTCACGGAAGATGCACATGTCGACATATTCCGGATGCTTCACGGGACTCTCGATGCCTTTGAAATATCTCACAGGCCGCTGACAGACATAGAGGTCGAGACCTTGGCGCAGCGCCACGTTCAGACTCCTGATGCCACCGCCTACGGGGGTCATCAGCGGCCCTTTGATACCCACGAGATACTCGCGGAAAGCATCCATCGTGGCTTGTGGGAGCCACTCGCCCGTCTTCTCATGAGCCTTGCCACCGGCGAGCACTTCTTGCCATTCAATCTGCCGCTTGCCGTGGTAGGCTTTCTCGACGGCTGCATTCACGACAGCCTGCATCACGGGCGTGATCTCTGCACCTACACCATCGCCTTCAATGAAAGGGATGGTAGGATTATCGGGAACATTCAGTTTCCTATCGGTCTTTGTTATCTTCATAGTCTTATCTTCTTTTTACCTTTTTACCTTTTTACCCTTTTACCCTTTTACCCTTTTACCCTTTTACCTTTTTACCCTTTTACTTTTTTACTTTTTTATCGATGTGTAGTTGAGCGCACTCCCTGCCTTGAACCAGGCTATTTGCAGGTCGTTGTAAGTGTGGCGCGCCTGGATCAGCTCCTCACTGCCATCCTTGTGCTTGAGCGTTAGGATGAAGAGACTGCCCGGGGCGAACTGCCCCAATCCTGTTACCGAGATGCGGTCGTCTTCCTGCACCTTCTCGTAATCGTCCTTGTTGATGAAGGTGAGGGCAAGCATGCCCTGCTTCTTCAGGTTCGTCTCATGGATACGGGCGAAACTCTTGGCAAGGACCACACGGACATTGAGGAAGCGAGGCTCCATGGCGGCATGTTCACGCGAGCTGCCCTCACCGTAGTTGTCCTCGGCCACGATGATACTGGGGATGCCGTGCGCCTTATAGTCCTTGGCAGCCGACGACACCTCTTTGTATTGTCCGTCGAGCTGATCCTTCACATGATTGCTCTCGCCGTTGAAAGCATTGACGGCGCCCATGAGCAGATTGTCGGAGATGTTCTGCAGATGTCCACGGAAGCGGAGCCAAGGCCCGGCCATGGAGATGTGGTCCGTCGTACATTTACCTTTCGTCTTGATGAGCAATGGCATGTCGATGAGGTCTTTGCCATCCCATGCGGGGAACGGCGCGAGCCTCTGCAAGCGTTCGGAGTCGGGGCGGATCACGACCTCAACGTCATTATCCTCGTGGGGTGGCACGAAGAGTCCTTCTTTCTCCAACTGTTCGATATTGCTCACCGTCTGTCCATCGCTCACGTCAAACCCTTTCGGGGGGAAGGCATTGCCCGACGGTTCATCGAGCCTCACCTCGTTGCCGTCCTTGTCCGTCAGCTTGTCCACGGCAGGGTTGAAGTCGAGGCGCCCTGCGATGGCGAGCGCCACGACCATCTCCGGAGAACCGATGAAGGCGTAGGTGTTGGGGTTGCCATCGGCGCGGCGGCGGAAGTTACGGTTGAACGAGGTCACAATAGAGTTCTTACGCGTGTTGTCGTCGGTGTGTCTCTTCCATTGTCCGATGCAAGGACCGCAGGCATTGGTCATGATCACACCGCCAATCTTTCTGAGATCTTCGAGGATGCCGTCACGTTCCGCCGTGTAGCGGATCATCTCAGAGCCGGGGTTGATGATCAGCTCCGCCTTGACGGGAATGTGTTTGGCTGTAGCCTGACGTGCTACGGAGGCGGCACGCGCCAGATCCTGGTAGGAGGAGTTCGTGCAGGAGCCCACGAGCGCTGCCTCCACTTTCAGCGGATAGCCTTCTTTCGGTGCTTTCGTGCGCATCTCAGAGATAGGTGTGGCAGTATCGGGGGTGAACGGTCCGTTAAGATGCGGCTCAAGGGCGGAGAGGTCTATCGTGATGAGCTGGTCGAAATACTTCTCGGGGGAAGCGTATACCTCGTCATCTGCCTTCAGGTCGGCAGCGCTGGCGAGCGCCATCTGCGCTACATCGTCGCGTCCCGTCTGTCGCAGATAGTCAGCCGAATGGTCATCGAAGGGGAAGATAGAGCAGGTGGCACCGAGCTCCGCGCCCATGTTGCAGATTGTGGCACGGCCCGTAGCGGACAGACTGCCGACCCCTTCTCCGAAATATTCAAGGATGGCGTTGGTGCCGCCTTTCACCGTCAACCGGCCGAGGATCTCAAGGATCACATCTTTAGGGGATGCCCATCCCGAGAGCTGTCCTTTCAGGTGCACACCGATGAGACGCGGGAGCTTCAACTCCCAAGCCTGCCCCGTAAGTACATCCACAGCGTCGGCGCCTCCTACACCCACGGCGACCATGCCCAGGCCGCCGGCGTTGGGCGTGTGTGAATCGGTTCCTACCATCATGCCGCCAGGGAAGGCATAGTTCTCAAGCACGACCTGATGGATGATTCCTGCGCCGGGAGCCCAGAAGCCGATACCATATTTGGCGGAGGCTGACCGGAGAAAGTCATACACCTCTTTATTATTGGCCTTGGCCGTTGGCAGGTCTTTCTCCACTCCCACATCTGCCCGGATAAGATGGTCGCAGTGTACGGTAGCCGGCACGGCAACATGACTCTTGCCGGCATTCATGAACTGCAGGAGCGCCATCTGGGCGGTTGCATCTTGCATCGCGACTCTATCGGGCCGAAAGTCGACATACGATTCGCCTCGACGTAAAGGTTCTGAGGGGAACCCATTATAAAGATGTGCGAATAGCACTTTTTCCGCATAGGTCAAAGGACGGTTCAACTGAACCCTTGCCGCTTTCACTCGGGAAGAGTAGGTAGCGTAGAAACGCTGGAGCATGTTCAAATCAAGAGTCATATATTCTTTGTTAAAGTGTTACGATTGCAAATTTAGGTATTAATTTTCATATTCCCATCTTTTTGGGTGAATAATATTACGATCTGATGCAAAATAGCACTAAAAACGACATATTATGTAATTTTTATGCATTGCAAGAAAAACCAAAATGCCTTTCGTTCGCAGTATGATCCTTTAGAAGGAGGGGGCGTGTAGGTAGGTTGGGGAAGAGACGGTCCGCAACAGGGAACTCAGAGGAGGCAGAAATTCACTGTTAGTCGGAAATTCATAATGTTATTTAAGCTTAAATAATGTTTAATTAGTTTCGAGCTTGTCGATATAATACCTAACTTTGCACTTGTATTAGTTTTTTTATTCGTATGCATAAACGCTCCTTATTTTATTTAGGCCTCTCTTTGTGCCTGGCGTTACTCGCTGTAGGTTGCGGAAGCATCAAAGATGTTTCTTATTTTCAGGATGTCAAATCGGAAGATAGTGTTCGTACCGTTAAGCCTTACGTTATCTCCTTCCAGCCTGGCGACAAATTCTCTATTATTGTAAGCAGTAAGGATCCCAAACTCGCTGCGCTGTTCAATCTGCCTGTCGTTACTTATCAGGCAGGCTCAACCATTGCCGGTATGAGTTCTTCTTACAATCAGGTGTCACTCTATACGGTTGATACGAAAGGCGATATTGACTTTCCGGTCCTTGGTAAAATTCATGCCGGTGGTCAGACGAGAGAAGAATTGGCGGCACTCATTAAAGGCATGCTTATTGGGCGTGATCTTGTCAAGGATCCAGTGGTGACCATTGATTATGGTTCGATGTACTTCTCTGTCATCGGTGAGGTGAACAAGCCCGGTCAATACACGATCGACCATGATCAGATTACTTTGTTGGATGCCATCAGCAAGGCCGGTGATCTGACAATCTATGGCTTGCGCGACAGCGTGATGGTGATGCGTGAGTTTAACGGTCAGCAGGTGAGTTATACGACGGATCTTACTAACTGGAAGAAGTTGACTTCGTCTCCCGCTTATTATATCCATCAGAACGATGTGGTGTACATCAAGCCGAATGATACCCGTAAACGTCAGAGAACAGTCAATGGCAATACCGTGACATCTACTTCCTTCTGGGTGTCTATCGCTTCACTCTTGACTTCTATCTCAGTCTTGTTGTTCAAATAAGACAAAACGGTTACATACAATTAGTTGATTTGATTCTGTTATAACAAATAGAGACAATGGCAGAAATAGAAAATTTTAATCAGGAACAAGAGGAGCAGTCCTTCAATTTCAGAGATATTCTGAGTATGTGCCTGGCCAACTGGATGTGGATTTTACTTTCAGTAGTTGTTTGCATGTGCTTGGGTTTCTACTATTCTCTTCGTACCCCAAAGATTTACAATCGTTCCGCTGTCTTACAGATCAAGGATGACAGCAAGACGCAGGGTATGAGCTCTGATGTCGCTTCCATGTTCTCCAATATGGGACTGGGTGGCGCTCAGACCAATGTCAACAATGAGCTTGCGGCCATTAAAGCTCCTTCAAACATCATGGAGGCTGGTAAGCGTTTAGGTCTTGATATGACCTATTTCGTCAAAGGAACCTTTCAGCCTGTAGAGCTTTATGGAAGGACGCTGCCCGTAAAGGTTCGTTTCATGGGTCTTTCCGCTGATGAGGCAGCGAGCTTTGAGCTGACGCTTAAAGCTGACGGTTCTTTTACCATGACAAACTTTAATCGAGGCGGTGACGGTCGCGTTGTTAATAATAACAAGTCTGAAGTGCAGGGACGCGTCAACTCAGTTGTCAATACCCCTGTAGGCAATGTGATGGTTACTCCGACAGCAAACTATGGCTCCTTTGTCTTCCAAGATGTCAAGCCTATCAAAGTTGTGCGTTCTACGCTTTATGATATGACTATGGCTGTTCAGAAAAACCTCTCGGCTGACCTTGACAACAAGCAGGCCACAGTCATTGACATTGCCTATAAGGATAATATTCCAGAGCGTGCTACGGATATTATCAATATGCTTATTGATGTATATAAGGAGTCTTGGGTTAAAGATAAGAATGCAGTAGCTATCGCTACCTCTAAGTTCATTACTAAGCGCTTGGCGGAGATCGAGCAGAGCCTGGGAGGTCTTGATGCAGACATTTCTACATTCAAGAGTACTCATCTTATCCCTGATGAGGCATCTACGGCTCAGCTCTATCTGCAGCAGAGTAGGGATAACAGTAAAGAGATACTCAATCTTACCACTCAGCGCTCCATGGCACAATATGTGCGCAATATGCTTGTCAAAGATGTCCATTCCCGTCAGTTGTTGCCAGCCAATTCCGGCATTGATAATCAGTCGGTACAGACACAGATAGCATCCTACAATACGCTCTTGCTCGACCGTAATCAGCTTGCGGCCAACTCTTCTAACAAGAACCCCATTGTGGAGGATTATGACCGGCAATTGGCAGGTATGCGCAAGGCAATCGTCCAGAGTCTGGACAACCTTGTTGCGGGTATCAATACTCAGGTTGGGCAGGCTCAGGCTACGGAGAGTCAGACGAACAGCCGTATCGCCTCGGTGCCTACGCAGTCGAAGTATTTGCAGAGTGTAGGCCGTAAGCAGAAAGTTACAGAGCAGCTCTACCTTTTCTTGCTGCAGAAGCGCGAGGAGAATGAGCTCTCTCAGGCTTTCACCGCTTACAACGTGCGTGTGCTCTCTGCTCCGTTCGGATCAATGGTTCCTATTTCGCCGAAGAAGAACATGATTCTGATGATTTCTCTCATCCTTGGTTTGGCCATTCCTATTGGTATCATTGTTTTGAGAGCAAGTATGAACACGAAACTTCGCGGCAAGAAGGATTTGGAGGACATTACAGTACCTTTCATTGGCGAGATCCCATTGGCTGTCAAGAAGAAGTTCCGTTTGCCATGGCAGAAAGGGGAAGAAACCCGGACAGGCATTGTTGTACAGGAGGGTGAGCATAATATCATCAACGAGGCTTTCCGCGTGATGCGTACCAAGTTGGAGATTGTCACACCTGGCAACAGAAAGGAGAATGTCATTCTTGTTACCTCCTTCAATCCTAACAGTGGTAAGTCGTTCATTACAGAGAACCTCGCCATGTCGCTTGCTATCAAGCAGAAGAAGGTGTTGATTGTCGACTGTGACTTGCGTAAGGGTGCTTCGTCTACCATCGTGGGCTCTCCTAAGGTTGGACTTTCTCACTATTTGGTGGGCAAGAATGTAGAGCTTTCTGGCCTTGTGCGTCCCTACAGTGGAAATGGCAACCTCTTTGTGTTGCCTATCGGAGTGATTCCTCCAAACCCGGCAGAGTTGCTTGGAAATGGCCGTTTGAAGGATCTGTTGGATGAGCTTCGCCCGCAATACGATTATATCTTCCTCGACTGTCCTCCGGTCGAAGTCGTTGCCGATACAGAGGTTGTGGCCAGCTACGCCGACAGAACTGTCTTCATTGTTCGTGCCGGATTGCTCGAGCGGAATATGCTTCCGGAGCTTGAGAAACTTTACAAGGAGAACAAATATCGTAACATGCTGCTTGTCCTCAATGGTACTGAGGGCGGTGGTCACAGGCATGGATATGGCTATGGTTACGGTTACGGTTATGGTTACGGCTACGGTTACGGCTATGGCTACGGCTATGGGAAACATGACAAGAACAAAAAGAAGTAGCATAATGATATGATATGGGAAGGGACGGACCAATGGTTCGTCCCTTTTGTCTTTCTTGCGTTGTTCTCTGTCTACGGTTGAATGTTACAATTCTGTGAATATCAGCACACGGCTGTTTCAATATTGGTAAGATTTTGTTAACTTTGTTGCAAATACGGATATTATGAAAAGGAAATTCACCATAGGCAATAAGCTTTACCTGAGCGTCGTCTCTCTCTTCTTGCTTTTTGCCATTGCTTTTATCGTGTTCCAGCAGTATCGTGAGCGGCAGTACAAGATAGAGACGCTGACGCTGCGGCTGCAAGACTGCAACAACCAGTTGCACGATGCCCTGCTGTTCAATCACGACAAGGCCATGGACCCTTTTCTGAATACCTACCTGCGGAAAGGCTCTTTTGCCAGTCTGCGAGTGACCATTATCGACCGGTCGGGAAAGGTCCTTTATGACACGAACAAAGACTACCGCACCATGTCTGACCATTCACACCGACCAGAAGTGGAACAGGCGTTGAAGAAAGGCATGGGGTTCTCGGTAGACCGCAGCAGCCGTACCCTGAAAAAGGATTACTTCTATTGTGCCACCTATTATCCGCAGGAAAAGATCATCGTCCGTTCGGCTTTGCCTTATAATATGGATCTGGCCAGGAACCTTCGTTCTGACCAGCATTACATCTGGTTCGCGTTGGTCGTCATCGTGTTGCTTACTTTGGTCCTCTACCGGTTCACGAACCGCATTGGCAGCAATATCACGAAGCTCAACCAATTTGCCGCGCGCGCGAGCTCTCCGGGGTTCTCTTCAGCCTCTTTCGATCAGGAATGGAGCCAGGCCCTTGGCACCTTTTCCAACGATGAGTTGGGTGACACGGCTGAACGTATCGTGAAGCTTTATCTCCGGCTCAAGAAGACCCAGCAGGAGCAGTCGGTCCTCAAGCGGCAGCTTACACAGAACGTAGCCCATGAGTTGAAAACGCCCGTGGCAAGCATCCAGGGCTATCTGGAGACGATCCTTGAGAATCCGCATATTGATGACAAGACCCGCGACCTCTTTCTACAGCGTTGTTATGCCCAGGGCAAGCGGTTGGCGGCCTTGCTCAACGATATGTCTACGCTCAACCGCCTCGACGACGGGGCCGACATGATGACGTTTGAAGAGATTGATGTGGCTGAGATCATACGCACGGTGGAGCGTGAAAGTCAGTTCAATCTTGAACAAAAGGGAATGTCTATGCGGTGTGTCATTCCCGACGAGATAGTAATCCATGGCAACAGTGGATTGGTCTACAGCATCTTCCGCAACCTTACCGATAATGCCATTGCTTATGCCGGATCCAACACGCATATCCTCTTGGCAGCGGAACGGAAAGATGACGGCTATTGGCATTTCCTGTTTAAGGACGATGGCATCGGCGTTCCTCCGGAGCATCTGCCCCGGCTCTTTGAGCGCTTCTACCGGGTTGACAAGGGCCGCAGCCGGAAGATGGGAGGTACGGGTCTGGGGCTCGCCATTGTGAAGAACGCCGTGCGGGTGCATGGAGGAACGATTGGCGTGAAAAACGATGAGAAGGGTGGCCTCCGCTTCGACTTTACGCTCAAGGCATAGACAATGTTGAAAGGTTTCCGGTCAGCCTCTTTAATTGTAACGTCTTTGTAACATCGATGTAAGATGGCTGTAATATTGTGTAGGTAACTTTGCACACAGATTTATATTACAGTTAATTATGGAGACAATTTATCTTTGCATTGTCATTTTCCTACTTTGCCTTGCGGTCTTTGACCTTTTTGTAGGAGTAAGCAATGACGCTGTCAACTTCTTGCAGTCGGCAGTGGGCGCACGGGTTGCTACCTTCCGTACGATCCTGATCATTGCTTCGTGTGGTGTCGTTATCGGTGCCGTGATGTCAACGGGAATGATGGATGTGGCGCGACACGGTATTATGGTTCCGAGCCACTATTCCTTTCATGAAGTGCTGACGATCTTCTTAGCGGTCATGGTGACCGATGTCATTGTGTTGGATGTGTTCAATACATTGGGTATGCCCACCTCCACGACCGTTTCCCTTGTTTTCGAGTTGCTTGGTGGTACGGTGATGTTGGCGTTCCTTAAAGTCGTGGCCGACGATCAGCTCAGCATGAGCGAACTCGTCAATTCGGACCAGGCTCTCAAGGTCATCATCGCCATCTTCATCTCTGTGGCCATCTCCTTTGTGGTGGGTGTTGTCGTGATGTGGATCAGTCGTGTGATATTCACGTTCAACTATTCCAAGCACAGCAAATATACCATTGCCATCTTCGGTGGTATAGCTTTCACGGCCTTAGCTTACTTCATCTTCTTGAAAGGCTTGGGCAAGAGCCCTTATATTCCGGACAATGTCAAAGACTATATCGAAAAGAATACCAATCTGTTGCTCCTCTATACGTTTGTCGCTTCGGCCATCGTGACAGAGATCATGCATCTCTGCAAGATCAATATCTTCAAGTTCACGGTTTTGATGGGTACCTTCGCCTTGGCTATGGCTTTTGCCGGTAACGACCTTGTCAACTTTATCGGTGTGCCTCTTGCCGGTCTCGATTCATGGACCGATTTCTCCACGAATGCGCACGGTGCCAATGCCGACTCTTTCATGATGACATCTCTGATGGAGAGTGCCAAGACACCGCCCTTCTATTTGATGGCTGCCGGGATTATCATGATCGTGGCTATGGCAACCTCGAAGAAAGCGCGCAATGTGATCAAGACTTCTGTGGATCTCTCGCGTCAGGATGAGGGCGACGAGATGTTCGGTTCCAGCAGGGCGGCACGTGCTATTGTCCGTTTCACGCAGAACATGATTGAGTCTGTCGCTCATCTCTTCCCGGTAAAGGTTCGTCAGTGGATTAATGCCCGTTTCGATACCAATGCGGCTCCCGTGGAGGAGGATCCGAAGAATGAGGGCGCAGCCTTTGATATTGTGCGTGCGGCCGTCAACCTTGTCATAGCCTCTATGCTTATCACCTTCGGTACGAACCACAAGTTGCCGCTTTCTACCACTTACGTCACCTTCATGGTAGCCATGGGTTCCAGTCTGGCCGACCGTGCCTGGAGCCGTGAGAGCGCTGTGTTCCGTGTGACGGGTGTGCTGAGTGTTATTGGCGGATGGTTCATCACCGCAGGCGTCGCTTTCATCACGTGTGCCCTCGTCGCACTCTGCATGTGGTATGGCAGTTTCATCATCCAGTTCCTCTTTATGGCCCTCGTGGTGTTCATGCTCTGGCGCAGTAACCGGCAGTATAAGAAGAAGAGCGAGCAGACAAAGGCCGAGGACGACAGCTTCCGCCTGATGATGCGCACCCGCGATCCGGAGATCGTCTGGGAAATGCTGTGCAAGCATGTGCGTGACACGCAGAGCAAGACCTGCCGATACGCCTTAGAGCAATATAATCAGATCTTGGACGGATTCAACAACCGCAAGGTGAGCGGGCTGCGTAAGTCGGAATCAGGGCTGAAAAAGAGTCTGGCCTTGCTCAAGAAGCTTCGCCGCCAGGAGATGCTCGGCTTGAAGAAGTCACCGGTGGAGGTCGCTGTTGAGAAAAACACGTGGTTCCACGTCGGTGCCAACAGTGACCAGCAGTATTTTTATACGCTGCGCCGTATGCTTGCGCCGATCAAGGAGCATGTGGACAACAACTTCAATCCTGTTCCTGAGGCTTATGTCAAGGAGTATGAGCCGGTTCGCAATTCGGTCAACGATTTGATGAAGTTGACTTGCGATGAGATTGAGACCAACCGTTATGACCAGTATCGCAGCATCCTTGCTGAGGCTGACGCTTGCAAAGATCAGTTGTCCGTCATCCGAAAGGTCCATCTCAATCGTATCCAGACAGCCTCCGACAACAAGAACCTTCAGGTGGATATGGTCTATCTGAATATTCTCCAGGAGACACAGCAGTTCTTGAGTGTGATGCGCCATCAGTTGCGCTCGGCGAAGAAGTTTATGGAAGATTAGCAGAATGATAATCTACAGGAAGGCGATCTGTCGAGGTCGCCTTTTTCTTTTGCTTTTTGTTTGTCTTTTCTGTATTATTCTTTACCTTTGCCCAATATAAATACTCGTTCATGATGAAAGTAGTTACAGGCAGAATGCCGTTTCAAGGCTTTGAGACTTATTACAGGATTGTGGGTGAAAAGACAGACCTCGCGCCGTTGTTGCTCATCCATGGAGGTCCCGGATCAACACACAACTATTTTGAAGTGCTCGACTCATTGGCAGAGACGAGCCATCGACAGATCATCTCTTATGACCAGATAGGCTGTGGCGAGAGTTATGTCGAAGGGCATAAGGAGTTGTGGAGTCTTCAGACGTGGACCGACGAGCTCATCGCCTTGCGCCGGTGGCTCCATCTGGACCGTGTGCACCTTTTGGGACAGTCGTGGGGTGGCATGCTCATCATGGCCTATCTGATCGATTGTAAACCTGAAGGCATCGAGTCAGTGATCCTTTCCAGTACCCTTTCCTCGAGTGCGCTTTGGAGCCATGAACAACAGCGGCTCATCGCTTTCATGCCTGTTGAAGAACAAAAGGCTATCGCGGAGGCTGTGCGTACCGGCAATTTCGAGGCACCGGCTTATCTGAAAGCCAACGAGCACTATACGGCTCTGCATGCGGATGAGATCACGGCAGACAGTCCCGAATGCTTACGGCGTAAGAAACGGTTTGGGCTCGAGTCGTATATAGAGGCATGGGGCCCCAACGAATATACACCGACGGGAACACTCAAGGACTTTGACTATACCGCCCGTCTGCATGAGATCGCGCAACCGACGCTTGTTATCAGCGGAACCAACGACGAATGCACGCCGTTGATAGCCAAGACCATGTATGATGCTATTCCGCATGCCCGGTGGGAACTGCTCGACGGGGCGAGGCACATGACGTTTATCGATCAGACCGACAACTATATCCGGATCCTGACCCATTGGTTGCTCAACGGGTTGCGCTAAATACGCTATGGTGTTTACGTGTAACAGTATTGTAACCTTGCTGAAACGCCAATGTAAATAGAAATTGGTTACTTTGCAACATCATTCAGATGGATTATATATAGGATAAATTTTTGCAATCGTATATGGATAAAGAAGAATCAACACGCATTTTAGTTGTTGACGACGAGGAAGATCTCTGTGAGATCCTGAAGTATAATCTGGAGACAGAAGGCTACCAGGTCGATACCGCCAATTCGGGAGAGGAAGCTCTGGAAAAAGATGTCGCAGGCTATCAGCTCATCTTGTTGGACGTGATGATGGGCGGAATGAGTGGTTTCTCCGTAGCCCGCAAGCTTCGTGAGCAGGAACATACCAAGCATGTGCCTATTATCTTCCTCACGGCCAAAGGCAACGAGAGCGACAAGATTACGGGGTTTAATCTTGGGGCCGACGATTACATCTCCAAGCCTTTCTCCATCAGAGAGGTGTTGCTTCGCATACGTGCCGTGTTGAGGCGTACGACCGCGGCCAACGCCAAAGCAGCGCAACCGGAAGAGGAAGTGCGACATACCTTAGAGTATCAGGGACTTGTCGTAGACCTTGACCGAAAGACCGTGGTCATCAATGGGGAAGAAGTGGAGTTTACCAAAACAGAATTCGGTATTCTCTGCGTGCTGCTTGAGCATAGAGGCCGTGTTTTCTCCCGTCACGATCTCATACGGCAGATATGGCCGGTGGATGTGATCGTCTCTGACCGTACTGTGGATGTCAACATCACGCGTGTGCGTAAGAAGCTCGGTCCTTATGCCGATAATCTCGTCACGCGACTCGGGTTCGGATATTACTTCGACGCGTGAGACGAACAGTGACGTCTGTGATAAGATCGTGCCACGTCTGTGTCACGATCCTGCCTCAGTTGTGTCACGATCCTGCCTCAGTTGTGTCACGATCCTGCCTCAGTTGTGTCACGATCGTGTCACGTCTGTGATAAGATCGTGTCTTGTATGAGAGCTGCGTTGCCCTTTCTGCTTGACATACATCAATTATCTAACATTTTTGAAAAATAATCGCGAAAATATTTGGAGGGTATTGAAAAAGTCTATACCTTTGCACTCGCTTTTCGGAAATACACCGGCAAGCAACATAAAGAAAGAGTTCTTTGAAAAGATTTACATAAACAGAGAAGTAGTACAAGAA
>Ga0256404_1006328_pt1 | contig 19740 bp, 19 predicted proteins | sample RumenRJG_01DNA_FD_185990 | JGI IMG/M metagenome (GOLD analysis project Ga0256404, IMG submission 185990) | Bovine rumen microbial communities from Lethbridge, Alberta, Canada - RJG_01 | ecosystem: Host-associated > Mammals > Digestive system > Stomach > Rumen | place: Canada: Alberta | collected...
AAAAGAGCGGAGGCGGACAATAAAAAGCATACCGCAAAACTCAAGATAACAAAGATAGTCACTGACGAGGCCAAAGTGGCAAAAGCCATTGAAAAATACAACAATTCCGGCACTGCCCAGATGCTGGATACTGCTCCCGGAAACGACAAGCTGCAGTACTGTATCGCAAAATACAATGTATATTTCCCGGAAAGTTTTCCGGACAGTGATTTCGGGCTTACGAATGTGACCGTGAAATTCAAAGTAAAAGCACCGGATGGCGGAGATGAGATCAAAGCGAACGGCACGGTCTACAAAAAGTTGTCAAATACAGTTGAAATAGGGGCAGTCCCACAGGGGTATGATTTTTATTCCGGACAGACATATAAAGGCAAGGTCGTTTATATGATACCAAAAGGAAGCAAGGACTATCTGCTGAAAGCGGGTGGATACTACTTCAAACCAGAGAAACAATAAAACTAAGACCTGAGATAGAATAAGACCTGAGATAGAAAAAACAGACCCGATAAGAATCAGCAGAAAAGTGAAAGAGAAAGAAATCAAAAACATGAATAACAGCAAAGATACCGATGTTCTGATAGCATTGGCTGTTTTTGCTGCGGGCATCATCGCTTCGATATGGCAGGGCTTTTCACTGGTGATACCGATGGCGATAGGGTTCGTCTGTTTTACTGCTGTTGGTGTGCACCGGGGGAGAGAGCTGAAGGAACTGCTCGAAATGTCAAAAAAAGGATTTATGGAGGCGATGATAGTTACTTCTGTGATCCTGATGATAGGTCTTGTGACCGGGACGTGGCGCAGCAGCGGAGTGATTGCGTTGTTTGTAGACCTCGGTATAAAGATGATAACGCCGCAGATATTCATTTTACTGGCTTTCGTGCTCTGTGCTTTCTTTTCTTACGCGATGGGGACGAGCTTTGGAGTCGTGGGGACACTTGGCGTAATACTGATGTCTCTTGCAAAAGCGGGAGACGTGAACACGGCAGTGATCGCCGGAGCTGTTCTGAGCGGAGCTTACTTCGGAGACCGCTTTTCACCTGTCTCATCGAGCATGCTACTGACGGCTGCAGTAACCGGAACAAAACCGGAAAACAACCTCCCGTTAATGGCAAAGACAATGATAATACCTGTCATTCTCACGCTTGCCGGATATGCGGTCATTTCCTTCAGAAACCCGATCAGCCATGTCGACAGCGAGATAGCAGGAGCAATTGAGAATGGTTTCAACCTTCACTGGGTAGTCGCGCTGCCGGCTGTTGTCCTGATAGTGTTGCCGCTGCTGAAAGTAAAAGTCAAGTGGGCGGTCCTGGCCAGCGCCATCACTGGTTTTATCGTTACGATCGTATGCCAGCATACCAGCGTGGCCGACGCGGTCAAATTCGCTCTGTTCGGATATAAGGGAACAGGGGAGCTGGGCAGGATATTCTCTGGCGGCGGCATGGTATCGATGATCGAAGTGTGCCTTGTCATACTTATATCATGTTCGTATTCTACAATAATAGAAGAGACAGGAATGTTCCACGGGTTGCAGTCGCTGCTGGAAAAGGGCTGCCGAAAGACAGGCAGAGCAATGATGACCTTTCTTTCAGGCATCGCGTTTTCCGCGGTATTCTGCAATCAGTCTGTGGCGACGATAATGTGTGCGATAATGCTTGAAAAGCCATATAAAGACACAGGAGGAAACAAGCAGGAACTGGCTATAGATATTGAAAACACAACGATCATAACGACTGCGTGGATACCGTGGTCAATATTCATGGCAGTACCGAGAAAGATGCTGGACGCCCCGATGAGCTGCATATTTTATGCGCTTTTCATATTCCTGATGCCCATATGTCATCTGCTTACGAAAAAGTGGATATGGCCGAAGATCTACAATAGAACCGAACAGTGAGATCTGCCGGAGGGGCAGTAGATCCCGGAAATATCTCATCAAAGCAGCGAAATGAACGCCTGCATCTGTGGTGATACCCATTTGTTCTTGTGATAGATGATTTTTGTAATGTAATGTTCGCTTACTTCGGGAACGTTCAGTCGTTTGACTTTCCCGATCTCTTCGTAATGCCTGGAAGCAAAATCGAGAAGAAAAGTAACAGCATTGCTCTCCGAGGCGATCTGCAGCAGAAGGTCAGTCGTACCGGCTGTAATAAAAGGGCTGAAGCTGTATCCCGCAGCGCCGAAGTCTTTCTTCAGAGTAGATGCTGTCTTTTGCGTTGTCACAAATTCACATTCTGCAAGATCGCGGAGAGTTACCGATTTCTTTTTAGCCAGCGGGTGGGAAGAAGAAACGACGAAGTGAAGAGGCTCGCTGTGTTCATATACGCAAGTCATGTCATCGGGAAGCGGTCCGCCTCCGAGAAGATATAAAAGATCCAGTTCGTTGTGCCTCAGCATATCAAACAGGAGTGGCGGTGCTTCAGATTCGACCTCGACTGAGATCTTCGGGAATTTACTGTGGAGCGTAAGCAGCAATCCGGGCAGCTGCAGCTGGGACAGTGAGTTTACTGAGCCTAGGCGCAGCAAGCCTTTTGGTTCACTGTCCGGCTTCATCGCAGAAGCGGCTTGTTTTACTTCATTTAATATGTCCAGAGCATACGAATAAAAACGCCGTCCTTCCTCAGTCAGGTGGACGTGTTTGCCTATCCTTTCAAACAGCAGGACTCCGAATTCGTCTTCGAGCTGTTTTATATGAACAGTTACTGTCGATTGCGTATAGCCGAGAACATCAGCAGCTGCCGAAAAGCTGCCGGTCTCAACTGCGGATACGAAGGTTTCGATGTTGCGGATCTCCATTTTTGCCTCTTTTATATTTTGCCTGCATCCGCGAAGCCATGGCCGTGAATCTTGCGGCAGTAGTTCGGGATACTGAAGAATTATCGTTATCAGTTGCATTATCCACCCATATATTGAAAAAGTCAATGGATTATATTTGATTTATTAATTTTACAAATATATACGACAGTGATAATCTCAAGGCAAAGAAAGATAAGAAGGAAAGTGAAGGGCATAGCAATGACTGAAAAACTAAGGGAAAATAAGGATGTGCTGATAGCTTCGGCGATATTCGCAGCCGGAATAGCACTCAGCGTAATAATGGATATGATCCTGGTCGTGCCGCTGGCGCTCGGATATGTGTGCTATGCAAGTGTGGCAAAAGCACGCGGTCATTCTCTCGCGAGCATCGCAAGGATGTCTCGTGATGGAGCAAAGGAATCGATGGTAGTGGTAGGGACGCTTTTTTTGATAGGGGCAGTCTCAGCGGTATGGAGAGCCAGCGGCACGATCGCCATCTTTGTAAAATATGGTCTTGGTCTGATAACACCACATCTGTTCCTTTTGCTGGTGTTTCTCATATGCTGCGTGTTCTCATATGCTTTGGGCTCGTGCTTTGGCGTGGCAGGAACGATCGGGATAATATTTGTGACCATGGCAAAAGCAGGGGATGTAAGCGCCCTGATGACGGCGGGGGCTGTCCTGTCGGGAGGTTATTTCGGCGATCGCTGTTCACCGGTATCCGCCAGCGCTTCGCTTACGGCGTTCGTCACAAAGACTGATCTTTACACCAATGTAAAATTAATGGCAAAGACGATGACCGCGCCGGTCGCCATAACGACGGTGATGTACGCAATGCTGTCGGTCACTCATCCGCTGAAGACTGTAGATCCTGCTATATCTGAAATGATAAGCAAGGGATTCGATCTGTCACCGTTGCTGCTCGTTCCCGCGGCCGTGATGCTGGTACTGCCATTGTTCAAAGTCAATATCAAGATCACGGCGTTTGTCAGCATCGCGTCAGCCTTTGTCCTTGCGGTAATATACCAGGGGGCGGATCCTTTGGCCTTGACGAAAAGTCTTGTTCTTGGATACGAGGCTGAAGGCGCGGCTTTGTCGAGGATATTTACAGGCGGCGGCATGATATCTATGGCGAATGTCTGCGGAGTAGTGTTCATATCTTGTGCTTACGCGCAGATAATCAAAGAGACAGGAATGTTCAGGGATCTGTTTCATCTTATGTGCAGCGGCTGCTCGAAGGTTGGAAGGGTATATATGACATTTATTCTCGGAACATGTTTTTCTGGTCTGTTCTGCAGCGGCAGCGCGGCGATAATAATGAGCAGCATGATGCTGGATGATGCCTATGAAAAGACAGGCGGCAGCAGGCAGGAACTGGCGATCGATATAGAAAACACAGCAGAGCTGACAGCCACGTGGGTGCCCTGGAGCACTGCGTGCATGGCGGCCTTCTCTGTAATGGCGATTCAGAGCACAGCTCTTGTTTACTCATTCTTCGTGTTCGTGCTGCCTGTATATTACATGCTGAGAAAGACTTTTGCCCGCAGGAAAAACTCGTGGTATAATAAGCTGGTTCACGTAGCAGAAAATATGTGATCGCTGGATCAATTCGAAAAAGGGAGCGGACAAATGACAGATAACGAAAAGTATACAGATGAAGAGAGATGGGAAATAATAGAAGACATTGAAAATATCCTTGTGCTGCATGGGATCATGCCGGGGTCGGAAGATTTTGACAGCTGGACGGATGAGCAGCTGGACGCATTTGAAATAGAGGAGTTTTTGTTACATCGTAAATAGGCGATGAAGCAGTAAAATCAAGGGTTTCAGAGAATCATAATTATAAAGGCAAATCTCGCATCGCAAATAGGCGATGCGTTATTTTTTGATCAGAAAAAAGTATTATTTCGGCGAAAGTTCAAAACAAAGAAAAACTGCAAAAAACAGAAAATCCGGAATCCTCCGGACTTTCTGCAAAGTGTGTGTGTATTCAATAAAAGAAGGAAAGTATTTGTATGGTTAAACCATACATTTTTAGTATCTTGATTATAAAACAGAAATGTGATGATTGTGTGAAGATTTTGCCCTACATCGTTAAAAATTTTTCATCACAGTCATAGACGATCCTGCCCCCGATGATCGTCATCGCAGCATTGTCATCTGCAACGGAATCAGCTTCGAGTGGGTCGTCCTCGAAAATGGCAAAATCCGCATATTTTCCTTCGCTGACCGAGCCGAGTATATCGGACAGACCGAGCTTTTCAGCAGCGGCAACAGTCCTTATTACGATCTCATCGTAGGGGGTCTCACCTTCAGGCATCAGCGCATATTCGAAATGCGTATCTGAATGTTGCAGCTCACCGTCGTGTGAAAGAACGATGTCGGGTTTGCCGCCGGATCTTTCGCGGTAAGAAGAAATGGCGCTGCGGCACAGAGCAAGGTCCTCAGGTGTTTCAGCTTCCAGGAGAACTCTGCCGCCGCGGGACGCAGCTGCTTTCATCATCTCTGAAAGGAACTGAACAGACAGATTTCCTCCACGTTCATGCGCGCAAACGATACCGCCTGTCAGGATGCCGCCCATTTCCTGATATTTGGCTTTGTGGTTTTTGAGCTGACTTTCTATATATGAAGGGTTGACTTCGCTGCAGATGTAGATGCCGTTTATGAATCTCAGTTTTATGTTCTCCTCGGCGAGGAGCGCTATCTGAAGATCTTCGAAGATGCTGCTGATATAAGCTCCGGCGCTTCCTTCAAACACAGAAGTAAAGCCCTCACTGCAATAGCCGCGCATGACCTCAAAAGCACTGGCTTCGAATCTTTCGGCATCGACAGGTGCGAGAACAGACAGCATGAAAGGAAGTGTCAGGATCTCCATACCGTTTTCCTCGGCAGCAGCCGCAACTATATCGAATGCAATGGTATTGAACCATGCGGTGAGGCCGTCTTCACTGAGCAGCAGTACAGGCGAGTCATCGCAGACTTCGTCGAGAAGGCTCTGGCGCTCTTCAAGTTCCATATCGCTGAGAAGAGATGAATCAAAACCATAGCCGAAAACAACATCCGGTATCAGCATGGTTTCTTCGTCAAACCCGTCGAATTCTTCATCGAATCCTCCGTCAAACTCTTCCTCACTGACTGCATCATCTGCATCGTCTGCATCGTCTGCATCCTCAAGGTCGATCGTAACGTCGGTGAAGTATTCGCTTATATGATCTGAGAGACCCGAGAGGATCTCTTCGATGCTCTCATCTTCATCAATGACATAGCACACATCTTCATCGATCGCGTCGAGGACCGGCGTGGCATCAGCTTCGATAAAGCCCGGGAACACATGCATCCCCTCAAGGTCGAACACTTCAGTCTCATCACCGACGATATCCTGCATATCTTCGTCGCTGCCGACACGCATGATGATCCCGTCCCTGCAGGCAACTGCATCTGCAAGAGGCATAGCTGCATCCATCGTGTGGATAGTGCAGTTCGTATAAATGATATCGGCAGTTTCCTTCCTGCCGGAGAATAATCCAAAGGCCATTGTTTTCCCTCCTTGTTTCGCGAAATTGATATGTAAAAGATACCAAAAAACAAAAGCAAGGGCAAGACAGCCGGGCAATATAACCGTGTAAGCAAAGAGTTGCTTTACTGCACGGACAAGCAACAGACAAAAGATGAAAAGAAGAACAAATCGCAAAAAAAGAGTAGAAACAGCAATGAAAAAAAGGGATAATATAAGCATAGACGATATGGAACGCGGAAACAGTTCTGATTTTATTCGTAGATAAAGATGTTCCGTAAGTAATCTGGTAAAAGAAAGGAGACCAACTGATATGAAATACGAAATAGTAGGCGATATGCTGCCGGCAGTAATTTGTCATCTTGAAGCAGGCGAGCAGATGATTTGCGAGAGCGGCGCGATGTCATGGATGGATGATGAGATCGAAATGTCAACAGAAGGCGGAGGCGCAGGCAAAGTACTGGGAAGAATGTTCTCGGGCGAACATCTTTTCAAGAACCGCTACACAGCAAAGAAACCCGGATCGATAGCATTCGCTTCTTCGTTCCCGGGAGTCATCCTCGCTGTAAGAGTAACACCGGACAAACCGATCGTTGTTCAGAAATCTTCATTCCTTGCTCACACGAACGGTATTGAAATGTCGGTATTCTTCCAGAAGAAGATGGGTGCCGGCTTCTTCGGCGGCGAAGGTTTCGTCATGAACAAGTTCGAAGGAAACGGAGTCGTATTTCTGGAAATAGACGGATCGATAGTAGAGTATGATATCGCTGCAGGCGACTGCAAGATCATGGAGACAGGTCACCTGGCAATGATGGATGCTACATGTAAGGTTGATATCAGAAAAATAAAAGGCGCGAAGAACATCCTGCTTGGCGGTGAGGGTCTGTTCAATACAGTTGTAAGCGGACCGGGACACATCGTGATCCAGACGATGCCGAGAGATAAGATGGCAGAGGCCCTGATACCGTACATACCGGTCTCGGGTTCCTAAAGTGAAATGAAGGGCGGTTGTTTCAGCTTATTCCAAAAAAATAGTACAAAAGCTTAAATCTTTAATATTTTTTTAAGGAAAGAGCGCTATAGTATAGCCATAGTAAGAATGCAAACAATCAAAACCTCTCAAACAACCTCTCAAACAACTACTAAAAGAAAGAAGCAGCCGGAAACGGCTGTTTTTTTTCAGAAGGCCTGCGAGGGCAAAATATAAAATATTCGGAAAAATACGCGGATACAGAAAAGTCCTTGATAATTTGAGGGTTTCGGTGTAAATTATATGGGTAAAAACGAAAAGTGACTTGTGTTAATAAAACGTGTTTTTTTTATAATGAAATTAGGAGAGCATTTATAGCATGAAAAAGAAGGTAATAATCGCAATAGTTGCTATATTGGTCTGCGTTTGCGGAGGCTTTATAGCTTATCTGAATTCTGACGGTTATGAACAGAAGGCGACCCATCTTGCAAAAGGTACTTTCATCAACGGGATCGATTGTTCCGGTCTGACTAAGGACGAGGCAGTCAAAAAGCTTACAGATGAATGGGACAGCAAGACTTTCAAGGTCGTAAGGAAGGGAAAAACTGTCGCGAAGTTCCCGCTCAAAGGAATAAAGTATGATATCGACGACAAAGTCCAGAAGCTGATCGGCGATGGTTTTTACGAAGTTCTTAAAAACCATGCCAGCAGTAAAAAGAAAGATCATACAATCAGCATGAAGATCGCTGACAGCAAATCTTTCGACAAGAAGGTCATGAAAGACAAATTCCTTAAGATCCCATATAAGGTCAAAACAAAGGATGCTTATATCGATATGAGCGATACTTCTTTCAAGATCGTACCTGAGGTATATGGTGACAATGTCGACAAGGAGAAGGTCTCAAAGAAGATCGACAAGAACATTGCAAAGGGCGAATTTGAATTCGATTTTGTCAAAAAGGACAACATAGATCTGCCGGAAATAAAGAAAGGCGACAAAGTCCTCAAAGAAGAGATCAAGTTTGACAAAAAGAATTATTCGCAGAAATTCATCTACGACAGATACAATGGTGAATACCGCATCACTCCGGGAGATATCAAAAAGATGAGACCTGTTGATGAGAACGGTAATGCGACCGTCAACAAAAAGGCAGTCAAGAAATATGTTGAAGATACGCTGGCCTGGAAAGTCAACACTCAGTACTTTGACCGCAGGTTCAAGACAGCCAACTCCGGAATGATCACAGTATACGGTGGAACATACGGATATGTACTGGATAAAAAGAAAGAAGCCAAAAAGCTGATCGAAGATCTTGAGGCAAACAAAGATTTCAAAAGAGAACCTGTATTCTCACAAAAGCCTTACTACACCGGAAAAGACAGACATGACGGCAGAGGCGACATAGGCAACAGCTACGCGGAGGTCAGCATTCCGCAGCAGACTTTGTGGCTGTTCATCGACGGCAAGAACGTAATGACGACCGCAGTCACGACAGGCCGTAACGGCAACTCGACAGATCAGGGCGTTTACTATGTTGAGTACAAGCAGAGAAACGCAACGCTCGTAGGCGCTGACTACTCCAGCCCCGTAAGCTACTGGATGCCGTTCAACGGTGATCAGGGATGCCACGATGCTCCGTGGAGAGGCGACTTCGGCAGCATGGGTTATGTAACATCAGGCTCACACGGCTGCGTCAACATGCCGTACTACGCTGCACAGTACATGTTCTCGAAAGTTGAGAAAGGATTCCCGATCGTAGTTCACTAAAATAAAAATAACAATAAAACTGTTGCTGAGAAGCGGCAGTTTTTTTTAATGAAATTATCAGATGCAATTTGAAGAACAATTTATTGAAAAGGAGTACGGATGTTTTCAGAGACCCTTTGTGGCCGCCGGCATTTAGCGATTTGCGAACGATAGTGAAGCAAGAGCTTAGTACCGCTGCGCCCACAACGGAGCGAGAGCATGTCTCTGAAAACATCCGTATTCCTTATATAATTAATTATGATTACAAATTACTGAAGCTATTTCTGCTTACGAATAATGATCTCTTCACGTCCGGGACCGTTTGACACCATCGTGATCGGGATACCGATCTGGCGCTCGATCTCGTCGATGTAGTCTTTGCACTCGGCGGGCAGTTTGTCATATTCGCGGATGCCGCGGATGTCGCACTTCCAGCCGGGGAGTTTTTTGAGAACAGGCTTTGCTCTGTTGAGCTCCGTTGTGTTCGGGAAATCTTTAGTCTGTTTGCCGTCGATCTCATAAGCTTCGCAGATAGGGATCTCATCGAGATATCCCAGCGGGTCGAGTACTGTCAGGACGACTTCGGTCGCGCCCTGCAGCATGCATCCGTAACGCGTAGCTACCGCGTCGAACCAGCCGACTCTTCTCGGGCGGCCGGTGGTAGCACCGTATTCACCGCCGTCTCCGCCGCGCCTTCTCAGTTCTTCAGCCTCGTCGCCGAAGAGTTCGCTTACAAAAGCTCCGGCGCCTACAGCAGAAGAGTAAGCTTTTACTACCGTGATTATATCGGTGATCTCATACGGAGGGATGCCGGCACCGACAGTTCCAAAGCCGGCCAGCGTCGAAGACGAAGTCACCATCGGGTATATGCCGTGATCTGTATCCTTAAGCGATCCCAGCTGACCCTCCAGCAGGATGCGCTTGCCATCTTTGAGAGCCTGGTTCAGGTAAGTAGAGACGTGGCATACATACGGCTCGATCATTTTTTTGTATTCCATCATCGTATCGAAGATCTCGTTTTCATCAAGCTCCGGTTTGTGATACAGCGTCTTGAGAAGAACGTTCTTTATCTCGCAGACGTTGCGGATCTTTTCTCTCAGCTCAACAGGAGGCATAAAGAGCTCGTTTACCTGGAATCCGATCTTCGAGTATTTATCGGAAAAACACGGTGCGATCCCCGATCTTGTGGAACCGAAAGATTTGCCTGCGAGACGTTCCTCTTCATACGTATCCAGCAATATATGATAGGGCATGACGACCTGAGCTCTGTCGGAGACGAGCAGCTTAGGCTGGGGAACGCCCTGCTTTTTTATGCCCTCTATCTCTTCGAATAACTCCGGGATGTTCAGCGCCACACCGCTGCCCAGCACGCTGGTCGTGTGATCGTAGAATACTCCCGAGGGCAGAAGATGAAGAGCAAATTTCCCGTATGAGTTTTTAATAGTATGTCCGGCATTGCTGCCACCCTGGAACCTTACTATAATGTCAGATTCCTCAGCCAGCATATCCGTGATCTTTCCTTTACCTTCGTCGCCCCAGTTGGCGCCTACTACTGCTTTTACCATAGTTTCACTTCCTTTTCTTATTCAAAGTATCGTGTGCCATTTTGATTTTGTCGCGTCTGATATATTTATTAGCATAGATCAAACATTGATCTCTGCGTCGAGTCCAAGAACGTCTTTGTTCGCGTCGAGGACAGGTCTTACTACATCAGCAAGATATTTTTCTGTCTGTCTGTCTGCGCAGCCGATGAAATTCCTGGGCTCCATCAGGCTTTGCAGCTGCTCCATGCTCATTCCGAATGCGGGATCAGCCGCGATCCTTTCAAGAAGGTCGTTTTCCGCACCTTCTTCTTTTACGCGGCGCGCTGCGTCCATCGAATGCGAGCGGATCTTTTCGTGGAGCTCCTGGCGGTCTCCGCCGGCTTTGACAGCGTCCATGAGGATGATCTCCGTTGCCATGAATGGCAGCTCGCTGGCAAGTCTTGACTCGATCACTTTCGGGTAAACAACGAGCCCTGAAGATACATTCATCATCAGCTCGAGAATGCTGTCCGTCGCGAGGAAGCCTTCTGAGATGCTGATCCTCTTGTTCGCCGAATCATCGAGTGTACGCTCGAACCACTGTGTCGAAGCCGTCATGGCCGGATTCATAGCATCGCTCATGACGTAGTTCGCGAGGCTGGCGATTCGTTCGGAACGCATCGGATTTCTTTTATAAGCCATGGCGCTCGAACCGATCTGGTTCTTTTCAAACGGTTCCTCAACTTCTTTAAGATGCTGCAGTAGCCTGATGTCGTTGGAGAATTTATGTGCGCTTTGCGCGATGCCGGCCAGAACGTTCATGACACGACTGTCAACTTTGCGGGAGTAGGTCTGGCCGCTTACAGGATAGCATGCGTCAAAGCCCATCTTTCCTGCGATCAGTCCGTCTATCTTTTCGACCTTCTCATAGTCGCCGTCGAACAGCTCCAGGAAAGTTGCCTGCGTGCCTGTGGTCCCTTTCGATCCCAGCATCTTGATATCGGCGATGATGTGATCGATGTCGGTCAGATCCATCATGAGCTCGTTGATCCACAGCGTTGCTCTCTTGCCGACCGTCGTGGGCTGCGCAGCCTGAAAATGCGTAAAGCCGAGTGTCGGCAGATCCTTATATTCTTCCGCGAAGTCCGCCAGATTCGAAATGACGTTGATGAGTTTTGCGCGGATGAGAAGAAGAGCTTCTTTCATTATAATAATGTCGGTATTGTCACCAACGTAGCACGATGTTGCGCCGAGGTGGATGATGCCTTTAGCCTTCGGGCACTGCAGCCCATAAGCGTATACATGCGACATTACATCGTGACGGACGATCTTCTCGCGTTCCTTCGCCTCATCGTAGTTGATATCTGTAACGTGCGCTTTCAGTTCTTCGATCTGCTCGTCTGTTATGTCGAGACCGAGTTCCTTCTCGGATTCGGCCAGAGCGATCCAAAGGCGGCGCCAGGTGGAGAATTTCTTCTCGGGGGAGAAGAGGTATTTCATCTCCGGGCTGGGGTATCTCTCTGAAAGCGGGCTGGTGTAACTTTGCGTACTTTGCATGATTTGCTCTCCTTTTGTTTTTAATGAAGCAGACTATACAGGTGTCACTGTCCTTCCGGGACAGATGAGACAATCTGTTCTGCGATATGCTTATTGAAAATACGTTGGTATTATAGCATTATGATGTGGGCAAGACAAGAAATCACCGTGCAAAAATACATTGTCAGCGCATCAAAAAAATGTTAGAATGAATTCCGCAGTTAAACTGTCTGGTGTGGCTCTGTAGCTCAGCGGATAGAGCGTCGGTTTCCTAAACCGTGCGTCGGAGGTTCGAGTCCTCTCAGGGTCACCAAGGTATAAGCCTCTTCACATGTTGAAAAATCAATGGTGAAGAGGTTTTTTGTATTCCGATGGTTTGGAAACATCTGTAAGCAAATAAGGATAAAAAGGGATAGAAATGGGGAAAAAGTGGGGAAACAAGTGGGGAAACTTTTTGGCATGGAAATATCGAGCGATTTCAGAACAACTAATATGAAGAGGGTGTATTATACCAGTTTGATATAAACGTTCGCCTCTGACGGTCTGACACCCTCACAGGGACATTCATATATCATCACGCCCACCACCGCACGAAAAGAAGAGGAAAGATTTTGATAAGCGGTCTATGCTATATCCCTTATGCAAATAATGAGAAGTAAGCATATCAATCCCGAACCCCCCAAAGGGTAGAGGATTATTTACTGTATATATATATAGACCGTGAAAGAAACAATCCCCCCTAAAAGGGTAGTATCATTGAAAAGGTGGTATGCTGGATAATTGTATAATTTCAAAAAGGTTGGTACATACGTGCGAGTATGTCAAATATTGGAAATTGAATGCTTTAGCGAGGTAAAGTGGCGAGAGCAACTATCTTTATTAAATCTTGAATCATGCTCTTGTCGCTCTTTGACAGAAACAAAAAGGCTGTGCCGTCAGCACGTTCGAGAAGAAAAAAACTCTGCATAATTAAGCGTATTTTTTGAAATAAAAATGCCGTCAGGTATAAACATACCATCAGGCATTTATTGTTATGCGATACGCTTATTAAGGGTGTTATTTGCCGTGTAAACGTGCAGTCGCTTTTTCAGCTTGTTCTTTGCTCAGTATTCTCGGTGAATTGATTTTAACATACTTCTTCGGAACAATGTATGTCAGACCGCCCCAGCCATCATCTTTTATTTGATAGAACATATCAGGAAACTTTTCTGACAACTGTTTCAGCCGTCTTTTCATAGGTTTATTGTAAGTATACACTTCAGCGGTATAATCAGCCTCGCTTGTTAAGATTATAGTTTCCTGTTCTTCCTTAGTAGGTTTATACATTAGAATCAACTCCTTTCCGCATGATGCTCCAGCGTTCATCACTTTCATCAGAATATAAAATGTTTTCGACTCTTTCTGTTGATATAAAGTTGCATTCAATCATAGCAGATATAATGCAAGCAACTTCTTCCTCGATCGTTGCAGAGTCACCGTCATAAGAGATGGTTGTTATATCTCCGTCAAGACTTGCTATTATCATTCGATTTCCCCCTCGTTGCTTTTTTGCTGTTGCATTTTTGTAACAAGTCCTTGTTTCAGTTTTGCAACAAGAATATGATTTTTTAACTTCGCCTTGTTGCATTTTTGTAACAACTGTTCCGAACATTTCCCTGTTTACCTTGTTACAATTTTGCTACTCTTTATAATATATATACATGGATTATGAGTTTTCTTTTCTCTGCTGGTTTCTTTGTTTCCTTGCTCCTGAGTATGTTCGAACACGGTCATCAATCTGATAATCTTTTGTGCCGTACTTTTTCCAGCGTGAAGAAAACTTATACAAAGACTTTTGTTTCTGAGGCTGACCGTCAATAATGCAATCAATGAACCCCTTTTCTATTAGAGCGTTGATGTCGTTATAGAACTGTTTCTTGTTTGTATAACTTATTCTTTGTGCTTTCGCCCAGTTAAAAGTAAAATAGAGTTTCGGTTTGTTGTTGCTTTGCTTGCCTCTGTATTCCTCAGGGAAAGCTGACAAATCATCTTTCGCTTTACCGTAGTATTCGCTTTGCATATATGTAAATAAGCATCTTTGCCGAAAATTAAGCGATAGAAAAGCATCATCATATATCTTTGATCGTGTCAGGTTAGCTGTTGTTGAAAGAATTCCGTTGAAATCTTTTGTTTCAAAGTCTTCAAGTTTATAATTTCTTTTTCGTTTCCCCATGGCGTCACCGCCATTTCATTTTAGATACAATCTCTTCGCACACATCAGGAACGAAATAACGCTGACATACAGAGGGTAGTCCGTGCAAAAACTGGTCTACGCTTTTAGGGTCTTTGACATTCAGGAAGTCAGTTAATTCTGAACGAGTGATAAAGTTTGTTCCTGTTGCTTTTTCCATGCGTTCTATAAGTTGCTGTTTATTCATCTGCATCACCGTCCTCAGGGAACAATTCATCAACCGTCATTTCAAGAGCATTTGCGATACGCTTTTTCCAGCCGTTGAACATTGGTTTTGTCCCGTTAAGAGCCTGATATACGTCTGGTGATGATATGCCTGTCATTTGTGCCAGCTTGTAACCGCTGATGTGCTTTTGTTTCATTGCGGATTTTAGTGTGTCGTTCATTGTTCTTTCACTCCTTTTTGTTTGTTTCTATAATAATAGTTGTTGTGTTTATGCATAAACTAAATCAAATTGACTTGTTGACTATATTGTAGTAAGGTATATATATACTATCAACGGCATAATTTTAGACAAAACAGCAAACAACGAATAGAGAATTATACTGTGAATGGTATAAAAAGAACAAAAGAAGAGAGATATACTGCTTGATTGGTAGTCGTGTTGCATATCTCTCTGAGTCCATGAAGAGGACATTTGTATTATAGCATTTGTCCTCATTAAAAGAAAGTGAGGAACAAACAGAAATGAGAAGTATTGAAAAAGCAATAAGCGAATTTGACAGAATCCACAAAGGCATGCGAGGCATTGCGTATGTGACGGACTTTAAGCAACTAATAGAGTTATCCGAAAGCAAACAGAAAGCAGGACAGATTGATATTTATTCACTGGTCAATAATACTTTCAAATTTGCATTTACAATCGGATATCGGTGCAGAAAGAGAGAAGAGAGGAAACAGCAGAACAATGAAACAAGAGAAAAAATCAAATAGTAAGTATTCCGAAGAAACAATGAGAAACCGCATAAAAAAAGCACGAAAAGACAACGGATATAAATCTGCAAGGGCACTTGAAAAAAAACTGAATGAAGAATTTGGTGGGAGGAATCCGCTCTATGGAAGTTGTTATGGTGGGAATTTTGATAATAACGAGTATATCGGCTTTATATCCTATGGACGTTTGAACAAAATAGAGAGCGAAAAATCACCTGAAAACATCAAAGTGCAAGAATTGATAGCGATTAGCGAAGTATTAAAAGTTGATATTGATTATCTTTTAGGGCTACAAGATGAGAAAAGAAAAGAAATAAAAGACCTGAAAGAATTAACAGGGTTATCCGAAAAGGCTTGTACGATACTTGCGTCTTGCGGTAAAGCAATTAGTCCAAAAGATGATGATGCAGAGAGAAGTGTAGAACAGCAAAGAGTTGAACAAAACGAGTTGTTATCATGGTTAATCGAAAATGGTTTTATGCAATGGTTAATTGCTTACAATTGCACGGTAAACAATTGGTGGAAAGAACATTCATATAATCCGTTCGATTTAGAAGAGCAACAAAGAGAGATAAACAAAGATGAAATAAGAACAGCGATTATACAAAACAATGTAAGGTTAATAAAAGCTGATATGTATTACTTAGAGAGAGAATTAAGCAAACTGATACATGATGGCTTCGTAGCAATAGGAAGAGAGAGGGAAAAAAATGAGTAAGAAATACAAATATCGTGAACGCTGGGTGCATGAGGGCGTGAGAGTAGACGTCAAAGCAAATAGCAAAGCAGAACTGCGTGACAAGATAGCAAAGAAAAAGCAGGCACTTGAAGAGGGTCGCATACTTGTAGAGTCAAATATGCTTTTGAAAGATTGGGTGAAGATAGCTTATTCACAGTACAAAACAGGGGTAAGTGATATTACATTGAAAAGAGAAAAACAAAAGTGCCAAAAGTGGTTAGTTGAACCGTTGGGGCATATGCCGTTAAAGAAGATAAAGCCTCTTCATCTGCAAGGTGTTCTGAATGAATTGCAAGGGTATTCATCAACATTTGTCAAAGAGGTTCACCGCATTTACAAGTGGGTATTCAACCTTGCGGTTCAGAATGATTTGATCGTGAAGAGTCCAGCAGAGAACCTGACAAAGCCTCAGGCAAAGCCGATTGAAACAAGACGAGAACTGACAGCACACGAAAGACAGCATTTCCTGAAAGTGTGTGACGAAGATGAACTGATGAGGTATTTCCTTGTTCAGCTTTGTTGCGGTCTGCGTCCGTCAGAGGCACAGGAACTGCAATACAGAGATATTGACCGTGCAAATGGATTGATGCACGTCAGAGGAACGAAAACAAGGAATGCAGACAGATTTGTTCCTATTGTGCCGTATCTGCTGGAAAGACTCCCTGAGGATGAACCGTTTGATTATGTATTCAAGAGTGCGTCAGGAGCAAAGATAAACGAAAACACGCACAGGGTGTTATGGAAACGTTTGAAGAGAGAAATAAATATAAGTATGGGTTGTAAAGTGTTCAGGAATCAGCTTGTTCCGCCATATCCTTTTGATGAATCGTTAAAGCCGTATTGCCTCAGGCATACATATTGTACTGACCTTTGCAAAGCTGAAATTGATATCCGTGTTGCACAGCGTCTTATGGGTCATTCAGATATATCACTGACGGCAAATATATATTCTCATGTTGATAAAAGCATGGTGTCTGATGCTGGTTCAAAGCTGGATAAAGCATATCAAAAAGAGCAAAAATCAGACAAAAAAGGGGAAACAAATGGGGAAACGATGCCGAAAGTCGTTGCAATTACTGGATAGAGCGTCGGTTTCCTAAACCGTGCGTCGGAGGTTCGAGTCCTCTCAGGGTCACCAAGGTATAAGCCTCTTCACGTGTTGAAAAATCAATAGTGAAGAGGTTTTTTATGCTATAATGACAATAAATAATTTGAAAAAGGCAGATGCGGCAGGATGAAACACATCCATTTAAACTGAAGGAATAAGGGAGAAAGATAATGCAGACAAAATCCGATAACAAAGGTGCGATGCTGCTCATGGTGCTGATAGCGGTGATGTGGAGCACCGGCGGTATATTTATAAAACTGATTTCCTGGAATGCTTTGACTATCGCGTGCATCAGGGGGCTGATAGCCAGCTTTGTGATTTTTGCTTATGCAAAGAAAAAGGGCTTCACACCTAAGTTCAACAAATACACATGGATAATCTCCGTCCCGATGGCAGGATGCATGACATTTTTCATCATTGCAAACAAGCTGACGACGGCAGCGAACGCGATCGTTATCCAGTATCTGCTGCCGGTATGGGTGCTGATCATCGGCGTAGTGGTCTTCAAGCAGAAAGTAAAGAGGGCGGATGTGGCGGCCGTCATCATTTGCATAGCCGGGATCGCACTGTTTTTCTTCGACCAGCTGTCGCCGGGAAACATGATCGGCAACTTCCTCGCGATAATATCGGGCATCTGCATGGCCATCATGTTCACGGGCAACAGTCACTGCAACGATTCCGACGTTCAGTTCACAGGCCTTATCATGGGGCATGCGCTCACTTTTCTTGCAGGGCTTCCGGGATTTCTGATAGAACCGTTCGATCCGACGATGGCGGAGATCGGGTTCATATTCGCTCTCGGCATCATTCAGATAGGGATACCGTATATTCTGTTCGCTTATGTTTCGACGAAGATCTCACCTCTCGCCTGTTCTCTGATCGGCATGCTCGAACCGCTGCTGAATCCCGTATGGGTCGCGATATTCTACGGTGAGGTGCCGGGGTTTTACGCTCTCATCGGCGGATGCATAATCATCGTCACGACATCTGTCTGGTGTGTCATACAAAACAGGGAGAAATAAAGACTGTTTCCTGATTATTCTGAATATGTTAGAATACTGTATGTATAGGGAATGGCGGCTCAGGCGAGCTGAGCGCTGACAGCAAAAGGGACAGAAAAAAGACAACAGGGAAGGAAATATGTTCAGAAAAATATTATTTATACTGGCGCTCCTGGTATTTTTGGCATCGGGAGGATATCTTGGCTATCATTACTATGAAGCTTATAAAGAAGACAGCGCATTTGATGAGCTGAAGACAAAGAACGGCCACGACCTCGTCGCGCTCCACAAGCAGAACAGCGACATTGTGGGCTGGATAAAAGTCGACGGGACGAATATCGACTATCCTGTCGTGCAGACACCGGATGAGCCGGAGTTTTATCTGCGCAAGAACTTCAAAAAAGAGTATTCTGTTGCAGGCACTCCGTTCATGGATGCTTACAGTAAGATAGGCAAATCGAAGAACTATCTTATATACGGGCACAATATCAAAGCGGGGACGATGTTCCACGAATTGCTGGAATTCGAAGAGAAAAAGTTCTGGAAAGAGCATCAGTATTTCCAGTATGACGAGCTGAGGAACGGAAAGCAGGTCAAGGGGGTCTATAAGATCGTAGCGTTTTTCCGCAGCGAGATCTCTTCGGGTGATTCAGGTGAATTCAGATATTACACCTATCCGGACATCGAAGACAAAAAAACATATGAAGAATACATCAGCGGGATAAAGAGTATCGCCGCATTTGACACCGGTGTTGAGGCAAAATGGCCGCGGCAGCTGGTCACGCTGTCAACGTGTGCTTATCATACGGATGACGGCAGATTCGCTGTTGTCGGGGTGAAAACTGATGTAAGCGAGTAAGGCTCCGAAGGCCGCAGCTGACATTGGCAATGTCACAGAAATAATATGAGGAGGTGACGCATCATGAAGATCGCACTAGGGATGATGATAAGGAGCTTCAAATCACCGGAGCCGGTTTTGACGTTCCTTAAAAACGCTGAAAAATACGGACATAAGATCAACCGCGTTATAGTGGCTTATTCAAACGAAACAGACGGAGAGTCTGACGCAGTCATCGAAAAGGAGACAGGTGTGCCTGTCACCCTGGTCAAGATCAACAGGGCAAGAGACGCAGAAGACAGATTCGATGAAATGGGCATCTCACAGCGGACGAAGGAAAAGCTGCTGCATTCAAGTGTCGTAGGCATCAGCGGACTGGTACCTTACGGATTCAACCGTAACAACGTACTGATAGAGGCGCTGCTGGGAGGCAACGATATACTTTTTTACATAGATGATGATGTGGCGCCGTACGTCCTGAAGAAAAAGGGCGTTCAGATATATGAAGAGGAGATAGACTTTTTCGGAAGACATCTTGCAGAGATAGAAAAGGGCGCGCGTTTCACGACCAGCGACTACTCAGGATTCAACATACTGCCGTACGCGCACTTTGACGGCATGGAGGAACTGCTAGTCGGTCTGCAGAAGGACGCGATGCTGGAATTCTGGAAGCATTCAGAAGAACATCACTGTCTGTATGTGCAGCATAACAGTGAGCCGGTTCCTATGGGAACTCACAAAGTGCTCGGTGGCAACCTGGCGGTGGATCTCAGGAACAAAAAAGAATTGCTGCCGTTTTTCTCGCCG
>Ga0256404_1006329_pt1 | contig 19737 bp, 18 predicted proteins | sample RumenRJG_01DNA_FD_185990 | JGI IMG/M metagenome (GOLD analysis project Ga0256404, IMG submission 185990) | Bovine rumen microbial communities from Lethbridge, Alberta, Canada - RJG_01 | ecosystem: Host-associated > Mammals > Digestive system > Stomach > Rumen | place: Canada: Alberta | collected...
GCCGCCGCGCAGATGGACTCCCTCGTCGAGACCGTCCGCGACGCCCTCGCAAGGAAAGCGGCCTATCGCGACATAGCTATCCTCGTACGCGGCAACGCCGACGGGACGTTCGTGGCCGAACGCCTCGCACGCGAAGGCATACCGTGCCTTTCGGACGAAGCCCTGCACGTCAAAGGCTCGGTCACCGTCCGGACAGTCGTCTCCCGGCTGCACCTGACGGCCAATCCGGGCGCCGAAGGCGACCCGGGAGCGTTCCTCGCCCTCGAGGCGAGTCTCCCAGCAGCCACCTCGTACCACTCACTCGCCTCGCTCGCCGAAGAGACGATCGCCCTGTTCGGACAGATCCGCCCGGACATCGTCTATTCCGAGACGCCGTTCGTGCAGGCGTTCATGGACCAACTTCGCGACTGGACAAGGAAACACGGAGAGAACCTCGGCGGATTCCTCCGCGACTGGGCGGACATGGACCCGAAGATACAGTCTCCGGAAGGCATCAACGCCGTAAGGATCCTGACAATTCACAAGGCGAAAGGACTCGAATGGCCGGTAGTCATCCTCCCCTTCGCAGACAAGATCGGTTTCTTCAGGCCGACCAACCTGTGGTGCTCCCCTGAGGCGGCACGGGGAACAGCCCTCGATGCGGCAGCTTCACTGTCCTTCAATGTCTCCCTGTCCGATGCCGCCGTCGACAGTTTCTTCGGGAAAGCCTACGAAAATGAAAGACGATCACAGGCCGTCGACAACATGAACGTCCTGTACGTCGCCCTCACGCGCGCACGGCGCGAACTGACGGTCCTGGCCAACAAACCGGCCAAGGCTATCTCACAGGCGATCGCCGACGGAACAGCCGTTCCGGCGAAGAACCTCTCCCACCTGCTGTTTGCCTTCGCCGGCGGACAGAACGCCATGTACGGAGAGCCTGCTGAATTCCCGTCCGCGACAACAGGAGATACCCTCTCGGCGCCCATCGTCAACGACTATCCTTGCCGAACCGGAGCGCTGGGACGCATCACCCTTGCCGACACGGATGCCAACGAGTTCTTCCGCACGGAACAAACGGAAGAACAAGAATCCGAAGCGTAAAACAAAAACAAAAAATAAGTATCATGAAAATCCACATTGCCACCATCATCGAAAAAACGTTCGACGGAGATATGTACGTCACGACCTTCTGCGCCACGACTTACCATGCCCTCGCAAAAAAAGTCGAAAACTCCCTTGCGAGGGAAGAAGCCGAACGGGATATTACCATTTCCAGAAATACGCCTGACATCCTCCTTGCCTGCGAAAAGGGGAATCAATACTCGCGCCCGCTCACGATGGTCAACACAGAAGACCGTGACAACGAATTCTATCTTTCTACGACTGTCGAGGAGATCTGATGCATAGGACTCCTTTTCCGAAGCCCATAAATAATGAGGGCTCCGGAAAAGGGGTCCCATATCTTGAAAACAATTAAACATGACACCATTTCTCACGCAAGTTGCCGGACACTACGCCGGCAAGGACCTGACACGTACCCTTTTCGTCTTACCCACCCGGCGCGCCGGACTGTATTTCGAAAAGAGCCTGCGAAATGCGCAGCAAGGTCCGTTTTTCTCCTCATGCCACAGAATAGCATTCAACGACTTCGCCTTCGCCCTTGACGGGCACAAGGCGGCCGACCGCGTAACGCTCCTCATGGCCCTCCACCACTGCTGGATGCAGGTCGGGGGACGGAACCAGGACCTCGAATCATTCATCGGACTCGGAGAAACCATCCTCCAGGACTTCAATAACATCGACCGCTACGCTCTTCCGGCAAAGAACGTATTCGTGACTACGGCCGACATCCGTAACATGATGCGCGACCCGATGGATTACCTCACCCCCGTCCAGGCAAAAGCCCTTGAACGCCTTGCCGGACATGACGGCGGAAGGATGCAGGAACGCTTCCACGGCATATGGAACCTCCTGTATCCTCTGTACAAAGAATTCCAACGGTATCTCGTCGAAAACGACCTTCGTACCGAAGGCCTGGCCGTCCGTGAAGCGGCCGCCGTCGCCGCCCGCCCGGACGGCCTCGCCCAAGCGTTCCCGACCACAGACAAAGTCGTCTTCATCGGTTTCGCCAATCCGGACCCTTCCCAAAAGGCCGTGATGAAAGCCATCCATGACCGCGGTATGGCCGAGTTCGTCTGGGAATCGCCGGAAGATGCGCCCGACGGACTACCGACAACGTTCGCCCCTGATACATCGCAACAGGAATGGCCCGATGTGCGGGTCATCGCAGTCCCGTCGTTCACGGCTCAGGCGAAACTCGCTGACCATATTCTCCGTCAATGCGACGGGGAACGCGAACGGACGGCATTCATCCTCCCGGACGACGGCCTTCTGCCGCCGCTGCTGTCGGCTCTGCCGGAAGAGGTACAAGTGAACGTCACCATGGGGTACCCCCTGCACCGAAGCGCCGTCGCCTCCCTCCTTCGGAGCGCCTCAGAAACACAACTCGGCGCAAGGACCGTCGACGGCATCCTGTACTTCCATCACAAGGCGACCTCGGACCTGCTCCGCAATCCCCTGCTCCACGGCGTACTCGACATGGAGGCAAGAGCGGCGGCGGCCGACGTGCTCAAGGACGCCAAGGCGGATATCCCTTCAACGGACATCGCCAGAGGTCCCGTCCTTTCGAAAGTGTTCCAAGACGTCATCGCGGGCCGTGCCGACGATGCCGCCGTATGCGGCGACCTCGCACGATACCTCCAAGATATCATCATGACGATCGGACGACGTCTCGGCGACAGCGACGACGAGACAATGGAGAAAATCATCTCGAAACGCTGTCACGAAATCATCGGACAACTGGCTGAGAAAAACCTCCCGTTACGTCCCGCCGCATGGCTTTCACTTCTGTGGAAGCTTATAAGGACGGACACCGTTCCGTTTGACGGCGAACCGCTTCGAGGAATCCAGGTCATGGGTACTCTGGAGGCTCGGCTTCTGGGATTCAGGAACATTGCCATCCTCGGTGCCAACGACGATACCTTTCCGGGCAAAAGCGCGGAAAAAAGCATTATACCAGTAGAAGTGCGAAACGCCTACGGGCTCCCGACGCCGCAGAGCGTCGCCGAAGACAGACAAAGACTCTTCTACAGGCTTATCCGCGGCGCGGAGAAGGTATGGCTGACCTATGACAGCCGTACCGAAGGGATCCAGTCCGGAGAAGAGAGCCGTTTCATTAAACAGCTCGAATATCTCTATAATGTACCGGTCAAACGGTTCAGTGCCGCCGCACCGATGAATCCCGTCAACCACTACGGCTTCATCGGGAAAACCCCGGAAGATATCCAGGCCCTGCGCGAAGGACACCTGTCAGCTTCCGCCCTGCAGGATTACCTCGTTTGCCCCGCCAAGTTCTACTACCAGAGCGTCAAAGGACTGCGCGAGAACAACGCCGCCTCGGACGACCTCGACGCCGCCATGCTCGGTACGGCTTTCCACCGCGTCATGGAAGGGCTCTACAGAGGAAGAACGACAGTCACCCGCACAGATGTCCAGGCTCTCATAAACGACGAAGACGACCTTCGGGTTCGTATCACGGACGCTATCCGTGAACAAACCCGTTCGGCAACTCTCCAGGGACGAAATATCGTAATGGAAGAAGTTATCCTCCAATATGTCAAAGCGGCCCTGCGGACAGATCTGCAAGCCATGACGAACCACCGGACCGATTCGATGCGAATCATCGGACTCGAACGCAGCGTCCGAAAAGAAATCGACGGTTTCCCCTTCATCGGCTTCATCGACAGGGTCGATACTTTCGGAGACGGCAAGGTCCGGATTGTTGATTACAAGACGGGACACGTCGAGGACGACGACATCCTCATTAACGACGCCAACGCACAGAAAGTATGTGAGAAACTCTTCGGAGAATCCAACTACGGCCGGCCGAAGATCGCCCTCCAGCTCTACCTGTACGACGAAATGGCACGAGAAGGCATCGTCAGGGACAACGAGACGATCGTCAATAGCATCTACTCCACGGCAAGGATGCTCACGCGTCCCCTACCCGATGTCCCGGAAAGCCCGGCTTTCCGAGCCGCAGCAACCGATGGAGTACATGCCCTTCTGTCGCAAATCTCCGACATCAACACTCCCTGGATGCGTACTGAAGACAACGCTTCGTGCCAATGGTGTCCGTTTAAGGACATCTGCGGGCGATGACGGAATTCTCGTCCTTTGCAGGCGGCCCCGTCCGGTGAAGCCGCCTGCAATGGGCGAGAATTCTCTTATTATTCTGTTAGCGAAGACGACTTCTCTGTCGTCTTGCGGATGCCCGCAAATTGTCGAACACCCTTTCCTGCTGGAGACGAATGGCATCGTTCGTCTCCTTTTCTTTTTCCGATATGTATAGAATCGAAAAAAACACGACCGCCTGGAACGCCTTTTTCTGCGAAAGAGTACGGGAGCGATTCGAAAGGACTTTCTGCGGACCATTCGAAGACGCCATTGCCAAGTGGTTTGACGGCGTGACATTCCAATATGACGGTCCTTCGACGATTTCATATGACGGGAACCTCTCTCCGATGCTCCAGACGGACCGGCCAAGGATTCTTGTGCTTGGTACAATCCGCGACAACGTCAAAGTCAGACAAACGACAATGAGTTGCATCAAAGCATTGTCGCAGAACGAACGCAAACCGGTCATCCTCTCTACGCTCAGTTGCGGCGTCGGACAAATCGCCTGTTCAAGTGCCAACGAATACGGCATGCAATGTGTCGTTTCTCTTCCCTGCGGCATAGACGAGATGTATCCTTTGAACGCCGAAACGCTCGCAAACGAAATTAAACAACATGGAGGCGCCATCGTTTCTTCTTTCCCGGACAAAGAACATCCCAGTCCGTTCAATATCATCGCCCGTACACGATTCCTTGTGGCATATAGCGACGCGCTGGTTATCCCGGCATGCAGGAACCATGGCAACGCCATCGTCGCTGCTAAATTGGCGAAAGAGCTTAATATAGACGTATACGCCGTCCCGGGTAATCCTAACGAAGCCTGTTTCGCCGGGAATAACGAACTGATCTCGAAGGGAATCGCAAAAATCCTCCCTTCTTATGATACACTGAAATCATTGTAGAAAAGACGTCTCCATCGTCCGCTTCGCGCCGGGGATCTCCAGTGGGCCCCGCCGCCGAGCGGACGGTGGAGCATATTAAAATATTCAAAATGAAATTTTCGATCCATTCGACGACATTTTCGAATGTCATTAATGCCGCACTGAAAGTGATACCGAAAGGATCGCTCATGCCGATCCTTGACAACGTGCTGCTCGACGCAGAGGGCGAGTCTGTCTGCGTCACCGCATCCGACTCGCAGTCGACGCTGCGCGTTACGGTGAAAGGGAGTGGCGGCCTCCGGGTCGACCGGCCCGGACGGGCCTGCGTCCCGGCGAAAATCTTCGCGGAAATCCTCCGCACCGTGCCGGCCGGACCTGTGGATATCTCACTCAACAAAGACGGCACCCAACTGTATGTCTCCTGGAATGAAGGATCGCAGAGCATGCTCCCGTCCTTCGACGTCGATGAGTATCCCGTCCAAGCGGAACCGGAAGCCTGCACGAACGAGATGACGATAAACGCCGGGGCCCTCCTGACCGCACTCGGACACGCCATCCCTGTCACGAAGGAGGACCCGATCCGCCCCGCCATGGGATGCGTCCTCCTTGACGGGAAAGGCGCCGTCGCCGCCACGGACTCTCATCTGCTCCTGTGCGAAGACGTGCCCTTCAACGTATCCGGCCAGTCCGACAACGATGCACGGTTCCTTCTTGAAAAATCCGATGCGGAAGCCCTCAAGAGCCTGCTCGGCGGAACGGACAGAAGCGAGACCGTCACCCTCCGCTTCGATGCCGCGCAAGGCGTCTTTACGTTCGACGGAATGACACTCTTCGTGAGGACCGTCGCACAGAAATATCCTGATTACCGCGCAGTCATCCCTTCCGGAGCCCCGACAATGGTTACCGTCGGAAGAAACGTCCTCGTCGCAGCCCTCCGGCGGACCGCCCTCAGTGCCGACGGATCGGGAGTCGTCAAGCTTGACGTCCCGGCTGGAGGAGCTGCACTGAAAATGAATGCAGAGGACGCCGCCATGAACATCAAGGGTGAAGAAACGGTTCCCTGCTCGGTCGAAGGAGAAGCCGCCAGCGTCGGTTTCAAAGCAGGACGACTCGTGGAAATCCTCTCCACCCTCTCCTGCGACAGAATGAACGTCCTGATCTCGGGACCCAGGAAAGCGGCTCTTTTGAGTCCGTCCGAAGATGAATTCGAAAACGAACCGGTCAAGTTGGTCGCCATGCCGGTTAAAGTAAACTAAAAAAACAAAATATGGATAAGAAAGAAAACAATACTCCGGTGGCGAAAAAAAGTGACGTCAATGCCAATTCATCCATCCGGGAACAGCTCGCACAAGTCCAGAAAGAACTCCATGTCCCGAAAGATCTCGAGACGGAAGACGGCTCGTTCAAATTCCGTTCCGCCGAGAAAATTATCGCAAAGGCGAAGGAACACCTCGAACGGCTCGGCCTTGTCTTTTTCTTCAGTGACCGTCCCGTATGCGTCGGACAATGGAACTACGTAGAAACCACCCTTACGCTCATGAACACCTCCGGGGAGAGCATAAGTGTCACCGCATGTGCGCGCGAACACCTGGCGGAAGCCGGGATGAGCGCCGCCCAGATAACCGGCAGCGCCTCCTCCTATGCCCGCAAGACCGCCCTGTGCGGACTGTTCGCCATCGATGATGCCAGAACGAAACCGGTTGAAGATCCGGACATGCGCCAGCATTACCCGCTCAACGCGGCACCCGCGCCGGCAGCTCCGGCCAAAGTTCACCTCGTTCCCGGAACGGACGAATGGAAACGCATCGTCGTCTCTGTGAGCCAGAGCCCGGACGGTCCGGAGACTGTCCGAACGAACATACTCGCCTATTATGACGTGCCCGATTCGGCCGTCAACCAGCTTTTGAAGGAAGCCGGGAAGGTTTAACGCAAGAGATATCCTCCATCCTGGAGCGGCATATCCGAACCGGGATGGAGAAGTATAACCCAAGCCGCCGCCGGCGGCGATAAAATTCATTTACCATGCAAAAAATTTTCACTCCTCCCGCAACCGCTTCTCGCGGATACCATATCGAAAGATTCCCTACGCGCGAAGCCTGGCTAAGGGCCCGACGCGACGGCATCGGCTCCTCGGAAGTCGGAGCCATCGCCGGCGTCAACCCCTATGACAGCCCGCTGACCGTCTGGAGACGGCACCGGGAAGGCGGTGAAGGGGGAAAGGCCGAGACGCGCCTGATGATGATGGGCCATTATCTGGAGCCCATGGCGGCGCAGCTCTTCGCCGACCTGACCGGGAACTACGTCGATAAGGAATCCGAAGGAGACTGGCTTGCCGTCGACGACAAGATGCCCTGGCTGAGGACATCCCCGGACCGCATCTGGTGGCCCGCAGAAATCCCCGAGCAGGAAAGAACGGCAGACAATGCACGCATCCTTGAGTGCAAGAGCGTTGGGGAAGACATAGAGGACGGCAACGTCCCTCGACACTGGTTCTGCCAGGTTCAGTACCAGATGGGTGTCATGAGGCTGAAGGAGGCCTGTATCGTCTGGCTCAACCGCACGAACGGCAACTGCGGATTTATCTACGTGAGCTTTAACGCAAACCTCTGGGAGACGATGAAGGGATGGCTTACCGGTTTCTGGAAAGAGAACATCCTTGGCGGAAAACGTCCCGAGATATCCTGCGGCTCGGACGCCCAGTCGATCTGGGGCCGGCAGAAAGAAACGCCCTGCAAGGTTGTCGCGGATGAGGATATCATGGAGAGAATCCTTCGGTGGCACGAAACGGAACTCATCAGGGAAGACACCTCCGGCGCCGTCAAGATGGCCCTACGGGAGGCCGGAGAACTGGTCGATATGAAAGGAAATACGCTTGCCACATGGAAGGCCGGAAAGGACGGCGTCCGCAGGCTGAGGATTGTCGGGAAGAAACCGGACGTTTAGAGAGAAACTAATCCCCGATCAGTTTTTTCGTCAAGAAGGTGTTCTGCTCTTGGAGAGAAGCGATCTGCCTCTGCATCTGGCGTATCTGTTCATCCTTCACCGAAAGCTGTTTCTCCAACATGGCGACAGACGAACAGTCACCCTCGTGGATCTTGATGTTCTCCCAGGTGTAAGTGTCGCCGGAAACGTCGGCGTTGTTGACTGTCTTGTTTGCCTGAACCGATGTCGACGATATTTTGGTTCCTCGAAAGACGTATTCTGCCGAAACTCCTTTGAAAGTAGAGAAAATTTTCTCGAATGCCGGCGATGTCAGCCCGGTACCGTTCCGAAACGCTTTCTGTAATGACGCGTTTGAAAGACCGGCTTTTTTCTCTACGTCGCCCGCGCTTATGCGCCTTTCTTCAAAATACTCGCGCAAACGCAATGTCGACAAACAGGGTGAAGAATTCTTCATGACCTAACACTGAAATCAACGACAAAAGGAAAATTATCTAAAAAATGTAGATTTTTTTCTTTTTAATTAGATTTTTTTCTACCTTTGCTCTCGCACAAAAATAAAAATATTTTTTTAATTATTTTTTGCAATTTTTAATTTTTCCACAGATGGATAATACTGATCAAACAAAAACAGCCGAGCAGCTCTCGCTCGTGAACACGGTCCTTGACCATATCCGTGAGGTCCGCAAACAAATTGATGCCCTCGAAGCAAAGGCCTATGAATACATTCATGACCTGCTGGAAAACAAGGGAAAGGTCGTATTCCGTTTCAATGAGGAGGAGTGTCCCCTGAAGGACGTCCCCGACGACAAGAAGATCTATGCCGCCGCCGTCATGGGCAGCCGCGTCGTCCATGTCGTCATCGACGGCGAGTGCCGTACCGAAGACGGTTCCATCCTTTCCGTGTATGTCAAGGGCGGACAGGTCCTGGTTGAAGGTTTCTTCGCCGAACAGACGTCAGACGGAAAGGAACGCCACTTCTGTGTCGACCTCCAGGATATCGGAAACCCCGAGAATGTCCTTTTATTCATTATCGACAACTTCGTCGAAGACTAATCCCCCGTCTGTTCTATGCCCGCATTGAGGCAATATCAGGAAGGACCCGTGAGGCTCGCGGTAGGGTATTTCCGTATGGAAAACCCTGCGCCGTCCCTTATGGTCCTTCCGACGGGATGGGGTAAGTCATGGCTTACCGCATATGTGGCCCGCAGTATCCCGGATGGAGACCGCCTCCTGGTTGTCCAGCCGACGAAGGAACTCCTTGAGCAGAACTACGAGAAATACATGACCCTGTGCGGTGAACTCGCAAAGGCCGGTATATTCTCCGCCTCGTTCGGTAAAAAGCAGATGTCCAAGATCACATATGCCACCATCGGTTCCATCAAAAACCTCGGCGAGGCTTTCCGGAGGGAAGGGTTTACCAAGATGCTCATCGACGAAGCCCACCTGTACCCGCGTAAGGAAGAATCCATGCTCGGAGGATTCCTCGCCGACAGCGGGATCACCCACGTGCTCGGCATAACGGCAACGCCACTCAAGATGGAGACGGTGAAATCCCAGAGGATGGTCCAGAAGAAGAAGCCCGACGGAACCCCTATGGTCGACAGCCGCGGAAAGCCCGTCATGACAAAGGTCTACGACGGTTACTCGAAACTGATCATGCTGACGAACCCGTCCAACGACGGCGGATTCTTCCGTGATATCATATGTGTCGGCCAGATCCGTCAAATGACTTCGCTTGGCTTCTGGACGCCGCTTATTTATGAGCCGTGGCCTTATGACCCGAAAGAGCTGAAGCTGAATTCGTCCGGAAGCGAGTTCTCGTCCGAGAGTGAATTGTCGTCCTATGAACTGAACCGGACAAGGGAAAAGATTCTCTCGGTGCTGGATTTCCATCATGAACGCCGGCACGTGCTCGTCTTCGTTCCTACCGTCGAGGAGGCACAGGCGCTTTCCGAAATGGTTCCCGACTCTGCATACGTGTGCGGCGAGACGCCGAAGAAGGAACGCGCGGAGATTATCCGAAGGTTCCGCGCAGGTGAGATCCGCGTAATCTTCAATGTGTCGGTGCTCTCCGTCGGCTTTGATTATCCCCTCATCGACTGTATCGTCCTGTCCTCGCCTACCGCATCCATATCGCGGTATTACCAGATCGTCGGCCGGGCCGTACGTATTCATCCGGACAAAAAGGATGCGCTTGTCATCGACCTTGGCGGGAACGTTGCACGGTTCGGACGAATCGAAGACCTGTGGTTCGAATGGGACCGCATCTGGCGCCTTTACGGCACCGGAGGGCAGCTCCTCAGCGGTATCCCTATCGAAAACATCGGTGATTTCCACAGGGACGACGTGTACAGGATGATCAATTTCACCAATACCGTAAAGACCTATCCTTTCGGCAAGTACAAAGGAGTCGATATGAAAGAAGTGCCTCTCGGTTTCCTCAGGTGGATTCTTCACCAAAGAGTCCAGAACGGCGACACGGGAGACCTTGAGTTCCTTGACAGGGTCCGGCAGATGCTCGAAAACGACATCCGCGATACGCGCGGCGAAGCGCCGCTTGTCATGATGCCGACGGGAATCCATCAAGGGAAGAAATTCATCGATATCCCAAAGAACTACCTTTGGTGGCTCAAGAAGAATACCAGGTGGACTCCCTATAACGATTCCCTCCGCAGGGGGATAGACCTTGCCCTTCAACAGGAAACAATTTTTGGTTGAAACTTATAGACGGGCCGGCCCGGGTCCTGCTTCGGTACCGGGCTGTCTCGTGGTAGAAAAGGCGGTGTAGCTCAGCGGCCAGAGCTTAACTGGATAAGGTCGTTACGGGAGTAGTTTGCTCGTAGACCATCAGTGGTCGCCGGTTCGAATCCGGCCACCGCCCCGAACTAATCATCATAACACCAATGGATAACCGTGCACAGAAAAACCGATATGTATCGTCAGACGAATGGTACACCCCGAAATGGCTCATCGATGCACTCGGACCTTTCGACCTGGATCCGTGCAGCCCTGCCGTGCGTCTATTCGAGACGGCAACGAGATACTTCACGAAGGATGATGACGGCCTGAAGCAGGATTGGGGCCGGTCCCTGGTGTGGCTCAACCCACCTTATTCCCGGGATCTCTTGAATGCGTTTGTGAAAAAGTTGGCCGAGCACAATAACGGTATCGCACTTCTCATTAATCGCCAGGACAACCTGCTTTTCCAGAATGTCATCTTCCCTAAAGCGGCTTCGATGATATTCCTCCGCCACCGGATTCACTTCACCGATGTGAACGGGCGTGCTGGAAATCCTCCTACGGGGCACTGTCTTGTCGCTTTTGGCGACGAGGCGGACCGACGCCTCAGGAAGTGCCACATTGAAGGGAAATATGTGATTTTGAACACCTTTTAAACATTAAAATACTATGCCTCGAAAACCAGTATTCTTTGTGAGTGGCGCCTATACGGCGACCATTCTTGACGCCAAGAGCGTCTCTGAGTTCTTGCATTCAAAATTGGACAATATCAAGAACATCCCTTCCGCACAGAAGGAGAAGATTGAAAACGAACTTGCTAAAGCTGATGCGTGGCTGAAAACCGCCGAGCCAAATCAGGATATTACTATTTGCGGAAATATCGTTATCTCATACGCTTTCCGCAGTATCATGGATGCTTATATTTAATTACTATGTTTGTTTTTCCGTTTATTCTTATTGTCGGCATAGCCCTGACTATCGTCGTAATTTTCTTTTTCTCGTCCGCCGTCTTTTCGGATAGCAAGAAAGCGATGGAAGATGCGATGAGCGTCTGGTTGAGAAATCGGGATAAAGCCGAGTGGGCCCGCCTTGAGCCGATCGACGACCCGTGCCAATGGGAATGTTCTATCTCGCTGTCCGCCGAAGGCTACTTCTTTGAAGGTTTCGGCGAAGAATTCATGAGCGAAGCAAACAGATTCGTCACCCGTTTGTCGTGCGTCACTCCTAAAGGCGAGCGGCTGCTGCTTGTTGGCTAAACCCAGAAGGCTATCAATATGTGCCGCGTTCTGTCAGTATTCATTTGGATGCTTTTATTTGGCATTCCACTTTCTGGCCAGGAGAAGACCGTCTTTTCGTTTGAAACGCAGGGAAGCGATCACGCCGGAGTGTTCGGCGGAGGTGTCGGCATTGACGTCTCTTTCCTTGATTCCAAACCGGGAATCCTTGTCAATTACCTTAGTATCAACTTCGCCGTCGACGTCGTCGTTGTCGGAGGAGACCGGCCCATCAGGGACCTGAGGGCCTATTATGGTTCATCCCTCCTGAGCGTTCCTCTTGTCGGTAAGAGACTGAAGGTGAAAGCGCTTCCCGGTATAGGAGGACACGACAGCATAACGCGGATGGATTTCGATTTCGGTATCCTTTTCGCCGCCGTCCTGGAAAATACAAAAGACTCCGGTGTCGGATTCAACTACGGCCTGACAATTCGAGTGATGAGATGCGGAGTCGGCGTTGCTGTTTTAATTACAATTTGATCATGTTAAGAAGAAGGACAATTGCATCTGTGAACTTCAGGATATTCTTGATAGATTCAATCTCAAACTCCCTGAAAACGAACTTCTGTTTCCTGTCTTAAAGCGATGATTCTTTCTGAAACACCCTATCCGCAAATCTACGAAACGATGTGCTACGAGGCGGAAAAAGTCCGTTTCCGCTTCAAAAGGAACTCAAACAAAGTCATGAAGGACTACCTCAGATGCCCGAAAAGTACCGGCCTTTTCACAGAAACCTATACGGTGCCGGCATCCGGGAACACTTATTGCATCTGGTATGACGTCACCAGCGAAAAAGACCAGTGCTTCTGTGACGGGGACTGGTTCCTTGTCGTTAAGGACCGATCCGGCCGGAATATGTATTTCTCTATCAACCGCGTGAACACATATTTGCCTTGGCTTGGTGAAGACAGACCGTCGACGATATTTAATGTCTATGACGCCCATTTCGTTTCTCGGTACCGCCAGCGGATGCATTTCGGACAGAAGGCGTCTTCCGATATGCTGATGGCCCGGTTCGCCTGTGTCAACGAAGAAAGGTTTGTCCAAGTGGATATCGAAAAACTCAATCTTAAGAGCGCCCAGCTCCGTGAGATTGCAGACTTTCGCCCCTATGAGTGTAGGGACGGCGTCTGCTTCGCAACTGTCCAGTGGGAAACCCTTCCGGACGGAAGCCGGCTCCGGGTTCACCGTCATAACACCTTCCTCTCACGGGAAATGCTGTTCCCGAACCAAAAGAAGGCCTTGCTTTCTTCCCGTCTTGGAGATTTCTTCTTTGACCGGAAATTTCCGGTTGAAAAATTTTGTAAATAAACAGTAAAATTTATACATTATGAAAAAGATTGCTTATTTCATCATCTTTGCCGCCATCCTGTACTCCTGCGAAGGCGGCCAGTTCCCTGGTATGAATTCCCGTAAGGAAGCCCTTGAGGCTGCTGAAAAGGAAAACCTTGAACTCAAGGAGGCCCTTTCGGAGTCCCAGCAGCGGTTCGCCGCTCAGAACAAGGAACTCGCGTCAATCCTCCACGAACTCTCCTCCATCAGTTACTCGGCGGCAGCCGTGCAGCTCCGTGTCGAGAACGGAGGAGCTGGCCGGTCCCGCGTCGATAGCGTCTATGACAATATTTCCGTCATAAAAGAACGGATTGCACGGCTTGAGAAGGAGGCGGCGAGGGCCCGCAAGGTCGACAAGGAGCTTGCAGTGTCCGCGACGACGATCCAGGAACTCCGGACGACAGTTTCCAACCTGGAAAACCAGGTGACCGTCCTACGCAGGAAAGTGTCCGAACACGAAGGCACAATCCGAGAACAAAAGGAAACGATCGTCTCCCATGAGAGCACCATCTCCAAGCAGAACGACACCATCCTCCTTCAGCAGGATAAGATAGAGGAAACCCTTGCGCGCCAGCGCGAAATGCTCTATCAGGCGGGCCTGGAATTCGAAGGGATCGCCGACGAGGGAGACTTCCAGATCACCGGCCGCAAAAACCGGCGGACCGTCGAGGAATACCGCAAGTCCATCTATAAGGAAGCCATAGTGTTCTACCGCGAGGCGGCTGCCCAAGGCCACACCGGAGCTTCCTTCAGGATGGAATCCCTGAAACGGAAGCTCGAAGAATAATTTACCTTTGCATTTAAAGACACGAACGTTATGGACGAACAAGCTAAATTGACAAGCCTACGGGCATGGTTCAAGTCAAAAAAAATGCGCCAAAATCAAATAGCAAAAACGCTAGGCGTAACACCCGCAACGGTGAGTAATCTCCTGACCGGCAGATCGACATTCGGCAAGTTGGCTGCAGAAAGATGGTCGCAGGCATTTGGCCTTAACGCTGTTTTTTTGCTCACAGGTGAAGGAAAACTCGAGATCAAGGAAAAGACGATGGAAGAAATCGTCGCTGATTATATGAAAAACCATAACGCTCACAAGGTTGCGCTAGCATGCATTCGGGCAATGCTGGAAATGAGCGGCAGCGGTGATATTGGCTGGCAGTTCATTGCAGCAGATGCCGGCATCGGCCTTGTCGGTATTTCACCACTGGCGGATTTTCGTAAGCGGTTTGAAGCGTGGTATACCGCCGGCTGTCCGTACGTCTGATTTCGTAATACAATTAATATAATTAATATCGTTTTTATGGAGACTGTCAAAGGATTAGTAGAATTCATACGTTACCGGAACCAGGAAAACGGTTTCACGGTCCTGTGCATAGTGCAGAAGGACGACTCCGGGAAAGATGTCCCGGGAAGCAGACAAACCCTTGTCGGAATTATGCCGGAGATTAACGAGGGTATGTCTGTGGAGGCGACCGGGGAAATGGTTGTCGGGAAGTACGGGCCCAACCTCAAGGTCTCCTCTATCCAGGAAGTGCGCCCCACCGACGAAGAAGGTATTGAGAGGTACCTTGGATCCGGACTTATTAAGTTCGTGGGCCCCGTGTTCGCCAAGAAAATCGTCAAGACCTTTGGCGAAAAGACCCTGGACATCCTCGACAACGAGCCGGAACGTCTCGCTGAGATCAAGGGTATCGGCAAGAAAAGGGTTCTGTCGGTCATCGAATCGGTCAAGGAACAGAAGGGTATCCGCGAGGTTATGATCTGGCTCAAAAGGTATGATCTTCCGAACGGCCTGAGCGCGAAGATATACAAGGCCTACGAAAATAACAGCATATCCGTTCTGGAGGAAAACCCATACAAGCTGTATTCGGACATCCGCGGAGTCGGCTTCAAGACGGCCGACAGCGTGGCCATAAAGCTCGGTTTCTCCCTGGACGACCCCAGGCGCCTCAGGGCCGGCGTTCTCTTCACCCTTGAGAACGCCTCCGTGGAAGGCCATGTATGCCTGCCTATGGAAGAACTCGTTAAAAAGGCGGCATCAGAGAGAGTCCTGTCCGTGGAACCGGAGGGGATTTGCCGTGTCGTTGACGACATGTTGGCCGAAGATAATTCCAATATCGTCTTTGATGGCGGGATGGTTTATCTTCGGTACCTTTACAGGGCCGAGATGAATGTTGCCGGCAGGATTCAAACGCTGCTTTCCGAAAAAAGCGAGCCGTGTGAAGCGGACCTTTCCGAACTCCAGGAGAAGACCGGCGTGACCTATGACGACGTCCAGGCGGAGGCTATCGAGAAAGCCCTTCGCGAGAAAGTCGTCGTCATCACCGGCGGCCCCGGTACCGGAAAGACCGTGACGACGCAGGCCATCATCGCCGCCTTTGAAGGTGCCGGCAAGCGGGTCCTTCTCGCGGCCCCGACAGGACGGGCGGCCAAGCGTATGAGCGAGGTTACCGGAAGGGAGGCCCAGACAATCCACCGCCTGCTCGAGTGGCAGGGCGGGTTCACGAGGAACCGGACCTTTCCCCTGTCCGCAGACGTCGTCGTCGTCGATGAGAGTTCCATGATAGACGTCGAACTGATGAGCTCCCTTCTTGACGCCGTTCCGGACGAAGGGCGCGTGGTGCTTGTCGGAGACATGGACCAGCTTCCCAGTGTCGGCCCTGGCAGCGTCCTTCGGGATATCATCCTTTCAGGATCGGTACCTACCGTCCGCCTGACGAGGATCTTCAGGCAGGCCCAGGGAAGTGCCATCGTGATGAATGCCCACGCCGTGAACAACGGACGCATGCCCGTAATGGACAACAGTCGCGGAACGAATTTCTGGTTCAACGAACGCAGGGAGTCTGCCGACGTCGCCGATACGGTCATCAAGCTCATGAAAGAAGTTCCTGAAAGAATGGGATTTGACAGGAAGAACATCCAGGTCCTCTGCCCCATGCGACGGACCGGAGATCCGATCGGATCCACGGAACTCAATGCAAGGCTGCAGCAGGAGTTGAATCCCGACGGAAAGGCCATGACTGCGGAAGGGAAGGAGTTCCGGGAAGGAGACCGCGTAATGCAGATCCGTAACAATTATGACAAAGAAGTCTTCAACGGAGATATCGGAACCGTGTGTGAAGTGGATCCCGTCAACAAGACCGTGGCGGTCTACTTCGACGGGGATGATAAATACGTCTTCTATGAGAAGAAAGACATCCCTGATCTTGAACTGGCGTATGCCTGTACGATACACAAGAGCCAGGGGTCGGAATATGACGTCGTCATTATGCCTATTCACCGGAGCCAGTACATCATGCTGAAGCGCAATCTCCTGTATACGGGAATAACCAGAGCGAAAAAGTTCGTCTTTATCGTCGGAACGAAAGATGCGGTTGGCACCGCCGTCTCCAGGGAAGACACATCTACGCGTTACTCCAGGTTGAAAGATATTCTAATTGTGGGGAGTCAAACCTGATGACTTCCCACTATTTTTTTGTAGAAAATTTTGCTTTTCGTGCCCTATTTTGTATATTTGCGGTAAGTATTTATACAGATGTGGGTAAAAATCGATATCTGCTTACCATTTGACTGGCGATTCAACCGGCTTTCGGATTCATCCATGAGTCTGAAACCGAATACCCTGTCCCTTTCCCTTCACTGTAAAAAAGACGCGAGCTCGCTCGCGGCGTCTATCGCGTGCGCGTATACGTGCACGCGTATTGCAATATATAATCAAAATAATCATATCTATCATATATTTATCATTCGCAGATTTTTGCGTTTGCAACACATTGTGCTTCAATTTGTTATAAACGAATTACGACTTTTTTGGCCCGAATATTACGACTTTTTTGACCCGAAAAAGGGGGTTATTACGACTTTTTTGACCCGAAATCACATGGTATTACGACTTTTTTGACCCGAAGTGCTATTACGACTTTTTTGACCCGAAATCGCATGAAATTACAACTTTTTGACACGAAAAATGGGGTAATTACGACTTTTTTGACCCGAAATCGCATGGAATTACGACTTTTTTGACCCGAAATCGCATGGAATTACGACTTTTTTGACCCGAAGAATGGAGCTATTACGACTTTTTTGACCCGAAAAATGGAGCTATTACGACTTTTTTGACCCGAAATAAAAAGCAAATATGTCAAAAACCTGCAACATAAAATTTGATTCCCCCGTTGAATCTTATTATTCCAATTTCCTGTCTGATGCCAGGTATGATTTTACGCGGCAAGAAATGCAGATCCTTGTCATTATCATCGCCGCCCTTCAGGAAGATGTCAGGATGATGATGGAAAAGGCGAACAATATCTGCATGTTTACTCCGGAAGACTTGGAAAGGAACATAAAAGTGTGTTTTTCCTTAAATGAATTCCCTGTGGACATGTCCGGAAATGAAAAACGGCTGATCGGAGCTGCGCGTTCCCTTCTCAACAAGAAAATCGAAATGCTGGACGTAGGAAAATATACGGCCTACTCCCTTATCGCCAAGGTGGATTATATCAGGAAGAACAGGCAACTGATCCTTACGATGATCCCGGATGTGTGGCACAAGATGCTCGATTTCAGTTTCGGATATGCGAGCATCAGTCCCGAGGACTTGGACGAAGCTTTCCGGCTGTCCTCCGTTTACAGCATCCAGCTCCTGCTGATGGTCAATTCGATCAAGCAAACCAGGACATACACTATCGAGGACCTCAGGACCCGGTTTAAAAAAACGGGAACCTATGAAAATACCGGAGACCTGCTGCGCAAAACCATCGACGTGGCGAAGAAAGAACTCGACAGCATTGGTTGCACTTCTTTTGACTACGAGAAAGTCACACGGCCCGGATCGAGGGAAATAGTTGCCGTACAAGTATACCCCAAAAGAGCCAAAAATGAGAAACAACGGACCCGTTCAAGCAAAAAGCTAGACCGGAAGTATCTCCTGACAGGAATGTCGCTCAATACTGAAGAAATATCCTGGCTGAAACAGAAATTCGATTTTTCCGAAACGGAACTCGACAACAACTTCGAAACCTTTAATGTCGCCAAGCGCGTTTTCGGTTCGAAACTGATGGACATTTTCATCTCCATCTTTGAGTATATGATCAGAAATCCGGACCGTGGCCGAAACCATAAAGGGTATTTTATCAAAGCTGTCAAAAGCAGATACGAGAAAGTCCTGGAGCACCCCGTCACTGGCGACCTGTTCGCTTCCCAGGACGTCTGAAACGGCCGGCCCCTGTGGAGCCGTTTCAGGCCCCCTGAGAATCGTTGAACAAAACAATATATTTATTATGGATCATATTAGAATTATCAAACGGGATGGCCGAGAGGTCCCCTTTGACATCAACAGAATCGAAACCGCCGTGCACAAAGCCTATGTGGCTACCCGTGGCAACGAAAACAAGGCGTACTGCAGAAGTATAGCCGAAAAAGTGACCGAACAGGTGTCCGGCGAAACCGAGAAGCCGTCCTTCACCGTCGACGAGATCCAGAACCTCGTCGAGACGGCCCTGATGGAATCCTCGTGCAAAGATGTCGCACGCCGCTACATCGAGTACCGCAGCGCCCGCGACAATGCCCGCCGCGCGGACACGAACAAAATTTTTGCGGAGATCATCGACGCCCAAGCCAACGACATCACCCGCGAAAACGCGAACATGAATGCCGACACCCCTGCCGGCATGATGATGAAGTTCGCCTCCGAATCCACCAAGACGTACGTGGACGAAAACCTTCTTTCCACCCCCGAGGTAAAGGCGGCCGTAACGGAAGGCTATATGCATATCCATGACAAGGATTACTATCCAACCAAATCCCTTACGTGCATCCAGCATCCAACAGATGTACTCCTGAAGAACGGCTTCCAGGACGGCCACGCCAGTGTCCGTCCCGCGAAACGGATCGAGACCGCCGCAACGCTCGCCTGTATCTCCCTGGAGGCTGTCCAGAACGAGATGCACGGCGGACAGGCCATCCCCGCATTCGACTTCTACCTGGCTCCTTACGTGAAAATGGCGTACGAAGAGGAACTCAAGAAACTCCGTGAAGCCATCCTCCTGCCGGAGATCGTCATCAAGGACATTTTCGGCGCCATCGAAAAGAAGCCCGTCAAGGACTATATTGCCGATAAAGGAATCACCAACGACGTGGACACCTCTGGCTGGTCCACGGAGCAGTTCGCGAACTTCTACCGCGGGATGGCCATCAACCGGACCGTCAAGCGGGTGCACCAGGCGATGGAGGCATTCGTTCACAACATGAACACCATCCACAGCCGCGGCGGCAACCAGGTGGTCTTCTCGTCCATCAACTACGGTACCGATACGTCGGCCGAGGGTCGCTGCATCATCCGCGAAATCCTC
>Ga0256404_1006331_pt1 | contig 19731 bp, 19 predicted proteins | sample RumenRJG_01DNA_FD_185990 | JGI IMG/M metagenome (GOLD analysis project Ga0256404, IMG submission 185990) | Bovine rumen microbial communities from Lethbridge, Alberta, Canada - RJG_01 | ecosystem: Host-associated > Mammals > Digestive system > Stomach > Rumen | place: Canada: Alberta | collected...
CGTCATCGTCGGCATGACGCTCCCGGATGCCTCGGAAGGCTACGAGGTAAAGATGAACGCCATCAAGGCGTGCGTCAGCATCCTGAAGCTCGCCGAGAAGAAGCGTGTGCCGTTCTTTATCATCGACAACAACCGCGTGAAGATGGACATGGACATGGAGAGCGAGATTGACCGTTCGGCTTCGAACCAGAAGATTGCACGCATCATCTCGCAGTTCAACAAGTATGCGAATCAGGCGTCATCGCTCGCCACGTTTGACGAGACGGACTATCGCAAGACGCTTGCCGTGCCTGGCATGGTCGTCGTTACGAAGACCATCATTCCTGCGGAAGATGTCCGAACAGCAGATTCCCTCCGCGACGCCGTGGTTGCCGAGTGGAAGAACAATAAGTTCTACTCGGAATATGATGCATCCACGGCACGGATGTTCACGACCATCGTGAATGCTCCAGGCAAATGGCTGGAATCGAAGTCAAACAGCAAGATGGTTGAATCGAGCATTATCAGCCTGCGCTCGGAATGTGGCACGGTCAGCCCGTACTTCGGCGTCTACGCCTATGACGACGGAACGAAGAACGGTGCTGGGAACATCGTCATCTACACGATGCTCACGGGTCTCAAGGCTCCGATGGAACGCCTCCTCAAGCTGAAGGAAGACGCTGTCCGCGAGAACGAGGAAGTGAAGGAGAAGGAGCAGAAGAACAAGATTGACTTCTCCGCCCTCGATATGGATGACGAGGATGACAGCCCGTCTTTTGCAGGGCTCATGCTTCCTGACGATGAAGAATCGAAGGATGAGGACGATGATGACGACGATGACATGGACACCACGCTCGAACTTCTTCGGAAGCAAGGATTGATGAAGTAACATGCAGGAAACATTTGCAGAAATCATACATTATGCAACGACCAAACAAACTGATTTCCAAGGCGTCTGCACTCATGCGGAGACTTGCAGGCGGGACTGGATTGGGTTTCTCACGGAGCCAACAACCAGCCGCCTCGTGCGAGACTATCTCGAAATGCAACGAGAAAAGAGAAACCGAAGGTACAATATACAGAGACATCCTGAGCTATCAGGCAGAACACCAGATTGACTTCCACGACCTTGTCTTATATGCAAGGGACAACAAGCCAGAATGGTTCCAGTTCCTTTGCGATGACAGGAACTGCGCGGAAGTCATGGTTGCCATCTTGGAAGAAGAAATCTGGAAGCTTGAAGAAGCGGAAGCCGAAGAATCAGAACTTCATCCTCTCCGGCAGGCGCTCGGAGAACAGCAAAGGATTCTCGAAAAATTCAGCTAAAAAAGGAGGCGGAGCGCTGAATCAATAGATTCGCGCAAATCACATGCAGAACATCACAGGGTCATCTTCGGAAGAGAACATCAACATCCATAAGGATATGCCGTCTGTCGGAGAATTCTTCTCCGCGAAAATGACGGATGCCTTCTCCAGTCTCGGAGAGAGCTTCGGCAAAGGAAAAGAACGGCTGAACCTGAAGAAAGAGCTGTTCTCTGCAAACGCGGAGCTTGAAACAGAAGCAAAGGCTATCGGACGCTACGTCATCGGAGAAGTCTCAAATGGCAGAGAATCCATCCTCGTGCCGCAGGAATTCATCGAGAACATCCACAAGACGCAGGAGAAAATCCGCATCCTCAAGTCGAAAATCGAAAATTCGTGACACCAAAAAAGATGCCCTCCAGACAACTGCCAGGAGGGCATCTTGCTGACCTGAGGTCAGAGGACACTGGAAATATCGACATACATACCGGCGAATGCTCCCGTCAGTCCGCAGAACAGGAGGACATACGCAATAGGCTTGCGGTCAACCTTTTCGCCGCCCCGGCATTCTTCCTCATAATTGAGGGCTACGTTGATGGCCATGTAGAACCACATAGCGATAGCAGGGAGCTTGATGCAGTATTTCACCTCGTATGTCGCGTAGATGATATATGCAAAAACGAGAGAGGTCATCAGCAGGTAGAAGCTCATCGAGTTCTTTGCTAAAATTTTCAGTGCTTGCATATAAATCGCCCCTTTCCCCTGTATTCTATCACAACCCCTGAGGTGGAAAAGAAGGACTTGTGTCTCGAAATACAGGGAAATGGAGGTTGCTATAATATCGGTAGTCCAAAAGGCGAGGCTGTCCAAGAGCCTCCGATAAAATTTCTTTTCCTGAAAGGAGGGAGCGGGATTCCCAAAGGAGCAGAAACTCCCAAAGGCCCCGCGTTTCATTTGAATCTTGACAGAAAAACAAAGATGGTTGCCGGATGCGGCGCGATTCTTGCTGTCCTCGCTGGATATGCGATGTTCACTGCGACCAGCAAGGTGGAAAACCTCGTGCCAGTCGTCGTGGCAACGCAGAACATCGAGCCCCGCACACAGATTACGGACAGCATGGTGAAAATCGAGCAGAAGCCGGCACTCAGCCGTTCCGACAGCATGCTTGATGACGCAAACCTCGTCGTCGGCGGTTATGCCACGACAAAGATTTTCGCAGGCCAGGACATCGTCCAGCCGATGGTTTCCAAGCAGTTCGACCCGACAGGCTCTTCCGGTTTTGCTGGTGCAATCCCTGAAGAGAATCTCCGCGCCGTCTCGTTCCCTGTCGAGCCTGCAAAAGCAGCAGGCGGCAAGATTGCCAAGGGCGACTATGTCGACATCATCGCTTCGTTCAACCCGAACGGCTCTTCGACGAAGCTGACGAAGACCATCATCCAGGGCGTGCAGGTGTTTGACACGAACCTCGGCGGCGAGGGAGACGGCGACAAGTACATCACGTTCCTCCTGACACTCGAACAGGCAGAAATCGTCAACCAGATTGGCTCGGACAAGCTCACCTATGCTCTTGACCCAGGCAGCCCGAAAGTTGCAAAGACGACGGGTGCTATCGACACCATGATTTGCAAGCGCTACAACTTCAACTGCGAGCCGAAACAGTAATCTTTCATCAGTATAAATATCAGAAAAGCCTTGTTTTGTCGGGGATTGGCAGTACCGGCCAAGCAAGGTTTTTTTTAGGAGGTAAAAGACATTGGGCTTCAAACTCGCTATCGACGCCATGAAGAACGAGAAGCGGGGTTCCCTGCAACAGAACCAGCCGCAGGCTCCAGCTCCGCAACCACAGCAACCGCCTGCACCAGAACCGCAGTATCAGCAAACGCCGCAGTACCAGCCACAAGGAAATCCTGCTCCGCAGTATGCACCACAAGAAAGCCAACGCCCTGCTCCGTTCAGCATGCAGCCGCAGACCCAGCAAATCCTTCCGTATTCCCCGACGATGACCGTCCAGCAGGCATATTCTTCCTACCAATCTCCAATTTCTCAGCCGCAGCAGGACCCGCAGGAAGTCGAACGACAGAGAGTCCTCTCTCTTTTGCAGGCTTCCCTTGCTGAAATCCGCACGCCGTTCCGCATCATGATGCTTGGCGGCAACGAGGAATATTACAACGACATCTTCACGTTCTTCCATGAGGCGAACGAGAACATCCACTTTATCGAGCATCTCAACGGGGCAGGAGACAAGGCATACTATGACATCGAGGCACTCAATCCTGACCTCATCGTCATCTATCATGCGACGGCGGGACAGACGGCTATCCAGTTCATCCAGAGCCTTTCCGTGAGAGTCAATTCCCAGAACGTTCTCCTGAAGGATGTCTACAAAAACAAGCGCATCCTTGTTGTCGCTCCTGAGGACATGACCTACGAGCTCCTTATCACGCAGAATCTCGGCATCCGTCATTACGTGAAGGAGCGCTCCGAAGACGGAACCATCGACCTCGAAGCATTCGCCATCAACATCAAGAATGCATACATTGACATCGCAACACAGAAACAGAACGAATCCCTTCGCGAGGAAGTGACGGGAGAGGAATATTTCCTCCAACAGAAGGCGAAGCGCATCACAAAGGTCATTGGCGTCTATTCGGCGACGGGCGGCGTCGGCAAGACGATATTCGCGACGAACCTCGCCGTCGTCCTCGGCAAATATGGCAACATCAACGGCAACACGAGCAAGGTCTGCCTCGTCGAGTTCACGCTCGGCGAACGGGAGCTCGACCTCTTCCTCGGGCTCAAGGCCGAAAAGAACATCACGGAGCTTGCACGCATCGTGTCTCCTATGATTCCGGGAGAGGACGAGCCGGAAACCCGCGACCAGATGATTGAGCGCAAGACGAAGACATTCCAGGCCATCCGCGAGCATATCACGAAGGATGAGAAGGACTGCATCGACGTGCTCTTCGGGACGGACGCGCAGTATGACTATGACGCTCTCTCCGAAGCGTTCGTCACCGAACTCTTCACCTGCCTGAAGCAGATGTATGACATCATCATCGTCGATTTCCCGACAGACATGTGCCGCTCCCAAATCATCCTCGGCCTCGTGAACATGGAGGACATCTACTACATCTGCCCGATGGAGATTCCCGCCATCCGCAATGCGAAGACGCTCATTAACCTCTTCACGACGCAGTACGGCTTCCACAAGGAATCCATCAAGATGATTATCAACAAGATTCTTCCCGAAGAGCTCCGCTCCTTCTCCAGAGAGGAAGTCAACGCACACTTCACCAAGGAAGGTATCAATATCATCGGCGAGCTTCCGTGGGAAGACAAGGCTCCCATCTCTATCAACCGTGGCGAGCCTCTCACGAGGTCGCTTGACATCACGACTTTCAACCTTGCCGAAGGAGCTTCCAATTACGCAGAAGCCGTCTATGACATAGCGACACAGATAAACGAAATGCTCGTCCAGCCGCTTGCAGAAGCTGGAGAGGCGAAAGAGGCGGAAGGACAAGCTCCAGCAAAGAAAAAGGGGCTTTTTGGAAAGCTCACGAGCGCCATCTTTTCTAAGAAAGACAAAGGGGAAGCGCCGAAGAAGCGCCGCAAAGCTCCTGCAAAAGCGCCAGCGCAGAAGGGAAACCTCTTGAAGGGCCGCAACAAGTGAGGGGGAATGAATCTTGGATATTGCCGCAATCCTGAAGAAGAACAAAATCAACAAGCAAGAACAATATGAACATCCGCAGACACAGCAGTACGAGTTCCCGCAGGCACAGCCTGCCAAGCATGAGAATCTTCACTTCTATGATGAAGAGGCTCATCGACAGGAAGAAGCCCGGCAGGAAGCCATCCGCCAGGAGGAAGCGCAGAAGAAAGCTCAGGAATCCGTGGATTACGGGATGAAGTCGGCGGCTGACCCGAAGAAGCGGGTGGAAGCCATCATTGAGGAGAAGGCCGCAAGCCCGACCGATGACACTATCAAGACGCTTGACGACCTCTTTGCCGTGGAACGCGACATCGAGAAACTTGTCCGCGACAAGCTGAAGGAATTCAGCGACAAGGGCGAACTCAAGTTCTACGACAATCCGACGACGGAAGAAGAAATCGCCGAGCAGCAGAAAGTCAAGGCGAAGACCGCCGAGCTCATCTCCAGCGCCATCGTCCATTACACGAAGAGCCCGACGACGAAGTACAACTTCATCAACCAAGAGCACACGAAGGAGCTCAAGAAAAGATGCTTGGACGAAATCATCGGCTTCGGCCCCATCACCGACCTCCTCTATGACGAAAGCATCGCGGAAATCAAAATCAACCGAGCCGACCAAATCTTTATTGAAAAAGACGGTATGGATATGCTCGCAAAGGATGTCCGCTTCTGGAACGACCAGCATATCACGAACACGGCGAACCGCATCCTCCGCCTCATCGGGCGCACGGCGACGGAAGAGACGCCTATCGTCGACGGCCGTCTCCCGTCGATGGGCTTCCGCATCAATGTCACGACGCCGCCTATCGCCCTCAAGGGTGTCTACATGACCATCCGCAAGTTCCCGAAGAAGGTCTGGACGACGGACGACATGGTACGCCTGAAATCCGCGCCGCAGAACGTCTATGATTTCATGGGCCACTGTGTCCGCGTCCACCGCAACATCTTCGTGTCTGGAGGCACAGGCTCGGGCAAGACGACGCTCCTGAACGCCCTTTCGAACTGCATGGACGATGACGAGCGCATCGTCACCATCGAAGACTCCGCAGAGCTGAAGCTCGTCGGAAGCCATGTCCTTTCGGAAGAGGCACGCAAGGGCGAGAAGGCCATCACCATCCGCGACCTCGTCAAGAACACGCTCCGCCAGACGGCACGCCGCGTCGTCGTCGGCGAGTGCCGTGGTGCTGAAGCGCTCGACATGCTCCAGGTCATGAACACAGGCCATGACGGCTCCATGACGACACTCCACGCGAACGACCCTCACGGCGCTCTCGTCCGTCTGGAATACATGTGCGCGATGGCTGGCGACCTTCCGCTCTCGGCTGTTCGTCCGCAGATTGCGGCAGCCTGCAACATCATCGTGCAGATTGGCAAGATTGTCGTCAACAAGCGGAGCATCCGTCGCGTCTTGACCATCACGGAAGTCGAGAAGAGGCTCGACAAGGATGGAAATTATGTCCTCCACGACATCTTCGACTCGAAATTCTACGGCCATGACAAGCACGGCCTCGCACCGACAGGCTGGATTCCGACGTTCTTCGACGAACTGGAAGACGAGTTCGGCTACACGAAGGACTTCTTCAAGCAGCCTGCCCCGGAAGATATGCCGAAGATTGAACTGAACTGATACAGCAAAAGAAAAGGGTTGAAAAATTATTCATCCGACCAGAGAAAATCGCAATTTTCATGGCCGGATGTTTCTTTTTCCGTGCTCCCTTTCCTTTTGCTGGATTCTGCTAGAATACTTGGGAACTGAGAAGCGTCGGAAACCAGAAACAAGCTGTCTCGAAAGGGGTTTTCATTATGGATTTGACCAGCCCGGCAACCGTAGGCATTATCACGGGCCTCGCCGTCTTCTGCCTGCTTGCCGCCTACTATCTCAAGAGCGACTACCTCCGCGACCACTTCCTGAAAATCAAGGAAGAGGAGATTACGTGGGATGACAAGAAGAAGAGCTCGAAAGAGGCGGAGATGGATGCCGCCCTCCGTGAAATCGGGAGCGACAAGACGTATGCCGACATCAATAGAATCGGTATGGGAATCATGATTGCAGGCATCCTTGCAGTCGTCCTGTCGGGACTTCCGATTCTTCTCGTTGTCCTGTTTGTTATTTTCTATGCGAAGTTTCCGAGCCTCATGCTTTCTCATCTCCGCAGGAAACGCATGGATGCCGTGCAGGCACAGCTTTCATCGGCTATCGAGCGCATTCGCCAAGTGCTCAATGTCGGCGGCCAGATGTCGCAGGGCATCGAGGAAGCCGCAAACGAATGCAAGGAGCCTGTGGCAAGCGAGTTCCGCAAAATCAGCATCGACCTTTCGACAGGTGCAAGCATGAAGGAAGCTCTCGACAACTTCTACAAGCGTTGCCCGCTTCCGGATGTCAAGATGCTCTGTGTCGGGTGCATCATCTCTGACACGGTATCGAAAGAGGTTGCCGTCCAGACGCTTGCCATGACGGAGGAAATCCTCTATCGACGTAACAAGCAGACGATGGAAATCAAAACGCTTCTCCAGAGCGGCAAGATTCTTGTCATGGTTCTCGGCGCAGCTCCGCTGGTGTCCGTTGCCCTGATGGAAATCGTCATGCCGGAATCATTCAACCAGTTCGTTGGCACCATCTACGGGCAGCTTGGCCTTGTTGCTGCTGCTATCCTCAATATCGTCGGATATGGTATCGCGAAGAAAATCATGGACCCGAACCGCATCATCAACTATTGAGAAAGGGGAATTACCGTGGACATCAGTACCATCAACATCATGATTGCCGTCTGTGCTGGAGCGGGCGTCCTGTTCCTCTGGATGGCATTCTTTTCCGAAGAGTCCGGCCTTCTGGACAAGGCAATCCAGGAGCAGAAGTGGGATGCTGATACCGTCATCAAAGACAAGGATTCGGCAATCATCGGCCAGATTGTTCTTCCTCTGGCGCAGAAGCTGATTCCGTATACGCAGAAATATGCGACGGAGAAGCAGCTTGCCGAAATCAAGGTGAAGCTGACAGCGGCTGGCGAGCCTTACAATCTCAAGCCTATCGAATTTTATAATTTCCGTTTTTCGATGGCGATTGTTGGCTTCGTCGTAGGCTTGGCAGGAGGAATGTTCTTCTTTGACGATTCTTCGATGATTCCTGTTGCGGCACTCGGATGCCTTGCTTTCGGATTCTTCATGGGGCCGCAGATGTTCCTCAGCGGAATCATGAAAGACCGTCGGGCGAGATTCAGCAGCGAGCTTCCGAACTATCTCAACCTCCTTTCCGTCTGCCTGAAGTCCGGACTGGATTTCATCCAGTCCCTCAAAGTTATCAACAACTATGTCGACGGGCTCCTCCCAAAAGAAACGAACCTTGTCGTTATGGGCGTTGCTCAGGGCGAAACCCTGTCGGAAGCTATGAAGGGTCTGAACGACAGATGCAAGCATGAAGGCATCGAGTCATTTTATCAGACCATCCGTGGTGTCGAGAAATTCGGCCAGCTTGGCACAGTTTCTGAAAAAATCAATCGACTGTCTGCCGACATCCAGGAAAAGCTCTTCGACAATGCAAAGAAGCGTGCGGCATCCGCCGAGACGCAGATTTACATTCCAGCACTTATGATTCTTGCTGCACTCGCTATCGTCTGCGGTGGTCCTATCGGCATGCAGGCAATGAAGCAGGTCGGATGAAAAGTGCTAGAATAGTACACGAAATTTTGATGAAGTATTTTCTGTATGAAATACGAAGGAGGGCCAGTCATGGTCACGAAAATGATTGCAAAGGCTGACTGCCTTGCGGAAAAGGCAAAGTCTTGCGTAGCAAAGCTTCATGAGGAAGCAAAGAACAATCGTGGTGCTGAGATGATGGAAATCGCACTTGTTGTCGGCGTTATCGTCGGCATCTATTCAGCTTTCAAACTTCTTCAGAACTCTGTTACGCAGGCACTGGACAGGGCAAGAACGGCAGTTGAGGGAACGGCAGGAAAACGCTAATAACTTTGCGAAAGACAATGGCGGGACGGATTATTGCAATCCTTTCCCGCCATTGTTGTTATAAGGGAGATTCGGTCTTTGCTAAAATACAGGAAAGAATACGAGAGGGGGATGAGGCAAGCGCCTCGAAAAATATGATGCAAAAACTTCTCAAAAAACTGAGGGTGAGATGCCGTTCCTCCTCCAAGCGGGCGGCAGAGATGCTGGAGTTCGCTCTTGCTCTCCCGCTCATCCTCATCGTCGTCTTCGGCATGCTTGATGTCACAAAGATGCTTACTATGTATACAGAAATTGCCTATTATTCCAGCCTTGAACTGAGTGAAGGCGTCACGAGAAACCGAGAGCCTGACATCGAGGCTGTCGCTAAAAGAGCAGAAGATGATTTCAAAAAAGGTTCAATCTTCCGAGGAGCCGTTGCAAAGTCCAGCGGGATGTTCCACAGCAACATCCCGAATCAGAGCTTTCAGAAGTCATCAACGAACGGCTCGGCTATGGGCATCGTTGTCTGTGTCGAGGCAAACGTGCCAATTGAATCCATGACGCCGATTTTCCCGAAAACCATCACGATTCACAAGAAGACCTGCACAGTCAATGAATCGACATACCTGAAGAACGTTTTCTCTGTGGGAAACAAAACACAGGTTACACCGGACATCAAATAAGGAGGGATACTGATTGATGTACAACAAGCTGTCAAGGAAACTGAAGGAGAAGAAAGGCAGCGCGATGCTGGAATTCACCCTCCTCGTCCCGTTCTGGCTCATCATCATGTTCGGCATCATGGATATTTCTGCTTATGTCAATGCCAGATGGGACTGTATGATGATTTCAAAGACGACAGTCCGTTATGGCTCGCTCAAGATGCTTCCTAATGGAGAAAATAAATCTGAAGATATAGGTAAAAATGATGAAGATATGAGAAAAGTCCAAAACGAAATGGCAACTACCGTTATCAACAAGGGAACCGAGGAATTCAGACAAGAACATTCCAAAGTATATTCGGGAGCCGGGCTTGGTGACATGGTGTATGCGAACACCTGTGCGGATGTCCATCTCAACTTGTCCAGCCTGTGGGGAAAGAATTCCGTCGAAGTCTGCCAGGACTACATGCTGATGCGTGCCTATATCGGCAAAAAGACAGAAAAATAAGGAGGTGCGAAGATGCTTTCAAAGAAACGAATCATGCAGAATCTGGAATCGAAGGCCAGAAACAAGCGCGGACTTGGCACAACACTCCTCATGATGGGGCTTCTCATCGGGTTCGGCATGCCGATGCTTGGCGCAGGATGGGACATCAATTCCATGCGCCTCTACAAGGTTGACATGCAGAATGTCGTCGACATGGGACTGCTTTCCCTTCGAGCACATACGAACAATACGTATAATGGCGGCAAAGACATACCGAATCAGGTCAAAACAACAATCGCCTGCAATATCAACACAAAAAACTTGGGGCCTAGCGTTCAAGGATTTGCAAAAGACGTTTGTGCCTCATATACTTCTGATGCGACGAAAACAAGGACAGTCAACCGAAATCCAGATGGCTCAAGACATTCGTCGTATTTTAATTCGAAAAATGGAACAGTTCCAAAGCCTGTCTATCGACCAAATATGATGGTAACAAAAATTACAGCGTATCAGAAAAACAAATCGAGCATTGTAAGCTATATTGACTTCAAATACAAGCCTATCTTCCTCGGAGGCTTTTTGCAGGTAATGAAAGGGAAGAACGATGTTGACATCCGAACTCCTGAAGAAGTTGTTACCGCAAAATACCTCTGCCAGGACAACCAGGACTGCAACAGCGCCAAGAAGGGCATCGAGTTCCAGCAAGGGACGGGGAAAGGAAAAGGTGGAAAGCAAACCCCCCCCATAAAGCCATAAAAACACAAAACAGGAGACAGCAGTTATATGCTGTCTCCTGTTTTTTTCTCTCATAATTATGATAACGGCATGGAATCAAGCAACGAGTTCATCTTTTCAAGTTCTTCCTCAACCTCAGACGGAGCATTATCTTCATCATACTGATATTGCTTGGGAATATAGAATTTGTCAACAATCATCCACTTTTCCCAGCTTGTATTTTTAAGCTTGCTCTGCTTCATTGGCAGGCAGAGATAAAGCATATTGTCATCCAAGTCTTCCGAGAAAAGCTCGGATTCTCTTTTCAACACGGCGTTTGAACGTTTCCATGTCCCATCATGCATCGCCTGAGCAATCTGTCCATGAACATAAAGCACGCGCTCGTAATTGTCAACATCCCGACGAACATCGCTTGGAGAGCTGTATGGAACATTTCGGCTTCCATTCAGAAAAAGCATGGGGCTTTCAAGGCTCTTGATTTCGGTCTTTCCTCCAGCATTTTTCTTAATCTTTTCCTCTACCTTGAAAAAGCGAGATTTGCTTCCATTCGTATTTAGTCCGTCCGTAGCTCCTGAACTACGATAATAAGAACGACGGAAAATACCGAGAATACCACCAGAAGAAAGATACGGGGTGTTATCAAGGAATTCGATGCCGTTCGTATCACCTTTCGTTGCATAATAGGCATCAATATTGTTTCCAATGATTTCTCCGGCAAGAATGGCGATTGCCTGCTGGTCTCCTTCCATAGATGCGGCACCAGACTGAATATTCTCGTTCCTGTCCCATAATTCTCGCCATTCATCTGCATACGCAAGAGAAGTCTTCAGAACAAACGAACCTGCAATCAAGCTGTTGTTATAAATATTTTGAGCTCGGTTGTCTCGTTTTTCTGCTTCAGGGACATAATCTTTCTTTTCCAGGTGGACAAGATTCAGGAAATCAATTTCGCCTGTTCCAAAAACGCAGTATCCTCCAGGATAGCCGCTACCACCACTAATTCCAGACGTTTCAACAATATACGGAAGATGCGCAGACAATCCTCGCGCTGACATCTTATTGTCAAAGTCGTTTTTTTTGATGACTTCCTCAAACACATTGTCCTTCAGGTTGCCTGTTGCAAGCTTGTCATCAGAAATTGTCCAATCATAATTGGAAGCATCTTCCTGAAGCTCACTCCATCCGATAGAATCTTCCTCTTCCCCAGACGTTGCTGCAAATACCGAGCCGCTCACAGCAAGGGAAAGAGAAAGAGCCAGAACCGACGCTTTCGCTTTTGAAAATCGCAATTTTACAACCTCCTTCTGTTGCCCCGAGCCTGCCATCCACAGCAAGAGGCTTTCGGGAACACAAAGAACTTCCTACCTGCATCATACTCCGCTTCTGCCCGATATGTGCAAAAAGCTCGGAATAAGATGCAGTTTTCTATGATTATCTTCTACGCCTTCAACTGAAATCCTTCCAAACCAGCGAGGAAGGATGTAAAAAGATACCATCGGTGAAAGGAAATCGTGATTTTTCTGGCAGGAATGCACGAATCCAAACATTCTTTTCTTTTGCTGGCGCTTGCTACAATACTCTCAAAGCATCATCAAAGAAACGAGGTGGCTGGCACTATGAGCCTGGCCGATGATTACAAGGTGCTGGAACGCCGCTATCTTGCGGCACGCCAGCAGATAGAGAAACTGCAATCCAACGTCCGCATCCTGAAGAGCTCGAACGACGACCTCGCCGACCGGGCGGAAGGGCTCCAGAAGGACGCGAAGGAATACAAGAAGGCGTTCGAGGAAATCTTCATCCACCGTGTCGGCGCGGCATGGGACAACATCCCTCCAAGCGAGAGGGACAGCATGGGAATCAAGGAGAAGCTCGAATTCTACAAGCGCGAGGTCAGCAATACGCAGGCATACATGAAGAAGAGTTTCTATGAGTTCGAAGGCAGTTCCCGCAAGGAAGTCGAGGAGCTGAAGAAGAAGGTCGACAAGTTACAGCGCGACCTCCATCAAGCGGAGGCGAGCCTTGCCGAGGCGAAGGCGGCAAAGCCGAAGCAGAGTAATATGTCCGTTCCAAAGAATTGGCAAGGAGGAACAAGGGCGGAAAACAAGACGGATGAGACAGAGATGGCTCAAGCAACGCCGAAAGCAGGCATGAAGAAACCTGTGGATACGGGTTTCTCCTATCGAAAGGAAGGCAAGAATCATCAGAATCCGTTCTTGAAGAAAAAGGCAGCTGGGCAGGAACAAGAATCTCCAAAGCCTGAGAATAAGGAAGCCGAGAAAGCAGCCATCCTTGAAGACCTTGCAAAGGCAGAGCCTGCTCCTCAAGAACAGCTTCCCAAGCAGGAAGCCCAGAAGGCCAAGCCAAAGGCAAAGGAAGAGCCGAAACCAGCACCAGAGGCCGCAACCAAGTCCCCGCAGAAAGATAACAAAAATACTGCAAAGGAAACAGGGTTCAACGGCAGAGCGAGGCTTGAAGCCATGACGAGGGAAGAGAAGGAACAGCTCGCAAAGAAAGTCGCGTTCCTCATCAAAGGCAAGAAGCCTCTCGGTGTGGCGGAAGTCCATGCCATCTACGTTCTCGGTTCGACAGGAGTCTTCACAACCCAAGACATTTTGGAACAGCTCGGGATAGAAAAGCCGGAACTCGGGTTCAAGGCTATCTCCAGCACAACTCTGACAAAGCTCTTTGACAAGCTCCTTGAAAGGGAGCTCGTCTGCAAGCAGGAACTCAAGACGGCGGGCAAGGGACGGAAGCCGAACATCTTCTTCCTCACTGATTTCGGAAAGTGGTTCTACTTCTTCCGTTTCAAGAAAGATCCTGTCGAGAGCATGCTTTATCGCATCAGCAAGGACCAGAAATCTGTCCAGCATGGTGCAGACATCATGATTCTCGTGAACATGCTGACAAGCATAGGCTATTCCTGCGAGCAAGAATTCGAAGAAGCAACAGACGAGGGCGATTCCATCAGCGATATTGTTGCATCGAAAGGCCGGTACAGCTACTATATAGAATACGAGGAAGGAAACTACCCTGAGAAGGGGTATGAACAGAAGTTCCGCCGCATCAACAAGCGCGGACGAAATGTCATCTTCGTCACGAAGGACAAGAAAACGACGGAAAAGATAGAGGGATTCTATAGAAACTTCCTTGCCAGGGAAGAGAACAGTGAATATCGCAACAATCCTGCACTTTTCCTTTCGTTTGCTGATTTCCAGGGGAACAAAGACCCCTTGGGCAAGTTCTGCTGAGGGGGAGAAGCCGTTATGGATGAAATAAAAACCGGCATCTATTTCCTGGGTGTCGTACATGCAAATGCACTGACAGCGGTATGGTACTTCATCATCACGAATGTCTATATTGCCATCACGTTTCTCTGCATGCTCTACGTCTTCAACATGCAGAACCTCATCGCTGAAGATGAATACGTGCGCCCTGTCAGGCGCATGTCCGAAGTCGAGGGGTATCAGTATGAGGAAGGGAAGCTTCACGGCCTGACATCCGACATCGTCATGCTGTCGCTCGACAAGGAGCGCACGAAGCTCCTCGTCACTTATGGCGTGAACCTCCTGCTCCTCGTCCTGTGTCTCCTGTTCGAAAGCCGCATCCAGCTCTTTGCCCTCATGATGATGTGGATTGTCGGGGCGTTCTCCGTCTGGCGTCTCGAAGGCGACCGCAAGGAGATGTGCGACAAGATTGAGACGCACGCCTTCGCCTTCGTGTTCGCGACGCTTACGCTCAAGTTCCTCATCACGCAGCTCATGGGGACGAGTTCCAGCGACCTTTCCAGAGCGCTCGGCGTAGCTCTTCCGGCAACGACGATGTACTCTATTTCCAACTACGTCCCGATGCTCTTCATGATTTTTACCATCATGATTCCGGCAAACTACTTCCGCATCATCTGGCAGAGGTACACCATCACGAAGAATAACCGCGACATCAACACGCGGAGAAGCGAGGTCATGCGCACAGGGAACCAGAACTTCCCGCCGCCGTCGGACTATCCGCACTATCCGATGTGAGGAACCAGCAAAAGGAAAGGAGCGGTTTTCTTGCACAAACGCCAAGAAAAATCGCGATTTCCAGACACACAAAAAGAGGAGCTTTGGCACGAAGCCTTGGCTCCTCTTTTTGTGTCCTGCTATTCGGCAATCAGCACGCGAAACACTTTAAGCATTTGCGGCATTTGGTTCGTCTTCCAGGAATTCAGCGGCACGTTCGCAAACAGCCGATTTTCCTGTGACGACCTCGTCTGCCCAGATGTTGACGACGGGAATGATGAGCATCGGGCGGTCAACACGGGACTTGTCGAAGAAGCTTCTGATGCGGTCGATATAGATTGAATCATACGGGACATTGAGGAACTCTGCCACTTTGCCGAGGTTCTTCGGCTTGACGGTCGTCCAGAACTTGCTCGGCTCCGCCGTGCCGTTCACGAAGACAGGATGCCCCTGCTTGACCTTCATATAGAGCTCTTCCGCCCTCTTCATGTCGTGAACGAGGACGTTGACGTAATCATAGCCTTCCTTCGTCCGATAATCCTTTGGGAGGGCAGCTTCATCCCCTTTGCGCTTTACGCGGATGCGGAACTGGAGCCCCCTCTTGCTGAGGGACGGAGGCATATAGACAAGGCCGCTGACATGAACTTCGTTGATGGTCGGCTCCTTGCCCTGCTCGATGAGTCCTTTTGCATATTCATCACCGTCTCCAATATCTTCAACATAGACGATGTTGCGGCTGAGGCGCGTCCTGTCGGAGAATTCCGTCAGCTTCGCCACTTCATACGCGGCAGAAGACGGCAGACCGAGGCCATCGACAATGACATCCTTCAGAAGAGCGAAGTATGCAGGAATCATATCGTGCTTCATGTGCGGTCGCATCTCCTGAATCGCAGCTCGTCCTGCAAGATACTCACAAGCAGGATTGGAGCGGTCAGGAAGATAGAGCGGCTCGATTTTCGGAATCACTTCCGGCGGGCAGGTGAGCGTGACAAGCCAGTTGCGGTCGCCATCCTTGTTCACTTGTTTTTCCGATAGGATGCTGGCGGTAATCTTTGCAATATCGACGGTGGCATCCTCGTCGTAATTGCGGCGGAATTTGCGGATGAGGAGGCCGTTCTTCTGGCCTTCCCTGTATTCCGGCTTCATCAGGAACTCGAATTCATTCACGCTCGGGACATCTGCATACTTCTGGAAAAGTTCTTCCAGGTCATCGTGGCCGAGGGATTTGCTGAACATAGGCTTCCCAGAAACCAGTTGGCTTCTGGGACACCCCCTTTCTAAACAAGAATATCTGTATCTATTGTATCACGTTTCAGGCATAAGCACATCTGCCGACTGCAAAGCCTGGAGGCGGCGCTCCTCGCGCTTCCTTGCATTGAGAGCCTGCTTCATGGCCTTGCGGCGGTCGATGAGTTCGTCATCCATCTGGCGGAGGACGGCATCAACTTTCTCTCTCGACTGGTTCAGGAAGTCATATTCCTCCTGCGTCATCCAGCCGTCCTTCATCATGTCAGCAACGAAATCTTCGCACTCGAACGACCCTTTCAGGATGTCATACTGCGTCGGCATGATATAGAACGCCTTGCGGTTGTTGTTGCCGTTCTGCACCTGCGTGTAGATGTCGGCCTTGTAGAGGAGGTACAGTCCGTCACCGAGAATATCAAGACCGGAATAGATGACCTGGTAGATGCGCTTGTCCTTGAGGACGTGCTTGTAATAGACGTTGTGGGCATACGTGCGGTCGAACGTGTATACCCACTTCCCAAGGAGGTAGTTCATCCAGATGTCGTCGTGGTAGATGTTCTTGTTCAACCGGCCCCGCTTCGAATCCTTGAGCTCCTGCGTCGTCTTCTTGTCTACGACGCACTCCATCGGCTTGCGGATGCCGAAATTGAAGCTCTTCTTGTGAATCGGGGCTTCCTTGTCAGGCTGAGTCATAAAAATGCCCTCCTTTCTCCCCATGCAAAGCGGGGAAAATCACTTTTTCAAGCTCCAATAGAATGGCGGAGCTCCAGAGAGAATACTTTTATTATCGTCAGATGCTGATTTTTATTCCAAGATACAGGGAGACAGGGGAAGCTATCGACAGTTCCTGATGACGAGAAAAGGAATAAAAATAGTGATGTCTTGAGCTTCAGCTCAAGACATCCATATCCATTGGCTAAATCTGCTGGAATAAAAATCGCTTTTGGGTAGCATAAAATTCCTGTCGATTTTTATTCCAGCTCTTTGCGGCATAATGCGCTCTCTTGAAAAAGACGCATTTCCCAAGTATCAGAGCTACTTACAAACCCGTACCAAGAGATTTCATGGAAAAAGTGAGGCCGTTATCAAGCCCGTCTTCCGAATCATCATTTTTCGGGTCGGTGGATGGCATTCGCCCAGAAGGGGAATCAGGAGGAGTTTTCTCCTTTTTCTCTTCCTGCAAAACTTCCTCTTCCTCTGTCGGCTTGGCGACTTCTTCGTCATCGCCTGTGGAACTTCCATCCATTTCCTTCAGGAGGTCGGCAGCAAAGTCATCCACAGGAGAAGCCTTCTTCTTGGCGACGGTGTTGCCAAAGTCTGCATTCTTCTGGGTGTCCTCGGCGGACGGCTTGTGGGCGGAGAAGACGACGGGCGGCTGTTCGGTCTCGGCGTCTGTTGCGGGCTTTGAAGGCGCATCAACTTCAGCATTCTCAGGCTTCTTGGCAGCTTCTGCTTCCTTTGCTGGAGCTTTTTCTGTCGTTGCAGGAGTCTTTTCGACAGCCTCTGGAGCCTTTTCTGGCTTCTGCGAAGCCTTTACGCCATCTGGCTTCTTTTCGGCAGATTCGACGGCCTTCTCGGAAGAAGCCTTCTTCGCGGCCTCTTCCTGCTTCTTCTTCGCGTCAGCCATGACGTCGACAGGATTCTTCCTCCATGTCGGCGGGATTTTCTGGTCGGAGTTCTTCTGCTGGTCGCGGTGCTGGCCGCCGGCCTGCTGGTTCCGTTGCGGGCTGCCAGTCTGCTGCTTCTGCCGGTTCTGGCTGTTTGCTCGCTGCTGCTGGCCGCCATGCTGGGCTTTCTGTTCCTGCTGACCCTTCTGGCGGAGCTCTTCCTTCTTCTCTCGGTTCCTGCGAACAGTCGCTTCCTGGCGGCGGCGGAATTCGTCTTCGTCAGGGAACTTCGGCATGGCGTTCCGCTGGTAGATGTAGGAGTTCCTGTCGAGGAAGGAAGCCTTCGCGGAAACGGAAAGGAACGCCTTGAGGGTCTCCATGTGGTAGCGGACGATTTCGTGGCCTGTCGCGTTGTCCTTGCCAAGCCTGATAGCTGGAATGTGACGGTTTTCTGCGACAGAATTGAACTCCTCGGTCGTCATGGAGAAGAGGCGGGCGGCCACATCGGAAGAAACGAGGAGCGGCTCGAAGCTTTCCTTCTTTGCCGGATGATAAGCCGAGTTGACGAGGAGCGTCATGAGGGAATTGAAGAACTGGACGAGACGGCGCATGGCGTCGCGGCGGAGGACACGCTCAACGGACTTTTCCTCAGGCGTATCGTTCTTCACATTAGGGATAAGGAGCCTGTGGGCGACATCCGCCGTCTCGCTGGCGGAGCCGAATTCCTGGAGGTACTGGACGACCTCCGTGAAAGGCACGCCCTTGGTGACGAAGATGTCATAGGCGATGGCATCGAAGTCGTCGAGCACCCTGGCAAAGTCATTCGGCCAGCGGTCCTGGAGGGCCTTGAGGTCGGTGACGAACTGGGTCATCTCGGCGGCGGACGCATAGGCGAGTTCGCAAATCATGATGAGCCAGCAAAAGGAGGGTTCGGGTTTTCGATTTCGGGAGCTCGAAAATCGCGATTTCCGCTGATGCGGCGCGGCACCACCGGCCAGCGCCAAGGAAAGTCGCGGCGGCTCCCGACAGGAACCATGAGGGTTCGCCTTCTGCTGGGCATATTCTAGCAATCTCGCCAGAATGCAAGGGATTGCGCCGCCCGAGAGGCACGCAGGAGGTGGGAAAACGGGCAGGACGGAGAGCTCGAAAAGCTGATGTAAAGTCAGCGAAGAGCTTGAAAAGTCCGTGAGGAAGAGACATCGGCTGAAAAAGTATCAAAAATCCCCGGGGAAATACCCAAAGATGTCCACGCAGAAAGGACTTCTAGAAAATCTTGCGAGATGAAGCACCAGAACGGCGATTCCTGCAAGCGACTGCAAAATCCTAGAACCAGTGCAGGAACGAGGAAAAGCGAGGAAAAAGCACGTTTCAGACAGGAAGAAAGAGAGACATATCGAGAGCACGATGTACGAAAAAGCCGAGGCACACGACAGCTTCGATGCATGGGGCGAGCGATGCCTCTTGCTACAGGCATATAAGGAGGTACGGGAGAAGACAGGTACAAGGCTGTAATTCTGTAGAGGGAGGTAATAAATAGGAAAGAACCAGCAAAAGAAAAGATGGGAATTTCTGCATCCGAAGCCTTGAAAATCGCGATTTTGCAAGGAACCGAAGCAACAAATCCTATCCCTTTCCTTTTGCCGGTCTCCGAGTGCAAAGCAGAAGAAGGCTGCACCAGAAACACGAGCGTCAAGAACGTCAATTTTGAGCCGCCAGATTTCATCAAAAACGGCAGAAATTCGAGCAAACTGTGCTACATACGATAATTTGCTTGTGCAGGCGGCATGACTTCAAATTTCGCCTGTTTTTTGTAATGCCGTAGAGCCGAAGAGACTGTGAGGCTGGACACGCCCGTTTTCCAAATACCTGCATCCGATTCCTCCTCCGTGGGAAGGGTCTGCTGTCAGCAGAACAAGTGCTCCTTCGTTCACATATCGGTGAATTGACGTCCTCCCCATGGCTAAAGCCAGGGGATTCCCAGGGGCGGGCCCCTGTTTACAAGAAGATTGGTTCCAACATGGCGGTCCTTCTTCGCCGTCACGCCACCCTTATTCTTGAGGGGCACGTC
>Ga0256404_1006332_pt1 | contig 19727 bp, 16 predicted proteins | sample RumenRJG_01DNA_FD_185990 | JGI IMG/M metagenome (GOLD analysis project Ga0256404, IMG submission 185990) | Bovine rumen microbial communities from Lethbridge, Alberta, Canada - RJG_01 | ecosystem: Host-associated > Mammals > Digestive system > Stomach > Rumen | place: Canada: Alberta | collected...
AGTCTTGATCTCGGGCGCGCACAGGCGGCTGAACTGCCGTTGGCAGTGGATGGCCTTCTGCGGCAGCACGGCTTTGGCGTCAGGGATATCACGCTGCTCGGCGTCACGGTGGGGCCGGGATACTTCACGGGCATCCGCATCGGAATGGCGTACGCCGCGGCACTGGCTTTTGCGCTGGGAGTTTCTGTGGTTCCGCTCAGCAGTCTGGAAGTGGTGCTGCGTTCTTTTCCCGGCTGGCAGGACGGCGTGAAAGTTCCTCTGATAGCAGCATCAAGAGATGCCGCGTTTTCGTCAGTCTGGAAGGACGGGCATCAGGCAGCTGCTGAGAAAGAACGCACACGAGAAGAGCTTTTTGCAGCACTGAGAGGAATATCATCTGAATTTACGCTGTGCTCAGTGAAAGACAGACGGCTTTTTGCCGCTTCTTCCTGCGAGGGTGTAAAATTTACAGAACATCCTGACGCTGCCGCGGCAGCACTGCTTGCGTGGCAGCACAGAGATGAACGTATAAAGCCGGACATGCTGCGGGCGCGCTATCTCCGCGAACCCGGGCTTGGACGTTCTTTATAGATTTGAATCTGGCATCAGGTGGGGGAACTGTTTTTTATCTTTTCTGGAGGTGAAGGTGTTGGCCAAGAAGTTTGATGTAACAATCAACAAGACTTGGTGCAAGGGATGCGGACTCTGCGTATCCGTCTGCCCCAAGAAGGTGCTTGCTCTGAATGAAAGAGTGAAGTGCGAGGCTGTGCATCCGGGTGACTGCATTGGCTGCAGATCGTGTGACAATATCTGCCCCGATCTTGCTATTACTGTTCGAGAGGATGGGACTAAATAATGGCTGAGATCAAATTCTGGCAGGGCAACGAGGCTATTGCTTTCGGAGCTCTTGCAGCAGGCTGCAGATTTTATGCAGGGTATCCTATTACACCCTCGACTGAAATCATGGAAACCATGGCTGTTGAACTTCCCAAAGTCGGCGGAGTTTTCCAGCAGATGGAAGACGAGCTCGGTTCAGTCGCATGCGCCATCGGCGCCTCAATCACAGGCACCAAGGCGATGACGGCCAGCTCAGGCCCCGGTTTTACGCTTAAACAGGAGAACATCGGCCTGGCCTACGAGGCTGAAATTCCCCTCGTTGTCGTTGATGTTATGCGCGGCGGTCCTTCAACGGGACTTCCGACTCAGGCCTCTCAGCAGGATGTCATGCAGGCCCGCTGGGGCACGCACGGCGACCACGGCACGATTGCTCTTGCGCCCAGCTCTGTCCCCGAGTGCTATGAGCTTGCAGTCAAGGCGTTCAACCTTGCCGAGCGTTTCCGTCAGCCCGTGCTGATCCTGAGCGACGCTGAAATCGGCCACATGAGAGAAAAATTCGTTGTGCCCGATCCTAAGACGCTGACCGTTGTCAACCGCAAGAAGCCCACTGTTGACCCTGAGCACTTCGTACCCTATCAGGCCGATATCGAGGACGATGTTCCGCCCATGGCCTCCTTCGGCGACGGCTACCGCTGGCATGTAACGGGCCTGACCCACAACGACTGGGGATTCCCGACCACCAATCCCGAGGAAATTGACAAGAAAATGCGCCGTCTGATCCGCAAGATTGACCGTTTCCGTGACGATATTGTCGATTATGACACGGTCGAAGTGGAAGATGCCGACGTGCTTGTAGTTTCCTACGGCAGCGTTTCCCGTTCCAGCATCCGTGCCGTTCACGACGCGCGTGCGCAGGGAATCAAGGTTGGACACTTCCGTCCCATCACGCTGTGGCCCTTCCCCGATAAGGAACTTGAGAAGCTTGCCCGTAAGGTCAAGACCATCATTGTTCCCGAACTGAACTGCGGCCAGATGGTTCTTGAAGTTGAGCGCGCCGTTCACGGCAGAGCCCGTGTTGTGCCTCTGAACCGCGTCGACGGCGAGCTGTTCCAGCCTGTTGAAATTTTTGATAAGATTGTCGAGGAGGCCAAGTAAGATGCCCAGCAAAGAAGTCTTTGAATGGATGCGCCCTCGCTTTTTCCCGCATATGTGGTGCCCCGGCTGCGGGCACGGCATCATTCTGAACGCCCTGCTCCGCGCCGTAGTTGATCTTAAGCTTGATCCCACGCAGACTGTTCTCGCCTCGGGCATCGGATGCTCAAGCCGTATGCCCGGCTATGTCAACGCCTGCACGCTGCACACAACGCACGGCCGTTCGCTGGCCTATGCCACCGGCATCAAGATGGCCAAGCCCAGCCTGACCGTCATTGACGTGATGGGCGACGGCGACTGCTCGGCCATCGGCGGCAACCACTTCATTCATGCATGCCGCCGCAACATTGACATCACCGCCATTGTCATGAACAACAACATTTACGGCATGACCGGCGGCCAGATGTCACCCACAACCCCAGTGGGAGCCTATGCGAAGACCGCTCCCTACGGAGTCATGGATCCTTCGTTCGATATCTGCAAGCTGGCGGCCGGCGCCGGCGCGACCTATGTGGCGCGCACCTGCGTTGCCAACCCCAGAGACGTCGAGAAGACTATCACTGCCGCAGTCAAGCATCACGGCTTCTCTGTCGTCGAAGTGGCCGGCTACTGCCATACCCAGTACGGCCGCTACAACAAACTGAAGACCCCCACCGTCAACATCGAGTACCTGAAGCAGCACATTGTTCCTGCTAAGCTGGCGGCTGAGATGTCTGAAGAAGAACTGAAGGGCAAGATTGTGACCGGCGAATTCGTGAACACAGAGCGTCCCGAATATACCGATCAGTATCAGGCTCTTCTGAAACGCGTTATGAGCAAGTAGGGAGGGGTCATCAATGTCCAAACGTTTTGAAATCTGCCTTGCCGGTTCCGGCGGCCAGGGCGTTATCACCGCGGCAGTCATGATTGGTGAAGCGGCCTCCATGTTCTGCGACAACCTCTATGCAGTCCAGACCCAGAGCTATGGCCCGGAAGCCCGTGGCGGCTCCGCAAAGGCTGAAGTGGTTATTTCCGATGAGCCCATTGATTACCCCAAGCCGGTCAATCCTGATCTTGTGATCTGCCTGACCAGCGCCGCAGCCGAAAAGTACGCCAAGACTGTGAAGCACGGCGGACGTCTGATTCTTGACAGCTTTGCCGTCGAAGAGCTGCCCGACGTGGACGCCAACATCTACCAGCTGCCTCTGATCCAGACGGCCCGTGAAAAAATCGGCAGAGAGATCGTCACCAACATGGTGGCTCTCGGCATGGTGGCCCGTGTGCTTGAGGTTGAGAACATCATGAAGCCCGAGGCAGTCCGCAAGGCAATGCTTGACCGTGTTCCCAAGGGAACCGAGGATCTGAACGCCAAGGCTTTCGAGGCCGGCTATAAGATGTTCAAGGACAGCCAGTCCATGCACTTCAAGGACTGACAGAAAACTGAATTCAAATTAAAAAATGACAGCCGGGCACATGTCCGGCTGTCATTTTTTTAGAGCCGCGGAAATGATATTAAACAAAGACGCAGGACCGCACCTGAAAAACAGCCTGCGCAGATGCGGATGACCGTCGGGCGTTTGCAGCGGGCAGAACTGTGCTGATGCGGCGGGAAAACGCTCCGGTTTCAGAATGAAGTATAATAAAGTGCGGAAAGTTTTATTGTGCGGCTTTCCGGGAGGCGGTCTGCATGAGGAAAATGATGATCCGGTCTGCGGAAGATATTGAAAAGCTGGTGCAGTATTACGGTTTTCTCCCTTTTTTCAGAAACAGCATCCCCGGCTTTTCCGTCGAAGAGCACACCCCCGCGGAGTGCTGGTTTGTGGACGGCGTTGAAGGGCCATGGGAGTGGAAAGGCCCGGCGGCGAGGAGCGGCCGCTGCGTTTACGGCAAGTTTTACGGCGGACGCGCGGGTTTTGTCAGCCTTGAAATGTTTCCTGACTTTCTTAATTACCGCCGCGACGGCTATGATTTTGACGCCAGGTATGATGAAGGGCTGGCGCGGAATGACGATAAATATGTTTATGACACTGTCGTGCAGCGCGGGTCTGCTTTGACGGGAGAGCTGAAGAAAATCTGCGGCTTCAGGAAGGGCGGCCGGAAAGGCTTTGACGGGATTATTACGCGTCTGCAGATGAAGACGTACCTTATTATTTCTGATTTTGTCTATCACATCGATAAAAAGGGCATTCCCTCCGGATGGGGCACAGCCTGCTACACAACGCCCGAAAAGAAATTCGGCGCTGATTTTACATTGCGCGCTTATAAAAACGAGCCGCAGAAATCAAAGAAAAAAATGCTGGAATTTCTTGCAGGACGGCTGCACTCAGCCCCGGCAAAAGAAATTTCAAATGTCATTGCGTGAAAAACGGGCGCATATACCGTTTCGGTACCGCGCAGAAAAATAAATCCGGACTGTTTCCTGTAAAGTCAGGAGACAGCCCGGTTTCTGTTTTTTCCCGCTTTCATGCCGGCATGAGCATCAGAAAAATGTCCGGACTCTGCACCTGCCTGACAGAAACTGCCGGCAGCAGCACAGCGCACCGGGTTACACGCCTGTGCGTACGCGCAGCTGCCAGAAGGCGACGGCAGCCGCAGCAGCCACGTTGAGCGAATCAACGCCGTGCGACATGGGGATGCGCACTGACCAGTCGCAGGCTTCAATGGTTCTGCTCTCAAGCCCGCTGCCTTCTGTACCGAAGAAGAGAGCGAGCTTTCTTTCCTTTGCGAGTTCCGGGCTGGAAATGTCAGTTGAACGCTGACCAAGCGCCAGTGCTGCTGTTTTGAAGCCTGACCGGCGGAGCAGAGTGAAAAGCGCTTCGGGCCACGGTTGGGGCGTAAAAGCCCAGGGAACCTGGAATACTGTTCCCATGCTGACGCGGACAGAGCGCCGGCACAGGGGCGGACAGCACGACGGGGAGAGCAGAATCCCGTCGGCGCCGAGAGCTGCGGCCGAACGGAAAATGGCACCTACATTGGTGGAATCAGTGATGTTCTCAAGAACAGCCAGCCGCCTTCCTTCAGCGATGATTTTCATAATGTCCCGAGGCGGCGGGCATTTCATGGCACAGAGCACGCCCCGGGTAAGAGTGTACCCTGTCAGCCGGCAGAGCACATTTTCATCGGCTGTGTAGACCGGCACGCCGGGACACCTGTCAATAAGCGCACGGGCCTTGCCGGACGCGTGCTTTTCTGCCATAAGAAAAGAAACAGGCGTACAGTCGGCGTCGAGCGCATGGGTGATGACCGCTGTGCTTTCTGCGATAAAGAGCCCATTTTCAGGGTGCTGTCTGCTGCGCAGCTGCGTTTCAGTCAGACGGGCGTAAACCGCCAGTTCAGGTGCGCTGAGATCGGAAATTCTGATAAGTCTTTGCATGAGAGGCGCTGTCCTTTGAAAAAGGTCCTCCGCGCGCGCGGAGGACCTGTCAGATGCGTATTACTCTGCCCGGCGTGTCAGATGAAGATGATCCGCCAGAAACTGATCCATGGTATGGTAGAAATCGAAGCGGTTTTCTTCGTTGCGGAATCCGTGACCCTCGTTGTCCTTGACCATGTAGAGCACGTCGACGCCCTGTTTTTTCAGCGCCTCCACCATGGCATCCGACTGCGCCTTGACAACGCGCGGGTCGTTGGCACCCTGGGCGATGAACAGGGGCGCCTTGATTTTGTCCGCATGAAGTGTCGGCGACGTAGCCTCAAACTGGGCCTTGTCGGTTTCAGGATTGCCGATGGTGACATACATCTGTTCAAGCGCAGGCTTCCAGTATTCAGGAATTGACTGGAACAGCGTGAACAGATTGCTGACTCCGACGTAGTCAACGCCGCAGGCATAAAGTTCAGGGGTCTTGATGAGCCCCATCAGCGTTGCATAGCCGCCGTAGGAGCCGCCGTAAATAGCAATGCGCTTCGGGTCGGCGATGCCCTGTCCGATAAGCCATTTGACGCCGTCAGTGATATCGTCCTGCTGCTTCAGCCCCCACTGCTTAAATCCGGCTTCCCAGAACGCTTTTCCGTAGCCTGTGGAGACGCGGTAGTTGACCTGCAGCACCGCAAGGCCGCGGTTTGCCAGAAGCTGGACCTCGCTGTCGTAACCCCATGTGTCGCGTGTTTCAGGTCCGCCATGTACCACAACGATTGCAGGAAGGTTTTTCGGTTCAACTCCCGCAGGCAGTGTCAGATAGCCGTGAATGACAAGGCCGTCGCGGGCTTTGTACGAGATGGGCTTCATTTCTGCAAGATATTCTTTTTTCAGCCACGGATAGAAGTCAGTGACAAAGCGGAATTCCTCCGGGCGGGCCTTGTCGTAGTAGTAAAGCTGTCCGACGACGCGGTCAGAGCCGACGGCGATCAGCATGCTGTTTTCATCGCGCGTCATGGAGCTGATGCCGAATTCCAGCCCTTCAAAGTGCTTCTGGATCATCTCATAAAAACTGCGTGTCTCGTCATCGAAGAAAACGCGGTGGCGTTTATCGGTGTAATAGCCTGCTCCCAGCAGTTTTCGGCGCTTGTCGGACCAGATAATGCCGCCGACGCTGGCCTCGCTGTTTTCGTAAATGAGATTCTGCGTTCCGTCTGCAGGGTTGTATTCGTACAGGGCTGATTTGTCCCTGCCGATGTTGGAGGTGATGTAGAGCTTTTTATTGTCAGCCGTAAAAGCCTGCGGGCTGACGCTGTCGCGGAAGTCGGTGTCAAAGAGCGTGCGCCATGGAGATGTTTCAGTATCGCGGTACAGAACGCGCGTATTGGTTCCCACTGTTTCGTAGGCAAGACGAAGCCGGCCGTCGTTGTCAGTGTCCCAGCCGACGATCGTGCCCGGATTCTGGGCGATCATTTCCATGCTGCCGTCAACGATGTTGAGGCGGTATACGTCAAAGACCGTGCGGTCGCGCTTGTTCATCTCAATGAGAACGTGTTCTTCGTCGTCCTCAAGAATCTCTGTGATTCCGGCGCGGACGCCTTCGAAAGGCGTAAGATCTCTGACGCTGCCTCCGCCAATTGACACGGAATAGATATGGTAATTCTCGTCGCCGCCCTTGTCCTGCACATAGAGAATACGGCTGTTGCTGCCCCACCCGTAGCTTGTGATGTCCCTGTCTTCAGCTGAGGTCAGCCTTTTCCCGCTGTCTCTGCCGATCTTGCTGATGGGCGCGGTGAAAATGTTCATGCGTCCTTTCCACGGTGCGAGCCAGGCATAATTTTTGCCGTCCGGAGACAGTGTGTACCTTGCTTTTTCAGGAAGCCGGAAAAAATCCTCTACAGGAATCACCGGCGGCTGCGACGCGGCAAATGCAGCACGCGCAGCGGCAAATACCACTGCAGCGGTCAGTATAAGAGATAATTTCAAAAGGCAACATCCCTTTCTGCTAAGTGTAAAATCTGTTACAATAAAGTTTAGCAGATTTGACGTGAAATGAAAACACGAAAAACTGCGGCAGCGCAGCAGAAAGAAATAAAATCCGCCCGCTGTTTTTTTGCGGAAATCCTTTAATTCAATCCCTTACAAGTGTATAATGTAGACATAAAAAGACGTCGGCGGTAAAACCGCGGCGCAATATAATTCAAGGGGGAGTTTTTATGGAACAGCTTCGGAGTCTGAGCGAACTTCTTGATTACGCGAAAAAGATCACTGCCGAAAAGGGCGCCAAGCGCATTGCGGTTGCGAAAGCCGACGATCCCAGCCTTTTTGAGGCTCTTGAGGACGCTCGCAAGGCAGGAATCGCAACCTTTGTGCTGACCGGTGAACGCTCCAGAATTGAGGCGGCAGCGAAAGCCGCAGGCGCAGATCTGGCAGATTACGAGATTATCGAGACCTCTGCCAGCGAACCTGAAATGGCGCTCAAGGCCGTCACTGAAGTTTCTTCGGGCAGAGCTGACATTTACATGAAAGGTCAGCTTCACACAGCCAACTTCCTTCGCGGAATGCTGAACAAGGAAGTGGGGCTCCGCCGCGGCAAGAACACAATTTCTCACTGCTTCTTCCATCACATCAAGGGTTACGATCATATTTTCTTCGTGACCGATGCTGCGTTCAACATGTATCCCGATGTGGCCCAGAAGGCGGATATCATCCGCAATGCTGTTCAGCTTGCCCATTCTTTCGGCGTTGAGACGCCGAAAGTTGCCTGCATTGCAGCCATTGAGGAAGTCAATCCCGATATGCCCGCGACGCTTGACGCAGCCGCGCTGACTGCCATGTGCAACCGCAAGCAGATCAAGGGCTGTATTGTTGACGGCCCGTTTGCGCTTGACAACGCCGTCAGCGAGAGATCCGCGAAGATCAAGGGCATTGAGTCGCCCGTTGCCGGCAAGGCGGATATTCTGCTTGCCCCCAACATCGAGGCGGGCAACGCTCTGTTCAAGGCTATTGTCTACTTCTCAGAGAACGAGACTGCCGGCCTGATCGTCGGCGCCGCCGCTCCCGTCGTGCTGACGAGCCGTGCTGACACGCCGCGCACAAAACTGCTTTCCATCGCTGCGGCCGTCGTGTTTTCTGACAGTCTGAAAAAGTAGTTTCCTTTTGCATGAAAAAGCCGCTCGACTTTCAGAACGAGGTCGGGCGGCTTTTTAATAAAGAAAAGGAGAAAGAATATGATCCGTTTTAACTGCGATTACAGCGAGGGATGCCATCCTGCCATCCTTGCTGCCCTCGAAAGAACCAATATGGAACAAAGTGCCGGCTACGGCGAAGACGAGCACTGCGCCCGCGCTGCCGCGCTGATCAGGAACGCCTGCGAAGCGCCTGAGGCAGCCGTTCACTTCCTTGTGGGCGGTACGTCAGCCAACATGATTCTGATCACTGCTGCGCTGCGGCCCCATCAGAGCCCTGTCTGCGCTGAAACCGGCCATATCAACGTCCATGAAAGCGGTGCTGTGGAGGCTTCAGGGCACAAAGTTCTTGCCATCTCAGGCGTGGACGGGAAAATCTCTGCAGAGCAGGTGCGCCGCCTTGTTGAAAGCCACTGGAACTCCGGCACCCATGAGCATATGACGCAGCCGAAGCTTGTTTACATCTCCAATCCCACTGAATTCGGCACCATTTACAGCAAGGCTGAACTCACAGCGCTGCATGACGTATGCCGTGAAAAGAACCTTTATCTGTATGCAGACGGCGCCCGCCTCGGCTACGGCCTTGCGGCCGAAGGCAGCGATCTGACGCTGGCCGATATGGCCCGTCTGACGGACGCTTTTTACATCGGCGGCACAAAAGTCGGGGCTCTTTTCGGCGAAGCGATGGTCATCACCAATCCCGCGCTTAATGACGATTTCCGCTACATCGAAAAGCAGCGCGGCGGGATGCTGGCCAAGGGGCGTCTGCTGGGAATCCAGTTTGAAACGCTTTTTAGCGACGATCTTTACATGAGGATCTCGCGCCACGCTGTCCAGCTTGCCATGGAAATCCGCGACGCCTGCCGTGCCAAGGGCTGGCAGATGCTGATGGATTCGCCGACAAACCAGCAGTTCCCGATCATGCCCATCCTGAAGATGAAAAGTCTGTCAGAGAAATACTTTTTCGAGAGATGGATCGACATGAACCAGACCGACGCGGCTGTGCGGATCTGCACCAGCTGGGCGACCCGCGACGAGGACGTCGACGCGCTCATCGGGGACATCGAAAAAGTCTGACACTGCTGATAAAACAAGCCTCCTGCCGTTTCTGACAGGAGGCTTGTTTTATCACGGGCTGTTTCCACATATAACGGGAAACGGGCTGTATTTGAAACTTACTTCGCGGCTATGGAATCGAGGAAAGAGCTGAACTGCGGTTCACGGACGAACAGTTCGGCTTCGCAGGTTCCCTCATCCGAAGCCGTCAGGTTGAAGACGCCGAGAATTTCCATGGCTCTGAGTGCAGCGTCGGCTTTTTCCTTATCCTCGTCACTGAGGAAGAGCGCGCCGGCGCGGTGAATCAGGTTTGAAAGCTCCGCAGTGAATTTCTCAAAATTTACGTTCAGCGTTAACTGTGGATTGCCCTTCAGCACGTCTTTCATGTCAGCCGGCACATCAGGTGTGCCTGACAGCTCTGAACTGTTCTGGATGCCGACGATCAGTCCGCCGTCTTCGGCCGCAGCGGCGTAACCTGAAAGCACAGACCAGCCGCCGGTTCTGAAGCCTTTCCAGCGTCCTGTGCTGAAAGGTTCAGTCTTTATCTGGGATTCTGACGCACCTTGTGCAAACTGCTTCATAAGAGCGGAGCAGACGCGGTTGTTGGCGCCGCTCAGATGCAGATAGATGCCGGGGAAGCTGCCCAGCAGCGTGGATGTAGTTCCGGAGATTCCCAGAGTGATGCGTCCTTTCAGCAGAGCTTTGAGATCGTCGAGAGACAGGCCGCTCTCTCTGAGCCAGCCGTCGATGTCTGTGCGCATTCTTTCCAGCCCGTCCCCCCTGAGCATGTCTTCAAAGCTGAACAGCGCAAGAAGCGGACCTCCGCCTACGAGAAGCGGCGCACTGTGCTCCCTGCTGCTGCCGGAGACAAGGGAACTGAGCCCCTGCAGCAGTCCGTTGTTTACGGTGCTGATCTGCATATTCAGGCGGATTGACCGTTCAGTTCCCGAAACAGCAGCCTCAATGAAGAGCGGCGACGCGAGAAGATTGGGCAGGAGAGCCGGGTTCACGATCTGACTGATTTCCGAGGGCGGAATGTTGATGCCGAGCCAGAGCGGGCCGGAGATGCGGCGTTCCCCTGTTTTTGCCGAATCGGGAACTCCCGCCATGACGCTGAGAAGTGCCGGATTGTCAGCTGCCAGCAGAAAATGCTGCTCCCCGCGGCTCATCTGGGCCAGATAGATGCTTTTGTCTTCTCTGCCGGCGTCCTGTTTTTCTCCGCTGCGCTTGTCGCTGACCCTGGCGAAGGGCTGGAGAGTTGTCCCTTCAGGGGGGAGGGCGTCAAGGCTGAAACCGGCCGTCCTGCCGGCCGCAAGCGGTTCTGAAAGCTCAAAGGCCCAGACGAAGCCCTCATCGTTTTCTTTTTCTTCCTTTGGGTGATACCTGAGGCGCCCTGTGCAGGAAACGACTTTGGCAAGCTCGGCGCTGATGCCTGAGTCGGTTCCGCTTTTCAGGCAGGGAAGAAGGAAATGTGAAAAGAGCTGTTCAAGCGGCGTCCTGCTGCCCCCGATCAGCTGCTGGACGTCTTTGATCTCAACAGTGATTCCGGCGTCGGGGAAAAAGGGCGACGCGAGCTGGGCAGGCGTCACCGCCTGTACTGCGCCGGCGGTGAGCAGAAATGCGGATGCGGTAAGGACTGCCAGACGTTTTCCTGACATGATGAACACCTCGCTTTGTTTTTTTGAGCGAATGGAAAATCTATGAAAAACCAACCGCCTTGATTTTAACGCCCCGCAGAGTCTGAAGCAAGTTTTTGGTGCGGAGAACTTCCAGCCGTGCGGATAAAGAAACAGCGCGGCAGAACGCCGCGCTGTTTTCCGTCATAGATTGGAACGTGACTCAGTTTCCGCTGGTAAAGAGGGAGGCAGTCTGGTCAAGAATGGCCTTAAACTCAGCCGGTTTGACGAACAGCTCTGCGTTGAACGTCCTTGCATCGGTTGAAGCAGTTGCGTTGAAAACGCCGAACGCGTTGAGAACCTCAATGGCCAGCTCGGCCATAGGCCTGTATCCCGCCTTTTCTTCGGTGAAGAAGTCGTCGCCATACTTCTCAAGCAGCTCAGCTGCCAGGGCATGAAGCGCTGCAAAGTCAATGTTGAGCGTGAACTGGGGATTTTTGTCAAGGACGGCTTTCATGTCGTCGGCAGGCTGCGGTGTCTGCTGAAGCTCTGCCGGATTCTGAACGCCGAAGAGCAGACCCTTTCCTGATACGGCATAAGCGCCTACCATGCTGCCTTTTGCTGTGCCTGAGCCTTTCCACTCTCCCTGCGTGAGCGGTTCAGTTTGGGCCTGAAGCATGCCGGTTAAAGTGCTCTCAAACAGTGTCCGCAGTTTTTTGCTGGTCTGGTCATCCGCGCCGTTCAGGTGCAGATAGAGGCCGGGGAACTCGCCCAGCATAACCTCGCCCATCATGATTGTTGTCTTTCCGGCGACGCCGAGCGTCACACGGCTTTTCAGAATGGTTTTGAGGTCATCGGCAGTCAGTCCGACGGATTCAAGTTCCCCCTTGAAGGAATCAGCTATCTTGGCGACATCCGTATCGTTCAGGAGATTCTCAAAGCTGAGCAGAGAGATGATGGGAGAGTTGCCGACAAGCAGCGGGGCGCTGTAAACGGGTGCTTCAGCCTGGCCGGCATTCTGCTGTTTTTCCGGCAGTGCGGCCATCATGTTCACCTGCAGCGAACGCTCCGTATCGGTGATGGCAATTTCTGCACGGACAGGGCCGGAGAGGACTTCCGGCGTAAGGTTTGTGTCAAGCGTCTCACCGATCTTCGACGGCGTCTTGTTGACGCTGAACCACAGCGGCCCCTGCAGATGATGCTCATCAACCTTGGCATCGTCGGGCACAGCGGCCATTTCGCTGAGCAGGTCCGGTGAAGTGGCAATCAGCAGGAAGTTCTGGCCTCCGCGCTTCATCTGTGCCATGTAGTACTTCTCTTCCTCTTTTTTCTCCTCTTCTGTTTCTCCCTTGGAAACGGCGAGCTTGTAGGGAGTCAGCTCTGTGCCCTCAGGCGGCTGTTTCTCAAGCGTGAACCCTGCAGTGCCGGCTTCCGGGGCCGGAAGCGGCTCGCTGAGTTCAATGGCCCAGATGTTGTCCTGGAGATCGCTGAACTCGTCGTCGAAATGGATACGGCCGATAAAGGACTTGACAATATTGGGCTTGTTCATCACTTCGGCAGGCACGGACTCTTTTCCAAGGGGAAGCAGCAGATGTGTGAAAAGCTGGCTCAGCGGCGTGGTGTCTGACATCAGTTTTTCGATGTCTGTGATTTCAATGCCCACATTTGCCTTGTCGGCAAAAAAGGGAGCTGTCAGCTGTGACGGAGTGACTGCCATTGCGGTGCAGCTGAGAAACAGTGCGGCCGCAGAGGACAGACCGAAAACCATTTTCTTTTTTAACATAGATAACCCCTGCCTTTTCAAATGATTTTTTTCCTGGCGATCACGATGAAACGAGAAATATAATTACGTAACTAAATTGTAAGACTTTTTCAGATAAAAATCAATGTTGAAATACAGCTGAAGTTTGACGCCCCGACGCTGCGGATTTAAAATCGACAGAAAGCGGAGCAGCACGCTTTCTGACTGACAGGCACAGTCCTGCCGTTTCAGAAATGCTGCCTTTTTAACATGAGGAGGAAAAATGTCTTTACTTGATATTATCGGTCCGGTCATGATCGGACCTTCATCAAGCCACACAGCCGGCGCGGTCCGCATCGGCCTGATGGCCCGTCATATCTGGGGCTGGAACAGACCCCTGCCCTCGGCAAAGCTCTTTCTCCGCGGTTCCTTTGCCGCGACGTACTGGGGGCATGGCACTGACCGCGGGCTTGTAGCAGGACTTCTGAAAATGGCCCCCGATGACCTGCGCATTCCTGACGCGTTCAGTGAGGCACGCGCACGCGGCCTTGATTTTTCATTTGACTCCGAGGACGTGGACGGAGCGCACCCCAATTCAGTGCGCATTGTCATGTCCGCCGGCAAGGAGAGCGTGGAAATAGTGGGCGCTTCAGTCGGCGGGGGCGCTGTGGAGCTTCAGGAGGTTGACGGCTTTAAGATGGAAGTTCCCTATGACCAGCCGGCAGTTATCTCCATGCACCGCGATGTTCCCGGCGTTGTGGCGAGCATTACGGGCGAGTTTTACCGCCGCGGCCTGAACCTGGCGCGCATGGATCTGACGCGCCGCTCGCGGGGAAATCTGGCTGTGGCTGTCTTTATCCTTGACGGCCGCGTTCCGGCTGACATTGCCCGCAGCCTTAAAGAAAAAGTTCCCGCTTGTGAGCGGGTGATCCTGCTGCTCAGCGGCAGCGGACAGGAGGGTGCTGCTCAATGAGATCCCTGGACGAACTGATTGCAAAAACCGCATCCGGAACGGTTCTGCCGGAAGTCATCATCCAGACCGACGCGCAGGAACAGATGACCGATGCCGAAGTCCTGCGGAAGCAGATGAAAAAACGCCTTGAAATACTGCGCGAAACCGTTGATGCGGCGCTTGCCGGGCATTGGAATACAAAACTGATTCAGGACGATAAGGATAAATATGCGGCGTCCCGGCACAGCCCGCTTTCAGGCCCGCTTGTCTGGAGAGCCAGCCAGATTGCCGTGGCTCTCGGCACCTGCAACGCATCGATGGGCCGCATTGTCGCTGCTCCGACCGCAGGCAGCTGCGGCATTCTCCCCGGACTGCTCTTTGCCTGGCAGGAACAGCGTCACGGCAGCGATGAGCAGATGCTTGAAGGCCTGATTGTCGCTGCCGGGATCGGCGAGGTTGTTTCCGAGCGCGCCACGCTTGCCGGTGCGTCCGGCGGCTGTCAGGCAGAATGCGGCGTAGCTGCGGCCATGGGGGCAGCGGCGCTGTGCTATATGGAAGGCGGCGAGGCAGAGGCCTGTGCACATGCTGCGGCGCTGACGCTGAAATCGATTCTCGGACTGGCCTGTGACCCGGTGGCAGGACTGGTTGAGTCACCCTGCGTGAAGCGCAACGGTGCCCTTGTGGCGCTCGGCGCTGTCTGTGCTGATATGGCCCTTGCCGGAATCCGCTCAATTATTCCGCCCGATGAGGTCATTGACGCCATGGGTGAAGTGGGGCGCGCTCTGCCGCCGTCACTGCGTGAAACGGCGCGCGGAGGGTGTGCCATGACGCCGACGGGAAAGGCCCTGACAAAGCAGCTTCAGGAAAAACGCACCAGGGCAGGCTGCTGAAAAACTGACGGGGCTTGCGCTGATGCGCTTCCTATGATAAGATTTTTCAGTATTGGAATTTTTATGAATTTTATCCAGAGTCAGGGGAGAGAGTCAGCTCTGCGATCCTGCGCCAACCTGTCTGCAAAGACGTGGTGGCCCTGCTGACAGCGATAAGAACGTGATTTTCTGTGAAACTTTCGGACAGCCGTCTTGTCGTTGACAGGACGGCTGTTTTTTTAATTAGTCAGGGGGGAATACAGTTTGCAGAATCTGTTTTGTGGTAAGATTCCCAATTTTTCTTTTGAAATTTTTCCGCCCAAAGGGCCGGGCAGCCTGAGTTCTATTTACGACACCATTGACGCGCTGGCGACACTGCGCCCGGATCTGATCAGCGTTACTTACGGTGCCGGAGGTTCAAACAGGGAAAATACTGTCGAAATCGCCTCAACAATCCAGAACAAATACAGGCTTCCCGCCGTAGCGCATGTCACCTGCGTCGGCTGCACGCTTGAACAGACTGACAGTCTGCTGAAAGAACTGCAGGCGAAGGGTGTAAAAACTGTTCTGGCGCTGCGCGGCGACCGCCCCAAAGACAGCAGTTCAGTCAGCGGCTATTTTAAGCACGCTTCCGAACTGACGGCGTATATCAGAGAAAATTACGATTTCTGCGTGCTCGGCGCCTGTTATCCTGAGAAGCATCCGGAGGCACCTTCGCTGGCGGAGGACATCCGCCATCTGAAGGAAAAGGTTGACGCCGGGGCGGACGGTCTCATCACTCAGCTTTTTCTTGACAATGATGATTTCTACCGTTTCCGTGACCTGACACAGCGGGCCGGCATTCATGTGCCCATTCTGGCCGGAATCATGCCGATCACCCAGGCGTCTATGCTCGAAAAAATCGTTTCCATGTGCGGGGCTGGCATTCCCAGAAAAGTGCAGAGGTTCGTCGATGCCTACCGCAGCAACGCTGAAGCGCTCCGTGAGGCAGGCATAGCGTACGCGGCGGAACAGATTGTCGATCTCCTTGCGTCCGGCGTGGACGGCGTGCACATTTACAGCATGAATAAAGCCGACATTACCCGGCGCATCACAGGCAGCATTTCCGGCATTCCCTATTCGCTGAGAGCAGGAAAAGCCGATGGTTCCGACGCAGAGACAGATTGATGATGCGCTCCGCTATCTGAAGATCCCCCGCGAAAAAGGCGGAAACTTTACAGCTGAAGTCCTGCAGGCGTTCAGTGAGGTGCATCGTACAGCACGGCCGGGTAAAATCTGGGCCCGTTTTGCACTTGAGGTGCAGAACGGCTGTATTTACATCGGCGACGGAAGCATATCATGCCGTTCAGTCAGTCTTGCGCAGCTTTTCAGAAACTGCCGTGCCTGCATTGTGATGGCTGTCACCCTCGGTCCGGACGTAGACCGCCGGACACGGACGCTGGAACGCAGCGACATGACACGCGGACTGATTTTTGATGCCTGCGCATCGGTGCTTGCCGACTCCCTGTGCGATGAGGCCGAGTCAGAGGCCGGATTGTCGCTTGCGGGCGGGGAATTTCTCACCATGCGTTTCAGTCCCGGCTATGGCGATGTGCCGCTGAGTTTTTCGGCGGATATTTTGAAAATGCTTGACGCAGGCAGGCGCATCGGCGTGACCCTGACAGAAAGGGGCATGATGATACCCGTAAAGTCAGTGACAGCGCTGGCCGGAATATCAGACCGCCCTGAACGGCATCCGTCGGGATGCGATGCGTGCGGCTCATTGAACTGTCCATATCGGAGAAGAGGCTCAGAATGCCATGATAAAAAAATTTGATCATGTAGTGATGCTGGACGGCGCCATGGGAACCATGCTGCAGCAGAAAGGCCTGAGACTGCGCGAAGTGCCTGAAAGCCTTAACGTGACCCGGCCTGATCTGATTGAATCAATCCACCGGGCTTATTTTTCCGCCGGCAGCGATTTTGTCCAGACAAACACTTTCGGTGCTAATCCCTATAAGCTGAAGGGCAGCGGGTACGAAACAGAACAGGTGGTTGCGGCTGCCGCGAAAATTGCCCGCCGCGCTGCCTCTGCTTTTTCCGGGAAAGGCGTTCTGCTGGATATCGGCCCTTCCGGAAGGGCCATGGCCCCGGTAGGAGATGCCGATTTTGATGAAATTTACAGCTCTGTGGCAAGGCAGGTAAAAGCTGGTGCCGAACTGTGCGACGGCATTCTCATTGAGACGCATACCGACCTGCTCGAAGCAAAAGCCGCAGCGCTTGCGGCTCTTGAAAACTGCAGCCTTCCGGTTTTTCTCACAATGAGTTTTCAGGAGGACGGCCGCACGTTCTTCGGGACTTCTGCTGAGTCGATGATTCTGACTTTTGCAGGGCTCGGCCTGTCGGGCCTGGGCGTAAACTGTTCACTCGGCCCGGCACAGATTGCCCCGATCGTGAAAACACTGACAGAAAAATCCCGCCTCCCCGTCATTGTGCAGCCCAATGCGGGGCTGCCCGCAGTGCACAACGGAAAAACCGCGTGGGATGTGACGCCCGGTGAATTCGCGCAGTGGATCGGAAAGTACGTTGAATGGGGTGCCGCCATTGTCGGCGGCTGCTGCGGCACTACACCGGATTTTATCAGGGAAGCTGTCCGGCTTCTGGGAGACAGAAAACTGCACAGCCGGACCGTCAGCCCCATCGACGGCGTCTGCAGCGCCTCAAAGACAGTCAGCTTCGGGGGCAGCACGGTCGTCATCGGCGAAAGGCTGAACCCGACAGGAAAGAAACGGCTGAAACAGGCGCTCCTTGAAGGCGACATGGATTATCTGGCTCTGGAGGCACAAAAGCAGGAATCCCAGGGCGCGGACGTGCTTGATGTGAATGTGGGACTGCCCGGCGTTGACGAAACGCGTCTGCTGCAAAAGGCTGCAGATGAAGTTCAGAGTGCCGTCACACTGCCTCTGCAGCTTGATTCATCAAGCCCGTCTGCATTGGAGGCAGCGGCCCGCCGTTATGCGGGCAAGCCGATTCTTAATTCTGTTTCCGGCAAGGAGGCAAGCCTCAGCACAGTCCTTCCGATCGCCAGAAAGTACGGCGCCTGTGTGATCGGCCTGACTCTTGACGACAGCGGGATTCCAGAAACCGCGCAAGAGCGTTTCAGCATTGCCGAAAAAATTGTGAACCGTGCTGTTTCCCTTGGAATTCCAAGGGAGAACATTCTGATAGACTGCCTCACTCTGACAGCCTCAGCTCAGCAGAAGCTCGTGCTTGAAACCGTCAGGGCCGTCCGCATGGTGCACGATAAACTTCACGTGAAGACAGTGCTGGGCGTGAGCAACGTGTCTTTCGGGCTTCCGCGCCGGCCGCTGATCAACAGAACCATGCTGGCTGCGGCGCTCGCAAACGGGCTGGACGCTGCAATCATCAACCCCGGAGAGAAGAACATGCAGGAAACCGTTGCCGCCTGGCGGCTTCTCAGCGGCCAGGACACTGACGCTGAAAAATACCTGCAGTACTGCGCGGATCATCCAGATGCGGTTCCGGCCGGCAGCAGCCTGCAGTCCGCGCCGCCGGCGGAAAGCCGCGGCAGCGCATCCGGTCTTGCCGGAGCCGTGATGCACGGAATGAAAAACGAAGCGCGCCGTCTGGCGGAGCAAGAACTGGCATCGGCTGACCCTATGGAAATCATTGAAAAGGTAATGATTCCGGCACTGGATTCCGTCGGCAGGGATTATGAAGCGCAGAAAATCTACCTGCCGCAGCTCATGAAATCAGCCGACGCCGCAAAGGCCGCACTGGAAGTAATCAAGGCGGCTCTCAGTCGGAACGCCGGACAGAAAAAGGCCGGCGGCGGGAAAATTGTGATTGCCACAGTTTATGGAGATGTCCACGACATTGGAAAGAATATCGTGAAAATCATCATGGAAAATTACAATTTTAACGTCGTCGATCTCGGCAAAGATGTCCCGCCGCAGAAGGTTGTTGATGCTGTCAGAGAAACAGACGCAAAAGTTGTCGGCCTGAGTGCCCTGATGACCACAACCGTCGCCAGCATGAAAGACACAATCGCGGCACTGCGCAGGGAATGCCCGGATGTACGGATCATTGTCGGCGGTGCCGTGCTGACCAGCGACCTGTCCCGCTATGTCGGCGCCGACGCTTATGCGCGCAATGCCATGGAAACTGTCCGTTTTGCTGAACAGTTTACCGCACAGAAAGCGCGCAGCTGATTTTTTCCAGCACTGTGCAAAAAAGCACTTCTGCAGGTTCTGAACCGCGGCAGAGCAGTCTGTCCTTCAGAAATCTCTGTGAAAATGACAAAGAGCATTGTCCCCTGAGAGGCGGATTTTCCGTCCGCCGCCTGACAGAGACAATGCTCTTTTATTGTTTTATTTGTTTTTTTCGGGATGCGGCAGGAGGGTTTTATTCAAAAGTCCCTTTTGCCAGAATTTTCCCGTCGCGCATCATCAGACGTCCGCGTGCGATCAGAGAACACAGCCTCAGCTTTTCATCGAGAAGCATAATATCGGCGTCATAGCCTTTTTCAATGCGCCCTTTGCCGGGGAGTTTCAGCCACTGTGCCGGGTTGGCGCTGCACAGCGCGAAAATCTGCTCAAGCGGCGCGGCCTTCCCTTCGGCGCAGTCCCTGACAGCCTGCAGGATAGTAGACGGGTCACCGACTCCCATGCCGATGAAATTTCTATCGGCATCAAAGCGCGGCATGCTGCCGTTGCCGTCTGAACTGAAGCAGACATGGGAAAGATCAGCACCGGCGTGCACGAACTCTGCCAGTGCTGCGGGAGCTTTTGCGCCGGCAGTGATGTCAGCCGTGCCGCCGTCCAGAACCCACTTCACAGCGTCCATCAGAAGCGGTTCGCAGCGCGCAACGTGAGTCAGCATGAACTGTGAAAGCGGAATATCTGTACCGGCCACGGCCCGGCGCAGCGGCTCAAGTCCGGAAGCTTCGCTGCCCATGTGCACACAGACAACGCCGGCTTTGCCGGCCAGCATTCCGGCAACGC
>Ga0256404_1006333_pt1 | contig 19726 bp, 12 predicted proteins | sample RumenRJG_01DNA_FD_185990 | JGI IMG/M metagenome (GOLD analysis project Ga0256404, IMG submission 185990) | Bovine rumen microbial communities from Lethbridge, Alberta, Canada - RJG_01 | ecosystem: Host-associated > Mammals > Digestive system > Stomach > Rumen | place: Canada: Alberta | collected...
TGGTTTCAAAATTTCGCAGTACTTTTGCATCCGCAATCGAAAGATTACTGCTTCAGTAGCTCAGTTGGTTAGAGCACCTGACTGTTAATCAGGGGGTCGTTGGTTCAAGCCCATCCTGAAGCGCCTTGAAAATCAAGGAGTTAGAGAAATCTAACTCCTTTTTCTTTTTCCCTGGTGAAACGAAAGTGAAACGGTTTTCGAACTTTAGAGCCATGCACTTGGCTTTTTGAAAACTGGTGAAACGAATCGTGAAAATATAAATTTCATTATTTTTCTTCCTTTTCATATCTTAATTTTCAAACATCAGACTCTTTTTTGTACTTTTGCATTTAGGATAACAACCGTTGACAGTTGATTCCTACTAAGGCGTGTCAACCTGTCAACCCTATATATTAATAAGGTATGAAGGCAAACAACAAAGAAGAATTCATGCAGAAGCTCAAAATCTGGCATGATGAAAACATCGTGACGTACAAGAAGTTCAAAGAAACTGTCAGTAAAGCCCGAAATGGCGGCATGGGGTTCTTTACTGACAACGTGAACATGCTTGGCTTTAACGTACAGGAGGAGGAAGAACAATCCGAAAATGCCGACATTGAATACTATATGCCGAGCCAGCTCATGGAAAAAACCAAGATACACAGACGCGAATATGCCGAGAGGGTTAAGCAGAATGTACTCAACGATGACCCTCACACACTATGCATGTACTATTTCATCCTTTTTGAAAACGGTGGAACGGAAATGGCCGAAATACTAGCAAAGAACTCGGAGAAGTTCACAAAGACACCAGAGACAGATTTGCGCAATATGTATGACGGAATGATCAATGCCAGTGTGAAAAACGGAATCCAGACAAAAGGGGATTGGAAACAGTTTGCCAGGGCAACCTTCGTTGAGGGGCTCAAAAATTTGATAGACTCGGTTCTCGTGACAGTCAAAGGCTTCACTGGCAAACGTTCTCATACACGATTGTTGAAAGATTTGTTGATTGATGCCGATGATGATACTTACGCGCTTATCCAACATTATCTCGAAAGACGGCCAACAGACGCCTACATTGCTTGCATCATGAGAGCGCTGGAAATGTCCGACCATCTATCAGAATGCAGTTACGCCGAATTTTTCAGGAGTCTGAAAATGGAATTTCCTAATCTCAACATCAAGTCGGTGAATCGTGGTCAGGAATTATACCATGCCATCGTTCAATATCAAAACGGTTTTGGAACGGGGGCTTCCCATGTGGGAATCTCCTCAAACAAGATTGCAAAAGGATATGAAATCGCCAAAAGAATGGCTCATAAGTTCTCGCAACATCATCTTTAGTACATTACAAGTTTTGAAAAACAAAAAATCATGACGGAAACTCGGAATTAGTTTTTAAGATTCGGAGAACACCACGATTCTTTTAATTTTGTTTAAATTCACAAGAAAGCGGCCTGTTTTTAGTTAAACAAGCTGTAGTCTTGTTGGTTTATATTTGCGAAAATATAGCCTAAAATTTCGTATTCTGAAATTTTCTACCTTTGCAGCAGAATTCAGTGAAAATCACTTGAAGGATTATGTTTAATTTTAAGTCATTTATTGAATGATGCAGAATTTCATCAGTTTCCGTATTGACGGATTAGAGCAAGCCATCAAGGATGCCGTTGCTCAGGCCTTTGAGACCAAGACACCTGCAAAGGAAGCCAAGGAGAGCAAGCAACAGTCGGAGTATTACACTCGTGACGAGCTGTGCCATCTGGCACACATCTCTGCCTCCACACTCTGGAGGATGGAGAAAGACAACATCGTTCCGAAGCTGAAGTTCGGGAAGACAAATCTCTATTCAAAGAAGGTGATTGACGAGCTTCTTGCAGCTGGTAAGTTGAACAAATACGCTCGATAAGCCATGCTGCATCAAAGCGAATACTCCGCCAAGTTTCTCCTTCAACAAGGCGTGAAGGAGATGCCAAAGCTGTGGGAGCCTTATCTTCCGCAAGTAGGGCTGGGGTGTGTCGCCGGTGCTTCTGACACGGGAAAGTCTGCTTTCTTACGGCAGCTGGCCTTGTGTGTCGCGTGTGGGAGGAGTGAGTTCCTCGGAACTTCACTTCGCCCTTCGCGGCGAAGCGTCATCTATGTCTCGACTGAGGATGATGAACTGGCAACAGCCTATCTGCTCAACAAGCAGAATGACGAGTTGAAGATTCCCATTGAGGAACTGGAGCGTCTCACCTTTTTCTTTGATACCATGAACCTACTACAATCTCTCGACAACAAACTGACAGAGAGCCCAGCCGATCTGGTCATCATTGACTGTTTCACGGATCTCTATTATGGTTCTATCAACGAGAGCAATCAGGTGCGCACTTTTCTGAATGCATATTCACAGCTGGCGCAGAAGCACCAGTGCCTCATTCTTTTCCTTCATCATTGCGGGAAAAGGACTGAAGATCTGGTTCCTTCCAAACACAGTCTGTTAGGTTCGCAAGCCTTCGAAGCCAAAATGCGAGTAGTACTTGAACTCCGCAAGGATCTGGCGGACTTAACCTGCAAACATCTGTGTTGCACTAAAGGCAATTACCTATCAGAGAAAGACAAGTCGGAATCGGTGAAGCTCTACTTCTCACCCAACCTTGTTTTCCAGAACACAGGCGAACACGTTCCTTTCGAGAATCTCATTAAATCCGCAAAGGAAGATAAGGAGAAGTACGAAAGAATCCAGCAGAAGCGGAGCCAGGGATATAAGTTGGATGATATAGCGAAGGAAGAGGGCTATAGTGGAAAGTCCGGGGTTTCCCACTTCATCAAACGCTATTTAACCAAATATGGTGGCGACGATCTTCTCACGCAGCTGGACGACACTCCATTTTAATGGGGTTATAGCGCACTATGACCCCTAAAGGAGTCCATGCGCAAGGGAACTTATTTCCCTTGACCCTTTCGGGGGATTCCCCTCGACCCCTTTTTCATTATATAAAACTTCAAAACCAATAAGACTATGGCTAATATCAGCAGCATACATATCTGTGCTCTCAAAACATCAGCGATGCTCCATAATGAGCGTAGAAAGGAAATGTCGCATGTCAGAAGTGACCTGACCCGTCTCAATGAGAAATGGGAGAATCCTTTATATGAAGGCAAGAGCATCGAGAATATCCGAAAGGATATAGAGGAAAAGTATTACAGGTCTGTTCATCAACGTATGCAAAAGAAATCAGTCCCTTTGCGTGAGGGAGTGGTCAACATCAAGGAAGGCACTACCCTCGAAGATTTACGCCATCTGGCAGAAAGACTTCAGCAGGATTTTGGTATCAAGACCATATCCATCCACACACACCGGGATGAGGGACACGAGGAAAAAGGCCAATGGATGCCCAATCTCCATGCCCACCTGATATTCGATTGGACGAATGGTCAAGGAAAAAGCCTGAGTCTCAAAGCCCATGACATGGCCCGTATGCAGACCGTTGTGGCTGAAGCCCTTAACATGGAAAGAGGGAAGAGTTCTGACGTGAAGCACCTCAATGCCATTCAGTATAAGAACAAGGTACAGGAAGAAGAGAACAAGCAACTGCTGGATGCTGCCGAGCAGTTGCGTAATGATATCAAGAAACTGAACATCAGCCGAAAAGGGAAGGAAGCCCTGTCTGAGCGGCTTGATGCCATCACAAAGTATTTCGGGAAGTCAGACATTCGCAAGCAATACGAGTCCTCTCAGGTTGAGAACGCTCAGTTGAAAGCGCAACTGAATGATTTACAAACGAAAGTGGAAAGGATCCAGCAAGATCTGGAACGGCGCACAAAAGAACGTAACGAGGCTCTGGAAAAGGCGATGAAGATGCGCGACGAAAGAAACTCGTGTGCCAATGAATCGGAAAGGCAAAGGCAACGTGCAGAGAAGGCGGAAAACAAGGCTCGGCAATTACACCGTCAACTCTACCCTTGGAGATATAGTCTCCCTGATGTCGTTGACCTCTCTCATAGCAAAATTGACTGTCACGGTGGTCGTCACTGGCTTCACGTCACGATTGAAGGACATGACCGTTATCTCACAAAGGCAATCACCGAACATGAAGCTGCATTATTTCGTGATGACCAGATAACCTTGGCTGAACTCATTGGTAAGTATTTTACTAACGAGATTGACCGTGCCTGTTGTCGTAGATGGCAGAAAATGCACGGAGCGGCATTGGAGAAGGAACTCCTTAAAGCAGAGAGCACGATGTTCTACCCGCTTCCTCATATTCTCTTTCCCAAAAGGTTACTATCAGTTACTGGTGGTTCACGTGGCGGTGAAAACCTCAACATTCGCCACAAGAGCCGTGAAGAGATTATTCGGGAAATGATTGACGAAGGCTATGATATGAAACTCTCGTAATAGTATATTATACAATTATCAAAATATGTAAATATCATAATTTACAAATACCAAAATGTTCAAATATCATATTATTCAAATAGCAAAATATGCAAATATTATATTATAAAAATAGCATAATATACAATTATCATATTTATATATAACGAAGGCTTATATCTGGCAAATGGTGAAGAATGCCAGATATAAGCCTTTTCCTACTTGCCTATGTTTGCCATTTCACTGTCGTTGCTCTTCATCAACCTCCCAATGGCCACTGTAACCACTACCCACATAACGGATATTTGGCATCTTTGCTATGTGTCGCTTGATAGTTCTTAAGCCCTTTTTACTCATTTTGGGCAATTCCTCTGTGGTAATTTGAGGATTCAGCCTAATTTGATTTTCTATCCATTTGTCAAATTCGTTTTCTTGAGTGCCACCTTGAGTGTCATCTTAGGTATCACCCTTTGTTGGTCTCATAAATGTCACCACGACAAAGCCACCAATGATAGACCATGTAGGTACTAGGACTTCTTTCTGTTTAGTACTCGCTCGCAATTATTCATGTTTTTACGAGCGCCCAAAAGAATCGGCTCTCTATAGTTTCTTACTTACTTATCCGCCCTTTTATCTGCCCTTTCAATAATGCTGATATTCAACGAATTACATTCAAATCCAGTCTTTATTTATTAATTAATTTGTTTATTTATCTGCCCTTTTATCTGCCCTTTCTTCAGATATTATAATTCACCTTTTTCTTTTAGTTCTTTTAACCCAATTGCAAGTGCCTTATTGATAAGATTGTTATTTGCTGTATATGAGTCACCTAGTAGATAGATGGTATTCCGGTTTTGTCCCTCTGTCCTTAAGAAACCATTAGACTTAAATAAATCTAAGAATCTTCTTAATTGCTTCTCAGAAAGATGATCTCCTACAATTTTCGCAAAATCTGAGCGTTTTGCTTTACCATACTTTTGTAAGAATGGTAAGATTACAGCCCAAACTTGATTGATGTCCCAATCCGTAGCCAGAGAATATGCAGCAATATCACCCGTCAGCTCATAATAGCGACGAGGCAAAATGTAGTAAATGGCATTGGTCTTGCCATGTTTCTCTATAATCCCCATCTGTTCCAACTTCTTGGTAATTTCCTTATTGCTGGGGCGTTTCATGCCATCTCTAATCTCGCAGAGTGCCATAACCTCAAAAACCGAGAGTTTTTTGTCTTCTGGAAGTCCGTCTTGTATGCCCTGTACATACATGGCAAAAGCCTTATCTTTTACTCTGGCCAGCAAAATGGCAACAACCTTGAAGTCATCACTTTTAGTGTAATCTGGATCTGGCTTGCCTTCTGACAATGTGAGCAGGAATATCTTGTCAATCCCTTGTCCTGAGCGTTCCACAACACCTGTTTTAGACAATACATCAGCTAAGAGTCTATTTCTTGGTGTACTTGGCGCGGTCAGCAATGTATCAATGGTAACTCCATTGGGGAATCCACCAGCATTTATCACTTCAAGCCTTGCCGGATATTGCTTTACTATAATTTCACTATTCTTCCGATAATCGCGATGTGCAAATGCATTATTAAGCAATTCTCTGATGACGTCTTCATTAAAAAAAGGAATGTCGAATATATATGAATCCTCTCTAACTGGAACAGAGCCATTTCGCAAATTAATAGATTCCCATAGCTTATCTATCAAGACAAAGAAAGGTTGTCCGAACTGGAGTCTGTTGTCAAAGTGTATCTGGGGTTCTGTGTTTCGATATTCCAGCATTACCTTCGCTTGAGGGAACCTTTGATTAATGAAAGATTCTTTACCAACAAGCAAAACGGCTGCATTAGTCACTTTATCACCACAGATCAAATGTAAGTCACTTAGTGCCTGTCTATCGCTAAGTGACGTGAATGACGGGTTATTCTGTTTTTTGGCATACTTCTCTTTCATAATCCTGATAGCCTCATTGTCAAGGTCATCAAGAGTTGCTCCTTCACAAAATTGCTCTGAGAAGTCTGGCTCTTGTTCTTGAAGGATAGATAGGAGAACCTTATCATCCATAGGTAACAGATCCTCACCAACCCTCATAAGTGGCACATCCTCAAATTTATATACCTTTCCAACAGGTCTGGATGGCACCTCTATAACAACCACACGCCCTTTTTTGTTCTGCACATCTTCATACAGCTCATACACATCAGGCCGGATGCCAGTATCCCTATAAATGTTACTCTCCAGATCGCCAAGGGCATTCTCATTTTGTTTGGTGCCAACTACTATATGGGGATAATCATCGTGCATGCCAATGACCATACGACCACCCTTTTCATTGCAAAGAGCAGTAACATATCCTAATATGCATTTGCGACGGTCTTTTGGCTTCTGTTTATCGGCTCCATTGTAAGAGACGTTACCATGTTCGCCTTTCTTGAATTCAACGTGATCTTCCGACTCACGCATTTGCTGTAGTTCTTCAATTGTATATCTGCGCATAATCATATAACGTTTTAATCTTGTATATTATTTAGTTTGAACTCAACGTCCTAACATTCTTTTGGTCTTATCTTGTTCATATATTTTATGAAGTATTTGTTCTTTATTTAATATAATGATTTGTTGAGGTTTTAGTTATTCTCTCAATATCATCAATTGAGAATCCAACTAATTCCATTAAATAACAAATTAAAAGTTTTCGTATTGTATGAGTCATATCATATAAGCCCTTACCATCTCTGATAATATTATCCTTTATAGAAGAGTCATCCGACATATGTGAAAAATAGTTTCTTGTAGCAGCGATGGAATCACCGTTAAAATCGATAGACTTAAATATCGTCAAGTCTTCAAACTTTTTGAACATCTTATTAAGAATGGTATTAAAATGTCCGCCAAAACGAAGAAATCTCTTATTATATCCATCCAAAGCTTGAATAACAATCAAAAAATCATTCTCTGTAAAGACACGATGAACGGTAATGCTATCAATCAAATGTGAAATAATAGGACGTGATTTGCTATTATTCATCCAGTTTGATATAATTAATGGAAAACAATCATGAATATCTTCATAGTAAAATAGAAAATCATGAACATACTTTGGAGGCAGTATTGATTCATCAATATCTGGACGATAAATAGCATAGATATTCCTGTCCTCATCTTTTATTTTTATAACCGAGCATGCTTGGAGCTTTAATGATGCAAAGGACATGAAATCACAAAAAAGCTCAATATCTCGGCACAGATCAAACAATGTCTGTTTTGTTGCATAATTAAGTGAGATAAAACAACTTTGGAAAAATGTTTCGGAATGTGTAACAATATTCGTATTAAACCCCGCAGATTCGTTTAAACTTAGCGTTCTTCCATTTCCAAGATCTACACGAATAATGTTACGTGGCAGCTCATTCAACTTTACAGTTGTTGTATGCCATTGGAGGTTTGTATTACTCTCAATAGCGGATGGAGGACACCAAAAAGGAAGTACACGAAATTCAGCCTGTATTTCTGCATATAAAGGAATGGAGTAGGACTCAATATTTGCACCAACAAATAGTCTATTGCATGAATATCGTTCCATAATAAAAGAGCATGCTGTATTTATAGAAAAGGAGCTATAGCAATGAAATAAAGTCACTAACAGCCCATTATCCAACTCTCCCCATATACAATCTATTTCATGCTTATTTAATACATCTTGTATATTATCTTTGATGCTTCCTATCAACTCCAACTTTATACCTTCTGACGGGACATAACTCAGTATACCCGCAATCATTTCTTTACAATGGGGTGGTCCAAAATAGCCTTTGTGCTCAAAAGCTTCTGATATTCTATAGTCTTTGCTCATGCCCTTTCTTTTTATGGTTCTATAAACACTGGTGTTCCTTTTTCATTATCAGGATTGATCTCTATTAGTCTTTCTATCAGATTTTGATCTACAAGGAAGCTCAAATCCATATCAAGAGGAGAAATGCGAAATGTCATATAACTCTTTCTTGGTTTGGGATTCGGATAGCCTAAACTAATCAGTTCATCCTTGCCCATTTCCTTGTTGCTTATAATTCTGTAAGCAGACAATTTATGGGGTTTGCCATGTTCGTAAAGGACCAAAAGGGAAGTTTGACCGAACAATTTCTTGTTTTCTTCCATAGAGCCTTTTGTCTTGCCCAATCTCACATTGTAAATATGATTAGACAATATCCACTCCAAATATTTCTTCCCTTTGTAGCATCCAACAAGAATAGTTTTATCACCACCGAAGAAATCAATAATGTCTTGGTCAAAGCGATTCCATTTATAGCACTCAAATGGTTCTGCTGCCATCACCGTTCCTTCTTCTTCCTCAAATTGAGAATACATCGGTATGACAGGAGCTTCGCACTCTATCGTATCTCTGATTTCAAAACCGCCTTGTAAAATAAATTTCCTTAGCAGATCATCCACTTTAGTAACAACCTTACGCATTGACAACAGTCCACCCTCTTGTGCTTCCAGGTATTTTTTTGCCTTCTCCAAGTCCATAGTGTCCTTGATGGGTTTTAATAGAGCATTAGTGATATCCGACTCAGAAAAAACATTCCTCATCGCATCGCGCAGCAGTTCTGCATCAAGTCCAAGAGCATCTGCAAAACGCTGTGTGCGATTGTCACGTGCTCGGGTCTGGTATTCTACAATATAGTCATGGAAGGTTTTCCCCTCCTCTAATTGTATATCACCATTCATGAAGTCCGTTAAGAACACATTGGCATACGTCTGTTCTTCCTGAGAGAGTGTGGCAAACGATTTATGAAGACTATTAAGAAGCTTTTGTTGTTCTTCTGTTGGAGCATTAGCTTGCAGTGAACGCACATATTTTGTAAAATTAGCGTTCATGTAGTCTGTGTTAATCTTACCAGTTGCCAATTCTGATATTTGGGTGTCTATGTCATATTGAATCTCGTCGCCACCTCCGCCACCACCTGTTGCCAATTCATGATAACGTTGAAGAAGAATGTTGTATGTTTCTTCATCAATCATCACTTCTATCGTACTGCCATCAGGCATGGTAGGATTGAGATTGTCCCAAGCGAACCCTTGCAGCCGGGAAGCATACAGGTATTTATTGAGATCTTGAAAATGCTTAGCAAACATAGCCTTATCTGCCTGCTCTTCTGGTAGTCGTTCAAAGTTCTCAATGCCACAATCGTTAAACAAGTCACGAATATCTATGAATTTCTGATTTAATCTGCTCAAATTATCGGGCAGTTTCAGTACAAAAAGGTCGTAGGGTTTATCTCCAGAATAGAGTTTAAAAGCATCCTTCACATTGCGCCTCATTGAATGAGGATAACGATAGTATCGAATGATACCATTCTGCTTGTCGATACCATTCAATCGGTTTGTGCGTGAAAAAGCTTGAATTAGATGCTCGTTCCGTAATTCTTTGTCTAAATATAGTGTATTGACCCATTTGGAGTCGTAACCAGTTAACATTTGCCATACCACCACAAGGATGTTTAATTGCATCTCTGGTTCGATGTTCTGGTATGGTTTCTTGTGAGCGAGTCGTTGTGCAAGATTTTTCTTGAAACCCTTGTGCTGTGCCAACCTGTATTCTACTCCGTAGTTCTGCTTGTAATCCTTAAAAATTTCGACAAGAGCTAATTCTTTCTCTGCCTGAGTGAGTTTGCGCCCATTGCCATCTTCATCTTCATCGCCACTAAAGTTCCCTGGGTCAAACAGACATGTTATCTTCAAGTGTGGCATTTCTTCTTTAAGTAAGTGGTAATAATCTACCGCTTCTGCAATACCAGAAGTAGCCAAAATTGCATGATATTTATTCCCAAGGCTGTTGTGCATCCATTTCCTTTTGATGTCTGATACCACAGCACGCCGATGTTTGTCTGTGTCATAATTGATGGCACTGAATTCATCCTCTATCCCTTTGTGATAAATACCTGTATCATCTTTGTACCCAGCCATTGGTACATCGTTCATGTACTTCAGATAGATTTTTTTTGTCCGTTCATTGGCAAACGCGTCTGCCTCGGATGTGACATTAGCTTTATCGAAAGCAATGGCCTGACGTACATCAAACTCTGGGTAAGTTTCCACCATATAAGGGTCAAACCCCAACACGTTGTGGTCTCGTATGCCGTCGGCAATGCTGTAACGATGTAGCAATTTGCCGAAAACATCTGCAGTTGTCATTCCTCCGTGACTATTCTCATCGCGTATGGGTGTTCCTGAGAATCCAAAGAATATCGCATGGTCGAGTGTCTGCTTGATGTTGATAAGCATGTCACCAAATGTACTTCGATGACACTCATCCACAATGATGACAATATGCTTGGAGTTAATTTTGTCAATATCTGCTTTCTTTGTATTGTCCCGACGAATACGGCTAAGTTTCTGGATGGAAGTAACGATAAGGATTTCACCGTCTTCTTCGGGCGACTTTAGTTTTCCAATCAGCGAATCGGTGTCCTCCGTATCATGAATGTCAATCGTAGCATCGGTAAAATTAGTGTATTCCTCACTTGATTGTAGACCAAGTTCTATGCGGTCAACAAGAAATACCACCTTGTCTGCCAATTGGCGTTTTGCAATGAGTTGTGCAGCCTTAAAACTTGTGAGCGTTTTACCGCTACCAGTAGTATGTTCTATGAAACCTCCATATATGTCGTTTCCATCCCAATGCATTTGGTTGACTAGTTCTACTTTTTTCGCAATTCTGTCAGCAGCATAGTATTGGTATGAACGTAGCACTTTCAAAGTGTTGTCACCTTTGTCTGCTACAGTATAATAGCCAATAAGCTGGTGGGCCATCGGGATAGAAAGGAAGGTTTCTGCAATATACTTCCAATGTGTCTGAGGATTATTGTCAGCATCTGCCCATTTGAAGATATAGTCTTTATTGAACTTAACCCCCAAACCAGGATTGGCAAGGTAACACATGTCTTCTGGTTTCATTGCCACAAAGATTTGCACTAGAGAAAACAACCCTTTACTATAAATACCCAAGTCGCTGTAGGTTTGCAACTGCTCTACTGCAGTATGTAGATTAACCTTCGAACTTTTCAGTTCAACATGAATAACAGGCAAGCCATTAATAAGTAGCATTACATCGCCCCTTCTGTCTCGCATGATGGGGTCAACTGTAGGGAATTTCGGTTGACGGGCTATCTGGTATTTCGATCTGCCGCGGGCTATTTCGTTGCGGTCGAAAATGTATAGTGTAACTGTCTTTCCGAGCATTTCTTTATGCTCAGGGTTATCACGTACGATCATCAACTCCCCATTCGTAATCAACTCGTTTTTCTGTAATGGAGTGGCGGCATTATTAATTTGCTCCATTAGTTGCTCTATCTCACCTCTGGTCAATGGATAGTCACTCAAACGTTCTGGCTTGCGGTTATTGTTAAAGACTATGTCTGCCCAGTTCTTTATCAAATCCTCTTCCGATGGATTTATAAAGACATCATCCACCCAGCCTTTCTCCTTAACAAGCAGATTGACTAAGTCTTTTTCAAACGGAAGTTCGTGTTCGTATTCGTACATAGCAGAATCAGTTTTGAATGTTTACAAACATCTTTTCAAGGAAGGATTTCTTCAGTGAGCGCAACTTGTTAAGTTTTTGCTCCTGTGCAGAAATTAAGGTGTCGAGGCAAGAGAAGAAAGAGGCAATTTTATGTTGTTCATCCTTCGAAGGATAAGTAAAAAGAAGTTCAAAGAAGTCATCAACACTTATACTACGGCCATCTCTAATACCGTATGTCACCAATTCCAGTCGTTTAATAAACATCGGTGACGTGAAAACGTACTTCCAGTAATAGTCATCATGCTTTTGAAGGTCTCTTAAACACAATATCGTATATGCAGGTGAAGTGATGCCCTCTATTGCTGAATGAGCGAAACCTCCTTGGAATGAACGAAGATGAATAACAAAACGACCAGGTAGAACTCGTTTGTACGACGCAATGTTCTGTCTGCTATATTGCATGTTAATCCCAATGTTATCTCGTTTTATCATTCCTAATTCTTGAGATGCAGACAAAACGGGTAATTTCGGATATCCTTTATCTGCTTCTTTACCAAAGATTTCTACTATTTGCTTTGTCTCCCATTCCTCTTCAAATCCCTTAAATCTAACTTGCGGAATCGTTTCACCTTCTTTAGGGAACATCTTCTCAAGCAAGGCAGCCTTCATAACGTCTGACACTCCTGTTGAAAGTGTGTTCTTCAATTCATTACATGCTTGCATATCAAATTCAGCTCCTGTCAGTTCATCGAGCATAGCTGATAATTCGCGGCTAGCGTCAACGATATTATGTTCTACTTCCATCAGACCTGTCTCGTATTTGGCAGCAAGTTTTGTCACTTTGGCTGTAAGGTCATCAATAATAGTCTGAGGGATATAAAGCAGGTTCTCATGAAGCGGGCGCACCCATTTCTCATGCAGTAGCATTAGAACCTGAGCATCAGTAAGATTCTCGATGGTGGTCTTTGTTTGCTCGTGCAAGTCTTTCTCTCTGGCGGATATTTCTTTCTTCAGAATCTTCACCTGTTCTGTTTTTGCTATAACTTGAAGCAACACCCATTCAATACTATACTCAGGGAATGGATATCCCAAGCGGATATCATCCATGCGTTGCAGAACATTCTTTTTGGAATAAGTACCATCCTTCGAAGGTTCAATAGCTGTCCAATCTGCTGCAGGATTGGCGGTTATAAAGGCAATCTTTTCTTGTTTCTTTGCCTTCCTGTCCAACAATGCAATATAATTGTTCAGGGCATCTAACTCTTCAGATTCAATAGCATTGAGAGCTTCATTGAGACCTTCCTCCACCTTACTCATATCAAACTCTGTATTGTCCTCATTGAGATAAGTTTCTTTATCCTCTTCGGACATTTCCTGTATCAAATCGGAAAAAGAAGCAATGGTACAATCCAACTCTTCTCTTTTTTGCAGTAAAGTGTCGTATTCATCTTTCAGAAGATTCTTCTGCACAAGCTCAAATGGGAAAATATGCCCTTTCCATCCTTTCTGGATTTCCTTATCCTCTTCTTCCTCTTTGTTCGATTTTTTAATCACCATATTAGGGTCAACAAGCCTGGAAGCCTGGAAGCCTTCGGTTTGCAGCATTTCAAGGTCAGTATAGATACCCGTCCATTGGTTGTCAAGAAGCTGATAGGCATCATATCTATCAACGAGTGGACAACCATTAAAACGGTTATACAAATCCTCTGCAAGAATACTTTCTTCTTGGTGAATGTCCAAATCAAACATCTTATCAATAATGCGGCTGTCGAGATATTCAGGCAACGATTTAAGATTATCTTGTATCGAGGATTCCCATTTTGCAATATCTGTATTCTTCCTCATACTTTGGTTCACGTCTTCAGTAGTGAGATAAGAACAAGGTGTGCCATTCTTAGGGGTAAACAGATCAGTACGAAGTGAAGGGAATGTTTGCCAGTATTTGTTCAAAATGTCAATCTCATGATTGGGTATACCGCCATACATGATTCCATAGGCATCCCAAGTTTCAAGAGCATCAGAAGAATCTACATAACGTGGGAAATTGAGGTTATAATCGTTATCTTCACGAATAGTTTTGCGGCTTACCAAACATGAGAATTTCGGTGTTACAGTACGATTGATGACAGTGTCGGCTATTCGGCGAATGTCAGAGGCTGTGAGTTTGTTTTTCTTTCCATCTTTTACCGATAGTTTGGAGGCGTCAACAAAAAGCACATCAGTAGTAGGGCGATTGCGTTTCAACACCATGATAAGTGTAGCAATACCTGTTCCAAAGAAAATATCTGCAGGTAAGCCAATGATGGCATCTATATTGTTATTGTCTATCAGATTCTTGCGGATATTATAGTCATCACCTGGGCGGAATAGTACGCCATGAGGAAGAACAATGGTTACAATGCCGTCATCTTCGATATGACACAAATCGTGCAAAAGGAAAGCATAGTCAGCTTTACCACGAGGTGCTAAACCGTATTCCTTGAAACGAGGATCCTCCTTTTTGCCCTTAGGATTCCAACTCTGGGAATAGGGGGGATTGCTTACAACGGCGTCAACGGTCTGTTTGGAATAGGTTCCTTCGATAATCTTTCCTTCCTCATTTTCATTGAAAAAAGGCCAGTCATCTTCCAATGTGTCACCGCAACGAACTATGATATTGTCTGCATCGATACCACGCATAACAAGATTCATTCGTGTCAGGTTGTACGTATTCTTTTTCAATTCCTGGGCATAATACGTTACCAGAGATTTGTCTTTCTTATACTTGGCAACAGCCTTACCGATATTGATTAGCAATGAACCAGAACCGCTCGTTGGGTCATAGATTGAGATCTTCTCACGATTCTTAAGGTGGTCGGCAACAATCTCTGCCATAAGTGTAGCTACCTCGTGAGGTGTGTAGAACTCACCGGCTTTCTTTCCTGCGTTGGCTGCAAAGTTTTCAATCAGATATTCGTAAATGAATCCCAGCACATCATAATCTTGGCTTCCGTCAGTTGGAATATCTTTGATAAGTCGAATAAGCTTCACAATGGCTTTTGTACGATCTGCAGGTGTGCCACCCAAATTGGTAATTCCATCAGAAAGCGTCTTGAAAATATCTTTGAAAACACGCCGTTTGTTAGGTTCGGAACTGATGTGAGTGGTAAACGCATTTAAAGCATCCGTTACATTCGAAACACTGAAATCCACACCTATACTAAGCCATGTGGAGAACAGATTGTCATAGGAGATAAAGTAACCAAGGTTGTCCTGACAATATCGCACAGTCTCCTTATCCTGGTCATTGAGGTCATTCTTGATGTCCTCATCTGACCAATATGCCTTCTCTTTTAAGTGTCGAACTTCATTGTCCGAAAGGAACTTATAGAAGATAAAGCCCAGAATATAGTCCTTATATTCATTGGCCTCAATCTTCGATCGCATCTTATTAGCAGATGCCCATATTTTTGCTGCAAGTTGTTGTTTATTCATTACATTCTTTGTTTGTGGGATTCATCATATTCTGTTTCGAAACGTTCACGTAAGCCTTTTCTACAGAAAAACTCTTTAAAGTTGGTCTTACGTAAGAACAAAGTTCCAAAGGTTGTTGCTAATGCGGCAATGATTGCGACAGGAATCGACCATTTCGTCGGGAGTGCTTGTTTATAAAATTCATTAAAACACCATAACGCACAGATAGCGAGAATAAGCAGAACATTTATCCATGTGTCTTTAGTCAATTTCCGCATTTTAGCAGTAACAAATAGGTCTTTATTCTTTTGATAATTTGACTTCTCGATAGATTCAATACGATCATTCAAACTTTTTATTTGACTATTCTTCTCTTCTAGTTTCTTATTTAAATCGTCTATCTTTGCATCTGCGTCTTGCTTCTGTTTTTGCTTTTTGACTTCAACTTCACTGGTATATTCTTTCAGTTTTGCGGCAAACTGTTCATTAGTAACGCTTTCTGGAATCAGAGACTCATCAACCTGCTCCTGTGTCAGATGGCCTTCAGCCATGCGGATGCAAAGGTTAAAAGTGTCTTTTTCTGTAATGAGTCCGAATGACATAGCATCGTCAACACGTTTCTTGATAACCTTTAAAGTTTCTCGTGTTGGCATCTTAGAACGCCTGTATTTTGTAATATAAGATGCCAAACCACCTCTAGTCACATCATTTATCTTTATCTGTTCTCCTTGTGCTGGACTTGATAACCACAGTAACACTAATAACTCATTTGCACTGATTAAATAACGTTCATGTATTTTTCGTCCATAATTATAGTCGTATGGTGAGAATGAATTATGCAAAAACCAGCATTTTACATCTACAAACTCCCGGATATTATTGCCACGTTTGCTTTCAACGTAATATTTTGCAACAGTATCATTCAATGCACTTTCTGCATTCTTTCTTTTCTGAAACAACTCCTTGTATTCTTGTGATCGTTTTGCTTTTTCAATCAACTCTTTTATCTGAGCATCTTGAATAATAACTATTCCCTTTTCTTCTATCAATCGCTGTATGTTGTCTTTTATCCTCTCCAGCCCCGTTTTGTCCAGATTTTTACGAATACAAGCATTAAACACATCTGCACAACGGACTGAGCCAATGAAATCACGACTAGCAAAATCATTAATACGATTACTTAACAATATGCGAATCTGATTTACAGTACTATTTAGCATAGTAAATCGATATCCTAACTGTTGACACAAAGAGAATAGTTGATTACAAGTGTGATGCGCATCTTCTGTATTCAAATCAATCAGGCTAATAAAAAAATTGGTGTCTAAGAGAAGTTCTGCTTCAGTAACCTTGTCAGTGATATTATGTTCCATATATGAGGCGATAATACTACCTAAGTATATATTGCTCATTACTTTAAAGATAGGCTCATTGTTCAATCTTTCAGAGACATATTTGGGAACATAATAGTCAACATTTAATAAGTCTGAACGTCGATCTGTAAACAACTCAATTTGTTGGATAAGTATGAACTGCTTTAATTCATCAAAGTCAAACTTGAAACCATTCTCAGAGCAATACAATTTATAGTCCTGCTGTAATCGGTTTATATTGCTCTTTTCCTGCTCTATTACTTCATCAATGGATTCAAAGACATAACTCTTAATTATAAATGCTCCATCTTTATATAAAGCAAAAATGTTTTCATCATTTATTTCATTTTTGATGGATTCCATTATCTTTGCCAATATTGGTAAAGGAATGTCAATGTCAAAGATAGTTTTAATCTTAAGATTGATTTCACTCAAAGAACGCCCTTTGTATTCCGTCATACCTTTTTCCGAGGCATAATCAGACATTGCCTTCTTTACTATTGGTATATACAACTCCGTGATAGCCGCTTTCGAGGGAGAAGTCTCCTTCAAATAGCCCAACAGAGCATATGTTGATAATAATTTCTCTTTATTCATAAATTTGACGTTAAATGATTATGCGAGAATTATTCTTTCCATAGCAAGTCGTCAACACTCACCTTTAAAAGTTTTGAGATAAGGATGAGATTCTCTACATTAGGCTGGGCCACATTCGTCACCCACTTTGACACCATGGCAGGGTCTTTGCTCATCAGCTCAGCCAGACGTTTGTTCGTCATGTCTTTTTCTGCCAATACCACCTTCAGACGGTTCAAGCGTTTACGTTCCATCGGTTACATTTTTGATTCATCTACAAAAGTACTCAATATTTTTTAGAAACAATGGTCTTTCAGCTAAAATCTATCATTATTTGGTGTAAAAATGTCGAACTACACATTTTTGGTCTTTCTCTGGCACGTTGAACGGTTGACAGGTTTACATACCTTTGACTGTTTAAACTTGTCAACATCTTCCTGATTTCTTTCCCTTAGGTCTATAGGAACCCTAAGGGAAAAAGAAAAAAGTGTTCATCCCAACAACTTCACAATGGCTGCGAGTTTGTCGGCGTCCATACTCATTAGCTTCTCCATAATCTCCTCTTTCTTTTCTGCATCGCCATTGTCATTCTTCAAAAGTTTGGAGTTATAGGCAATCATAGTGGCCATGCTGTATCGAGCAAGGTAATTCAATGTAGTCGTGCTGCCAGATGTCATAGTGTGTCCCATCATGGTGGAGATATACTCTGTCGATACACCGGCATCACGAAGGTTTGTGGCATAGGAATGTCGGCACCAGGTGGGCGAAGGCTTCTCTTCCATGCCAAGTATTCCCATTACCACTTCCATACGGTCGGCTGTGTTCGAGTTCTCGCACGAAACGATGTCTTTGATGCGCTCCTCACTCATGCCTTCCTCTATGATGTCGAAGACCAAAGAACCTCTTTGTGGCTTGTAGGCTATTCTATCGAGAATAACCTGCATCTGTGGAAGGATTGGGAAGATGACCTCCATTCCATCCGTTTCCCTCATGGTCTTTTGACGGATAAACCTCATGGCCTTCTGCTCATGGTTATAGTAGAATTCATCATACCGGAGTTTGGCTATGTCTGCAAGGTTTGCACCATTGGCAAGATAAGAGAACAGGAACAGTCCCAATGAGCGAAACACTCTTTCCTTATATTGAGGCGCAAACTTTTCTTTTCCCTCCTGGTCTAAGGCTTCTCCTTTCTTGAAGAAGTCATACAGCATGGTCATCTTCTCCACATTCAGACACCACTCTTTACGATCTCCCTTGCGATTGACATCCTTTACACCTTTGAAGAGATCCATTTTATCGGCCAACAGTACACCCATAGATGCTGCCCGACGGACTACCACGCGAAATGCTCTCAGATAAATGCCAATGGTACTCTGACTCTTTGGTTTGCCTTCTTTCGGGTTCTGCATCTTTGCTATCCAGCGGTCAACGAGATTTTGATTGATAGAGGTGTTGGGCACTTTCTCGCCCATATCTGTTTTGAACCGGTTAAAGGCATCACGATAAGAATTACGGGTACCAATCCTATTGGCATCAGTCAGTTCCTTCAGAACTAATTCCCACACATCATAGATGGTCATTCCCTGAGCTTCCTCCTCTTTTTTGATGCCATTCAGCTTTGTTGTGAGCATTTCCATGAAATCCGTAGGACTATACTCCCCGTTTTCGATGAGACCTTTCACTTCTATTCTAATTTTGTCGAAGAAATCATCAAACACCTTGCGTTTCTTCCCTTGTTTGCGGTTGTCCTCGTTGATGATACTCGCAAACTCCTGTGTCGTATATCTCTCATCCGACACAAGGAAATATCTTTGGATATTCCCAACACGCACGCGTACACAGACTGGCATTTCCTTGTCATTTCCTTTCCGCGGGTCCAATGTCATCGTCAGACGGACTTTGCCTTCTTTCGAACTCTTATAAATAGGTGTAGCTGTTGCTTTCATTATTTAGACTAATTTTAATTAAACTTTTAAGGTGAAACGAAAGTGAAACGAAAATTCGACATTACACTGGTTTTCAGTGCAAAGGTATGAAAAATATTTGAAACAGCAAAATATTGAATATCAATATTTTACAAATAATTTTGAAAAATATCGAAAATTACCGAAAAACCACTTTGGCTGACTGTTAATCAGGGGGTCGTTGGTTCAAGCCCATCCTGAAGCGCAAGGCTAAAGCACTGGAAATGAGAGAGTTAGACGAAAGTTTGACTCTCTTTTTTTGTTTTCAATTTGTTCAGACGGAACACGTAGGGAACACGCTGTCGGGGGTTTGACCACAAAAAACGGAAAATCTTGGCTGCTCATTGCTTATCGGTTGATACCTTATTTTAAGGTCGTATTCGGTTCTGTCTTGACCAGAATCGGCTCAAATCCATAAGTTAAATAATCCTAATCCCAAGTCGGTTGGAGGCTCCTTGCGCCATTTTTGGAGTGTTGCTCACATGGTCATTGAT
>Ga0256404_1006334_pt1 | contig 19724 bp, 18 predicted proteins | sample RumenRJG_01DNA_FD_185990 | JGI IMG/M metagenome (GOLD analysis project Ga0256404, IMG submission 185990) | Bovine rumen microbial communities from Lethbridge, Alberta, Canada - RJG_01 | ecosystem: Host-associated > Mammals > Digestive system > Stomach > Rumen | place: Canada: Alberta | collected...
GCGGGGCTAGTCAGTCTGTCCGATTATTATGCCGAAAGGCACATGTTGAAGTTGATTTGAACCGCCGTATGCCGAACGGCACGTACGGTGGTGTGAAAGGGTGGAGAAAATCCACCCTATTCGATTTGAAAACCGGTCTATGCAAGATGATAGTGTGCCTGCTTATTTTTATGATAACTGTTCTCTGCGAAGCCCGAAGATATCCGCAATCACCTTGGTTATCTGCAGGGAATCTATATTTCCGTCACTGTCGCTGAAAATCAGGAATAAATTGACATTCGGTATAAAACCGCTTTCCATGTAGCGGTGGATTCTTTTTGCGAAGTCCTCGCGGTATTCACGAAGGTCCATCCGGCCAACGAATTCCACGATTATTTCCGTTTTCATATCTACCGGAGACAAAATAGTAAAGTCAGGGTACAATGCCGGCCCGTAGTCTTTCGGCACCAACGGCAATTCATAGATCTGTACCAGTCCGGCTGACCTGAACCGCTCATATATGAGCAATTCACTGATTGTTTTGACCTTTACTCCATCTGATGTCGTATGCCTTTTGTGCTGCGGATAATTCTCAGGGAATCTACTCTGAAACTCAAGGCGATGGTTCAGCCATTCAGCTGCTCTCTGCTTATATAAATCAGATGCAGGCGGAACTTCTTCACCGCAATATATATCGGGAAGACCTCTTGAAACAGACGGTGCATCAAAAGGAAGAAACTCAAATCTGAGTTTAGTCATCAAATCGATGTCGTGGTCGATCCGCCTGATCGCTTCTGCCAGAAATCGCGCTTTCCTGATTCTCTTAACTTCAGAACGGCTTGACCTTCCCAGATAACAGTAAAATTGACTGCCTGGCTTTTTAGCATAGTAGTAATAGTTGCGGCCTCCACGCTTTGTTCTGTGCAAAATGGTATTTTTGCAATCGTGCATTTTGTCCAGCTGTGCCGCATATTCCTCACGCTGCTGCTTCAGAACCATCAGCTCATAATCAAGTCTAGTGCTGAGATCAGCATCCAGTCCTACCATAATGAATTCCCCCGGATCTCCTGCTCAGGTTATTCTCATAGACTAATTGTACTATTCACTTTCAAAAAACCTCAAATCACTGGAGCACTATATTCGGCAATTAAAGCACTATTTTTGAAATCACCGATGACATGGTCCTGACACGACAAAAAGGGAAGAGACATCAATATAACATCCTGAAAGTGATACGCAGAAAAGCACAGTGGAGAATGGCAATGATAATGATAATATGCCTTAAAATCGGAATTGGTACATGCTTGGAAATAACAGAATAAATGCGCAAAGATATTGGTACATTCAGACTGAATTTCAAAAACAATGTACCAAATGCACGGAATGTCACACGCTCAATATAAGTGTGAAGGGAAGAGAATAACAATTTTATGGGACATTTGTGCTATTGCTGGGTGTGTCTGCCTCTTTCCATGTTCATCGGTGGCCCTCAGCAATACAATAATAGGCTTTGAAAACAGTAACTTTGGTACATGATAGGTATGATTTTGCGTTTATGTACCAAAAGGTTGGTACACAAATAGATATCATTCTCATTAGGTACCAACTGCGCCAGTAAATGCGGGCCGCCCCGCGTTGCCGCGCTGGCCGGCGGGCCTACTTGACCCGCCCGAGCCAGCTGCAAGGCGTAGCATAAGCGGCTTGGCGGCCCCCGCGAGCCAGGGGAGGCGAGCGGAAGCGGCAACTGTTGCTGCTTATACCTTTGCCTCTTCTGATGACTCATAAGAGTACACGTTTTCTGCACAACAAAGCGGCGCCTGATGGCGCCGCTTTAATTTGTCTGAATATAAGTTGCAAAACCGTTTCCGGAGCCTGCTATGTAAAGAAAACTTTACGTATCGACTCTTATCTCTCAGGTGCTGTGTATGGCTCAACGCCCGGATATATGCGGATGCGGTCTTTCGCTGTTGCAGCGATCTCACCGAAGTCCTGAAGTTTTTCTTCTCCGCGGAGAACTCTCAGGCAGCCTGCTGCGAGAGCTTCCATCTCATACTCTCCAGCCATTACCTCGACAGGGCAGATGAAGTTGACATGCTCTGTGATGTAGTCGGAAACATACTTCGAGTACGAGATGCCGCCTGTCAGGATGATCCTGTCTACCTTTCCGCATACGGTAGCAGCCAGCTTGCAGATGTCCTTCGCAACATTCAGGCACATTGCCTCGTAAACGATGGCCGCATAGCCGTCGCCGTCAGCGATCATCTTCTCCACATCACGTGCATCAGCCGTTCCGAGGTGGGCAATGAGTCCGCCCTTGCCGTGGAAGAGCTTCATAGCTTCCTTATATGTATACTTGCCGCTGTAGCAGAGATCTACAAGACCCTTAGCGCCGACTCCGCCGCCTCTCTCAGGTGTGAAGTTGCCTTCGTCGTCGTTCACGCTGTCGATGTTGACGCCGTCCTTGTACAGACGAATAGCACTGCCGCCGCCAAGATGTGCAACGATGAATGTGCATTCCTCAAACTTCTTGCCGAGCTTCTCCTCAGCACACTTGATGGCCATAGCGCGTGTGTTGAGCGTGTGACCTACTGTGAAGTGCGGGAGCTCAGGTACACCGCTGACTCTGCAGAGAGGGATCTTCTCGTCAGTTCCGATCGCGTCGTAGATGCAGACCGGGATTCCCTTATCCTTATGAAGGTCGAAAGCTATCATGCTTCCGATGAGCGACGGATGCTTCGCCATGTCTTCAGGCCTTGTGAGATAGTCGATCATGGCCTGATCGATGCCGATAGCGCCGTGCGGACATGCGATGATGTTGCCGCCTCTGGATACTGCCGCTGTGAGAGAGTCGACAGAGATGCCGTTCTTCTCGAGCGACTCAAAGATCTTGTCTCTTCTGAAATCGAACTGTTCTACAACGTCGCCGAAAGGAGCGAGCTCCTCGGTCGTGTGGCGCAGAGTGTCATTGAATACTTCTTTGTCGTCATCATAAACCGCGATCTTGCTCGATGTGGAGCCGAGGTTCATAACGAGGATCCTTTCTGTTCCCATAGTGATTTACCCTCCGTCAGGTACCGTTATCCTCCGGCCGGGCAGTCCCGAAGCCGCGGATATCTCTTTGCATTAGCGTTTTAAACTGTTATGCAGAAATTCTAACATAAATCCCCGTAAAAAAGATGAGCCGTTTGTGAAAACGGCCCATCATATTAGCAATATTTAACTGACTCTTACGAGAACGACTTTGCTCCGTCCTTGATCTCGCCTTCAGTTTCTTCGTCAGCATCTTCATACTCGTTTGTGAGCTTGCCCTTGTCGAGCAGGTACATGACCAGTCCGAGGACCATTCCGACTACCGCCGCAAGGCTCATACCCTTGAGCTGGACCTGTCCGAGGTTGATAGCGATGCCGGAGAGGCCGACTACGAATACTACGGAAGTGAGCGCCAGGTTGCGTGCCTTCGAGTAGTCGATCTTGGCGTCTACCATCAGTCTGATACCGGAAGCTCCGATCATTCCGTAGAGCAGGATGCTCACGCCGCCCATAACAGGACCAGGGATCGTCTGGATAAGAGCCGATGCCTTGCCGATGAAGGAGAGGCAGATCGAGAACAGAGCCGCTCCGCCGATAACATAAACGCTGTAGACCTTTGTGATCGCCATAACGCCGATGTTCTCGCCGTATGTCGTTGTAGGGCAAGATCCGCAGAATCCGGAGAGCGCTGTCGAGAATCCGTCAGCGAACATCGATCTGTGAAGACCAGGGTCCTTCAGGAGGTCCTTGCCAACGACTTCGGAAGTAACTACCTGGTGTCCGATGTGCTCGGATACGACTACCAGAGTCGCCGGGATGATGATGGCGATCGCCTGTCCGCTCCACTGAGGAGTCTGGAATGCCGGAAGCTCGAATACGCTTGCAGTGCCGACTCCCGAGAAGTCTACGAGTCCGAACAGAAGAGCCAGAACGTATCCTGCGACGATCGCGATCAGGATGGCGATGGCGCTTGCGAATCCTCTGTACAGAACGCCGCCGAAGATGGCGAGACCGAGAGTCACGAGGAATACGATGAGGACCTTAGGATCGAGGTCGGCGACCATCTGTCCGTCGTCTCCGAGGATGCCGGCTGTCTGAGCAGCAGATCCCGCGAGCTCAAGACCGATGAGCGCTACGATAGGTCCCATAGCCGCAGGAGGCAGGATCGCATCGATCCACTTAGTGCCTACGAATTTGATCAGTATAGCCACACAGCACATCAGAAGGCCTGTCACAACGAAGCCGCCGAGCGCATATCTGTAGCCGAGTCCCGGCTGGGCGATCACCAGCAGGGCAGGCGAGATGAACGCGAAGGAGGATCCGAGATAAGCCGGAGCCTTGCCTTGTGTGACAAAAATAAAGATAAGCGTTCCTATGCCGTTCATGAGGAGGGCGATGGAAGGGCTTATCCCTAAGATGTAAGGTACCAGTACTGATGCACTGAACATTGCGAATGTGTGCTGGATCGAAAGTGGAATCCCTTTACCGAGAGGCACTTTCTCCTGGATCTGGATGATCTGTCTCTGCTTTGCCATTGTTTTCTCTCTTTCGTTAAAGTGTCTTTTTAATGTCACTGAAAAATTGTCATTAGGCGTATTATACAAATTAGATAATAATGTGACAATAGAAAAGGGGCCGATATCTTGTACAAAATACTGACCTAATTGTTATCTCAATACATGCTCACCGGAAGGCTGCCGGGGCGTTCTTCACTCTTTTACAAATCGCTTTTGCGTGGTATCATATTAGAGATTATGGGCAGAGAAATAAGCGATGAAGAACTGAAAAAGGCCAAAGAGAAGCTGGCGTGCCATATAGAGCCGCAAAAATTCTCAACCGGCGGCGCATCCGGCAGCACTCCGTCATCGGGCGGGGCTTCTTCTGCTGCGCCCGCAGATCCGAGCCAGTTTATCGGCCCGGACGGCACGGTCTTTCTGACACGCATGACGTCTGCCGGTGGATGAGGCGCCAAAATAGGGCCGGGAGTCCTATCAAGCCTTTTGGCGGGCCTGCCTAAGATAAGCGACCCGCGCATACTCGTCGGATTTGAAAGCAGCGATGACGCCTGCGTCTACAAGCTGACCGACGACATAGCAGTGATCAATACAGTGGATTTCTTCCCGCCGATCGTAGACGACCCGTACATGTTCGGGCAGATCGCGGCGGCCAACGCTCTGAGTGACGTCTATGCGATGGGCGGCCAGCCTAAGCTCGCCATGAACCTTCTGACTTTCCCTAACGGAAAGCTGCCGCTCGACGCGGTAAAGGGCATACTCGAGGGCGGAAACGACAAGGTATCCGAGGCCGGCGCAACTATAGTCGGCGGCCATAGCATAGACGACAAAGAGCCTAAGTACGGGCTTTCCGTCACGGGCTTCGCGCATCCTGATGCCATACTGAGCAACAGCGCCAACGCCGGAAACCTTCTGGTCATAACCAAGAAGATCGGAACGGGCATACTCACAACGGCCTCGAAGGCAGACCTTCTGACTGACGAGGAGAATGCCGAGATCGAAGCCACCATGGCCTTCCTCAACAAGTACGCGTGGGAGGCGATGCAGGGCGTAAAGGTGGACGGCTGCACAGACATCACCGGATTCGGCCTCATGGGCCACGCCGCAGAGATGGCGCGCGCGGGCGATGTGACACTCGAGCTTTACAGCCATAAGGTGCCTGTATTCGAAAGGGCCATCGAGATGGCCGAGATGGGTATCATTCCTGCGGGAGCCTACAGAAACAGGGATTACGTCGGAAAGGACGTCATCGAGTTTCTCTCAAAGGATCCGAACCGCGACGCGGAGTTAAGAGCCCGCATCGACTGCCTGTACGACCCGCAGTCATCCGGCGGACTGCTCATAGCCGTCAACGAGAGCGAGCTTCCGAGACTTCAGGAGCAGCTCGGCGAGAAGGGCTGCGAGACCGACGTCATCGGCTGCTTCAAGCCAAAGACCGGCAGGTTCGCCGTCGAGATTCACGACTAAAACTGCTCAAATAACAGCAATGAAAAAGCCTGAGTCCGAAACTCAGGCTTTTACTTCATCTTCAAAGTCCCGCGAGGGGCTTTCTTTATTTCGTCATCATCGTCTTCACGTACTCCGCGAATGCCTCAGCGGCAGGGGAGAGCGACATGTTCTTCAGCCTTATCATGAAGAATGATCTCGCCTCGTTGAAGTCCTTTATTTCCGAAACATTTACGCGGCCGCCGAGAGCCGACGCTATCTGCTCGGATATGATGGCTACTCCGAGTCCCGCCTCAACGGAGCGGACTATGGCATCCATATCGTCTACAAGTGCCGCTACTTCGAAAGCGTCCTTCTCAAAGCCCGCCTCGAGCGCTGCCTTCTCAAAAGATTTTCTTGTAGCCGATCCGGTCTCACGCCAGATGAAAGGATGCTGCGCCACCTCGGAAAGGCTGACTTCAGCACCGATCCCGCTCGAAAGAGGGGAGATGAGGACAGATCTGTCCGAAGCGACCTTTACGCACTCGATCGCCGATGATGATACATCCTCGCCTACAAAGCCTATCTCGCCGATCCTCTCGCTGATGTTGTCCACTACTGTCTGAGTATCGGAAACAGAGACGTAGTACTGGACGCCATCATGCTCATTTCTGAAGCCTGCGAGCAGACCCGGAAGGAAGGTCACGCCCGGGATGGACGATGCCTGTATCTCCAGGATACCGCTCAGGTTCTCGACACCGGCATTGATGGCATCGATCGCAAGCGAGCGCGCGTTGATCATCTCAACGGCGTACTTATAGAACTGGTTGCCCTGAGGAGTCATCTCGACGGTGCGGCTCTTTCTGTCCAGAAGCTTCACGCCGAGTTCCTTCTCGAGATTGCGGATATGCGTGCTTATCGTGGGCTGAGTAAAGAAAGTCGCATCCGCGGCCTTACTGAAACTCTTGTACCTTACAACGTTTACAAAAGCCTCTATCTGCTTGAAATCCATTAAAAAACATCCTCCTAATCCATACCTAGCAGCTGCACCTTCGAAAGACCCGGCGCATCTGAAATCTCTCTCAACAATTTGTCGAGACTCGAGGCATCCTCTCCAAGTTCTAGCGTGATGACCACGTTCGCCCTGGAGTCTACGGGAGGATTCTGCGTGATGGTCCACACACTGTAACCGTAGCGCGAGATGATGCTGAGAACAGTCGACAGGGTGCCGACACTGTGACGCATCATCATCGAAACGATGGCGCGCCGGCCCATGGAGACAGTGCTTATATCTCTGACCATGTCCCGGTACTTATAGAACGTGCTCCGCGAGATGCCCACCATGCGGACAGCCTCGCTCACATCAGCGGCCTTGCCCTCATCCAGCAGTTCTTTGGCGAGGGAGACCTTCTCACAATATGAAGGCAAAAGCGCCTTGTCTACGATCAGGTATTTTCCGTTCATCTAAATATTAACCTTACTTAGTGCATTTTTCAATAACATAGTCCTTCATGTCCGGTATGTCGATTACATCCTTGTGGATGACCGGCTTCGAGAAGATGCCTGCAAGACCTGCAGGGACCTCTGCTCCGGTGATCTCGCGGACCTTCTTCATGTTGCCCTCGTCGCTGCCCGTGAGCTCTTCTCCGAGCGCCCTGAGAACGGCTGCCGAGAACTTGTACGGCGATGCGGTCGAGAGGACTACTGCTTCTTTTGCGTCGCTTCCGAAAGGAACTGTTCCCGCAGGAGCGTCCCCGGATCTGTATTTCTCCATGCACGCCCACGCGATAGATGTGTGAGTGTCCATCAGATAGTGCTCTGCGTCAAATACTTCCTTGATGGCTGCAGCGCCTTCGTCGTCCGAAGCGAAGACACCTGTGAATACCTTCTGCATCTCAAAGAGCTCATTGTCAGTGATCTGGTATTCTCCGGTCTCCTCAAGCTGCTTCATGTACTGAACGGTGTGTTCAGGTCCGCAGATGTACCAGAGCAGACGCTCGAGGTTGCTCGATACCAGGATGTCCATGGAAGGCGAGGTCGTCTTGTAGAACTCGCGCTTTCTGTCGTAGTGTCCTGTGTTGAGGAACTCGGTGAGAACGTCGTTCTTGTTGGACGCGCATACGAGTCTGCCGACAGGAAGTCCCATCTTGAGGGCATACCAGCCCGCCATGATGTCTCCGAAGTTGCCTGTAGGAACAACGAAGTCGATCTTGTCTCCCTCAGCGATGACGCCGCTCTTTACGAGCTGGCCATATGCCGAGAAGTAGTAAACGATCTGCGGAACGAGTCTTCCTATATTAATGGAGTTGGCGCTCGAAAGCGATACGCCTGCAGCCGGCTGAGGGATCTCCCTGAAGAGCTTCTTTACTCCGGTCTGAGCGTCGTCGAAGTTTCCGCGGATAGCGCAAGCCGTTACGTTGGAGCTGTCAGGTGTCACCATCTGGAGCCTCTGTGTGTCGGATACCCCGCCGTGAGGGTAGAAGACGATGATGCCTGTACCCGGAACATCGCGGAATCCCTGTATAGCGGCGCTTCCTGTGTCTCCCGAAGTTGCGGTCAGTATCATGATGTCGTCAGTGAAGCCGTTCATGCTGCGTGCCGCGCTCATGAGATTAGGAAGGGCAGAGAGAGCAACGTCCTTGAAAGCCGAAGTAGGGCCGTGCCAGAGCTCGAGCACCCATGCGTCGCCTGTCTTTACCAGCGGAGTGATGTCTGCAGCTGCAAACTTGTCCTTGTAGCTTGCCTCGACCAGTTCATCTATCTTCTCTTCGCCGTAATCGTCAAAGAAGATGTTCCAGACGTCCTTTGCCATTCCTCTGAAATCCTTTTTGATGATGCTGCGCCAGTCGGCCTTTATAGCATCGATGTTGGCAGGTACATAAAGTCCGCCGCCCTGAGCCTGTCCGTCAAGGATGGCCTTGCCCGAACGCACTCTTATGTCTGCATTTCTTGTGCTTGTGTATTCGATCATAATTGTCTTTCTCTTTTTCTAAAAATCTTTCAAACTGTTGAAAAAACGCCTTGCTTATGTTACATTATTTCTGTTTGAAAGACAAGTGTTTTCGAATCACAAACACAGAAAAAGGTTTGTCCGCGCACAGCGGAATTTTAATTGTCAAAGAATGGAGGAAGCGAAAATGAAGATCGCTATCATGGGATTCGGTACCGTCGGCAGCGGCGCATACGAGAGCGCACTGGCAGAGGGCGGAATAGAAGTAGTAAAAATACTCGACAGATGTGTAAGAAAAGGTTACGAACATCTTACAGATAGATTCACATCGAATATAGAAGATATTACCGGAGACCCTGAGATCGAACTCGTAGTCGAATCCATGGGCGGCGTAGGCGTTGCGAGAGAATTCGTTCTCAAGTGCCTCAAGGCAGGAAAGCACGTCGTCACACCTAACAAGAACCTCATCAGCGCCTGCTATAAGGAACTTATGGACGAGGCAGAGGCTAACGGCGTCATGCTGAGATTCACTCCGGCTGTAGGCGGAGGCATCCCGTGGCTCTACAATCTTCTCCGCACAAAGCGCTGCGACGAGGTGCTCCAGGTAAGAGGCATCGTGAACGGCACATGCAACTACATCCTTGACGCCATGTATGACAAGGGAGCGGACTTTGGCGAGATGCTGAAGACCGCGCAGGAGCTCGGATACGCTGAGGCAGATCCGTCTTCGGACATCGAGGGAACAGATACACTCAGAAAGACCGTCATCAGCGCAAACCTCGCTTTTGACGCAGCTATAAAGGAAGAAGACGTTCCTGTATACGGCATCTCCACCATCCAGGCATGCGACATCGCATACCTCAAGGAAAAGGGACTCGTATGCAAGCTGATGATGAAGGCCGAGAAGAAGGACGGAGCCATCGAGGCATACGTTGAGCCTACAGCATTCTCAGTGACATCGCTCGAGGCAAACGTAAAGACAAACAATAACCTGATCACACTCGAAGGCAAGAACGTAGGAACACAGAGCTTCTACGGACAGGGCGCAGGCATGCTCCCGACAGGCGAGTCCGTTATCCAGGATGTCATCGACATCCGTGACGGCAAGGCTCAGGCCATCGGCAGCACCGGAGCAAGCGGTCTCAAGGCAGACAACAGCAAGGCTGTACACCGCTACTACATCAGACACGACCGCATGTGCGAGCACATAGAGCCTCTGATCGACATCTTCGAAGAGAAGGACGGCATCTTCTACTGCATCTCCAAGCCGATCACAGTCGAAGAGATGCACAAGATGGGACATCACAGAAGAGAGAAGGGCAAGGAGATGTTCTTCGCAGCTCTGGCAGAATAAAGAAAACAGACACAGGAAAAGGGAAATACATAAATGAAAGTACTCAAATTCGGCGGCTCGAGCCTGGCAGACAGCTCTCAGTTCGCCAAGGTCAAGGCCATAGTCGAAAGCGACCCGGCCCGCGAGGTAGTGGTAGTATCCGCTCCGGGCAAGCGAAACAGCGGCGACAACAAGATCACCGATCTTCTGTATCTCATCCAGGCACACATCCGTTACGGCGTAAGCTACGACAATGTGATGAGCATGATAAGAGAGCGCTACAGAGAGATCGCCGAAGGCTGCGGACTCAGCATTGATGTTGACGCTCTCATCGACGAGGCATTCGAGGGCGTAGGCAAGAACACATCGGTAGACTACATAGTATCCAGGGGAGAATACTTCTCGGCAAAGCTGATGGCAGAATATCTCGGCTACACCTTCGTAGACGCGGCTGACTGGATGTTCTTCGACTACAGCGGCAAGGTAAAGTCAGACAAGGCAGAAGCCAAGCTGAGAGAGCTCAAGGGCATTTACGGAAACATAGTCACACCGGGCTTTTACGGTGTATATCCGAACGGCGAGGTGAAGACCTTCCCAAGAGGAGGATCGGACATCACCGGAGCGATCGCGGCAGGCTGCCTCGACGCAGACGTCTATGAGAACTGGACAGACGTATCCGGCATCCTCATGACAGACCCTCGCATCGTAGACCACCCGAAGACTATCGCCAGAGTCACATACGATGAGCTGAGAGAGCTCAGCTACATGGGAGCCTCGGTACTTCATGAAGACACCGTATTCCCTGTAAGGCTCAAGGATATCCCGGTAAATATCAGAAACACCAATGAACCTGATGATCCGGGCACGATAATCAGAGAGCACTTCGATGACGAGCTCGAAGAGGAGACCGAAAGATTCATAACCGGTATCGCCGGCAAGAGAAACTTCTCTCTCATCAGCGTATACAAGAGCAGGATAGGAGAGGACAAGCTGAGCCTCCTCCGCAAGGTGCTCGAGGTATTCGACCGCTACAACATCCCTGTGGAGCAGATCCCGAGCGGAGTCGACAGTTTCTCGGTGGTATTCCCGAGCGACAGCATCAAGACAAGAAAGCACGAACTCATGCACGAGCTCGGCGACTTCGAAGACATCGACAACTGCGCTCTTACCGAGGGCATCAGCCTCATCGCCGTGGTAGGCCGCCAGATGGCTTACAGGACAGGCGTATCGGGCAAGATCTTCAAGACACTCGGAGACCACCACATCAACATCAGGACGATCGAGCAGGGCGCAGACGAGATCAACATCATGGTGGGAGTCTTCAACGAGGACTTCGAAGAGGCCGTGAGAGTGCTCTACAACAGTTTTGCGAAATAGAAGGAAGGACATAGGACTATGAAAAAATATAACGTAGGAGTAATGGGCGCGACGGGTGCAGTCGGCCAGGAAATGATAAAAATACTTGCAGAGAGAAACTTCCCTGTAGGAGAACTCAGATGCCTCGCAAGCGAGAGGTCGGAGGGCAAGGTGCTCTCGACACCTTTCGGTGATGTGACTGTACAGAGAACGTGCGAGACAGCATTTGACGGACTCGACTTCGTACTCGGCGCATCCGAGAACGACATCGCAGAGGCTATGGCTCCTCACATCAAGAAGTCGGGCGCTGTATTCATCGACAACTCATCGGCATTCAGACTGTGCGATGATGTTCCTCTGGTAGTTCCTGAGATCAACCCGGGAGATGCCCTCAAGCACAACGGCATCATCAGCAACCCTAACTGCACGACTATCATCTCGCTGGTAGCGATCAACGCCATCAACAAGCTGTCCGAGATCAAGGGCATCTATGCTTCGTCTTATCAGGCAACAAGCGGCGCAGGCGCTGCAGGTCCTAAGGAACTGTACAAGCAGTCCGGCGACATCCTGAAGGCAAGGGAAGAGGGCGGCACAGGCAACTCCTACGGAGCAGACATCGAGCCTAAGGTCTTCCAGTACCAGATCGCTTACAACGTTATCCCGCAGATCGGCGGATTCGGCGAGAACCTGTACTCGAGCGAAGAGATGAAGCTCCAGAACGAGGGCAGAAAGATCATGCACCTGCCTGAGCTGAAGGTAAGCTGCACATGCGTAAGAGTTCCTGTAGAAAGATCGCACGCCGTATCCATAGACGTCATCACAGAGAAGAGACTCGACCTCGCAGACGTAAGAAGCGCTATCATGGAGGCTCCCGGAGCAAAACTGTACGACGAGCCTTCCGAGAAGATCTATCCGATGCCAATCCTGACTTCTAACCAGGATATCGTATACGTCGGAAGGATCAGACGCGACCTCGTCAACGAGAACGGCATCAACCTCTGGTGCTGCGGTGACCAGGTAAGAAAGGGCGCTGCTACGAACGCTGTTCAGATCGCAGAGCTGCTCATCGAGAAATAAACAAAGAATAAATCAAAGCCGTGCTCTCAAAAGGGGCACGGCTTTTTCATTACCGATACAACAATAAGGGGACGGGCTTTGCCCGTCCCTGTGAACTTCCTAATATTCTGTTGTCATCTGCCGTACATATCTCCAATACGGCGGATATTATTATCTATTGTTAGCGTACTTTTTGGCTGTTCCGAGAATTCACAACTGCTAATCATTTGGTGTCCGGTTACTGCTCACCCCCGGTTGCCGCTAAGTAGGCATGCCTTACAGTGTCTTAGTTACCGGAACAGCCCTTTCTGAAATGTTCCCATCGGTCTGTCCCTCCGAATCTGCGCTCCCGCGCGTATTTTGTATGTGCCGGATCCTTCTGTGTAACATCTTGATCAGTATGTTCATCTGTCCGGCTGAAGTCTTGTTCCTTACTTCTTGTCTAGATTGTACAGATTTCAAAACAATTGTGCAAGGGGATAAGGCGATTATTAATGTATTAAAAGAATACACAAAAAACGCTTGCTTTTTAGTGGAGGTTTACAATAGTTGGGCCCGCGCTGTCCGGATATACGCTTCCGGCTCGTGCCTCGTCCTCACGAAGCACATGCCGTTTCATCGGTCCTCCGATGGCCTGCGGGCCATTCCTCGCTGCTGATCACTGTGCGGCTCGTCAAACCCGACAGTCCTCTGTTGTCGGACCGCTGCTACGGTGTGGCTTCAGTTCGTCCTCGGGCCATCTCGCCTCAGCGTATTCCGGCGCGCGGGCTAAATACTGATTGACAAAAGCGATTGATAGACATCTATGGTAGAATGAACCTGTAATGTTACTGTTTTTTTTTGAATGAAGAATAGGTTTTATACTAATGAATAAAAGCCCACGATGCTTATATAACAACAGCTTTGTAAACTTCTTGAATGAAGAAGAACATGCAATTTTGGGAAAGCTTTGTGATAGTGTGTATGGCGTAGTTCTGACTACCGCTATGGAAGCCTGGAATGGTGAAATAGAAATAATGCAAGATGTCATCTCCAGGCTTGAAAACAAAGATGGCACTATTATCTTTGAGTACGATATTCCACGTCTTGGGAAGAGAATAGATGTAGTTCTCTTATACAATGGGATTATCTTTTGTATTGAATTCAAGGTTGGAGAAAAAAGTTTTCTGGAGGCAGATGTGGATCAGGTTCTTGACTATGCTTTAGATTTAAAGAACTTCCATAAGTTCAGTCAAGACAAGCTTATAGTTCCAATTCTTGTTGCTACTGAGAGCAGAGGGTCCTCATCAGCAGTTCAAATGTCCGTATATGACGACAAGGTTGTAAACCCGCTGGTAACAGGAAAAGATAATCTTTTTGGGTTAATTGAAGGCGTGCTAAAAAGATTTCCAAATGAACATCCTATAGATTCTAATTGGATTATTAGCCCTTATGCTCCCACACCGACTATTATTGAAGCTGCCAGATCCCTATATGAAAACCATTCTGTCGAGGATATAACCAGACATGAGGCAGATAAAGTTTTTACTGACAGGACTATTGGTTATATTCTTAATGTTATAAAAGACAGCAAGGAAAAGTGCAAAAAAAGCATATGCTTTGTTACAGGTGTGCCAGGTGCAGGTAAGACACTTGTAGGACTTGATGTTGCAATAAAACAAACCTATCAAGGTAATGATGAACCAGTTGAAGATGAAGGGGCTGTTTACTTATCAGGTAATGGACCGTTAGTAGCAGTATTAACAGAAGCACTCGCACAAGATAATTATAAAAAGGCTCGTGAAAGAGGTGAGAAAAAGAAACTGACGGACTCACGCCGAGAGGTAAGTAAGTCGATACAGATGATTCACCGCTACAGAGACAACATGTTGGCTAAGATAAAGAATCCCGTAGAGAACGGTGTCCTTGAAATAGATCCAGATAAGGCGGTTCGAATGGGGAAATCCGGTTTTGGCGAAGTTGAGCATGTTGCTATCTTTGATGAGGCGCAAAGATCATGGACATATAAGCGACTTTCAGATTACCTTAAACGTGGAGGAACATATGGGAATAAACTTAAAGTTCCAAACTTCCCTATGTCCGAAGCAGCGTTCCTGATTTGGTCGCTTGACCAACGTGAAGACTGGGCTACTATTGTTTGCCTAGTTGGAGGTGGCCAGGAAATCAACACTGGAGAGGCTGGAATAGCGGAATGGATTTCAGCTTTGAACAATCAGTTTAAGCACTGGGAAGTGCATATATCGCCTAGGCTTACTGATGCCGAATATGCTGAAGGCAAGGTTGATGAGCTTTTAAAGCATAACTCTAAGGTCAGGTATGCAGAGAGTCTACACCTAGGCGTGTCTCTGCGTTCATATAGAGCAGAGAAGGTCGCGGCATTTGTGCATGCCCTGTTGTCAATAGATGAAAATGCTGCAGTTCTTTATGATGAAATTAAAGATAAATATCCTATCGTATTGACAAGAGACATGGCTGCAGCTCGTAAATGGTTACACAGTAAAGTGAGAGGGTCAGATCGTACTGGCGTACTTGTTACAAAGGAAGCTGCAAGATTCAAACCTTTAGCTATTCACATCTTGCCGAAAGGTGATGAAAATGCGGTTCATTGGTTTCTAGAAGACAAAGTTGACACAAGGTCTTCAAATTATTTAGAGGATGCGGCTACAGAGATACAGGTGCAAGGCTTGGAACTCGATTATACATGTGTCCTTTGGGATGCAGATATGAGATATGAGGATGGAGAATGGCGATTCTATTCTTTCAATGGCAATACCAGATGGATAGAGCAAAAGGGAACAAATGAAAGTAAGCGTGATAAATTAAAATATATGCTGAATGCGTATCGAGTTCTTCTCACACGAGCCAGAGCGGGAATGGTAATATGCGTACCGGAGGGAAATTCCAATAAGACTGCAAGCGGGTTTTGGGAAGATAGTACACGCCTGCCAGAATACTATGATGGAACATATGAATATCTGAAAAGAATTGGCATAGAAGAAATTTGATCAACTACAATCTGGGCAGGCGCATATGAGACTATTCATCGCGATCAACCTGAATGATGAAATGAAAGAGTCCCTCATGGATATCCAGGATACCATGAGGACTTATGGCATTCGGGGCAGGGAGACTGTGGCAGAGAATATGCACCTGACACTGGCCTTCATTGGCGAGTATGATGATCCGGACTATGTGAAGGACATCGTCGACAGCATTGAGGTAAGGCCGTTCGAGCTGAAGCTGCGGGGTATAGGCGCTTTCCGGGACCTCTGGTGGGTCGGGATAGAGAACAGTGTTCCTCTTGAGGCGGTCGTCCGGCGGCTTCGGAGGGCTCTGGCAGATGCGGATATCCCTTTTGACCGCAAGAAGTTTAGTCCACACATAACAATTATTAGGAAAGCGAATGGCAGACTGGATGATGTGCCTGAAAGAGAGTTAAATCAACTGTTTGGGGCATCTATGATGGTAGATCACATCTCACTCATGAGGTCTGACCGCGGCAAGAATGGGATGATATACACAGAACTATAGAGAGGACAATTGATGGACAAACTTACACAGGCATTTCGTGAATTCAATGAAGAGCGCGACTGGGACCAGTTTCACACACCTGAGAATCTGGCCAAGTCGATATGCATAGAGGCCGGGGAGCTGCTTGAATGCTTCCAGTGGGACAACAACTTTGACAAGGTTCATCTCTGTGAAGAGCTGGCAGATGTTTTGAGCTACTGCATCATGCTGGCAGACAGGCTCGATGTGGACATCGAAGAGATAGTCCTCGACAAGCTCGAGAAGACAAAGAAGAAGTATCCTGCAGACAAGGCCAGGGGTGTGAGCACCAAGTACGATAAGCTGTAGCTGATGGAGAGATCTCGGGCAAAACAGAATATAGATTTTTCCAGAGGCCCGGTCTGGCGGAGCATCATGGCGCAGGCGCTGCCGCTTACTTTCGCGCAGTTCATACAGCTTCTGTACAACGTGGTGGATCGCATATTTATAGGGCACATGGGCGGTGACAGCCTGGCTCTTACGGGCGTCGGACTCACATTCCCGGTAGTGACTCTCATAATGGCATTCACTGCGCTCTTCGGCAACGGCGGAGTCCCGCTGTTTTCCATGGCACGCGGAGCGGGCAATACCTCACGCGGGCGGAAGATACAGGGCAACTCGATGGCGCTTCTTCTGGTGAGTGCTGTCCTGCTGATGGCTGCGGGCTATGCTTTCAGGCGTCCTGTACTGTTTGCGTTCGGAGCCAGCGAGGATTCGTATATCTACGCTGAGCAGTATCTGAATATATATCTTGCCGGCACAGTATTTGTGATGATAACGACCGGCATGAACGGCTATATAAATGCCCAGGGCTTTCCGCGTATAGGCATGCTGTCTGTGGTGCTGGGCGCGGTGGTGAATATAATCCTTGATCCTATATTCATCTTTGCTCTGGACATGGGCGTCTCGGGAGCCGCGCTTGCGACCGTTATAAGCCAGGCGCTGTCGGCTGCCTGGGTACTGCGCTTTCTGTTCGGGAAGGATGCGGTCATCCCGCTCGCTTGGGAAGACGTACGGATACACCGGAGCATTGCAGGCGAGATAACAAAGCTGGGTCTGGCGAGCTTCATCATGCAGGCTACAAACTGCGCTGTGCAGGTCGCATGCAATGCTACGCTGCAGCAGTACGGTGGTGATCTCTACGTTGGAGTCATGACTGTCGCAAACTCGATCCGCGAGGTATTCATGCTGCCGGTCAGCGGACTTATCGGAGGTGCGCAGCCTGTTATAAGCTATAATTACGGTGCGAGGGATTACGGCCGCACCAGGGGGGCAATACGCTTCAATACTCTTGCCGGAGTGGTATATACATTGGCCGCTTGGCTGCTGGTATACCTCTTCCCGGGGCAGTGGATAGGCATCTTCTCGGATGATGCGGCGCTGATCGATACGGGCATCGGCCTTCTGAGGATATACTTCTTCGGATTCGTATTCATGTCGCTGCAGTTTGCGGGGCAGTCGGCATTCCAGTCACTGGGAGACGCGAGGCACGCTATCTTCTTTTCGCTCCTGCGAAAGATAATCATAGTCGTTCCGCTCACGCTGATCCTGCCGGCTGTAGGGTTCGGCGTCAACGGCGTGTTCATGGCAGAGCCGGTATCCAATGTGATCGGAGGCACGGCGTGCTATCTGACGATGCGGCATACCGTTTTGAGACGGCTTGCAAAGGAGATTGATAGGTCATGATAAGTGCAGCAGAAGCTAAAAAACGGCTTATAGACGGCAATAAACTGTATCTGGACGCGAAGGCTAGCGGGGCAGATATCTCGCCTGAGAGGCGAAGAGACACCGCTGAGAACGGTCAGCATCCTTACGCCATCGTCATCACATGCTCGGATTCGCGGGTCATTCCGGAGAACATCTTCTCTGCGGGGATAGGCGAGCTCTTCGTCATCCGTGTCGCGGGCAACGTGCTCGACGATCATCAGCTGGGCAGCATCGAGTATGCGGCGGATCACCTCGGCACCAAGCTCATAGTCCTGCTCGGGCACACTCGCTGCGGGGCTGTCGATGCGGCTATCGAAGGTCATACGGGCGGCTTCATAGAGTCGATCCTCAGGGACATACAGCTGGCTATCGGCGACGAGAAAGATGACTTCAAGGCGAGCTGCCTCAATGTGAAGCACGGGGTGGAGACCATAAGGCACGAACTCGAGATACATCCGATCCACGATCCGAAGGGTCTGGAGGTAGCCGGGGCGATCTATCACATAGAAGACGGGAGAGTTGAATTTATATAGTTTGAAGAAAGGGGAACGACATGGATTTATTTGAAAAGCATATAGACAAGGCTAAAGAGATGATGCAGGGAGCCATCAATGACAGCAAGGCAGGCAAGGAACTCCAGGCGGGCATCGCCGCGCTTGAGGCTCTTCCGACGTTTGAGGGATCCATGCTGTATACGATGGAATTCGAGACTATCATGACATACCTCAGGACGCTTGGACTGGTTGTAGAAGATGGCCGCATGGATGACGCTTCGGTCAAGGAAGAAGTCAGGATAGTCATCGAAAAGGTGCAGCCGGCTTCAGCAGTTGCTGAGGACGATGCTGAGCAGCAGGCCATAGAGAAGGCCAAGGCTGTTGCGTTCGATACATGCCTCAGAGTGCTGGACGCTCTTGAGACATCAAAGTAAGACAAGTTAAAGGAGATCCACAATGAAGACATTGACAGCATATTTTTCGGCGAGCGGATACACTGCGTCGCTGGCTAAGAGAGTGGCACAGGCAGCAGATAGCGATCTGTTTGAGATAAAGCCGGTAAAACCATATACAGACGCAGATCTTAAGTGGACAAATCCGCTGGCGAGATGCAATAAGGAGAAGATTGGCAAGAAGGACGTGCCTATCGCAGATAAGGTCGAAAACTTTGACGAGTACGATATGGTGCTTATCGGATTCCCGGTATGGTATTATGCCGCTCCGAACATCATCGAGACTTTTGTGAAGAGCTATGACTTCAGCGGCAAGAAGGTGGCACTCTTCGCTACATCGGGCGGAAGTGACATCACAAAGGCTCCTGCGAAACTGCAGCCTCTCATGAAGGGCGAGATCGTTGGCGCTAAGCTCTTTGCGGCTGATGCTCCTGTTTCCGAAATAAAGCCTTGGCTCAGCAGCCTGCGATGAGCCATGCTTCTATATCATACGAGTGACAGGATAATAAAGAAACCTGATATCCATATCGGCCGCAGCGGCTCTTACCTGACTTGGGGCAGAGATCCTGAGCGATGAAGCCATGGCCGCTGCGAGAGAATTATAAAAAGGTCAGCGCATCCTATGAAGAGGAATTCGCGAAGGCGCTCGATGCGATGGATGTGGAATGAGGGGATGAAATCTTCACAGTAATCTGGTTGAAAAATCCAAAAAAATCGTTATAATCGAGCCATTAATATGTGTAAATCGGAGACAGAACTCTCCGATTTTTTTAGTATGACGGGCATGCCGTCAGTCTGTGGTGAAAGTCCACAAGGGGCGTAGTTGCCGACGAACCCCATAGCGACTTGCAAGGTTTGCATCGTGAGGTGCAGGCGAGA